>Ga0209614_1001453_pt1 | contig 17733 bp, 16 predicted proteins | sample BlaSprsedimmetaG_FD_185484 | JGI IMG/M metagenome (GOLD analysis project Ga0209614, IMG submission 185484) | Hot spring sediment bacterial and archeal communities from California, USA to study Microbial Dark Matter (Phase II) - Blank Spring... ... | reverse complement strand
GGTGGGGTGGGCTACCTGGTCGAGTCCATGCATGGCGCTGGATCGCCAATGGCGCAGCGGATCATGCTCACGCGATTGGCGGATATGGACGCCAAGGAAGCGCATGCCTTGAGAATTGCCGGTCTGGTTGACCAGGGTTAAGGGCTGGAAACTCCAATCCTCCTCGCCCAATGGGGTGCAAAAGCGTGTGAAGGCGACGGCATCACAACAACGGGGCCGGCGGTATTGGCTCAAACTGCTGGGAGTGGCTGTCGCGTGGGATGTGTGGCTGCTCTATGTGGGCTATCTCGGGATCTGGGTGTACGTGACCGCGCATCCAGTTCGCACGCCGGTTTGCTGCGTCACGCCAGCCGACCTGGGGTTGAGCTACGAAGAGGTGACGCTGACCGCTGTTGACGGCGTGACGCTGTTCGGTTGGTATATTTCCTCAAGACCAGGCGGCGGTGATCTTGCTGCACGGATACGGCGCCAATCGGGTAGAGATGGTGGGACGGGCGGGGCTGCTGGCGAAGCACGGCTACGGGGTGCTGCTCTACGATCAGAGGGCCAGTGGGGAGAGCGAGGGCGAGTTCCGCTCTTTTGGCTGGGTTGATGTGGATGACGTGCCGGTGGCCCTCGACTTTCTCGTCGGACGGGATGAGGTGGATCTGGAACGGGTGGGCGTGCTCGGATTTTCGCAGGGGGTACAGATCGCCCTGCGAGCGGCGGCCGAGACGGACCGCCTCCGCGCCGTGGTGGCCGAAGTGCCAGGGTTCTCCACCTTGGAGGATTTGCCTCGGATGACCACTTGGGGGGACCGGTGGAAAGTCCTGAACTATGCGCTAGGATTCAAGGGTCTCGAGTGGTGGACCGGGGTGCGGAATCCCTCCGGCGTTGTCAAGTCCCTTCCCAGCATATCGTCCCACACCCGGTACTGTTTATCGCCACGGCCCTCGTGAGGAGGCGGGCTACTGGCTGGTGCGTCACATTTACGACCAGGCGGGCGAACCGAAGGGGTGGTGGCACGTGCCAGAGGCAGAGCACGGGCAAATTTCCCATGTCCGTGGTGAGGAGTATGAGGAAAAGATTGTGAGCTTTTTCGACCAATCACTGCTGGGGGAGAACGACTGAGCCGAAAAGTTGGCCAGGCGAATGGGGGAGCGGTCTGATGGAGATCTCGGACGCTACAGTGACGACACGGGTGTCGAGTTTTTTGGATCGAGTCAAGGCGTGGGCCGAGGCGCAGCCCAGTATTGTGGGCCTGGCCCTGGTCGGGTCCTATGCCCGCGACGAGGCCAGGGCGAACTCGGACGTTGATCTGGTCTTGCTGACGTCTCGGCTTCGGGATTCGGTCGCCGATCCAGCGTGGATCGAGTGGTTTGGGCCGGTCGAGTCCTATTAGGTCGAGGACTGGGGGCGCGTGACGTCGCTGCGGGTCTATTACGTGGATGGTTTAGAGGTCGAATACGGCCTTGCGTCACCCGAGTGGGCGAGTATTCCCCTGGATGAGGGGACGCAGTGGGTTATCTCTGGCGGGATGCGAATCCTGCTGGATCGAGAGGGCCGGCTGGGGCGAGCGTTGGAAGCAGCACAGTGATCTGAAAGGCCAAGGACGGGCACGTTCTCTGGCGGAAGGAGCGCGGCGAGTGGGCCGGTGTGGAGGGGTAAGGGGTTCGTTTACAGGGCGGTCCCAGCTCCCAGCCGGTGTGCTGATCACGGGGATCTTTTGATGTGAGGCTCTGCTATGGAATACAAGCTGCTCGGTCCAGGGGATGAAAAGCTCCTTGAGGGGGCAGAGGAGGTCGTGTTTGACCGCGAGGTGCTGCCAGAGCTGGCCCGCCAGTTCTTGTCCGATCCTCGCCATCACATCGCCGTGGCGATAGAGGGTCGGGCCATCGTTTTATCGGCTCGCTGGACAGTCCATCCCGGCAGCTCCTGCAGCTCGGCGTCGAGCTGCCCACCTCGGTCGAGTTGTTAAAGACCTCCCCAAGTGCAATTCCGCCTGCATCAGCACGAACGAGGCCTCGATCAGGCTGCACGAAAAGCTGGGTTTCGTGGAGGAGGGGCGGCGCAAGAGGCAGGTATTCTTTGATGGCGTGTATCACGACGAGGTGTTGTTCGGTTTGACGCGGGAAGAGTTCGACGCCCGGGAGCGACCGGCCGCTGCGCCCGATCGGCGAGGAGAGCAGGGATGATTCTGGCGGTTGATGTCCGGTACCGAGGGGATAGGGCGGTGGCAGCCGGGGTGCTGTTCGAGGCCTGGGAGGATTGTGAGCCGTTCCGAATCCTGTTCGCCCAACTGACCGGGGTGGCGGCCTACGAGCCAGGACAGTTTTACAAACGGGAACTGCCCTGCATCCTGGCGCTGGTGGAGCAGCTCGAGCGCCGGCCCGAGCACATCCTCGTAGATGGCTACGTCTGCCTGGGGCGCGAGCGGCGGCCCGGATTGGGCCAGCACGTGTACGATGCGCTGGCGGGACAGTCGGCAGTGATCGGTGTGGCCAAGAGCCGGTACCGGGGCACCCCGGACGAAGCCCGGCTCTTCCGGGGCGGCAGCCGGCGGCCCCTGTACGTCACCGCGGTGGGCGTCGGGCAAACGGAGGCCAAAGAGTTCGTCATGCGGATGTGCGGGGTGCACCGGACGCCGGCGCTGTTGAAACGGGTGGACAGGCTGAGCAAACAACCGCTGGACGACGCAGCGTCTCGCTTGGAGGGAATAGTAGAGCCGATATGAGCGAGTGACCAAATCAGCAGAGGCGCTGTAGTGAGTGACTACAGCGCCTCTGTTTTACATTCCCCACCTTTACGCAGGGAGTCTGGCTGGGGCGGAGGGATTCGAACCCCCGATACACGGATTCAAAGTCCGTTGCCTTACCGCTTGGCCACGCCCCAGAGAGAGAGAACGTCTTGTGTTTTTCTGTGGCTATTCTACCACACCTCCCCCGTGGTGACAAGCCGTACTGTTGGAGAATCTGTTACGACCACCGTGGCGACACCACCAGCTGGACACCGCGGTTGCTCTGTCACCATCCGTTTGCCCTCAGTGGGAAAACGTGTATACTAACAACGAAAAAGCCCCGGCGCTTCGGCTGACAAAGGCCGGGGCTGTGATCAAGGCGGAGGGGCCGCCTCAATGCGAATATCATAGCATCAAACCCGTGGTTAGACAAGTCCCCGCCCGCCGTCAAGGTTGGCGGGTTGTGTTATGAGCACTGACCGACATAGATTGGAGCACCTAACCTATGCCCCATCTCTATGAACTGATCCGACAAAAAGTGACCACCTGGCGCGAGGACGGCTATCCCGTGGACGACTACCCCGCCATCGCCGAGATCCTCGACTACGCCACTCTCCCCGAAGGGGGCGGCCTGCGCTACCTGCGGGCGGCCCAGCTCCGGGCGCTGGAGACGTACTGGTACTTGCGCCTCGTCGAGGGCACGTCCCACATCTTTGACCTCTACCAGCGGTATTACTCCAGGCCGATGGACCTCCTGGCGGCGCTGGGAATGGACACTGAGGAGATCAAAGAGTTCGTCATCAACGAGGGGATGGACAGCCTCTGGCAAAAGGTCCGCGAGGATGAGCAGTTCGTCAAGAAGCACAAGTTGGAGAGCGTCCACGAGACGCTGACCCTCGACTACCCCAGTTACATCCTGGCCCTGGCGATGGGGGCCGGTAAGACGATGTTGATTGGTGCTATCGTCGCTACCGAGTTCGCCCTGGCGTTGGAGTACCCCCAGGCGGCGCAGGGGGACAATCCCTTTATCCAGAACGCCCTGGTCTTTGCGCCGGGGCTGACCATCCTGGAGAGTTTGCGGGAACTGGCCGAAGTGGATTACTCCAAGATTCTTCCGCCCCGTCTCTACACTCCCTTCGAAGCCACCTACAAGCTCATCTTTACCCGCGAGGGCGAAAAAGACCTGCCGGTCATCCGGGGCAGCCGGTACAACCTGGTGGTCACCAACACGGAAAAGATCCGCATCCAAAAGCGCACCTATCGCCACTATACCTGGACACAGATGGAGTTCGAGCATATGCAGGAGCAGTATGCCGAAGAAGCCAACCTGCGCCTGCGGGCCATCGCCTCGCTGCCCAACCTGGGGCTGTTCTCCGACGAGGCTCACCATACCTATGGGCGGGAGATGGGCGCACGGCTCAAGCGGGTGCGGCAGACGGTCGATTATCTCCACGAAAAGACGAACCTGGTCGCCGTGGTCAACACGACCGGCACGCCGTATTACGAGCGCCAGCCGCTGCGGGACGTGGTCATCTGGTACGGCCTGTCGGAGGGGATCCGCGACGGCATCCTCAAGCCGGTGGATGGGAGCATCTATGCCTACGATTTCGACGCCCAACAGACGGAGCAGTTCGTGGCCGAGGTGGTGCGTGACTTTTTCACCACCTACGGGGATGTGACCCTGCCCAACGGCGCACCGGCCCGCCTGGCGATGTACTTTCCCCAGACCAAGGACCTGCGCGAGCTGCGGCCGGTGGTCGAAAAGACGTTATTGGAACTGGGCCACTCGACCGACATCGTGCTGCGCAACACGTCGAAATCAACCGAGGCCGAGATCGGCGCCTTCAACCGGCTCGATGACCCCGCCTCGCCCCACCGGGTGATCCTGCTGGTGAACAAGGGGACCGAGGGCTGGGACTGCCCCAGTCTCTTTGCCTGTGCTTTGGCGCGCAAGCTGCGGCACAGCCAGAATTTCGTCTTGCAGGCCAGCACCCGCTGCCTGCGCCAGGTGCCGGATAATCCTCACAAAGCCCGCATCTACCTCTCGATGGACAATCGATCCACGCTGGACCGGCAGTTGCAAGAGACCTATGGCGAGACCATCGAGGAGCTGAATCGGGCCAGCCAGAACACCCGCTCCGCCCGGTTGGTGGTGCGCAAGCTGGACATCCCGCCCCTGGTGGTGACCAAGATCGTCCGGCGGGTGGTGCCGGAGGCCGCGGACGCCTCCCACGGGTTCGAGAGGTTGGAGAGGCCGGACGTGCCGGTGGAGCCGGTGCTGGTGCGGAAGGTGTTCACACTGCACGAGCAGGCCGATCGGGCATCGGTGCTGAAGCAGGTGGACGAGGCGGAGGCCTCCTACGAGATACCGGGGTTCGATCTCTACACCGCCGCCACCCGGCTGGCCGCCGTGTACCGGCTGCGGGTGGGGACGGTCTACGCCGCGTTGAAACAGGTCTATGGGGCGGGGGGGACGGTCCCGGAGGCGCACCTGGCCGACCTGGCGGCCCAGATCGAGGCCCAGACCTGCGCCTACCGGATCGAGGAGGAAGAGGTCGAGGTCGCCCTGGCCCTGATCAAGCCAGAGGGCTTTCAACGTGAGCAGGACGACGACGGCAGCGTGGTCTATACCGCCGAGATCACCTACCAGAAGGGGAAGGAGCACCTGCTGTTGAGTTGGAAGGATATGGTCGGGCAGAACGCAGGCGACTTTGGCTTTCACTATGACCCGTACAACCTGGACTCTGACCCGGAGCGGAGCTTTTTCGTCCACATGCTGGATGCGGTCAACCTGCACCCGGCCCAGATCGAGGACATCTATTTCACCGGTGGCCTGCACGACCCCCGCAAGACCGATTTCTACGTCGAGTACCTGGGGATAGACGGCAAGTGGCACCGGTACAGCCCCGATTTCGTCATCCGGCGCAAGGATGGGCGGTGCATCATCGTCGAGATCAAGGCAGAGCGGGAGCGGAGCCACCCGGTGGACGGCGAGCACGGGCGCAAGGCGATGGCGGTGCGGCGGTGGGAGAACCTCGACCCCGACCGGCTGCGGTACGAGATGATCTTTACGGACTCGGATGGGGTGGCGTTCAACCAGTTGACGCCGGTTCGGGAGTTTATTCAGGATACGTGAGGGTAACTGCTCACGCCGGACCAGGCGGGTGAACCTGACCGAGAATAGGAGGATTTCTGTGAATATCGAGCCTATGAATGTAGAGGTTGTTGTGGCCCTTATCTCTCTATGTGGGTTGGTCATTGTGGCGGTACTGAGCGGACTAGTTCCCGCCTATCTTGACTCAAAAAGGGCAGAACGAGAGAGAACTGCCGCTGAACAAGAGAGAATCCACGATGCTGCAGTAAAGCTTTTGAGAAATCTTGCCAATTTCAGGCACACGGGGCAAGATGACCAGGCACTGGCTGCTGGCTCTTCTAGTCATCAGCAGGTCACCGCTGATATGCGAGGTGCTTACGATGCTTGGGCATTAGTTGTAATGCCAAGGCTTTGTGCTTCTCAACAAGAAAGGATCAAAGAAATCCGTGAGAAAGAACTGGGACGCAAATGGCTCGCAAAATCGGAGGCAGAAGAAGCAGAAGCAGAACCGGAAGCAAAAATTATGTCAATATTGAAGGAGATATTCGAGCTAACCTGGATTGCTAGCAGAAATGTGGAATAACTGTCGCCGGGGCACCTGATTTCCACAAATCTGTATTTGGTTGTTAAAGTACAAGTAGTTACTGGAGATTATACAAGGAACAGCCAATGACTGAAAAGCAAACCATCGAGATTACCGAGGCCAAAGGCCGCCCGATGCTCCACTGGGTCGGCAAACGCCCCCTCGACCACGTCACCGCCTTCCCCGCCCAACGCATCGAAACCTTCAACCCTGCACTCCCCTCTCCCAGAGGGAGAGGGGCCGGGGGTGAGGGCTTACTTTTCCACGGCGACAACAAAGACGTCCTCGCCTGGCTCCTCGCTCACGGCTATCGGGGTAAGGTGAATTTGATCTACATCGATCCCCCGTTCGATTCTGGAGCGGATTATGTGCGACGGGTGGAACTGCGCGGGAGAAACAGTACAACTAAATTAACTGGCGAAGCCTATACACTGGGGGAACAAGTTCAGTATACAGATATCTGGATAAACGACACTTATCTCCAGTTTATGTTTGAACGCTTGCTAATGTTGAGAGAGTTATTAGCTGAGGATGGGAGTATTTATTTGCATAGTGACTCCCACAAAACACATCATTTACGCTGCTTAATGGATGAGGTATTTGGAGCGGAGAATTTTCGGAACGACATTATATGGAAAAGATTCAACTATCGTGCGGATGGGTTGAAATTTGGTACAGTTCACGATACGATCTTATTCTATACAAGGTCTAGCACATATGCGTTTGAAAAGCCATATATAACGTACAAGCCGAGTTGGGCGGCCTGGTGCAATGTGTGCTATAATGCAAGTGGAACGACCAGTGTCAGTTGAGGTTGATTTTATAATGCAACAACTCTCGCTTTTCCCCGATTTGATGAAAAGAGAAGCACATTTGAAGCGTACCGCTTTCTCACATAACGGCGTGTGTGCTGAAGGCGCACGCATAGCTTTAGAAGAGCAGTATGGTCACTTGTTGGAAGAGACCGACGAGTTTAATCGGCAACTGGTCAGTTTCCAGGCCAATCGAACAGAGACTTTGCACAGTTGGTTCAAGTATCGGGAGGGGTTTTCTGCCGATCTGGTCGAAATACTGATGAACAGATTCGGGATTGGCCCTGGGGATACAGTACTGGATCCCTTTGCCGGTTCAGGCACCACTTTGCTGGTGGCCGAGATGCTGGGCATCCATGGGGTTGGGATCGAGCTGCTGCCGCATTGCCATCTGGCCTGGAAAGCCAAATCGCGCGCCTTCGACTACAACCTGAGCGAACTGCGCGCGATCCGTCAGATGGCGCAGGATGCTATCCCTCCCGCGACGAGTGAAAGGTTTCCACACTTGACAATCACCGAGAGCGCATTTCCTGAACAAACAGAGCGGGAATTAGCGGCGTATACCTGTTGGGTAGAAACTCTTGACGCGAGTGAGGATGCCAAAGCTTTATGCAGGCTGATTCTGACCAGCATTTTGGAGCAGGTCAGCTATACCCGAAAAGACGGACAGTATCTGCGGTGGGATGCGCGGGCGCAGAAAATCATCGAGCGCAACCAAAGCCGCGTGGCGGCCGGCAAGCGTCCGGTGCAGGGCATTCACAAAGGGGAATTGCCCAGCGTAAAGGATGCATTTGCCGAGGCGTTGAACAAGATCATCTTTGACGTGATGGAGCTACAAAGAGAACCGCCGCTGCCAAGTCAGCAGAGGTTAGTTGCGGGCAACACGCTGTATGTGTTGCCGGAAATGGAGGCGGATCAATTCGCTGCTGTAATCACGTCACCGCCTTATGCCAACCGCTACGATTACACCCGGACGTACGCCCTCGAGCTGGCGTACCTGGGGGTCGGTGAGGAGATTTTCAGCTTGCGGCAGCGTCAACTCTCCTGTACAGTGGAAAACAAGGCCAAGCTAAACGAGCTAGAAATGTGGTATCGCTCAATTGGGCAGCATGGCCGCTACAAAGACATTGTGGGTGTGATTCAGAGCAACCAGGCGCTGGCTGAGGTCAACGCCGCACTGCGGACCAGGAATGAGCGCGGCGAAATCAACAACGAGGGCGTTTTGACGATGGTCGCGCAGTATTTTGCCGAGTTAGCGTTCGTTTTTGCTGAATTATACCGAGTGTGTCAGGGCGGCGCTCACGTCGCATTCGTCAATGACAATGTGCGCTATGCAGGTGAAATCATACCCGTTGATTTGATCAGCACTAACCTGGCTGAACAGATCGGATTCGAGCCGGTGCGGGTCTACGTGTTGCCTCAACGTAAGGGCAACAGCAGCCAACAGATGAAAAGATACGGTCGCGCAGCCTTGCGCAAGAGCATCACGGTTTGGCGCAAGCCGGCCGAAACGGGAGATTAGGCGGATATGGCAGCACTGCATCGTGGACAGAGCAAACACGAAAGCTGGTCTATTGACCAGATTACCAAAAGCGAGTTCTTTCATCAGAAACTTCACGAGTATGGCTTGCTCGAGGTTGCTTACGCAATTGAGCAAGTACAAGGCGAGCATCTCGATTGGAACAGAGAGGATTTGGGCATCTCCGAGAATGCCTGGAACAAGGCCATCCATCGCGGGATTAAGCCGGTGCGTGTCTTTGCTCACCCCTACGTCTTGCAGAACGTACACAGGTCTGTTGGCTATTACCAAAAGTTGGCGATGGTTTCTCTGAAATCTATGAACAACATCGGACTGAGCATTACGAGCCACGAGACGGGGCGAAGCAGACGACCAATGGGCGAGCAGAAGGCCAGAGACGTCAGTCGTCGGTTGAATGAACTGATTAGCCGTTTGGTCGAGTCCGATGACACATTGGATCCAAGAGAGTTTGACCTGTGGCGCGGGATGACAGCCGGTTCAACCGCCCAGGGTTCGTGGCAGAACAGGAAAGGAGATCGGACCGAGGATGTCATCAAGGGGATTATCATGCGGAGGATCCGAGCCACGGGACTATTGATCGAGCAGAGCGATGACGGTAGAAAATGGCAACTTGAGGATGGACGGACCATTGAGTATGGCAGCGAGCCAGACCTGGCCGTTTATGACCGAGATCATAGTGTGCTGGTCGCGGTAGAGATCAAAGGGGGGATAGATACTGCTGGTGTCCTGGAGCGGATTGGGGCAGTGATCAAGAGCCTGAGCCGAGCCAAGCAGGAAAATGCGCATTCGATCACCGTGCTGATTATTCCCCGAGTTTCGATGACAGAACAGGCCGAGCAGGAGTTAGCAGCGCATCGAAGCGACATCGATCACTGGTTTGCTGTAGAAGATATGCTCAACAGAGAGGATGCGCGGCAACAAATTTTCGAGTTGCTTGGTATTTGACTCCCTGTTCATCAATATCCGATGAGGCCGCCCAACAAGGGCTTCCACCCGACGCCGCTTGCGCGGCTGGTCAGCGGCGGCACTACGCGCTTTCAGGTAGTTTTCTAGCGAAGGTGACTTTCACGCAATCGCGGCGCGGGTGAAGCCAACCGTTATATCCGATCACATTTCAGGCCAGATGAATCAGGTAGGCTTTTCAGATTAGACAATCTAACAGCACCATCTCATGGTAGTTCCGGCAAAGCAAAGTTCGGAGATGAACTTATTGCACCACCCGCGGGAACTATGTGGAGATATGCTCAAGCAAATCTAGATATGCTCTGGGATAAAGGATACATAGTCATTCCAGAGGGCGGTGTACCTCAAGTAAAACGTTATTTGGATGAATTAGAAGGAGAAGCAGTACATTCTATATGGACTGATATTCCATCCATCAATTCACAAGCGGTCGAAAGGACTGATTATCCGACTCAAAAACCAGAGATTCTAATTGAACGGATCGTTGATACTTCCTCCAACCCCGGCGACCTCGTCCTCGACTGCTTCTGCGGCTCCGGCACCACCCCCGCCGTCGCCCAAAAACTCGGCCGCCGCTGGATCGCCGCCGACATCAACAAAGGCGCCATCCAAACCACCTCCAAGCGCCTCCAAACCATCATCCGCGACCAACTCGCCGCCAACGCCCCCCCTCGCCAACCTTCCCTCGACCTCAGCACCGAGCAACCAGCAACCAGCAACCAGCAACCAGCTTCACTTGCTTTCTCCGTCTACCGCGTCAACGACTACGACTTGCACATCCAGCACAACGAAGCCGTGGCGCTCGCCGTGGAACACATCGGCATCGAGCGCATGAAGACCGACACCTACTTCGAGGGCACGCTGGGCAAACGCCTCGTCAAGATCATCCCCTTCAACCACCCCCTCACCCTCCTGGACCTGCAAAGCCTGGTCGATGAACTCGCCGCCCGTCCCAACGAAGACCGCGACGTCACCATCGTCTGCCTGGGCAAAGAGATCGCCACCGACGCCTGGCTGGAGACGTACAACCGCCGCCGCCCGGTCAACAAGATCGAGGTGATCGAGCTGCGCACCGACCAAAAGTATGGCAAATTCTTTCTCCACCAACCGGCCGAGGCGCAGGTGCGGGTGGCGCGGGAGGGGGACAAGCTGGTGGTCGAGATTGAGGACTTCATCTCCCCCACCATCGTCGAGCGGCTAGAGATGGACACGCCGCTCTTCAAAGCCAAGATCCCCGACTGGCGGGCCATGGTGGACGTGGTATTGATCGACACCGCCTACGATGGCGAGGTGTTCAACATCGCCCTCTCCGACGTGCCGGATCGGAAGGATGACCTGGTGGCGGGGCGGTACGAACTCGCTGCTCCCCCAAGGGAGACCACCATCGCCGTCAAGATCGTGGATATGCTGGGGGAAGAGGTGCTGATCGTGGAGCGGGTCTAGGCAATAGATCATCGCCGACATCAATAGGGTAGCGGTGCAGACCACATCCAATCAAACTGATCGCCATCAAGTTTCTCCTCCTCCTGGTGAACGATCACGGGTATCGCCAGATTGTCCACCGGCCCGGCGCGCCGCTGGAAATGGAGCGCAACCAGGTCTACCGGGTCACCGACGCGGGCGACGACCCGGCTACGTTCTACATCTGCCTGGACGACGACGTCCAGGATACCACCCTCGACGCCCTGCCGCTGGACAAGGACGTTGCCTTCGTCTGCCTCGACACCGCGCTGGACGATTCGCAGAAGGTCAATTTGTCGATGCAGTGTTTGCTGAAGGTGATTTGAGGGGCGCAAATCCCTTTTTGTGTTATAATAATTCCATATTGTAGAATCCAAGCAAATCAAATAGGGAAAATGATGTCCGAGCAAGCCTTAGCACGAACGTTGAGCGAACAGGAATCGATCCTGTTGAGCAGCCTCTCGGCGGCGGGATACAGCGTGTTTACCATCGAAGAGGCCCGCTTGGTGATGGATGATCGCGACGAGGTGGATGTCGCCAAGCTGCTCCACCGGATGAACCGCAAGCGCTGGATCAAGCGGCTGGAACGCGGCACCTATATGATCGTGCCGCTGGCAGCCGGCCCGGAGGCGGAGTGGGCCGAGCACGAGTATCTGATCGCCGCCTCGTTGGTGGAACCGTACTACCTGGCCTACGCCACGGCCCTGCATTATTACGGCTACACCGAGCGTCGGTTTGATGCCATCATCGTCGCCACCACTCGCCGAAAGCGCCCGGTCATCGTCGACGGTCTTACCTATCGCTTCGTCACCCTCACGCCTCACAAATTCTTCGGCCACGAGACGATCTCGCTGCTGGGCGAGAATGTGCAGATGGCGGAGCGGGAGAAAGCCATCGCCGACGGGTTTGACCATCCCAAGCTGGTCGGTGGCGTGCTGGAGCCAGCCAAGGGATTGTGGTTCGGGAGCCAGGAGCTGGATTGGGAGAAGCTGGTGACGTATACCCTGCGCCTGCAAAACCAGGTCGCTGCGCGGCGTTTGGGCTACTGGATGGAGCTGCTGAGCCTGGGTAATGAGAATCTGTTGTCGCGGCTTGAGAATGGCGCAGGGCACAGCTACGCCCGGTTGGAGCCATCGGGGCCGTGCGAGGGACCGCGCAACACACGCTGGCGCATCATTGTCAACGTCCCGGAGCGGCAGTTGCTGGAGTGGCGGGAGCACTAATGATTGCAGAGCGTGAGCTACGGCGGATAGCGGGGAAGTTTCATCTTGGCGTTGGGCCGGCCGAGCACGAGTACGCTATGCTTTGCGTGTTAGACGTCATGGGCCAGACACCGCCCCTGTCCGACAACTTCCTGAAGGGCGGCACGGCGCTGCGCCTGATCTACTTTGACGATTGGCGACATTCGGTCGATCTGGATTTCTCGGTGCTTCCGGCATTTCCTTCGGAGGAACTGCGCACGCACGTCGAGCGCTGCTTCACTCAGGTGGAAGTCGTGCACGGGATGACGGTGCGTCTGATGGACTTCCATCGGGCGAACGGTGCAGCCCGAATGCGTGCTCAATTCGTAGGCCCGCTACGTCACCCGGCGCGGCTTCTCTTCGACGTGACGCTGGATGAGCCAGTGTTGCTGCCCCCGCAGGAGCGGGAGGCGGTCGTCAAGTTCTTTCCCGATTTGCGTCCTGTTGTTCTGACGTATGCGCTGGAGGAGATCCTGGCCGAGAAAATGCGCAGCATTCTCCAACGCGGCAAGTCACGGGACTACTACGACGTTTGGCGGTTGCTGAGGGAGAAGGGTGAATCATTTGATGCTTCTCTCGCTCGCTCCATGCTGGTACGGAAATGCCAGCACAAGGATTTGGAGGTGCCGAGCGCTCAAGCTTTCCTGAAGCCTCAGTATCTGGAAGAGGCCCAAGTGTACTGGGAGCGGGACTTGGCAGGGCAGGTTGCTCCCCAACCCCTACCCGATTGGACAGCGATCACTGTAGAGTTGGCGGATTTGCTGGAACGGTTCTTTGAATGACGATTCGCAGAAGGTCAATCTGGCGATGGGAGTGTGTTGAAAGCAAATTTACTTCCCAACTTTTGCAGGAAACGAAAAACGCTCCTTCTCCTGCTCTAAGACGAACAGGGATTGCACATTCGCCAATTTTCGGCCCCAAATCGCAATACTGCGATGTAAGAACTTGCTAAATGGCATTCTTTGATGCTATTTGGCCCCGAATGGGGCTTGACGCTCACTTTCTTTGATGATTCGGCATCGTCTCGCCGCATTTTTTGAGGCAGGTGGGCATCTTTCGCTTGTGTAGAACCAATTTAACGAGATGCACATTTACTTTATTTTTGGTAACTGCTCAGGGCAGTCATTTTTTGCACCACAAAGAACACAAAGATGTGTCACGCTTATCCTGATCCTTCGTGTACTTTGTGTCCTTCGTGGTAAAAATCAAGCAGTTTGAACGCTGGCGACGAAAGCCTGAGCAGTTACCTTTGGTTTACTCTCAAGACCAAAGAGCCTATTGGCTACAGCTACCGCGGACCAGGTCCGGTGACATTGACTTGCCGTGTCTAAGGAACGCGGACTTGATGCTCCGACTATAGCGGTTGTGAGGGATTACTGTGATGAAATTCCGCTTCGACCCCGACCTAGAATTCCAAAACCAGGCCATCGCCGCCGCCGTGCGCCTCTTCGAGGGCGCGCCGCGCCAGGAAACGGGTTTCGCCCTCGTCGCCGAGAACGGCGTCGTCGGCAACTCCTCTTTCAGGCCCGCTACGGCCGCGACGACATCGCGCCCTACGCGGGGCTGAAGGCCTTTCTCGCCCTCGAGGGCGAGCGCGAGGGGCCGGCCGACCCCGTCGAGGCGCAGGAGCTGGCCGATCTGCTCATCGCCCACCGCATCCCGATCGCCATCCTCAACGCCTGCCAGTCGGGCAAGCAGGTCGGCGCGGCCGAGACGAGCCTCGGCAGCCGGTTGATGAGCGCCGGGGTGCAGATGGTGCTGGCGATGGGCTATTCGGTCACCGTCAGCGCCGCCGTGCTGCTGATGACGACGCTCTACGAGCAGCTCTTTGCCGGGCAAGAGCTCACCGCCGCCATCCGCCGCGCGCGGCTCGAGCTCTACAACCAAAAGGGCCGCCGCGCCTATTTCAACCAGACCGTCGACCTGGAGGACTGGCTCCTGCCGGTCGTCTACCAGAACCGGGCGCAACGCTTGCAGACGCGCGCGTTCACCCCCGAGGAGAGCGCCGCGCACTATGAGCGACAAGCGCGCCGCTACCGCCCGCCGCAGGTCAGCTATGGGTTCGTGGGACGCGACCTCGACATCCTGCACGTCGAGCGGGGGGTGCTGGCGCGGCGCAACCTGCTGTTGGTGCGCGGGATGGGCGGGGCGGGCAAGACGACGCTGCTGCACCACCTGGCTGCCTGGTGGCAGACGACCGGGCTGGTCGAGCACGTCTGGTATTTCGGCTACGACGAGCGCGCCTGGAGCCACCAGCAGATCGTCACCACCGTCGCCCGCGACCTGCTGGGCGAGGCCGAGTACGTGCGCAGCTTTCAGTCGCTCAGCCCGGCGGCCCAACAGGCGCGGCTGGCCGAGCGGTTGCGCGCCGAGCGGCACCTGCTGATCCTCGACAACCTGGAGTCGATCACCGGGGCGCACCTGGCGATTCGGAACACGCTGCCGGAGGCGGAGCGCGAGCGGCTGCGCGAGTTGCTGGCCGAGCTGGCGGGCGGGCGGACGCTCGTGCTGCTCGGTTCGCGCGGCGGCGAAGAGTGGCTGGCGCCGTCCACGTTCGAGGAGAACGTCTACGACCTGCCCGGCCTCGACCCGGAGGCGGCCTCGGCGCTGGCCGACCGCATCCTCGAGCGGCACGGCGCGACGCGCTACCGCGAGGACGCCGACGTGCAGCAGATCCTCAAGCTGCTCGCCGGCTACCCGCTGCCGCTCGAGGTCGTGCTGGCGAACCTGGCGCGCCAGACGCCGGCCGAGGTGCTGGCGGCGCTGCAGGCCGGGGATGAGGCGATCGACATGCGGAGCGAGAAAAAGACCGAGAGCATCCTGCGCTGCATCGAGTACTCACACGCCAACCTCTCGCCCGACGCCCAGCGGCTGCTGGCCTGCCTGGCGCCGTTCACGGGGGTCATCTACGTGGGCGCCCTGGAGCAATACAGCGAGCGGTTGCGCCGGCAGCCGGCGCTGGCGGGGCTGCCATTCGAGCGCTGGCCGGAGGTGCTGGAGGAGGCGGCCAACTGGGGGCTGTTGGCGCCCGACCCGCAGGCGCCCGACTTTGTGCGCCTTCAGCCGATCCTGCCCTACTTTCTCCGCGCGCGCCTCTCTTCCCCCCCAGCGGGGGGGACCGAGGGGGGGCTCCAGCGCGCCATCGAGGCCGGATTCCGCGAGCATTACGACAGCCTGGGCGGGGCGATCGCCGGGCTGCTCACGTCCAGGGAGGCGCAGGAAAAGCAGCGCGGGCAGGTGTTGGCCCGCCTCGAGTACGAGAACCTGGTCACGGCTGTGAACCTGGCGTTGGAGGCCAGAGAAGCCTTCTACGGTGCCTATTCACCTTTGTACGAGTACTTGCTGATGGTGCAGGATGGTCAACGTCGGCTGGATTTGTGTCAGATGGTAATGGCGCAGCAGGATCATTACACGTCTCAGCAGTTATCAGGTGAAATCGGAGTGGATTTCTACTTGGTTCTAGCCCGATTGGCAAGGACTTGTTTAGAGATCAAAGAGCACGAAACTGCAAAAGAGAACTATGAAAGAGCACTGGCAATAGTCCAAGGTCTAGATTGCATTGCCGAAGAAACACGGGCAGGCTATGTGGCAATAATGTACCACAATCTGGGAGCGGTGGCGCAGGCACAGCGCCAGTGGGCGCAGGCGGAACGGTACTACCAGCAGGCGCTGGAAATCTGTATCGAATTCGACGACCGCTACGCCCAGGCAAAGACCTACCACCAGTTGGGGAGGGTGGCGCAGGCACAGCGCCAGTGGGCGCAGGCGGAACGGTACTACCAGCAGGCGCTGGAAATCTGTATCGAATTCGACGACCGCTACGCCCAGGCAAAGACCTACCACCAGTTGGGGAGGGTGGCGCAGGCACAGCGCCAGTGGGCGCAGGCGGAACGGTACTACCAGCAGGCGCTGGAAATCTTCGTCGCCTTCAACGACCGCTACGCCCAGGCAAAGACCTACCACCAGTTGGGGATGGTGGCGCAGGCACAGCGCCAGTGGGCGCAGGCGGAACGGTACTACCAGCAGGCGCTGGAAATCTTCGCCTTCAACGACCGCTACGAGCAGGCAAAGACCTACCACCAGTTGGGGAGGGTGGCGCAGGCACAGCGCCAGTGGGCACAGGCGCGCGACTATTTCCTGTCGGCGTTACGGACCTATCACGAGTACCAAGACGGCCACAACGCAGGGATCGCCCTGCGCAGCCTGGCCCGCCTGTGGGAGGAGAGCGGCAACGCGGGCCTGCCGGCGGCCGTCGCCGCCGTCCTGGGGGTCAGCGCGCAGGAGGCGGAGGCGCTGCTGCGGGCCGGAACGGGGTGAGTCGCCCCCTTCCACCGACCGGAGAGCCCGTCGTCCCGGCGCCAGCAATTTCCGTTTCAACGGTGTCACCACGCGGTACAAGCTCATAGTTACCGGGCCAGGCCCGCCGGGGCATAAAGTGCCCCGGCTACAGGGCTTGCGCCCCGTGAACGGGGCTTCCAAGCCCGATTCATCGGGCGCTGCTCCGTAGCGCGGCGATTTTATCGCCGGGCGTTCGCGCCACAAGCGTGGTTTTACGCTAATGTGTCATTGTCAAACTACCGTTTGCGCTCTCGCTGGCGGCGGGCAAGCCGGTGGGAGCGGCGGTGGCCGACGCGCGGCTGCCGCTGATCCGCGGCAGCTATGGCGCGCAGTGGTTCGTCCCGGCGCTCTACGGTCGCCCGTCCGACGTCGACCGTCTCTTTGACGCCGACATCCCCCTGCCGGAACCGACCGCCGACCTGCGGGTGCGGATAAAGGCGTTGCGCGGCGAGATCGCCGCCCACGAACAGGCCGTCGGCGGGCTGGGCACGGCCTACCAGCCTGGCGAGCTGGCGCGCCGGACGCCGGGCGGCTACGCCCAGGTGACCAGCCCGCTCTACGGCGTGCCGTCGAACCCGGTCTTTGTCGGCCGCGCGGCAGAGCTGCAGCGGGTGGCCCGCGGCCTGCACGGCGAGCAGCCGGTGGTACTGCGGAATTCGTAATAGAAAGCGCGGCTGTTCCAACTTGTTTGAGACACGACCAAATCTTTAAGTTGGAGCAGGAAGTAGAAGACCGGCTGGCGCTCCAGTCGTGATTATAGACGTGTTCCAGTGCGCAGGTTGATCCTGCGCTGTGATGTGTTCAGTGACGGTATCTGCTCACCCTCGGTCTCTTCGCCAAACTGGGCAAAAATAGAACACGGATACACATAGATGATTTTCCAGCACTGTAGTGCGTCATTTGAATTGCGCAGAGGATGAAGGAGCATCCAGGTGATAGGTGAAGAGCAATCGCCACGGCTTCCCCTCATCCATAGGGACACGGA
>Ga0209614_1001452_pt1 | contig 17736 bp, 11 predicted proteins | sample BlaSprsedimmetaG_FD_185484 | JGI IMG/M metagenome (GOLD analysis project Ga0209614, IMG submission 185484) | Hot spring sediment bacterial and archeal communities from California, USA to study Microbial Dark Matter (Phase II) - Blank Spring... ... | reverse complement strand
TGATGGATGGGCGCGGGGGCAACCACGGGGGGTTGCCCCTACGATGGGCCGGGGGGGCTGTTTGGCGAACAAAAAACTGCCTCCGGGGGTATTGACAGCCGTGTGTTTTTGGCTAGAATTCTCAACTCACACTTTTGGGCGGCTGCCGCCCCTGCGAATGACAAGAAGGAACACTTTTTCTGGAGACCGACATGATAAAAGTCAAGGACCTTCGCCGTTCATTCGGATCGGTCGTTGCCGTTGACGGTATATCATTCGAGGTCGAGAAGGGTCAGGTCCTCGGCCTGCTCGGCCCCAACGGCGCCGGCAAAAGCACGGCCATGCGGATGATCACCTGCTTCATCAAGCCCGACGGCGGCACGGCGAGCGTCTGCGGCCACGACATCCTGCAGGACCCCCTGGGGGTCCGCCGGTGCCTCGGATATGTGCCGGAAAACGTGCCGGCGTACAACGAAATGACGGTGGGCGGGTTTCTGAACTTCATCTGCGACGTCCGGGGCATCAAGGGCAAGAACCGCAAGAAGGCCCTGGACCGGGTGGTTCCGATGTGTTCGATCGAATCGGTCTACCACCAGACGATCGAGACCCTGAGCAAGGGGTACAAGCGCCGCGTCGGCCTGGCCCAGGCCCTTATCCACGACCCCGAGGTTCTCATCCTGGACGAGCCGACCGACGGCCTGGACCCCAACCAGAAACATGAAGTCCGCCGCCTCATCAGCCAGATGAGCCAGGACAAGTGCATCATCGTCTCGACCCATATCCTCGAAGAGGTGGACGCCGTCTGCTCTCGGACCATCATCATCGCCCGCGGCAAGATCCTCGTCGATTCCACCCCGAAGGCCCTCAAGGAGAAGCACCACGCCGGTCTCGACGAGGTCTTTCGCAAGATCACGAAAACAAAGGGCAACTGAATTCACCGCAGAGGCCGCAGAGACCGCTGAGGGGTTTGACTCGAGGTTTCTCTGCGGTCTCCGCGGTCTCTGTGGTAAAACAATCCAGGAGTGTTTGTATGAACAGTTTCAAGGCGGTATTCAAAAGGGAGTTGAAGAGCTACTTCACGACTCCGCTGGCCTATGTGTTTCTGGTCATCTTCCTTTTCTTCGCCGGGTATCTGACGTTCAAGCAGGGCTTTTTCGAGATGCGTCAGGCGGACCTGCGTCCGTTCTTCCAGAACCTGCCGCTGCTGTTCGTGTTCATGGTTCCTTCGACGGCCATGCGGCTCTGGGCCGAGGAACGCAAGAGCGGCACCATCGAACTGCTCTGCACGCTGCCGGTCACGATCACGCAGGCCGTCCTGGGCAAGTTCCTGGCCGCCTGGCTCTTTTTGACCATTGCCCTGGCCCTGACCTTCCCGCTGGTCATCACGGTCTGTTACCTCGGCAATCCCGACATCGGACTGATCATCACCGGCTATATCGGCAGCGTCCTGATGGCCGGGGGATTCCTCGCCATCGGCTGTTTCTTCTCGGCCCTGAGTAAGAACCAGGTCATCGCCTTCGTCTTGTCCGTGGTCGCCTGTGCGATCCTCGTCTTCGCCGGGATGCCCACGACGCTCGATTATCTCTCCACGTTCCTGCCGAGGGGGCTGGTCAACGCCGTGGAATCCATGAGCTTCCAGACGCACTTCGATTCGATCCAGCGGGGCGTCCTGGAACTGCGGGACCTGTCGTATTTTGTGTTGTTGATCGTCGGCTGGATCACCGCCTGTGGAATCATCCTGGATGAAAGGAAGGCCGGCTAATGAACCGAACGATACGAGCCATCGTCGCCGCCGTTGCCGTGATGGTCATTGCATTCGGCGCCATCAACATCCTTCAGAACGTCGGCAAGTCCTTCAAGATTGACGTTACCGACCAGAAGATCTACACGCTCTCGGACGGCACGAAAGCCATCCTGGGCAGGCTTCATCAGCCGCTGACGATGAAGCTCTACTACGCCAAGACGGCCGCTTTCAAGGGCCCGGACCAGATCCGCTTCTTCAACAGCTACTTCGACTTCGTGCGGTCGCTGCTGGAGGAGTACGTCGCCCACAGCAACGGCCGGATCAAGCTCGAGGTCATCGACCCGCGCCCCTTCTCGCAGGACGAGGTTGAGGCCCTGCGCTACGGATTGCAGCGGTTCGCCATTACCGAGGAGGAGAACTTCTTCTTCGGCCTGGTTCTACAGACGGCCTTCGGCGTCGAGAAGACCATTACGTTCTTCTCGCCCGACCGCCAGCAGTTCGTCGAGTACGACATCAGCTACCTGATCGACAGCGCCATCACCCGCGAGAAGAACAAGGTCGGCGTGCTCAGTTCGCTGCCGGTCATGGGCGACGACATGAGCGGCTACATGGCCCAGATGATGCGGGCCCGCGGCCAGGAACCGCAGGGGCCCTGGACGATTATCACGCAGCTTCGCCAGCAGTTTGAGGTCGTCTCGGTCCCCACGGATGTCAATGACATCAAGGACGTCGATATCCTGATGGTCATTCACCCCAAGAACCTCTCCGACGAGACGCTGTTCGCCATCGACCAGTTCATCCTCAAGGGCGGCCCGACCATCATCTGCGTCGATCCGCACTGCATGTTGGACCGTCCGCCGCAGATGGGCATGCAGATGCAGATGCCCCAGGAGCAGGGCTCCGAATTGAACCGCCTGACCCGGACGTGGGGTCTGGAGTTGCCGCCGAACACGTTCGCGGGCGACCGGTCGCTGGCCATTCGAGCATCGGTCAGCCGCGACCAACGGCCCGAGCCGATCATCGGCTACCTCGGCCTGACGGCCCCGGACTGTTTCAGCAAGGAAGCGGCCGTCACATCCCGCCTCAATCAGGTCCGGGTCCTCTTCGCGGGCGTCCTGCAGGAGTATGAAGACCCCGTCGCCGACCCGAACAAGCCGGCCCCGCAGAAAGCGGCCACACGCACGCCGCTGCTGTCGACCACCGACAAGGGCAACAGTTGGATGACCAGCGGCCCGTGGGAACTGGCCTTTCCCAATCCCCCTAAGCTCATGGAGAAGTTCTTCGACGGCAACAAGCCCGTCCACATGGCCTACCTGGTTACCGGAAAGCTCGTCAGCAGTTTCCCGGAGGGCATCACAGTGGAAGAAGACGATCCGAACAGTCCCGACCCCAACGAGCCGCGCCAGATATCCCGGACGATCGGCGGCCTGGCCAAAGCCGAAAAGGACTGCGCCGTGGTCGTCTTCTCGGATGTTGATTTCATGACGGACAATATCGCCTACCAGGATTCGTTCTTCGGCAAGATGATCGTCGCCGACAACACCGCCCTGGTCATGAACACCCTCGAAGACCTCGGCGGCTCCAGCGACCTGATCAGCATCCGTTCCCGCGGCAATTTCCGGCGTCCCTTCACGGTCGTCGATGAAATCGAGCGCCGCGCCGAGGCCGAGACCGCCGAGGAGGTCGCCCGTCTGAATATCGAGATCGAGGGCTTCACCCGGAAGATTCAGGAGATCCTCTCGTCCGCACGGGAGGACCAGGCCGATCTGGTCGGCAGCAGCATCCTTCAGGAACAGCGCGACCTGGAGACCAAGAAGCGCGAGGCCCAGCGGCAACTCAACCTCGTCAAGCTCCAGCGCCGCGAGAGCATCGAGGCCCTCGGCAACAAGCTGCGCAATTTCAACATGCTGTTGATTCCGGGCGTCGTTCTGGTTGTGGCCGTGGCGATGGAGGTACACCGAAGCATCCGCAAGCGCCACTATATCAGCCACGCCTCCGATGCTTAGTTGACGATTCACGACTTACGACTTACGACTGACAGGAGTTGGTCCAATGAACAACAAGAATCTCGCGATACTGGTCATGGTCGCGATCATCATGGTCGCCATCGCCGTCTCGTTGTCGAACCGCGTCAACAAGCCCTCCGCCACGGCGGTTGAGGGCGATCTCATCCAGGGGCTGGACCCCGCCGTCATCGGGGCGATTGTCCTGGGCGGGGGCGATGAATTCACCACGCTGCGCCGCGCCGGCCGCGGCTTCGTCGTCGCGGAGAAGGACAATTATCCCGCCAAACTCGGCGCCATCAACGACCTGCTGAGCAACTGCCTGAAGGTCCGCACAACCGGTCTGTTCACCAGCAATCCCGACCACTTCGCCGATCTCGAAGTCACCGAGGACAAGGCCCGTACCGTGGTCAAGTTCCTCAGGGCCGAGCCCAATGAGCCCATCCTTACGGGCCTGATCATCGGCAAGAACCTGGAAAAGGGCGACGGCAGCTACGTCCGGCTGCTGGCGGCCGACGCACAGGCCTCCAACAACGTCTACATCGCCACCGACACCCCCTGGATCAGCACCGACGCCGGCCAGTACCTCGACAAGGACATCACGTCCTTCGACCGCAAGGAGATCGCCGCCGTTACCGTTACCGACATCAATGCGGTCTCGTACACGCTCCAGCGGGCCGATCCCAACAGCGACACCATCGTCCTGTCGAGCACGCCCGAAGGCAAGAAGCTCAAGACCTCCGACGCCGAAAGCACCTTCAACGCCATGACGAGTCTGCGTTTCGACGACGTCGCCAGGGACGACGGCGGCTTTACGTTCGACCGCGTGTACATCTGCCGCCTCAAGAACCAGACCGTCTACCGCATCAGGCTCGCCAGGAAGGGGGACAAGACCTACGCTTCATGCACCGCCACCTACACCGGCGAGGTTCCCACCGACGCCCGGACCGAGTCGGACGAGCAGATGAAGGAGAAGGAGGCCAAGCTCCTGGCCCACGACAACGCCAGCAAGTTCGCCCAGCAGCACCAAGGGTGGGTCTATGAAATCCCGAGCTACAAGGCCAACTACCTCACGCGAAGCCTCGATGAGCTACTCGAAGACCTGGCCAAGCCCGGCGAGCCCAACGAGCCGGCCGCCGACGTCATCAGCGACGCCGACCTGGCCAGTCCCGCCGAGACCTCGGCCACGGCCGAAACCGCCGAGCCCGATGAGGAGCCGGTGCAAGCCCCCGAACCCAACCAGCCTGCCGCCGCGGACCCGAACGCCTCCAAGCCCTGATAACGGGCAATCGCCCGGATGCCGACCGCATCGCAGGGGCGGCCCCCCGTGGCCGCCCGCTTCGCGGCATGTCGCAGCCTCCCCGTTATACGAACTTAGTCCAAGCTCAGCGGCGGCAGCTCGGTGCCCCCGCTGGTGCGCCATTCGTCGAATCGCGCGCGGACCCGCTGCATCGCGGCCTCGCGGTCGGATTCATTCATGCCCTGCCAGCGTTCGCCCATCGACCGCAGGCGCTCCATCTCCGCCTGGCGATCGCCCTCGCTCATCGTCCAGAATCGCTGAATGGCCTGGCTCATGCCCTGCCTGAATCGGTCCTCTTCCTCCGGGGTCAGCTTGATATCGCCAAAGACCCGCTGGAAGATCTGCCCATCATTGCCGCCAAAGCCCTGCCCAAATCCGCCCCCCATTGGCGGCCCGCCGGCGACATCGGCCAAGGACCTCTGCGGCTCAATCGCCGGTGGTTCCACATATTCCGGCACGGCTGGCGGCTCCTGGAGGGGCGGGAAGGCCGGTTCGGGGGCCTCGACGACAGGTTGGACCGGGGCGACGGGTTCGATGTCCACAGCCACCCGGGGGGCCGGCTCAGGCGGCTTCTTCAGAGAGGCACGAGCCGCGTGAACACGCCATATCCCATAGCCCAGGCCCGCCGCCCCAACAAGCACAATGGCCAAAGCAACGGCCTTCGTCCCGGAACCACTTCTAAACTTGCCCATGTTGTCCACCATACAAAGCAAACATCCCCCACGATCCTTCCCACGTATCCGATAAGTGCATACGCACATCCCGGTCCGCTGGTTACACCCGGTCGGTGAGAATCTCCGAATATCATAACACGAAGGTTCATTTTCGCCTGACCACGCGGCAACCGAAGACCCCGCCGGCCGTTCCGCCGGGCTGTGCCGCGAACTTGACGACGACCTTGTCCTTGCCGGCCGTCAATCCGGCCGGGATGGGGTAGGTCTGGTCGTAGAATTGGCCCGGCTTGTTGCGTTCGAGCCGCTCGGTGGCGAGGGGCGTCCCATCGACCAGGATGTCGAACACGCGGCCGCCCGCGTCGGAGCCCCAGTACCGCACGACCAGGTCCACGGGCTGCTCGCGGTCCACCTTCATCTCGAAGGCAAACCAGCCGCCGTCGGTGGCATGACGCCAGTGCTCGCCCGCGAACGTGCCGGCGCCGGTGTTCTCGCCCGTCAGATTGTGGTCGCGTTCCGGCTGCATCTGCCCTATCCGCAGCACGTCCACCGTCCGCGCCTCAAGCTCTTCAAGGCGCTTGCGCTGGGCCTCGTATTCGGCCTGGCGTGCGGCCCACTGCTCGTTGGAGAAACGGTCGAAATACACGTTGTACCGCCGGTCGTGCATGGCATGTAGGGGGATCAGGCGCACGTCGTCCGGCCGGCCAAGACCTTTGGTCATCCACTCCAAGGGCCTGCCCGCAATCGGCTCCACGCAGGCCGTCAGGTCCTTGGCGTCCGGCACGATCACGGGAATCCGGGCTCCATCGGCCAGTTCCCCGCATAGCACCAGCGGCCCATACATGAGCGCGAGGCGGTCGGCGTTGTCCGGCATCGCCTCGGTGCGGACCTTCATCGGCAGGGTCGCCTCCAGCACGTCGCCATCGGCCCACATGCGAACGACTTTCGCGAACGAGCCCGGCTCGCCGCCGTCGCAGTCCTTTCCGTTGACCCGGACGGTCATCCCGTCGGTCGCCCAATACGGATGGCGTATCCGCACCGCCATACCGACGGGCTTGTCGCAGTGGATCGTCAGTCTCGTGGTATCGGCGGCCGGGTAGTCCGTCTCCTGTACGACCACGACGCCCTTGTCCTTCCACGTCAGCTTCGAGGCGATGAAGAGATTGACGAACAGGCCGTCGTCGTCGTGGAAGTAGATGCTGTCGCCGTACTTGGCGTGGTTCTCCATGCCCGTGCCCACGCAGCACCAGAACGAGTCGAACGGCCCGCTGTAGTTCTTTCGCGTGCCGGGGTCGAGGAACCCCTTGTAGACGAACATGCCCGTCTCCGGGTGCTGATGGGCCAGGATATGGTTATACAACGCCCGTTCGTAGTAATCCGCGTACTCGGCCCGCGGCGACCACGAGAACAGGTGTCGCGTGAGCTTGAGCATGTTGTAGGTGTTGCAGGTCTCGGTGGTGTCGCCCAGCCGCTCGCTGAGCTTGCCGGGCGGGCCGAAGTACTCCCATGCACTGTTGCCGCCGTTGACGTAGGTGTGGTTGGCCACGACGATCCGCCAGAAGAACTTCGCAATGGCGGCGTATCGCGGCGTCCCCGTCAACTCGTACAGCCGGGCCATGCCGATGACCTTGGGCACCTGAGTATTGGAGTGTTTGCCCGCCAGGTCATCCCGCTGCTCGGCCAGAGGGTCGAGTATCGCCTTGTGATAGATCCGGCGCGAGAGGTTCAGGTACTTCTCGTCGCCGGTGACCGCGTACAGATCCGCCAGGGCCTCGTTGATGCCGCCGTGCTCGCAGTTGAGCAGAAGCTGCATCTGTTCATCCGTCAAGCCGCCCAGCTTGGCCACAAGATAATCGCCCAGCCCCCTGGCCACCTTGACGGCGGGGTTGTTGCCGCAGAGCAGATACGCATCGATCAGCCCGGCCATCTGCTTGTGCAGCGTATAGATCGGCACCCAGCAGCCGTTGAGGTCGAAGCCCTTCGTGCGGATGTCGCCGCGGGCTACTTCGTCGAAGATCTCGCGGCCGCGGGGTATGGCGGCCACGTAGCCATCGCCGTGGGCGTCCTGGCAGACGGCCAGCTCGTCGACGATGTAGTTGACCCGCTCGGCAAACCGCTGGTCGCCGGTCTGGGCGTACATCAGGGCGCAGGCGCTGAGATAGTGGCCCAGGGAATGGCCCGCGACGCCCATCTCCTCCCAGCCGCCGTAGACCCTGGCCTTGGGCTCCAGGCCCGCCTGGGTGCGAAAGCCGCTGAGCAGCCGATCCGCCTCCAGGCTGAGCAGGTAGCGCCCGTTGATCTCCATAGCGTGCTTGAATGGGCCATCCAGCAGCCGCACGTCCTTCATATCGAACGCATAAGCCGCCATCGGCACAGCCGCGCGAATCCTGGACCCCGTCGGCCCGGTCTGCTCTGCCAGCCCGACCGCCGGGTGAATGTTCATCAGGGCGATGGTTGCTATGCTCAAGAACCGTTTCACGTCAATTCCCTTCAATGGGTGGTGTTGGGCCTATGGCTTCGGCTGGGCCTTCTTGAACTCCTCCAGCCGGCTCTTGAATTCCGCCTCCATGGCCTCATCCCCGGCCGCCAGCTTGAGCGCCGCCTCCTGGGCCTGTATCGCCTCGCGGACCTTGCCGTTCTTGAACAGGGCCAATGCGAAGGTGTCGACAATGGCTGCATTCTTACCTTCCGTCAGGTCATCGGCCTTTGTTGCGGCCTTGAGGGCCAGGGGGTAATCCTGCTTGCCGGCCTCGACCTCCGTCAGGACCCGCCAGGCAAACGCATTGAGCACCTGGTCGGAGCCGTTTTCAAGGATGATGGTGCCCTGCTCGGAGGCCTCTTTGACGCCATCGGCCTTCTCCAAGGCCGCGAAATACGCCCGGAACGCCGCCATCGCTTTCTTGTCCATTTCCTCCCGCCGTTTCCTGGCTTCGGCGTATGCCTTGGCGTCGAATTTTCCCTCTATGACTTTCTCCAGCACCGTGTCCAGGTCCGCCATGGGATGGCCCACCCAGACCACGCGCAACTCCTTGTCCACGATGAACGCCGTCGGAATCCCATTCTGCTTGTAGGCGGTCATGTACTTCTCGCCGATCTTGCGCTCGGGATCAATCGCCACGACATAGTCCATGGTCTCGGCCTTTTCCTTCACGAACGGCTCGACCTTCTGTCGCGTTTCATTGCTGATTCCAATGACCGTCACCTTTTTGTCCTTGAAGGTCTTCTGCACCTTGGTCAGGTGCGGAGGTGCGGAATGCTTACGCGACAGGGCGCGCACCAGGTCGCCCAGAACTCGACCACATAGAAGTTGCCCTTCTTGAACTCCACGGGGCCGCCCTTGACGAACTCCAGCCCTTCCAATGAACCGGCCGGGTCGAGTATCCGGGCCTCGGGCTTCTTCACGGCCGCGTTCGGGTCGTTGGGTTCTTGCCGAGCCGCACAGACCGACGCGGCCAGGGCCAGCACAAGCACAAGCATCCTGATCTTCATCGCATACCCTTCCAAAGGGGGTTGAACATTCATATACCCGCCGGTTGGCCACGAATGCCGGGCCGATGCCCTCAGGGCGCGGGGGCCGAGTGTTGCATCACCTCGACAGCGCCCAGTCGAAGAAGCCGATCCCGCGAAGTTCCGATTCGATTTCATCCAATTCATAAGGAGCCAATGTCTTCATGGGCAGCCGATTCGGACCGCAGTCGACGCCGATCAGGCGCATGGCGGCCTTGAACGCCGGTTGGCCTCGATAGCGGCACATGGTCCGGATCATCCGCTGCGACAGAGATTGTTGGCGTCGAGCTTCGACAAGATCGCCTCGGTCAAAGGCCTCCCAAAGGCGCAGATAGAGAGGCGCAGCGAAGTTGTAGGTTGAGCCGACGGCCCCAGTAGCACCGACAGCCAAAGCCGCAATCAGCATCTCATCATGGCCGAACAGGACGTCGAAACGCCCCTCGGCCAGTTCCAGACAGCCCTGATATTCGTCGAGTCCGCAGGCGGTGTACTTGAGGCCGGCGAGATTCGGTATGGGATCGGCGGCTCGCCGCAAAAAATCGATTACATCCAGCGATATGCCGGACAGTTCGGGGATATGATAGTAGTAAAAAGGCAAGTCGCAGGCAGAGGCAATTCGGGCCAGGCATTCTATCAGGACGTTCACATCGGGAAAGCCATAATACCTCGGCGGCATTGCGGAGACGGCCCGGGCGCCGATGTGTTTGGCGTGAGCCGCCAGGTCGCAGGCCTCGGCGACGCTGTCGTGTCCAACCTGCACAATCACGGGCAGTCGGCCGGCGGCGGCCTCGACGTAGGCCTGCGCGACCGCCCGGCGTTCGTCGCTCGACAGCGACGGGCCTTCGCCCGTGCTGCCGCAAACGTACATCCCGGAAACCCCTGTTCGAAGCAGGTGTTCGACGACGGCGGGAATCCTGGACAAATCCACCGATGCGTCTTCTCGCATGGGCGTAAAGACCGCCGGAATCAAACCAGACAATTTCTGATTCATGGCTGCATTGTACCGGCCTCCTGGACTATGCACAATATGTCGGCGGCTTTACCCCGGTTGGCGAATCTGCTACGATTGGGTACGGATGCGCACGGCTTTCCGGGCGTTTGTCCGGAACCGGATTCTACTACGATTGAGGCAGGACGTGTCATGGCGGCGGATTACACCGGTGGGAATCGGAGAACAGGCGGATGGGCGGGGATAGTCCTGGTGTTGGGCCTGTTTTGCGGGCCGCTGATAGGTCTTGAGGCGGGCCCGGCCGCACCGGGCTATGGGACCGATGCCACGCAAGCATTCGGCGTAGACGCCGCGGCGAGAGAGCAACTGGCGGGTCTGGGCGTGGAGCGGGTCATCTTCGCCACGCGGCTGGCCTATGACGATCCGCACTGGTACGCCAACATCGGCTACTACTGCGACGATGAGAATCAGAAGGCCTACGCCGGCAACGGCAAGCCGGATGAGAGCCGGCTCTATGAATTCAATACCAGGACCGGACATGTCAGGACCCTCATGGATGCCGAAGGCGGCGGTATCCGGGACCCGCACGTACACTACGATGGGCGGACCATCCTGTTTTCCTACCGGCCGGCGGGCCAGGACTGTTACAACCTCTATGAGCTGGACGCCGACAGTGGCGGGCTGAAACGGCTGACCGATGGGCCTTACGATGACTACGAGGCGGCGTATCTGCCGGACGACGAGATCGTCTTTGTCTCGACCCGCAGCCGACGGTGGGTCGGATGCTGGATGACCCAGGTGGGGACCCTGTTCCGCTGCGACCGCGGCGGGGGTAACATCCGTCCGCTGTCGTTCAACCTGGAGCATGACAATACCCCGGCGGTGCTGGCGGATGGGCGCATCATCTACACGCGATGGGAGTATGTGGACCGCTCGCAGGTCGGCTACCACCAGCTTTGGGCGATGAACCCCGATGGTACGAACGTAACGACGTACTTCGGCAACCAGTCGCACTATCCGCTGTATATCGAGGCTAAACCGATTCCCGGCACCGACGACCTGCTGCTGATCGATTCGCCGGGTCACGGCCAGTCGGATCACCGCGGACACGTCTGCACCATCAGCGCCAAGCACGGCCCGGACAACATGGGCGGCTATCGCCGCATCACGCCGCGAGGCAACTTCAACGACCCATGGCCCATCAATCGGCGGCAGTTCCTGGTGGCCTCATACAAACAACTCCAACTCGGCTCGATGGATGGGACGCTCGCGACGCTGCTGACATATCGGGGCCAGGCCAATATCCACGAACCGGCCGGCCTGGTGGGACGCCCAAGAGAGCGTGTCCGGGTAGAGATGCCAACCGGCCGCGAGACCACGGGGCGAATGGTCCTGGCGGACGTGTATCACGGCCGGAACATGCAGGGCGTTCGGCCGGGCGACATCAAGAAACTGCTCATATTGGAGGTCCTGCCCAAACCGGTCAATTTCAGCGGCGGCATGGACCTGACGAGCTGGATGGGCACCTTCAGCCTGGAGCGGGTGATCGGGACCGTGCCGGTGGAGGAGGATGGATCGGCGTATTTCGAGGTCCCGGCCGGGCGGGCGATCTTCTTCGTCGCCCTGGACGCCAATGATATGTCCGTCAAGCGGATGCAGAGCTTTACGAACGTGCATCCCGGCGAGACCCTCAGTTGCGTCGGTTGCCACGAACCGCGGACCGTGACGCCATCGCCGATCAAGAGCAGTTCCCTGGCGGCCCTCCAACGCGGGCCCAGCCGGATCGAGAGCTTTGAAGGAATCCCGGACGTGCTGGATTTCCGCCGGGACATCCAGCCGATCCTGACCGAGCACTGCACCGCCTGCCACAGCTACAAGCAGGGCAAGGGCCAGGTGGTCCTGGAGGACGGCCTGGGCCCGGCGTGGTCGATCAGCTACTACACACTGGTGGCGACCGGACAGGTGGCCGATGGGCGAAACGGCCTGGGCAACCAGCCGCCGCGGACTATCGGCTCGTCGGCCAGCGCGTTGCTCAAGAAGATCGATGGTTCCCACCACGATGTCCGGCTCTCGCCGACGCAGTGGCGGACAATATGGGCATGGTTGGAATGCGGGGCCCCTTATGCAGGCACGTATGCGGCGCTTCGCAATGCAAAGGACCAGGGCAGGCAAGGGATTTACCACGCTGTCTTCGGCACGCCGGCATTTAATCAGACCTGCCGCGGATGCCACAGCGACGGCAAGACGGCCCCTATCCTGCCAACGAGGGTCACGGAACAGGAGCATCAGGCGATAAGACAGAAGAAGGGCCTGGCCACGCATGAGCGCATCATCGACGGCGGGTCGCACCGCTTCAGTGTACACGTGTTGGTCAATGCATCCCATCCGGAGAATTCGCCGCTGCTGCTGGCGCCATTGGCCGAATCCGACGGCGGCTGGCAGACCTGCACGCACCGTTACAACTCGGCCGAGGACCCCGTGCGCCGCGGCCTGCTGGCGGCCATGCAGGCCGGCGCAAAGCAGTTCGAGGCCGAGCCGAGGTATGGGATGGCGAACTTCCGTCCGAACGCCCAGTACATCCGCGAGATGAAGCGTTTTGGGGTCTTGCCGGCGGATTTCGACTCCCAGCGAGACCCCATCGACTATTTTGAGACGGACCAGCGGTACTGGAGATCGTTCTGGGTGCAGCCGGCCGGTCCACGGACATGGGCCTATCTCGACGATTGACCCGGCGATGTGGCGCCAGTCCTGTACTGTATGAGAGACAGGGGATTCCGGTAGCACACCCAGGGGTCCTTGAAAGCCGGGTCGTTCAAGGATACGATAGGCAAACAACCCGGCCGAGTCGGTTCGGTCCTGGTATTACATTGCTGACTCTTTGGAGGGCCACGGCCCATGATGACGCGGTCATTTCTGTACCTGCTAAGATGGTGTCTGCTGCCGATGGCGGCCATAGCGTTTGCGCAGGCCTGCGCCGGCGCTTCAGATGCCGCCCGAAACCTGCCCGTATCGTGCGCGCCGGCGATAGAAGCGGCGGCCAAGGCCCTGGGCGAGGGGCGTGCGGACGCAGCCCGACGGCAATTCGAGGCGATTGCCGCCGATTCATCGGCCCGGCCGTTCGTACGCAGCCTGGCGATGTTCGGGGTCGCCGAGGCGGCGGTGGCGGGTGAGGACTTCGCGGCTGCCCACGCCGCGTGGGAGCGGATCGCCGCCGATACAACGCTGCCGCCACTTCACCGCGACAACGCGCGTCGCCACCTGGCCCAGGCCCGGCGGATGCAACAGGGATTGCCTGCCCGCGACCCCGCCGACTATCGTGCCGCGTTGCCGGTTGTGCCTGCGCCGGCCATCGTGTTCCATGTCGCACCCGCCGGAAGCGACACCGCCGATGGTTCCGAGGATAAGCCCTTTCGCACCCTGGAGCGGGCCCGCAATGCCGTGCGCGACTTGAAGAAGTCCGGCGGCGGGACGCTGCCCAAGGGTGGCGTGGCCATCATGATTGGCGGCGGATCGTACACGGTGGAGCGGTCGCTGGCCCTGACGGCCGAGGACTCGGGCACTGCCGAGGCCCCGATGGTCTATCAGGCCAAGTCCGCCCAGACGCCGGTCTTCAAGGGAGGCGTCCGAATCCGTACATGGAAGCCGGTTTCGGATGCCGAGCTTCGCAACAAGCTCGATGCATCGGTTCGCGACCGCGTTCTGGAGGCGGACTTGAAGGCGCTGGGTGTGACGGACCTGGGCGATGCGACGGCACTGCGCAAACGGCCGGAGTTGTTCGTGGACGGCCGGCCCCAGACGCCGGCCCGCTGGCCCAACGAAGGGTTCGTCAAGACCGGCGACATCCTGGGCACGGACACCTTCAAGGTCTGGGGTTCCATCGAGGGGTGCAAGGACGGCAAGTTCCGATACGTCGAAGACCGGCCGAGCCGCTGGCTCGATGAGCCGGATGTCCGCCTCTACGGTTACTGGTTCTGGGACTGGTACGAAGAATATCAGAAGGTCGCCTCCATCGACGCCGAGAGCAAGGCCTTCACGTTGGCCCAGCCCTATTCAAATTACGGCTACCGTAAGGACCAGCGGTATTACGCGGTGAACATCCTGCGGGAGCTTGACCAGCCGGGCGAATGGTACCTCGACCGCCGAAGCGGGATGGTCTACTGGCTGCCGGGCGAAGGGGTCGACCCGTCGAGGGCCGAGACGGTCCTGAGTGTGTTCGACCAGCCCTTCCTGACCATGAGCGATGTTAAGAACGTAATAGTCATCGGGCTGACGATGCAGGAAGGCCGCGGCGATGGAATCCGCATTCGCGGCGGGGCCGATTGCCTGGTGGCCGGTTGCACAATCCGACAGCTCGGCGGCGACGCCATCGTCGTTGAGGGCGGGCAACACCACGGCGTCTTCGGATGCGTCATGCACACGCTCGGATGCGGAGGGACCCGCGTGGCCGGCGGAGATCGCCGGACGCTGACAGCCGGGCGGCATTTCGTCGAGAACTGTACAGTGTTCGACATCTCGCGGCTTAAGAGGACCTATACGCCGGCTGTCCACCTCGACGGCTGCGGCAACCGGATCGCCCACAATCTGTTCGAGCGGATGCCCTCCTCCGCGATGCGTATCGAAGGCAACGACCATCTCATTGAGCTGAACGCCGTTCGCCACGTCGTCCAGGAATCGGACGACCAGGGCGGCATCGACATGTACGGCAATCCCCTCTACCGAGGGGTCGTGATCCGCTGGAACCGGTGGAGCGATATTCGCGGCGGCACGCACTGCGGGGCCGCGGGTATCCGGCTGGACGACATGATTTCGGGTATCGCCGTCTATGGGAATATCTTCGAGCGTTGCGGGGCCGAACTCTTTGGCGGGGTCCAGATCCACGGCGGCAAGGACAACCTCGTGGATAACAACCTCTTCCTCGATTGCTATGGGGGGATCAGCTTCTCCCGCTGGGGCGAGAAGCGCTGGCTCGAATCCATCGAGCGCTTCGTGCAGCAGGCCTCTGAGGAACCCTATGCCGGCCGCTATAGCGAGTTGGCCGCCCTCAAGACCGGCGCCGACGTGAACATCCTCAGCCGTAATCTATTCGTGGGTTGTCAGAGCATCTTCCTGCGGGATGGCGGGTTGCAGCAGACGGTGCTCAACGCCGCGACGCCCCAGCCGCTTGACCTGCAAACGGTTTCGCGGGACGGCCTGATCCGCCGGAATCCCAACCTCCGTTCGCTGCTGTTTGAGCCTATCGCGGTCGAGGAGATCGGCCCGTATGCCCATCCGTGGGAGGCGCGAACCTTCGCAGAGACAGAAACAAGTCCTACGGACAGATCGGCGGCAACGTATCAGAATCCGGTTATCGAAGGCAATCTGGCCGATCCAATGGTGATTGCCCACGAGGGCGTTTACTATCTTTACGCCACCGGCGATGTGCCGGGCAACCGGGGGTATCGCGCTTACACCTCCACGAATCTGGTGGACTGGAAACGGGGACCGATTGTCTTTCGTTCAGAGCAACCGCAGGCCTGGGCCCCGGACATCTGGCGAGATCCCAACAGCGGCCGGTTCTTTCTCTACTACACGGTCAGCCAGACCGTCGGCGTGGCCGAGGCGGAAGGACCGCTCGGTCCGTTCGTTGTCCGCCGCAAGTTCTTCGACCGGGCCATTGATGCCCATCTGTTCCGGGATGACGACGGGCGTCTGTACCTGTACTTCGTCCAACTGCCCGGCTTCCGAATCACCGTCCAGCCGATGGCGGGCCCCACGGAGCCGCTTGGCGAGCCCAAGGTCATTCTGTATCCGCAGTCCGACTGGGAGACGCGGGCCGGGCATGTGACCGAAGGCCCCTGGATCATCAAGCACCAGGGCCGCTACTACCTGTTGTACAGCGGTTCCGGCGCCGACGGGCCCGACTACGCGGTAGGGTATGCGACGGCGGATGACCCGATGGGACCGTTCACGCGGGCGCCCCACAACCCGATTATCCAGCGGTCACAGGGGCTGTTCGGCCCGGGACACGGCTGTGCCGTCCGCGACGGCGACGGCCGTTGGTGGCACGTATATCACCAGAAGCGAACGGATCGAGTCGAATGGGACCGGTTCATCTGCATCGATCCCCTGTGGTTTGATCCGGAGGGCAATCTGTTCAGCAGGGCCACGCGGGGCGCGCCACAGCCGGCGCCCACCGGTATCGCGGGGCAGTAACCCGAGCGCTCCTTCTGAGCCGTTGCTCCGGCCTCTGGTGGCTACAGCCGTAGCAGATCCCGGTTCTCGTATATCTTCTCGATGGCATCGGCGATGTCGTCCATGTCCGCCTTGTCCGCCAGCAGCGGGCCGGAGGCCCAGAGCATGGCCATCTCCTCGCAGACGGCATCGCACATCGGGCAGGGTAATTGCTCGCGGTACTGCCGTAGCCTCTCGGGGGAGTACATCTTCTTGTAGACCGGCGATTCCAGGATATGGTCCACCCAGGGCTCGCGGTGCAGGCCCCGCGCTATGTACGGACTGAGGCTGACGCCCTCGGCCGCGAGGGCCTTGAGGAACACGGCGCGGTCGGCATTGTTGAAATGCTCTTTGTGGTAGGTCGTGGCGTAGAGGTAGAACGAACCGGCGGTGGTTCCCTCGTAGAGCTTCTGCGGAACGACGACCGGGATATCCTTCAAACGCTCCGTCAGATAGGCGGCGTTGGCGTTGCGGCGGGCGAACCGCTCCCGGACGCCGGGAAGCTGCGCCAGCAGCACGGCCGCCTCAAACTCGTTCATGCGGTACTTGGGTCCGATGACCTCGGTCAGGCCGCGGCGGGAGGTGCCGTGGTTGTGGACGGTGTAGCACTTATCCATCAGATCATCGTCGTTGCCGATGATTCCGCCGCCTTCCCCACAGGCAATCGTCTTGCTGGATTGGAAGCTGTAGCACCCGACATCGCCGATGGTCCCGATGACCTTGCCCTGGTACTCGGCCAGGTGGGCCTGGCAGGCGTCCTCGATGACGGGCAGGTGGTGCTGCTTGGCGATCCGCATAATGCTCTGCATGTCGCAGGGCTGGCCCATCATGTGGACCGGCATGATGGCCCTGGTGTTCTCGGTGATTCGCCGCTGGACGTCGGCGGGGTCGAGCTGGTAGGACCGGCGGTCCAGGTCGGCCAGCACGGGCAGAGCCCTGGCCGAGAGGATGGCGGCGATGGTGCCGGGGTCGGTATAGGGCGAGGTGATGACCTCATCGCCGGGGCCGATGCCGAGGGCCTCGACGCAGGTGTGCAGGGCCTGCGTGCCCGAACCGGTGGCGACGCAGTGCTTTGTGCCCATCATCTCGGCGAATTGCTTCTCGAAGGTCGGGACCGTGCCCGATGCGGACTGGATTCGGCACCAGATTCGGCTCTTGGTCGTCTTGACAACGGCGTCAACCACCTCTTGATCCCAGTGGGGCCATTCGGGCCAGCCCTTGTTCTGTCGGACGGGCTGGCCGCCGAGAATGGCCGGTTTGCCGGCCTTCTTGACGAGATTGCCGTAGGCGGGGATAGCCCGCGACATCGAGGCGACCGCACCGGCCGAGGCCGTGGCCAGGACTTGTCTTCGGGTCAGATTCCTGGGGTCCAT
>Ga0209614_1001445_pt1 | contig 17788 bp, 8 predicted proteins | sample BlaSprsedimmetaG_FD_185484 | JGI IMG/M metagenome (GOLD analysis project Ga0209614, IMG submission 185484) | Hot spring sediment bacterial and archeal communities from California, USA to study Microbial Dark Matter (Phase II) - Blank Spring... ... | reverse complement strand
GCTTTAGCGTTTAATTCTTTAACGGCTGAAGCCTTTTTCACTCTGTTGTTATGTCCTTCATCACCGGGCTCAAGCCGCGGTGTAACACCCTCTTTTCCACGGATCGCGGTGCAAAACCTTCTTCTTTCCACCAGTAGTTTTTGAGTCTGGCGTCAGTAATCAGCGTGTCGAGCAGTTCGTTCAGCGTGGTATCGTTCCAGTCGCGCCAGTCAATCCAGCTTGAGCCAATCATTTCAAGGGTCTGGGCATTTTCTTTGTGCCCGTCAACCTGTTTAATGAAGGTATAATCGAGCCTTTCGAGGCTTACAAAATGATAAAACCACTCTGTGCAATTAAAAATTCCGGATAATGGTTTTTACCGAATACTTTTTGTTGTTTTTAAAACCTTGTATGATGTAAATTCCTGATGGAAAATCTGATACTGAAATTTTCGTTACATGTTCCGGATGGTTAACCGAAAACATCGTCTGGCCGGTTATATTGGATACTACAATGTATTCCAACCGATCAGCAGAATTAGTTCTTATTTCAAGTTCATTGTTGTGATTTTGAAAAGACAGGATTTCAATGTTTTTTTCCTTTTCCATTGTTTCCAGTCCGGTAGTCAGCTCAAAAGCCATTTTATCAATATTGAACAGCGGATCGCTCAACACGGTAAAACGCATGATTTGTTCTCCCGGGTAGAGATACATTTTAAAGGAAACAGGCACAGTATTTAAAGCGCTGTAACTTGTTGGAACTGATATTGCTCCGGAAGAAATGGTATCAAATTCAATCTGAAAAGTTCCACCGCCGTAAAATGTTGCCGTGTAAACAGTCACATCATACCAGCCTTCGGTAAGCACATTAACCGAATATTCCATCCATTCACCGGGAAGTGCATTCCCCACGTGGTACCCGTCTCCCATCCGGTCGTAAATATCCACATTGTCATTGGGCCGGTAAACCCCTGTAATGTTGTTTGTTCCTTTGTCGTGGTAAGTAAACCCTTCGCCCCCCATGTCAAAATCTTCGGCTTCTATAATGCCCGGGATTATCATCGGGGTTCCATGATAAGGAATACGCTCAGGTTGTGTCCATGCCGGAAAAAAGACCCTTACCGGCTGGGAGTAAATTCCCGCCGAATCGCTGTAATGGGCAATTATCCGGTAATTGTAATAGCTGTTAACTCCGGGTTTCACATCAAAAAACTGCGTAGAATCGGGCGGCAACATCACAAAATCGGAGTAATGCCGCTGGGTTCCCAGTTTTCGCTGAACTAAAATACTGTCGTGGTTTTCGGTTCTGATTTTCCAGGACACCCGGATGATTGAATCCTGGTAAACTTTTGCTGAAGGTACCGGCGAAAGTGCATTGGTGTGGAGCAGAATATCCTTTACTTCATCCCAGTCGCGTTGCTGGCGTTCCATAATCCGGAAATCGCCGCCATCGTCCCAAGCTGCAAAAGCGAAACCATATTTATACGAAAATTCCACATAAGCCCGGTAATGGCGCATCCGGGAATTGTAATCGCATTTTTTCAGTGCGCCAAATTCACCGAGAAATACCGGAATGTTGTGTTCCAGCGACCAGTTTGAAACGGCTTTGAATTTGTTTTCAAGCTGATTGTAATCGGAACTGGTGCCCCAGGTGCCCTGACCTTCCAGTCCAAACAAGTAGGGGTCATAAGAATGAAAAGAACCGATTACGTAATCGTCATCGGGTATGGCTGCCGTTAACAATTCGTCAGAACCTCCCCAGTTGTGTCCCTGGAAAATGACCAGCCGCGTGGGATTGGTCTCCCTGATAATGGAAAGAACCCGGCCATGCATATCGTCGTTTTGAGCCCTTGTAAGTCCATGTGGTTCATTCAGGATTTCAAAAATCAGTTTTTCCGGTTTGTCTTTAAAATGAAAGGCAATCTGTTTCCAGATGCTGTCGAACCGTGCTTTGTTGGCTTCCGAGTAATTTTGTTTAATCCAGTCGTCGTGGTGTGCGTTTATAATAATGAACAAACCACGTTCAAGACCCCAGTCGGCTACCTGCTCAATACGGTTTAGCCACGATTCGCTTACTTTATACGGAGGCGTTTTTCCCGTATAATTATCCCAGCGAACCGGAATACGGACACACTGAAATCCTTCTTCCTGGTATAAATCGAAATAATACTCTTCTGCACGAGGATTGTTCCAGCCTGCTTCTGTTGGCGCTTCATGTGTATTTCCCAGGTTAATGCCTTTTTGCATTTGCAGAATGGCTGCCTGCGGTGTAATCTGAGCAATTCCGGATCTGGAAATTCCAAAACTAAAAAAAAGAAACAAGGTAAAACAGATGAAAAAATGCCGGCTCATTCTGATTTGGTTTAAAAAATAGGAGCCTGCAGCTGTAGGCTCCTATTTATATAAAGTTTTAATAATCACTAATTACTAATCACTAATCAATTCTTAATTGCTTTGTAGCGGCCCAGCACTTTGCTGTCGTTACTGATTACAATCAGGAACATACCAGCAGGTTGGCCTTCGAGTGAAAGCACTTCAAGGTTATTCTGAACTTTCATGTTGCGAACCATTGCACCGCTGGCATTAAATACCTGAATGCGGTTACCTGGCTCTGCCCCGCGAATATTCAGTTTACCGCTGGTTGGATTCGGATAAATTTCGATTTGCGAAACTCCGGTCAAATCAACTGAGGTCAAATCGAGTTTCAGTTCGTACTTAACCACAATTTTCCCATCGGCAGAGGTCACTTTCAGCATATCACCGTCATCAAGGTCGCCCGATGTTTTTTCATTTCCATCGGCATCCACCACCACGGCAGTTGCACCCAGCGAAGGAGTGATCCTTGCATAGAAATCACTGAGCAGGGTACTGCCTGTTGGTCCGGTAATGGTATAATCTACCTGGTCAACGGCATATACGTTCGACAATACGTAAGCCAGGTAAGTGGTTTCGGGTATGTATTGTGTACGCAACATCGAGAGGTGATAAACCCGGGTAGTCAGCCCGTTGGGAGAAGTTACCACTACTTTGTCGTCTTCCCTTATTGTACCCTCGGTTCTTTCAAACCCCATTTTGTCAACCACCTTAACCGTAGCGTTCAAAGAAGGAATAATATTGCTTAGGAAGGTGTAAACGTTTGTTCCGCGTGGTACAAAGTTCACCAGGTTATCACCCTGTGAAACGGTATATACATCAGAGAGTATGAATGCATCGTTTTCAGAAGAACGCGGCTGCAACTGGTAAACGATTCGTGTTACACCGTTTTCGGCAACTACATCGAAATAGGTGTTGGGATTTACCGTAACGTTTACATAAGTTGTATCAAAGTTCAACTTTCGCAAAGGTACATAAGCACCTTCGCCGTCGATAATGCTCAGGGTTGCTCCCATTGGTACGTTTACGTTGTTTAAAACAGTTCGCAACTGGGTGCCGTATTCAAATCCGGTTATGGAACCTACTCCGGCTTCAGCAGTTGCCGATGCACTTTTGGGTTCAACTTCAATATCAACCACATATATAGTGGAAGTAAGTTTTGCATCTGAACTCAACCCTTCCTCGCTTACCTGGATGAAATACTGGGTGGTGTTTGTACTGTCGGCCGAAAGAACAACAAGCACATCATCCTGACTGAGCATATCGTCGGCAGCTAAATCAGAATCACCCGATTTTACTGTTAAAGACTGATTTTCATCGGCTTTGTTCAGGTTACTTAGGAAGGTACCAACCGTTGTTCCCGTGGAAATTCCCCTGATTTCTTCCTCCATGGAATACCCTTCGCTTACTTTGTAAACCACCGATGAAACGGTAGATTTGTAGTGGGTCGGTTCGTACATGAAGTGCTGTCCAAGGTCATTGCCAATATTCAGGATTTCCATTGGCCAGCCCACATTGCGTGCCTGCCAGTAGGCCCGGTTTGTCCAGGTCCATTCCGAATCTTCCGGATCGGTACCAAACGAACCTTCAAAACTTGGATCCCCTTTATAAACATGTGGTTTACGTATGAAATTGGTTATCATATTTGCCTGCTGTCCTCCAATAACCCAGTTTGAACCGTCGCTCATGCCAAAGTTTTCAATGAGTTCAAAGTCGTTCGGATCGTTGGCGGGTTTCAGTCCCTGTTTTATGGAATCGTTCAGAATTTTGAACATATACCAGTTGGAGTTCATCCACTTTCTTACCGGAGTTCCGTTTTCGCTGACGGCCTCGCCCCATGGATTTTTATACTCCCAAATTCTGTCGCGATTGTGAAACTGAACGTCAAGTTGATCCGGGACTCCCCATCTAAAATCGGGCAACCATCCCGGATGTGCATGAGCATCGTCCCAAATGCCGCCGAACACAAATACATCGCCGGGTTGAACGATTGGATTTACACTCAAATCCTGCACAAGGATGCCGGGAGTGACAGCCCATTGCGCTTCTCCAACCCATTTGTATCCTGGAACATATTTGTCATACCGATCAAGCCATTCGTCTTCTCCCATGCGGGATTCAATCACACTTGTTGGGTCGGTATTCCACTGCATGGCAATCATGTAATCGCTTAAATCGAGCGGTTGATTGCCCGGGTTGGCAAGTTCACCAAAGCTATTGGCCCATTGTTCCCAGAAAATAAATTCCGAAAGGAATGGATCGGCTTCATATTTTTGAATATCATCTATATCTTTTTCTTTTATCAGCTCCACATTGTATGTGAATGTTACACTATCGTCTTCTGCTGTAACAATAAAAGAAACGGTACGATCCTGTAAAGTTCCTGATAGTGATGAAGCACGTTTAACATCAACTTTGGCATTTAAATTTTGGGTTTTTGCAACCAGTGCCGGAATTCCGGAAATATCAGCAGGTACCTGCATTCGGTAATTGAAAGTAGTTGCATTAAAGCCGGCAATGGTATCTCCCTTCCAGCCATAAATAGCGTTGTATAATGGCCTATGGTGGGCAGGAATATCGGGCCAGGTTATGGCCGACAGATAGGCATTGTGGTTGGGATCGTAAGGCTGTACCTGAATGAAATACTCTTTTGAAGCTCCGTTTTGTGCCGTTACTTTCAGTTTGTCGCCATTTTTCAGGTCAGGGCGCGCCACGCCGTCAACCCAAACAAATTCCCAGCTTGCATTGGCCGGTTTTTCCAGGTATTTCATCAAACTGTCCGTGCGAAGCGCATTGGGAAGCCCGTGCCATGTCCCGGTAATGGTGTCGATTCCGTGGTCGTGTTTTGTAACTCTCGGCCATCCCAGTCCGTCAACTCCGTTTTGGGTGTTTCCCCTGATTGGGCCTCCGTCAACAACTGAGGCAATATCGACATGAGCAATGGGCACAACAATGTTGGCATCAGCAGTGGGTTCTGAAACAATAATGTCGAATGTGGCTGATGTAAGTTCTTCGCCACAAACATAAATCGTGATTTTGTCTCCCGTCTGTGCTGAGAGAAACAAAGAGTCTTCGCGGTTGGGATTCAGGTGGTAATCCCAGGCAATGCCAGGTTTCTTTTCCATTTGGCGCATAATGTCGTCGAGCCTGCGAACACCCCACGGTACGGTCAATGTTTTATTGGCAAAGTCAACATCAATAACATCAGATTCCAGGGTTGTTTCATTCAATACATAAGGCCCGTGGTTGCCCACAGTCCACCACAAGTCGCGCCATGAGTTGTACCCTTCGGGACGTAAAAGCGGAATCCATTCCGAGTCATCGTTACCAACACCCTTGGCATTGGCAAAATCGAGGTTCCCGTTTTTTACCTTGTATTTTCGCACAAGATTTGCTGTGCGGGTAGCCATAGCAACACCGGCTACATCATAACCTGCTCCCGGGGCGTCTGGCCAACCCTGGTTTTGTCCGTTGTTATCAAAAACCATGTTTACCTGATCGACAACGGCAGAATCTCCTTCGGCAAAATGGTGTTCCAGGTACCAGCCTTCGCGGCCATGCCATGCGTCCATTACACCTGTAACGTTATTTCCACCAATGTAATCTGCATTGGTAGTAACGCTGTCGGTTGCATCTCCTTTGGGTTCTGCAAAATGGAGCAGGATGTCCGCTACGTCATAAATATCAATTTGTTTGGGGCGCTGGTTTCCTTCAAACCCGGCAACTTTATTGTAATACTGCCTGGGCCCAAAGTCATAAGCTCCGGTAATAACAAATGATTCTCCGGGTTCCAAAATTCTCTCCGGAAGGAAAAAATAACTCTCCCCCGGATTCCAGGGATCATTTTCCAAATCGAGAACGGGATCAGTCCAGGGAGTCATTTTCCCGAACTTAAACTCGCTCAATTGAACCGGCACGTCACCTACGTTGGTAATCTCAACATAATTGTCGGGTGAGGCATTTGCTCTGGATTCAGTAATAATGAGCGACCGGTAGGGTTCCTGCGCATGAAGCATGCCGGTTAACATCATCAAAAAAAGTAGAATTTTTAATTTCATAGTCATTTAATTTAAATGTAACGAATAAATAATTATTAAAACAATTGTTAATTTTCTATTATTTCTCAACAACAAATATCAAAATTATTTGCGAATACCAACTGAAAAAGTTCACGTTAAAAGTACAATAATTCTTTCAACTATATAATAAATATTGCATTTTTTAACAAGATTTCGTTTATTATAAAAGTAAAGCAATGATGTTTTAAGCAGGAATAACACATATTTATTTAGTATTGAAGGATTTGGTTTTGAATTTAGAGGCTTATAAATAATTACTTTTTTCAATCTCTCTATTTTTTTGCCTGTTTCCAATACAATAAAAAAATATCCAGCGACAAATATTCTACGGATGGGTGTACCACAAATTTCATATTTTATGTACCTTCAGAAAAACGTTGTAAGAAAGAGTTTGCAAAACTTTATAATCAATATTTTTTGAATGATAAAAGTAGCCTGTTTTCTGCAAATATTTGCCTGCTTTTTCTGATTAAGCCTATACAATTGATTAACTTTGCATCTGTTTATAAAAAAACATAAAAATATTGCAATATGGCATTTGTAACCAAAATACTTGGGAAAATACTAGGAAGTAAATCGGAACGGGATATTAAGGAGATCAATCCGATTGTGGAGCAAATCAAACAGGAATACCTGCGAATCAAAGAGCTGCCGAATGACGAACTGCGAAACGAAACCGATAAATTACGCGGGATTATCCGGGAGCGGATAAAGCCTGAAGAAGAGGAGATTGCCGCATTAAAAGAAAAAGCTGAAGACGCTGAAATTCAGGATAGCGAAGAGATTTACAAACAGATTGACAAACTGGAAGAGACCATAGATGAAAAAATAGAGCAGGTTTTGGATGAAATTCTTCCAATTGCATTTTCTATAGTGAAAGAAACTGCCCGCCGGTTTTTCGAAAACGAAACGGTTGAAGTTACCGCCAGGGATTACGATAAAGATTTGGCATCCACACGCGCCAGTATTTCGGTGCAGGGAGAAAAAGCTCTGTGGAAAAACCGCTGGATGGCCGGAGGTAGTGAAATTACCTGGGATATGGTGCATTACGACGTGCAGCTCATTGGCGGGGTTGTGCTTCACCAGGGGAAAATTGCCGAAATGGCAACCGGAGAAGGAAAAACGCTTGTAGCTACATTGCCGGTGTTTCTAAATGCCCTTGCCGGTCGTGGGGTGCATTTGGTTACGGTAAATGATTATCTGGCGAAACGCGATGCCGAATGGATGGGACCCATTTTCGAATTTCACGGGCTGACGGTGGATTGCATAGACAAACATCAGCCCAACTCCGAAGCGCGGCGAAAAGCCTATAACGCCGATATTACCTACGGAACCAATAACGAGTTCGGTTTCGATTACCTGCGCGACAACATGTCCATTAACCCTGAAGATTTGGTGCAACGCAAACACCACTACGCCATTGTGGATGAGGTGGACTCGGTATTGATTGACGATGCACGTACGCCTTTGATTATCTCCGGCCCGGTGCCCAAAGGCGAAAACCAGCAGTTTGAAGAGTTGAAAGGATATGTTGAAAAGCTCTACAAAGCCCAGCGCGATTTGGTAAATCGTATTTTTATTGATGCCAAAAAAATACTTTCCAAAGAAAATTTAACTGATGAGGAAAGAAAGGAAGGTGGGTTGTTGTTGCTGCGTGCACACAAAGGGCTTCCCAAAAACAAATCGATAATAAAGTTCCTGAGCGAGGAAGGCATGAAAAACCTCATGACGAAAACGGAGAACTTTTACATGCAGGATAATAACAAAAACATGCACATTGTTACCGACCCGCTCTTTTTTGTGATTGAAGAAAAACAAAACTCGGTGGAACTTACCGATAAGGGAATTGACCTGATCTCTGAAGGTTTTGACGATGCCGACTTTTTTGTGATGCCCGACATGGGAACAGCAATGGCCGAGTTGGAAAATTCCGGGTTGAAACATGAAGAGCTGATTGAAAAGAAGGATAAACTGCTGCAGGACTACGCCGTAAAATCGGAAAGGGTGCACACCATCAACCAGTTGCTGAAAGCCTACACCATGTTTGAAAAAGATGTGGAGTATGTGGTGATTGACAACAAGGTGAAAATTGTGGACGAGCAGACCGGACGTATCATGGAAGGACGCCGGTATTCCGATGGGCTGCACCAGGCCATCGAAGCCAAGGAACGGGTGAAAGTGGAAGCGGCCACCCAAACCTTTGCCACCATTACCCTGCAAAATTATTTCCGCATGTACCACAAGCTGGCCGGTATGACGGGTACCGCCGAAACGGAAGCCGGCGAATTCTGGGACATTTACAAACTGGAAGTGGTTGTTATTCCCACCAATCGACCCATTGTCCGCGACGACAGGGAAGACCTGGTGTATAAAACCAAACGGGAAAAATACAATGCGGTTATCGATGAAATTGTGGAGCTGAACAAGATCGGACGACCGGTGCTGGTAGGTACCACTTCGGTTGAAATTTCGGAGTTATTGAGCCGGATGCTTAAAATTCGCGGAATCAAACATAACGTTCTGAATGCCAAGCTGCATGCCCGCGAGGCAGAGATAGTTGCCGAAGCAGGCCGTTCGGGTGGCGTTACCATTGCCACCAACATGGCTGGCCGTGGTACCGACATTAAACTTGCACCCGAAGTAAAAAAAGCAGGTGGTCTGGCCATTGTGGGTACCGAGCGACACGATTCCCGCCGGGTTGACCGCCAGTTGCGTGGTCGTGCCGGTCGGCAGGGGGACCCCGGTTCATCGCAGTTTTACGTTTCGTTGGAAGACGATTTGATGCGTTTGTTCGGTTCCGACCGTATTTCGGGCGTTATGGACCGGCTTGGTTTGAAAGAAGGCGAAGTAATTCAGCACTCCATGATTTCCAAATCAATAGAGCGGGCACAGCGGAAGGTGGAAGAAAACAACTTCGGTATCCGTAAGCGGTTGCTGGAATACGACGATGTGATGAATTCGCAGCGCGAGGTGATTTACAAACGGAGAAGGCACGCCTTGTTCGGCGAAAGGCTCGATGTGGACCTGCTGAACATGATGTACGACTCGGTGGAAGAGTTGGTGAACGAGTATTATGGCTCCGACCAGTTCGAGGATTTCAACATGGAATTGCTGCGGCTGTTGTCCATCGAATCGCCGGTTACTCAGGAGGAATTCAAACAACTTTCAATCGATGAAATAACTGAGCGCATTTACCAAAAAATGATCGACGGTTATAACCGTAAGGTGGAATCCATTTCAAAACAGGCGTTCCCGGTTATTAAAAATGTATATGAAACAAAATCTCAGGTTTACAAAAATATTGTAGTTCCCATTTCCGACGGGAAACGGATTTTCCAGATTATTTGCAACCTCGAAAAAGCTTACCTGAATAAGGGAAAAGAGCTGGCGAAATCATACCAGAAACAGGTAGTGCTTAATACCATTGACGAAGCCTGGAAAGAGCAGCTTCGTGAAATGGACGATTTGAAACAGTCGGTTCAGAATGCCACCTACGAACAGAAAGACCCGCTTCTGATTTACAAGTTTGAGTCGTTCAATCTGTTCAAAATGATGATCAGCAAGGTGAACAAAGATGTGGTAAGCACGCTGATGAAGGGGCACATCCCGATTCAAAGTCCCGACCAGGTGCATCAGGCAGAGGAGCGAAAACGCACCGATATGAGCCGGTACAAAACTCAAAAATCGGATATGCCCGGAGTGGAAAATCCGATGCAGGGAGCAAATACTCAAACCGGAGAACGCAGCAAGCCACAGCCCGTGAGGGTTGAGAAGAAAGTGGGGCGTAACGATCCCTGCCCATGTGGTAGCGGTAAAAAGTATAAACAATGCCACGGACGAGGGGCGTAAAAAATGAAATATGATACATCTGTTAAACTTTATCCACTGGAATGCCAATCCCGAGTTATTCAATTTGGGACCGCTCTCTGTGCGCTGGTACGGACTGCTCTTTGCTTCCGGTTTTTTAATCGGCTATTACATCGGCGAAAAAATGCTCAAATCGGAAAATGTACCGCAAAAGTGGATTGACTCCCTTTTCTTCTACATTATTATTGCCACCATTGTGGGCGCCCGTTTGGGGCATGTTTTCTTTTACGGCTGGGAATATTATTCGCAACACCCGGGCGAAATTTTTAAGGTATGGCATGGCGGTCTGGCTAGTCACGGCGGAGCTATCGGGATTTTTTTAGCGCTGATGATTCATTCAAAATTAATAACCAAGCGTAATGTTTTCTGGACCATCGACCGCATTGTTGTTCCTACGGCGCTTGTGGCAGGTTTTATTCGTTTGGGGAATTTAATAAATTCTGAAATTTACGGCATTGAAACTTCACTGCCCTGGGGATTCATTTTTGAACGCAACGGAGAAACGGTTCCCAAACACCCCACTCAGATTTATGAAGCGCTGGCCTATTTCATTTCTTTTGGAATACTGATGTATATGTATTGGCGTACCCGCTCCAAAAATAAGGAGGGAATGATTACCGGTGTGTTTTTTATTCTGATTTTTGCAGCCCGCTTTTTCATCGAATTTATAAAAGAAGATCAGGAAGCTTTTGAAGCGACTATGTCCTTAAATATGGGCCAGTGGCTGAGTGTGCCCTTTGTTTTGGCTGGAATATTTTTGGTTTTACGAGCAATGAAACTTCCTGAGAAAAAGTATAAAAAACCAGTTTGAATGTATTTTAAATGAATAAAATACGCAACATTTTATTCCTGACATCTGCAATCTCCATATTGGGCTTTACGGTTTTCTCCTGCTCAACTGCGAAGCAGGCTGAAACGTTTTATCATCCGGCCGATTTTGAGCCTTCTGCCTCAACCTGCTTTGTGTGGACCACCGATTTTTATGAAATCGTTCCAAAACTTGCCGGTATCATTTCAAAAAAAGACAAAGTCACACTTTTTGTAAAAGAAAACGCCGACCAGGAGAATATTAAACGGATTCTTGAAAAATACGAAAGTAATATTGAGAACATTGATTTTATTTCGTTGAACTGGATACCCGCAAATGCCTGGCTAAGGGATTTTGGCCCGGTGTATCTGGTGAGCAACAGGGGTAAAAAGGAACTTGTCAATTTTTTGTATTTCAGAAGCCGGCTGAAATTTGTAGATCAGATAGCCGAAAAACAAAAAATTTCACTGACACAAATCCCGCTAAACAGCACCGGAGGCTCGCGGGAGGTAAACGGAAAAGGCACAGTTATTCTTGTTGAATCGCATGAGTTGCTGGAGAATAAGCCAAAAACGAAAGAAGTTATTGAAGCTGAACTAAAAAACGCCCTTCACCTGCAAAAGATTATCTGGCTGAAACAGGGAATTCCGCAGGATGATGGCCAGTTCACCGGGCCAATTTTTGAAGATATTTATCCCAACGGCGTTAACGGGCATGTGGATGAATTTTGCCGGTTTGCAGATGCAGAAACTGTTATGATAAGCTATGTTTCAGAAGATGAGGCCGGTTCTCATCCCATTTTAGCCGAAGCAAAAAAACGGCTCGACGAAAATTACCAGATTCTCACCGAATCAACCGACCAGGATGGAAATAAACTAAATGTGATACAAGTCCCTTTTGCTCCATTGTTAATATTTGAACAACCCACCCCTCAGGCAAAGAGAAAAACGGCGGCGGTTACAAGCTACATGAATTTTATTGTTACCAATTCACTGGTAATCCTTCCCTCTTATGTTGATGTTGCTGATGATTCAAACCGCGAAGCATTTCAGGCAAAAGAAAATGAAGTAATCCGAATTTTTCAGAAAGTATTTCCCTCGAAAGAAATTATCCCGGTTCCGGCTTATGATTTAAACCGGTTTAGTGGCGGATTTCATTGTATCAGCATCAATGCGCCTTTGGGTGGCGCGGTTTCCGAACTGCACATTCCTTAATAGGAGGATGGATAAATCAGCGGAATATTATATGGGGAAAAATCCACGATATCAATAATGAGCGAATCGGAATTCGTTCCACCCATCAGTTGAAAATCCGCAAACCCAGGAAAAACGTCCGCGGTTTTGCCGGCCCGTAAATGTAAGCACTATCCCGGTTTTTACCGGTATCAAAATCATTTTGGTAATGGTTCAGCATGTTGCTGATTCCGCTAAATAATTCAATGGAAGAATCAAGCCGGGTTACATTGAAAATAAACCCCAGCTTTAAGGTCATCTCCATAAATTCAGGTGATTTGAACAACACATCCTGTTCGGGAGTGCCCGCATCTCCGGCCAGTCCGTAATGCGGCACCAGCATGGAGCCGGTGTAAATGCCCGACAGCGCCGCGCTGATTCGGTTTCCCGGAGTCCAGGTTACGGTGTAATAACCATAGGTATCCGGGGTTCTCAGGTATTCCTTTACTCCCGGCAGTTGTTCCGACCATTCAACGGGTTTGCCATACATGCTTTTTTATGTGATTTCAATTTCCACTTGAAATTTGTGGTTGTAAATAGAAATTTGTTTCCGAAATGATTACCTTTGCAGCGAAAATGGTTCACAACAAAAGGGAATCCGGTTAAAATCCGGAGCTGTACCCGCAGCTGTAAGCCTTTCATGTTGGCGGCAACCTTAGCCACTGTTTCATTCCGATAGCTATCGGGAGGGACGGGAAGGCCGCCGCCAATTGGGGTAAGCCAGAAGACCTGCCATTTTCAATAATGCTTTCGGGAATAAAAGCGACGGTTTCATTACCCGACTTTTTATTTCCCCATGTTCAACTAAACAAAGGGGAATGAAAAAATTTACGATTTTAACGGTATTTATTTTTGCCATGCTGTGGGGTGTTTCCCAGCAATCTGCTGTCCGGTTAATTGAGTATAAACCGGCGCCGGGCCAGCACATCAATATCGAAAATATTGGAACACCTGAAGCCGCCCAAAAAATGACAGAAAATTTCAGCAGCCTGGTTTCGCTTGGCAGTTTTGGCGGTTACATTATTTTGGGATTTGAAAAAGCCTGTGTCAATCATCCCGATAATCCATACGGTATTGATTTTACCATTTTCGGAAATGCTTTCTCCGGTTCATCGGAACCCGGCGTGGTTTGGGTGATGAAGGACGAAAACCAAAACGGCCTGCCCGACGATACCTGGTACGAGATTGCAGGCAGCCATCATTTCCATTCAAAAACGGTTCAGAACTACGAAGTCACGTATTTCAAAACCAATAGCAGAGATGTTTTTTGGAAAGGCAATTCAAGTGAAACCGGCTGGGTTTTGGCAAACAGTTTTAACACTCAGGAATATTTTCCAACTCAACAGTACTTTCCGCAATACCCTCGTGATTCGGTAACTTTTCGGGGAACGCTGCTTCACCCGGAAATCGATTTTTCCAACAACCAGAAAATAAAAATAAATCCGCCGGCGTTCGGTTATGCCGACAGCCATCCACGCCAACAGGGTATTGACCTGTTTGTTCCTGATAATCCTTACACGAAAGAAATTGAGGGTGCAGGCGGCGACCCCATCGACATTTCGTGGGCAGTTGATTCCCTGGGAAATTACGTGGAGTTGGATTCCATTCATTTTGTAAAGATTGTTTCAGGCAGTCTGGCAACTGTTGGCTGGCTGGGCGAAATTTCTACCGATGTGGCCTGGGTGGAGGCAGTAAAACCTAACCCGGCCATTTCGGGGAAAGAAAACCTATTGGTTGTTTATCAACATCCTACAAAAGTATTGGTTGGAGACTCGTTTCAACTTGAAGCTGCTTTTTTTGAAAAAGGCAGAAAAACGGAAGCCAACTTTACTTTTTCTTCTCAGAATAAAGAGATTCTTACAACAGAAACCAGCGGATGGGTAAAAGCTCAATCAAACGGTGAAACCGAAATTCTGATTTCTGTCAAAACCGAAATGGAAACAGTTACACTAAAGGTAGTTGAACCGGAATTTATTCAACTTTTAACTGATTTTTCATCGGTTTATTCTGGCGATACACTGGAATTGGCTGCGCAGGTTTTTGATAACGAACAGGACAAACTGGAGATTGCGGTGCATATTTCATCTTCAAATCCGGCTGTGGGAGAGGTGCTTGAAATGGACGGCAAAACTTTTTTTGTAGCCCGTCAGTCTGGTGAAACAGTACTGACTTGTTGGGTGGAAGGCTTTGAGGTTGAAAAACAGGTTACAGTAAAAGTGCTTTCTCTGGATGATAAAATCCGTATTTATTTTACACTGAAAACCGAAGATGAAAATCTGCTGCCTTTTCAGTGGATGGAAGTTGGGGCATCAGATTTGAATAACATTGTTGAAAACCGCCAAAATGATTACTCCGGATTGGAACGACCAACCCTTTTTCATGCGCTGGCTGCAGGATTGCAAAAGGCAAATGTTCCTTTTGTTTTCAGGGACGATGATGCAGTTGGCGGGAAAATTTATTTACATTCTGTTGAAAGCGACGGTTGGTTTTACAATGGCTGGGGTGGAAAAACCGAAACGGAAGCTTTTGCCCGTGTATGGATTGCCCGGTTAAACAGCAATCAGTTTTTGAATGATTTCGATAAAAAAGAGATTTTCAATGGCGACACGGTGGCGTTGTACCATGTTTCCAAAATTACTGAACCGTGGATTTATTCCCGGTTGCTGGCCAGTTCCGACTCGGCAGTGATTGGAGATGAAATAGAAGTGCAATTATATCAGACAGAATGTACATTTTTTGAGGGTGAGGTTTTGGAGTCTGGTTTTATTCCAGTAGCCAATGCTGAAATTTTTGCCGGAAATATTTATTTCACGAACAATTTCGGGAAAGCAGTTTTTACTCTCGAATCCGAGCCTCCGCTGGTCATTTCTTCCGGCGTTGATGCTATTCTAATTTCCAAAAAATTAACCACCGTAATTTCCTCGGCGGTTGATAAAACTTTCAGGATTTATCCCAATCCGGTTGAAAATGAATTGACAATAGAAGGATTTCAAGTTGGAGGAAATTCATATTCTGAATTAAAACTAATCACAACCTCAGGATACATTCTTTTTGAAAAGAAGATTAACCAGAACCAGCAGCGGCTCAACCTTTCCTGGTTGCCACCGGGAATTTATTACTTGAAGTTGGTTCAGGGCGAAAAGACAGAAACGCACAAAATCATCAAAAAATGAGGCGGTTAAAACTTTTATCGGTTTTGTTTTTTGTGCTGATGGCCGGTTTTGCAGGAGCGCAGAGTTTTACAGATACCATTCAGATTAGAGAGATTCAGGTGCTGGCCAAACGTAAAGTGGAAGAAGCTGGCCTGAAAATCACCCGGCCCGATTCGCTGCAACTGGTTTCCTTTCTCACCACCGATCTTTCGGAGCTGCTTTCAGATTATTCGCCGGTGTTTATCAAATCGTATGGCCGGGGTTCGTCGGCTACGGCCAGTTTTCGAGGAACGGCAGCCACCCACACGCAGGTGCTGTGGAACGGCATGAACCTGAACTCGCCCATGCGCGGAATGGCTGATTTGTCGCTGCTGCCGGTGTTTTTTACCGACGAAGTTTACCTGCTGCACGGCGGAAGTTCCATGGCCAAGGGAAGCGGCGCTCTGGGCGGAAGCATTCATCTGGAAAATTCACCCGACTGGAATTCTGCTTTCAAACTAGAGGGTTTGGCAGAAACCGGCTCCTTTTATTCGAGAAAAGGATTTGTAAAAGTTCAGTTTGGAGGCCGGCAGTTTCAATCCTCAACCCGTTTATTTTACGATGGTTCAGAGAATGATTTCCCGTTTTACAATTCGGGCGTGATTCCCAAGAGGACGGACACGCTGAAAAATGCAGAGTACTGGAAAGCCGGCATTCTTCAGGAATTTTACCTGAGGCATGTTAACTACCAGGTTTCAAGTCTGCGGCTGTGGTTTCAGAAAAGCGACCGGAACCTGCCGCAACTGATGTCGTATCAGGGAAGCGAACGAGAGGAGTACCAGAAGGATGAGCAGTTCAGGGCGCAGTACGACTGGAAAAAATATTCCGACGGCCTGAACTACCAGTTTTTTGCCGGCTTGAATACCACCCGGCTCAACTATTTCCGCGCAACTCCGGCCTTTCAGTTTGTGAACGAAGACTCGCGCAGCGCCGAAACAAGCTTTTTTAATCACCTGCGCATTTTCAGAAAGTTTAATGAAAAAATGTGGGCAACGGTAAGCCTCGATGCCAATTACCATCAGGTGGAGGCGATGGATAAACTGACGGACGGTGGTTATAAAAAGGATTGTTGGGAAACCAGCCTGCTGCTCAACCTGCATTTCAAACCATCAAACCGTTTTGCGGCTTTTATTTTAATGCGTTCAGAAAACTACGACAAACAGGTGGTTCCGCTCATTCCTTCTGCCGGTTTGGAGTGGCAGGTGCTGCGAACTTTGCCGGTTGTTTTACGGTCCAATGTAGCCCGGAATTACCACAAACCTTCGCTGAATGATTTGCACTGGCTTCCGGGCGGAAACCCAAATTTGTTATCTGAAGACGGCTACACCGGCGATCTTTCGCTGGCTGGCGATTTTGTATTCGGGCAAATGGTTTTCAGAAATGAACTGACCGGTTTTTTGTCGAAAATTGAAAACTGGATTGTTTGGCAACCTGCGGCCAATGGCGCTTATTTTTGGGAAGCCGGCAATGTAAAGGATGTTTTGTCGCGCGGGGTTGAATACCAGTTCAATGCCACCTTCGATTGGAAAAAAATCAGGTTTCGCTCGGGCGGAAATTATGCGTTCACCGCAACCTCAAATCTGGATGCCGTCCGTTCGGTGGACGAAGCACGCGGCAAACAACTGGTTTATATTCCGAAACACAAGGGAGGATTTTATTTTAGCGCCACCTGGCAAAAATTTACGCTGAAGTACGATTTCAGCGGGGTGGGGAAGCGGTTCACAAAATCGAGCAACCAGGAGTCCCCTTTTGAACAGGTACTCAATCCCTATTTCCTGAGCAAAATTGCGGTGGATAAAAAGGTGGATTTGAATGATGTTTCGCTCAATATGAAATTTACAGTTGACAATTTGTTTGACCAGAATTACCAAAGCATTTTGTGGAGGCCCATGCCGGGACGTTTTTATACCTTTTCGGTGGCATTAAAATACAGGAAACCATGAAACATTTTTTGAAAATAGTATTTGTTCTGGTGTTGGCGTGGTCGTGTACCGACGAGCCGGTGGAAACCGTTTTTTTTGACCTCGATACCGAAAACGGCATTTTTATTACCTGCGAAGGAAATTTTATGTACGGAAACGGTTCGCTTTCCTTTTATCATCCCGAAAAAAAAGAGGTGACAAATCATTTGTTTCAGGCAAGGAACAATGCTCCGCTGGGCGATGTGGTTCAGTCGCTTGCTCAATATCGGAATTCGTTGTTTATCGTGGTCAACAATTCAGGAAAAATTGTGGTGGCTGATGCCCGGACGGTGGAATTT
>Ga0209614_1001440_pt1 | contig 17824 bp, 16 predicted proteins | sample BlaSprsedimmetaG_FD_185484 | JGI IMG/M metagenome (GOLD analysis project Ga0209614, IMG submission 185484) | Hot spring sediment bacterial and archeal communities from California, USA to study Microbial Dark Matter (Phase II) - Blank Spring... ... | reverse complement strand
ATGAGTTGGAATATGTCCTGCCGCACTCGAAGAGGAAACAAAAGACACTGTTGAAAATGACCAGGGAACAACAGATGCTTTGCGATATCATCCAAAAAAATTAGGGTGCTGCATTGCGGAAGACAGGCGCGAAAAGCATCGCAAGTAAAAAAATGCCCACCGCTGGTATAAAAATTTTTCGGCTAATCAATAAAGTACTCAATTTCAACCTCTTCACTAAACGCTTTATTAAGCTCTCTATCATATATATCGGAAAGGTCTCTTTTTGCCTTAAGCTCCACAGGCAAAGAAAGGGCTTTTGTGTCAAGAGTTTGTTCTTCTTCTTTGCTTATAAGTTTGCAAGCAAAAATCTTTTCCCTCTCTTTATGGATAAGGCAGCTTCCCTCTTCTGTTTTAAACAAGGATTCCCATAGTTTTTCCGTCAGGGCCTCCTTGCTATAGTATGTGGGGACTCCTGTAAAAACGGTGTCTTCTCTTCCAAACTCTTTAGATATTTTTTCATAATCCGTCCCCTTAGACGCTTTTTTTGCGCGTTCACAGAAATAAAGCGCCTCGGCTTCATCTTTAGCCTCTATTATGCTGGCGAAAGCGCTTGCGGCACATGTGGTTGGAGTCTTTTTCAAAATATCTTCTTTCTTCTTGTCAAGATCATATTTTTCTTCAAGGCATCTTTCAAACAAATGCACCTCAAATGGCATTCTCTCGTTCGTTGCTTCTTTTTTTATCTCTTTTGTATCTAACCCCAAAGAGCTGGCTTCTTCTTCCATAAACTCTTCCCAAGCAATCCTGTCGACATCTGTCTTTGAGTTTGCCCGAAAACGAAAGATATATTGATCATTTATCTTTGCAACAGGGTTGAGCAGAAAAAGAAGAAGCGCAATTGTCCCGCCAACCGCCCCACAAAGAATAAGTTTTCTTAAAAAAATTTTATCTTTTGTTTTTTGAAAAAATTTTATAAGAAAATTTTGGGAAAAAGGCTCCTTCTCCATTTTGCCTCCCAATCATCGCCCGAGAATAGTTAATTAAAAATTAAAATAAAATATACGATTTATATCATTACAAGCTGAAAACGAAACAGATACGTTTTTGCCCGCAACATAGTCCTCAGGAAATGGCATTTTGTTTTCATAAAACGGAATAGTTTTTCCGATGTATTTGGCGGCGTTAGCTGGATAATTATATGACCCGTCACACAGCGCAAATTGTGTTATGGTAATTAGCATGAACTCTTCATTTTTGGCGACGATTTTTCCTATCGCCGTCCCAGTAAGCGCTCTGGGGGAAGCGATGGTCGGCAGATCGTCAAGGAGAGAGGAGATCGACGTGATTCCAGAGATCGAGCTCGTTCCAGCCGTGTTTCTGGCGGTGATTACATACGTATAATTTCCGTTTGGGAGAACTCTCCCGTGGCTGTCCGTTCCCGTCCAACCCTCATAATGTCTCCCAGTGGCTCTGCAAGAGTTATTTACAATCGTTTTTACTTCACCGAGATAGTTGTAGACCTTAATGGTTACAAGCGCGTCTTGGCTCAAAGAATAGCAGAAGCTCGTTGTTTTAAAGTTTGGGTCGACGTCTCTTGGGAAATAGGGATTTGGGTACATCCAGTAGCTATAGATGCTCGCTTTGGCAGGGGCGTTTGGGACCATGCTTATTGAGGTTACCCCCGAATAGGTCCTTGTGCCGGCCGCATTTGTCGCGAATATGGTGTATTTGTAGTTACCCTCGGGCAAGATCTTGCCGTAGTTGTCCGTTCCGGTCCACCCTTCATAGTATCTGCCGGCAGCCCTGTAGGAGTTATTTATAACGGTCTTTACCTCTCTTCCAAAACCGTAGACCTTGATGGTCACGTTTGCCCCCGCGCTTAGAGAGTAGCAGAAACTCGTGGTGTCGTACTTGCCGTCACCATTGGGGGAGAAGGGGTTGGGATACATCCAGCAGTTGTAGATGTTGGCAAGGGTGGCCGCCTCGACGCCCTTTTGCCCTATTCCTCCGATAAAAAGAGATGTAAACAACAAACAGATTGTCCCAATGATACCGATGGTTAATTTGGTCTTTCTCATAAATCCTCCTTTTATTTTTAATCCTTGCTCTATATTTAAACGCCCTTCTTTTAGGGCGAAAGCGGCTTTATCCTTGCCTCGCTGTTTACCGATAAATTTAATAGCGGCCCCTCAGTTTTATAAATTGCAAAGAGCGGGTCCATGGTCACGCTAACGGTCAATATCAAATTATCTGTTGTTAAATAATAACTCGTGTTTTCCAGGGTTAGCTCGTCGGGCAAGTTTAGCGTTAGCGAGCTAGCTATGGCTGTCTCAATGTCCTCTGCAAGGTATTGCGTTTCTCCTGTTTCAATGGCATAATCCACGTCTATCTCTTTAGCCGCTTCTTTAGCCGCAATATCGCAAGCGCGTTGAAGCGAATGTTTTGCTGAAAAGATGGCAGACCCCCCCAAAAAAAGACTCAAAAAAAGGATCATGGTTGCAACCCAAATAAGCATATAGGCCGACGAAAGCCCTTTTTCGTTTTTAATTATTTCAATTAAGCTAAAGGTTTTAGCCATTTTTTTGTTCAGTTCGGCAAATTTGAAGAAAGTCATTAAGGCTTCTCTTCTATGCTTAAGGTCGTTTATCCAACGACTGGGTTTCCTAAATCTCCGAAATTAAATAATTCAACAGGGTCGTAAGTAACTCGTACCGTCACCGGTTCTTTTGGATTTGTCCCGTTTGGCAAGAAAATTTCCACGAACACTCTACCTCCCTGTTGCCACTCGGGAAGGAGCCCCGTTCCATAATTATATGCAGCACTTAAGCCCTCTGTGGTTGGATCTCCCGTGGTTATGGAGGCAATCCGGGCAGCCTCATATGAAGCAGCTTGTGTTACGTCTTTGGCGTGAAACCGGTACATCCCTTGAACTCCTAATGAGATCACCATTATAAGCAGCGAGAAGAGTATAAGAAATTCGGGAGTTGAGATCCCCTTTTCCCCCGCCCGCAACCTATAATTACAAACCAATGATTTTCTCTCTCTTTTTTGATAAAATTAGCTAATAATAAAATTTACTTATAATATTCTCTCTCTCTCTCTGAATTCCTTCTTTTTTGTGAAAAATTTTTCAATACAAAGAAAAATTTAGTTATATTTTAATGAAGGTTATTCAAAAATGGTATCGGTCAAAAGTATGATTTTTAGAAAAAGGGGGTATGATTTTTTCTAGTACCCCTATAATTGATGCAGGTAAAAGACGTGGCTATTCTGAAGGGTTATTTTCTTTGAAGAAATAGGCAACCGCTTCAGTTCTCGATTGTAAGTTTAGCTTCTTATATATATTGGAGATATGAGTTTTCACCGTAGATTCTGAAAGAAAAAGCTTGCCAGCAATTTCTTTATTGCTTTTGCCCTCCGCCATAAGATGCAATATCTCAATTTCCCTTTCCGACAAAGGACTAAGCTTGTAAGCTATTTCCAATTTTTTATGAGTTTCCTCCAGATTCTCTTTTACAAATTCTGTTTCTCTTCTGCTTTTCTCTAATTCTTCGAGAAGACGCGAAGGATAAGCAAAAAAGATTGCAACAAGGTAAAAGCAGACAAAATTTGAGATTAAAGAATCTAAGCGTCCCATTTGGGCAATTTTTGCAATCGAATATCCATTTAGATATAGAACAGAGATATAAAAAAGACTAAAAACTGAGGCAGAGCAAATTGCACCTTTAAATTTAAAAAGAAGCGCCGCGATCAACAAGGGGCTGAAACAATATATATAAAATGGACTCGCCCAACCGCCGGTCATTTGAAGAATTAGAGCGCAAAAAACAAGATCAATTAATATAAGGAAGGGTCTTTTCGCAACAGCTTTCTTTATTGGTTTTGGAAAAATACTAAAAAATAAATTATATATGAAGACCATAAAAACAGGATAAAAAACGGATTGCTTGGCTCCAACCCAATGTAATATCAGAACATTGCCCCAGGCAATCCACCGATAAAACACAAGAAATAAAAATGCTTTGTTTTTACCTTTTTCGTTCATTTATGATCTCTTTTTTATTTAAGCGACAATCTTTTCAATTATTGCATCGGCCATCTCGGAAGTGCTGGCAGTTCCGCCTAGATCGTAGGTAACATTCTTTTTCTCTTTGATAACTTCAGCCGTGGCACTCAAGACTTTATCCGCGGCTTCTTTTTCGCCGATGTATTTTAACATAAGAACGCTTGAAAGAATTATTGCCGTGGGATTAACCTTATTTTGTCCGGCATATTTCGGAGCGCTCCCGTGAACGGGTTCAAATAAAGCACACTCATCTCCTATGTTTGCCCCCGGAGCTATCCCCAATCCACCAATAAGTCCAGCGCATAAGTCGGAGATAATATCGCCGTAAAGATTTGGGCAGACCAAAATATCATAAATTTCAGGTTTCTGCACCAGCTGCATACACATATTGTCAACAATTCTATCTTCAAATTTGATTTGAGGATAACTTTCAGCAACTTTCTTAACGCTTTCTAAAAATAAACCATCGCTATATTTCATGATATTTGCCTTATGAACGGCGGTGACTTTTTTTCTATTTTCTCTGATGGCATAATCAAAAGCAAATTTTGCGATTCGCTTAGATGCTTTGCGAGTGATTCTCTTTATACTTTCCGCAGTATCATCATCGATCATTCGTTCAAAACCAGCATATAAGTCCTCCGTATTTTCCCGAACAACTACCAAATCGATGTCTTTAAATCGGGTTTTTACTCCTTCTAAGGAAAAGACAGGCCTTAAACACGCGTACAAATCAAGCTCTTTTCTAAGAGCAACATTTACACTTCGAAAACCCGTACCTACAGGTGTTGTAATTGGCCCTTTAATTGCAACCTTATTTCTTCTTACCGATTTCAAAACATATTCGGGCAAAGGCGTGCCGTACTTATCCACAACATCGGCGCCAGCCTCTACCTTTTCCCATTCGATTTCAACGCCGGTGGATTCAACCACCCTGCGCATCGCCTCAGATATTTCTGGACCTATTCCATCTCCGGGGATAAGTGTTAATGTATGCATTAAAACCTCCATAAGTCGGTAGTCTCTTAGTCGGCCTGCCCGCCGTTGGCTACGCCTTCAGGCGTATGCAGGCGGGAAGTCGGAAGTGAGTTTATTAACCCGCTTACCATCTTTGCCAATTAGACACACTCTTGTTTTAATTCCTCATGTTGTTTTAAATCTATGTAATCCTGTCTAAAAGAAAGTTCTAGCAGGGGAACGCATTCGTGAATATATGACCGTGCCATCCTATAAAATTGCCTTCTTTCAGGATTGTTATATCTTCCCGTTCCTTCCGCAATATTTAAGGAAATTGACAATGAAGCTCTTCTTAATTGACTTACGATACCAAACTGCTCATTTTTTGGAAAATTTTTTGTTAACTTATAAACAATATTTGCAAAATCAACAGCCCGTTTGTACACTTCCAATTTTTCAAAATCAAAATTTGTCTTTTTATTTTTCAAACCCACTCCTGAGATTTTATTGACTCCCAACTACCGACTCCTCACTAACAAACTACCCACTGCCGACTATCTCTTTGGGGCTTGCAATCCTTCCTAAAATGGCCGATGCTGCAGCCACTGCAGGATTGCAAAGATAAACCTCGCTTTTCGGATGACCCATTCTGCCAACAAAATTTCTATTTGTTGTAGCTAAAGCCCTTTCGCCTTCCGCAAGTATGCCCATGTGCCCACCCAAACAAGGGCCACAGGTTGGTGTGCTTACAGCCGCTTCCGCATCAACAAATATATCCACAAGCCCTTCGCTTATCGCTTGTTTGTATATCTTCTGGGTTGCAGGAATAACAATTAAGCGAATATCTTTATGAACCTTTTTATCTTTTAATATCTCGGCTGCTATACGTAAATCCTCAAGACGCCCGTTGGTACACGAGCCGATGACCACCTGGTCTATCTTAACATTCCCAGTCTCGCTTATCCCTTTGGTATTAGATGGCAGATGAGGGAAAGCTACCTGCGGTTCTATATCGTCTGCATTATACTCATAAACCCTCTCGTATTCAGCATCATCATCGCTTTTATACACTTTAAAATCACGCCTTGCCCTCTCTTTAACATAGGCCAAAGTTGTCTCGTCTGGTTCAATTATTCCGTTTTTTCCGCCAGCTTCAATTGCCATATTGGCAATAGTAAATCTATTATCTATCGAAAGAGACTCTATAACCTCACCCGTAAATTCCATAGATTTGTAAAGCGCCCCATCTACCCCAATTTTTCCGATGGTATAGAGTATCAAATCCTTGCCGCTTACCCATTTGTTTAACTTACCTTTATAAATAAACTTAATGGTGGAGGGAACCTTCAGCCAAACTTCGCCAGTTGCCATGCCCGCCGCCAAATCGGTGCTTCCGACACCAGTTGAAAAAGCTCCAAGAGCACCGTAGGTACACGTGTGAGAATCGGCGCCGATTACCGCATCACCAGGAAGAACCAAACCAAGCTCCGGAAGAAGAGCATGTTCAATTCCCATTCGTCCAATCTCAAAATAATTTATTATACCCTGCTCATTTGAAAAATCTCTTAAAATTTTTGCTTGCTCGGCTGATTTGATGTCTTTATTGGGTGTATAGTGATCTGGGACCAATGCAACTTTATTTTTATTAAAAACTTTCTTCATGCCAATTTTTTTAAATTCTCGAATCGCAATTGGCGCCGTAACGTCATTACCTAAAACTAAATCCAAACGAACGTTTATAAGTTCACCTGGTTTAACTTTATCTTTTCCAGCATGAGAAGCAAGTATCTTCTCAGTTATGGTCATTCCCATGTTTATGTTCCTCTCAAAGTTTTTGCTGAATTTTAACCAAAAATAAAAATTGCCAACATATTTGTAAAGATATACCTGATAATTTTAACAAACCTGATTTGGTATTTCTACCTTGAATTGAGGATAAGGGGTAACTACTTGCTTAAAGATTTGTTGATTGCGTTCAGGTACGCCTTGGCGCTCGCCTCAATTATATCAGTGCTAACTCCGCGTCCGATTACTTTCTTTCCCCCAATGTCGAGTTGAATGGTTACGTCACCTTGAGCATCCAATCCACCCGTTATGGCACTAACGTTATAGAAGAGAAGTTTGGTTGAAACACCCACGACCTCGCCTATAGCATTACATACAGCATCAACCGGTCCATCCCCCTGCGCGGTCTTTTCAAAAATTTCCCCGTTTTTAATTAATCTTACCGTAGCAGTTGGAACCTCGTCGGTACCACTGGCAACGTGTATGTAATCGAGACTATAAATTTCAGTCTTTGTGCTCCTAACCTCATCGGCTATGATGGCTTCAAGATCATCATCTGTTATCTCGACCTTTTTGTCAGCCAACTCCTTAAACCGAACAAAAGTCCGCTCAAGCTCGTCATCATTTAAAGAATAGCTCATGGCCTCCAAATGCTGCTTTAGAGCATGGCGGCCTGAAGTCTTCCCGAGTATTATTTTGCTCTCGGTGAGCCCCACCTTTTGCGGACTAATTATCTCGTAGGTGATTCTTTCCTTTAAAACACCGTCGGTATGAATGCCCGAAGAATGCGCAAAAGCATTTGCTCCCACGATGGCTTTATTAAGCTGAATTTGATAACCCGTAAGCATGCTAACCAGACGACTCGTTCTCGTAATCTCCTCGGTCTTAATGTTCGTTTTTTTGCCCAGAGTCCTATAGCGAGTATCTAAAATCATGACCATCTCTTCCAATGCGGCATTTCCAGCCCGTTCGCCTAATCCGTTCATGGTACACTCCACCTGGTTTGCTCCATTTTCAACCGCCGCTAAAGAATTAGCTACAGCCAATCCTAAATCGTTGTGACAATGAACGCTTACAAGTACGTCATTTAAGCCAGGAACCACCAACATTAACTCATGAATCAATTTTCCAAATTCATCGGGAAGAGCATAACCTACCGTATCAGGTATGTTAATTGTGGTCGCACCCGCCTCAAGCGCAACCTCCAAAACCTTACATAAAAAGTCAAAATTTGAGCGTGTCGCATCTTCAGGAGAAAACTCAACCTCCGAAGAGTAATTTTTAGCTCTCTTAATGGCGGCTTCAGTCATCTTTAAAACTTCATCTTTTGTTTTTCGGAGCTTTCTCTCGATATGAATATCCGAAGTAGCAATGAAAGTGTGGATCATTGGCCTTTCGGCATTTTTTATGGCTTCCCATGCCCTATCGATATCGGCATCTACCGCGCGGGCAAGCCCTACTATCTTCGGACCCCTAACCCGCTCAGCAACCATTTTAACCGCCTCAAAATCACCATGCGAGGTTATGGGAAATCCAGCCTCGATTGCATCCACGCCCAGCCTTGCAAGTTGTTCAGCTATTTCCAATTTCTCACTGATGTTTAAACTTATACCCGGCGATTGCTCTCCATCTCTTAATGTTGTATCGAAAATATAAACTTTATCAGACATATTCCCCTCTAAATCACAACCTTATAAATTTGGCCTTTAATACACCATTCAGAGCCTCAATTTCATTCAAAATATCTTTGGAAATTTGTTCATCCACGTTTAAAATGCTTATTGCCTTGCCCTTGGCCTTTTCCCGACCAAATTGCATTCTTGCGATATTTATATCGTGATTTCCCAAAGTCGTTCCAATCTTACCAATCATTCCTGGTTTATCTTCGTTGTGAATTAAAAGCATATGTTTCGAGGGAATCACATCGACATCGTAGTCAAAAAGCTTAACGATTCTCAATTTATCAGGACCCAACAATGTACCAGCAACAGTCAATGTATCCTTTCTTAACGATATCAAATTTACGTATTCACACACTTCGCTGGTTCGGCTCTCTCTAACAACGATGCCCCGTTCATTAGCCAGAATAGGAGCATTAACATAAGTTACAGGCTCCTGAACAACCGATTCTAAAATTCCTTTCAATATAGCAACCGTAAGTAAATCTGCATTATCTCCACATGCAATATCACCAGAATATTCAACGTCGAGAGAGCTTACCCGACCATCGTTTAGCTTCGCAAAGAGCTTTCCCAAAGTTTCCGCCAACGGCAGAAACGGTTTTAAAATCTCCACAACCTCGGGCGCCACTGCGGCAACATTCACAGCGTTGCTAACAAAATCGCCATTAAGGGCCGCTATAACTTGTTCAGCAACAATAATTCCCGCCTTGTCCTGCGCCTCTTGAGTAGAAGCGGCGATGTGAGGTGTAAGCACAACCTGTTCCAGTCCAAGAAGAGAGCCCTCGATATATGGCTCATTGCTATAAACATCTATTCCAACGCTTGCAACTTTTCCACTCTTTATTGCTTCTGTTAAAGCTTCTTCATCAACTATACCACCTCTGGCGGTGTTAACTATCCTAACTCCATCTTTCATGAGAGAAAATTCTTTCTTGCCAATTAGCCCTAACGTCTCCTTTGTCTTTGGTAAATGTATTGTTATAAAATCCGCCTTTTTAAGCAAGTCTTCCAATTTTTCAACCGCTTCGATCCCCATCTGTCTAAACTTTTCCACGGAAACATAAGGATCATAAGCCAAAGTTTTCATTCCCAGACCGCGAGCACGGGTTGCAACGAGCGCTCCAATACGACCAAGCCCGATGATTCCTAATGTTTTATCATAGACCTCTGCTCCCATAAATTTAGACTTTTCCCACTTGCCACTCCTCATTGAAGAGCATGCTTGGGGAATAAGTCTAGATTGGGCCAAAAGAAGCGCGATTGTATGCTCCGCCACCGAAATTATATTGCTCTGTGGAGCATTTGCCACAATTATGCCTCTTTTAGTTGCGGTATCTACGTCAATATTATCCACGCCGATACCTGCTCGCCCGATGACCCTCAAGTTGCTAGCTTTAGAAATAATTTCTTCATCAACTTTCGTTGCGCTTCGAACAATTAACCCATCATACTCATCTATCACATTTAGCATTTCATCCCTGGACATCTCTGGAGCAAAATTAACATCAAAACCAGCTTCCTTGAGCTTCTCGACCCCTGCCTCAGCAATTTTTTCTTTGACCAAAACCTTCATCTACCTACAACTCCCTTATTCTTTTAATTAATAATTAGGACTAAGACAATCTTAAAAAGAATTTTCCATAAACACCTTTTCAGCCGCAGATACCCCTGCACCAATATCAAACGAGTAACCAAGCTCTCTAAGCGTCATTTCAAGACCGCTTAAGGTAACCAAAATATCAAATTTATCATAATATCCCAGATGACCCAATCTAAATATCTTACCCGCAATCCTGCCTTGACCCCCCGCAATGGTTATTCCAAATTGCTCGCGCATAATCTTAACTATATTTTTACCATCTATGCCTTCGGGAGCTTTAATGGCGGTAACGGCATTTGAGGTTTCATCGCAAGCGCCAAAAAATTCAAGACCCAAAGCCTTAACGCCCGCTCTGGCTGCCTTCCCTAAAACGTTATGTCTCTTAACTATATTTTCGAGACCTTCCTCTTTTATCATCTTCAAAGCCTCATCCAGACCAAGTATAAGAGATACTGGGGGAGTAAAGGGATTTTGAGGAGTAGCCTTTTGCAAAGCAGCCATTGATTTTTTGTAACTAAAATAAAATTTGGGTAAAGTCGATTTTTCAACCATATCCCAAGCCTTTTTGCTAACTGCCACAAATGCTATGCCTGGAGGCGCCATTAAAGCTTTTTGAGAACCACTTATAGCCACGTCAACGTGCCAATCATCGGTTTTAAACTCCAATGCTCCCAGTCCGCTCACAGTATCTACGATAAACGCTGCGCCTGTATCTTTAACTATATCGCCAATTGTTTTAATGTCGTTAACAATACCCGTTGAGGTCTCGCTGTGAGTTGCAAAAACGCCCTTTATCTCCTTGTCTTTCTCAAGAGCTTCTGCGACATCGGAAGGGTTTGCTTTTTCCCCCCACTCGTAAGCAAGTTCGGTAACGGTCAAACCGTAGATTTCACAAATTTGAACAAACCTTGTGCCAAAATTACCGGTATTGACTACAACAACTTTGTCGCCGGGAGAAAACAGATTAACAACAGCCGATTCCATCCCTCCCGTACCGGATGAGCTAAAAATTAAAACGTCGTTTTCTGTTTGAAAAACATACTTCGATCCATCCAAAACAGACATAAAAACCTTAGAATATCCCGGAGCTCTGTGATGAATCATGGGTTGTGCTTGAGCCAGCAATACCTCCGCTGGTACAGAAGTGGGTCCCGGAGTCATAAGATACCTTTTTTGCATACTTTGTGCCTCCATTCACAATCTTTTTAAGTAATGTTAACCAATATTTTCAACCACTGCAAGTTTTTATGAAGAATAACTTTATTTTTTTATCCAACTCATCATTGAGCGAAGTTTCTTTCCTACCTGCTCAATTTGATGTTTGGCCTCTCTCTTTCTTACAGCATTAAATACGGGCCTTCCCGCTTGATTCTCTAAAATCCAATCTCTCGCAAACCCACCATCTTGAATTCTTTTTAAAGCTTCTTTCATCGCAGCACGAGAGTTCTCTCCAATTACTTTTTTACCCACGATCAAATCACCGTATTCGGCGGTATCGCTGATTGAGTAACGCATCCCGCTTATTCCGCTTTCATATATGAGGTCCACTATAAGTTTTAGTTCATGCAAACACTCAAAATAAGCAACTTCTGGCTGGTAACCTGCTTCGACAAGTGTTTCAAAACCGGCTCTTACCAGCTCGCTCGTTCCACCACACAAAACACACTGTTCCCCGAAGAGATCCGTTTCGGTTTCTTCCTTAAACGTCGTTTCGAGTACACCTGCCCTTGTAGCCCCTATGCCCTTGGCATATGCTAAACCCATCTCTTTTCCTTTACCTGAAAAATCCTGATATATCGCAAGTAGGGCAGGGACACCATTTCCTTCCTCGTAAGTTCTTCTAACTAGGTGACCAGGACCTTTGGGAGCAACCATTAATACGTCGACATTCGGCTCTGGAATAATTTGATGAAAATGGATGTTGAATCCGTGCGCAAACATCAAGATATTTCCTTCTTCCAGATTTTCACGAATTTGCGAATAATAGACATCTTTTTGAACCTGATCTGGAACGAGCATCATAATGATATCGGCTTTTTTTGAAGCTTCCGCCGGCTCATAAACAGAAAGACCTGCCTCTTCGGCAATTTTCTTAGATTTGCTATCTTTTTTAAGCCCAACAATAACATCTAGCCCACTCTCGTACATATTTAAAGCGTGAGCGTGACCTTGACTGCCAAAACCAATAATGGCAATTTTTTTACCTTTAAGTACTCTTAAATCTGCATCTTTGTCATAATGCATCACCGCCATAAAAATCCTCCTCAATTAGTTGTTAGTCGGTAGTTTGTTAGTCGGTAGTTTAAGTACTTCACTGCTTGCCTAAAAATTACCAGTTTTATCTGTTTGTTGACGAGTAAAAGCACCTCTTGCTCCCAACTCCCAGCTACCAACTACTCACTATTGGCTGTAAGCCAATTACTCGCTCTTTGAACCCCTTTGCAAAGCAATTCTGCCAGTTCTAGCCAACTCTTTAATGCCATACGAGTGAAGCATCTCTTCAATCGCTTTAACCTTATCTCGACTACCGGTAACTTCAATCGTTAGCGTGTTTCTGGATACATCGACAATATTTGCTCTAAATATATCCACCACCTCAATTATTTGTGCTCGAGTTGAGGCCGAAGCATTCACTTTTATTAAAACAAGCTCCCTTTCAATTGCTTCTTTAGGATCAAGATCGCATATCTTGAGAACATTTATAAGTTTATGAAGTTGTTTGGTCACCTGTTCCAAAGAATGCGTTTCCCCATCAACAACAATGGTCATTCGAGAATACTTTGGATCTTCAGTGACCCCAACTGCAAGACTGTCGATATTAAAACCTCTTCGACTGAACAGTCCCGCAATCCGAGCTAAAACACCAGGTTCATTGTCTACTAAAACCGATAATGTATGTTTCACTCGATTTCACCTCCAATCATCTCGCCAATAGAACCGCCAGCTGGGACCATCGGAAAAACATTCTCTTCTTTCTCAATAACAAAATCGATTACTACAGGCAAGGGTGATTTAATTGCCTCTTTAATGGCGGATTCAACTTGAGCTTTCTTGGTTACCCTAATTCCTTTCGCTCCGTAAGCTTCCGCAAGTTTCACAAAATCGGGGGTACCCACCGCAAGATCCGTGCTTGAATATCTACGGTGATAGAAAAGTTCCTGCCATTGCCTAACCATCCCCAAGTAACCATTGTTTAAAATAAATATGTTGATCGGCAACTTGTTTGCAACAGCGGTGGCAAGTTCCTGGGAAACCATCTGCACACTTCCGTCTCCGGCGATATCGATAACAATTTCATCTGGTCTTCCAACCTGCGCACCAATCGAAGCGGGAAGACCAAACCCCATGGTTCCCAACCCACCAGACGATATAAACGATCTGGGTTTAGAACATTTATAAAATTGAGCAGCCCACATTTGGTTCTGTCCAACCTCGGTCGCTATAATAGCATCGCCCTTTGTTAACTCATAGGTCTTTTCAACAATGTATTCCGGTCTTAACTTCTCGTCTTTTTTGTAAGTTAGCGGATATTTTTTCTTCCAATTATCAACCTGCTTCCTCCAAGCATCAATATCTTGGCAACCTGCCAGATTTATCTTCTCCACCTCGACAATAAGTTCCTTAAGAACCGCCTTTGCGTCACCAACTATCGGGATGTTGGCTTCAACGTTCTTACTTATCTCGGCGGGATCAATATCTATGTGAATTACCGATGCCTTGGAAGCAAAAGCTGAAAGTTTTCCAGTAACCCTATCATCGAACCTCATTCCGATGGCCAACACAAGGTCGCACTCAGTTAAAGAATAATTGGCACATCGGGTTCCGTGCATCCCCGGCATGCCTATATAAAGATCATCTGTCTCAGGATAAGCTCCCTTGCCCATCAATGTAGTCGTAATTGGTATTCTTGTTAATTTAACTAGCTCTCGAAGCTCATCCCACGCTTTGGACCTTAAAATACCGCCGCCAGCAACAATCAAAGGTCTTTCAGCAGAACAAATTACCTTGGCTGCTTGCTTTATCTGGCGAGCATGACCTTTAATGGTGGGCTTGTATCCCGCAAGATGGGGACTAAAATCCCCCTTATAGACACACTGCTCTTTAGAAATATCAACGGGTAAATCTATTAGCACTGGACCTGGACGACCCGAAGAAGCAATATAAAAGGCCTCTTTTACTATTTGGGGCAATTCTTTTGCCTCCTTCACCAAATAGCTATGTTTAACTATAGGTAAAGTTATACCGGTTATGTCGGCCTCCTGAAAACCATCTGTCCCAATTATTTGTGTCGCAACCTGACCAGTAAGCGCCACCATCGGAATTGAATCCAGGTAAGCATTAGCAATTCCGGTAACGAGGTTGGTGGCCCCGGGACCGGAGGTTGCCATGCACACCCCCACTTTGCCCGTAGCTCTGGCGTATCCATCGGCAGCATGAGCCGCACATTGTTCATGTCTTACTAAAATATGCCGAATTTTTGAGTCATATAGAACATCATAAATTGGAAGAAGCACACCGCCTGGATAACCAAAAATGACTTCGACACCTATATCTTCCAAACATTTTATTAACGCTTTAGCACCGGTTAATTCCACATTCTCACCCCTTTCGAGTCTTCAGCTCAGTTCATAATTATTAGTTAGCTTGCTAGTTAACTTGTTAGCTGGTTTGTCATTGCGAGCGAAGCGCGGCAATCTCTTATAGATTACTTCGTCTTCCAACGTTACGTCGGAGTCCTCGTAATGACTGTCCGGTAAGCCCTTAACCTGTACACCTTTAACCTGTACATTATATCACCATGTAGCTATGCCTCTATGTTTAACTTTACCCACTATCCCTAACCCTTTACCCTTTCTTTTCTACTCCCGACTAAGAAACTATTAATTTCTTTCAATAACTGCTCCCTTGCTAGCTGAGGAAACCAACTTAGCATATTGAGCTAAGTATCCTTTGGTTATCTTAAGTAGCGGAGGCGACCAACCCTTCATTCGTCTATCAAGTTCCTCCGCATCCACCTCAAGATGAATCTTCCTCTTGGGAATATCAATCTTTATTAAATCTCCCTCTTCAACCAAGGCGATGATGCCACCCTCTTGGGCTTCGGGAGAAACATGACCGATGGCCGCCCCTCGGCTACCACCTGAAAATCTCCCATCGGTTATCAAGGCAACTTTGCTGTCCAAACCCATTCCCGCTATGGCAGAGGTAGGTGTAAGCATCTCCCTCATACCAGGTCCACCCTTCGGCCCTTCGTAGCGGATGACGATAGCATCTCTTTCTTTTATCTTTCCACCAAGGATTGCCTCTACCGCCGATTCTTCAGAATCAAAAACTCGAGCCGGTCCCTCATGATCCAGCATTTCAGGAACTACAGCAGACTGCTTAACTACAGCGCCCTCCGGAGCAAGATTTCCCCAGAGGATAGCAAGACCTCCTGTTTCTGAATATGGATTATTAATCGACCTGATCACCTCAGTATTGAGGTTGGCAGAACTTGCTATATTCTCACCAACCGTATCCCCTGTAATCGTCATGAGCTCAAGATTCAACAAATTCTTCTTTTTAAGTTCCGACATAACAGCGGAGACTCCGCCTGCCTCATATAAATCCTGGATGTGATGTGTTCCCGCCGGGCTAATCTTACATAAATTTGGTGTTTTTGCACTTATCTCGTTAATCATTTCAAGATTTATATCAACCTCGGCCTCCCTGGCAATGGCAGGCAGATGAAGAACCGTATTCGTAGAGCACCCTAAAGCCATATCAACAGTTAATGCGTTCTTGAATGCTTCCGATGTCATAATATCTCTCGGTTTTATATCTTTTTCAAGAAGCAGCATAACGGTCATGCCCGCTCTCTTGGCCAATCTTATCCTTTCCGCGTAAACGGCTGGAATCGTCCCATTACCCGGAAGCCCCATGCCAATCACTTCGGTTAAACAGTTCATGGAATTTGCTGTAAACATTCCCGAGCACGAGCCGCAACCGGGACAAGCGTGTCCTTCAATCTCCGCTAGCTCTTCTTCAGTAATTTTGCCTAACTTTAAGGCGCCAACCCCTTCAAAAACTGAGATGAGATCTATATTCTTACCTTTATATTTTCCCGCAAGCATCGGGCCACCGCTAACAACAACGGTGGGAATATTTATTCTCGCAGCTACCATAAGCATTCCGGGAACAACTTTGTCACAATTGGGAATCATAACCATCGCATCGAATGCGTGGGCCTGAACCATTAGCTCTATCGAATCCGCAATTATCTCCCTGCTGGGAAGGGAATACTTCATTCCCGCATGGTTCATCGCTATTCCATCGCAGATGCCTATTGTCGAAAACTCGATGGGAGTTCCCCCCGCCATGCGAACGCCGGCCTTAACTGCCTCGGCGATTTTGTCCAAATTTATATGGCCGGGAACTATCTCATTATAAGAATTAACGATGGCAACCAAGGGGCGATTTATCTCCTCGTCTATGAAACCATCCGCTTTTAGAAGAGCTCTGTGCGGCGCCTTGGCTAAACCCTTTTTGGCCATATCGCTTTTCAATGTTTTTCCCTCCATTTTCGCAATTTAGTTAATGAAAATTAATTTTACTATAAAAAGAAAATAGTGTGAAGGAAATTACCTGTTAATAAAGAAGATTTAAGAAAAATTTAAACCAGAAAGTAGAAGGGTCAGGTCTTGCAATCATACTTTTCCTTTTCCGCAGCTCTTTTAACAGCCCTACTTATCGTGGCATAATGCACTCCAAGATAATCGGCTAGTTCCTGCAAGGTATATTCGTAAAGAATGTGCGCTTCACAGAGCGCTTTATCCTTTACCGGTGACACCATGCGAATTGTTTTTGCTTTAGACAGCAATTGATCAAGTGTTGGCCTGGTAGCATGCCGCTGAGAGCGAGGTATCTCCATAACTTTCTCTTTGTTGGCAAGCAAGGGTTTAAGTTGCTCGATAAAATTATTTCTCCCAAGAAACAATTGGCCCTGGACTTTTGAAAGCGGTGATTCTTTCCCTAAGCCCTCCTGGACAAATCTTTGGTATTTTTCAAAAGCTTTTCCTTTTTGGTTGCCAAATTGGGCTATTATCCAGTCTGGCGTAAAAGAGCAGTTTGGTTTTTCTATGCCAGCAGTAGCACGATAGCTGCTCTGCCTCCATTCTCCGGGGTTTTTTACGAGCTTTGCCCTTACAGGATTTAACACGATATAACGAGAGAGCTCAAGAAGATAGCTCTCTTTCTCGATTAGGAACGCTTTGTACCTGCCTTGAAAAAGATGACCAACTCGTTTGTGCCTTCGGTTAAATCGTTGTGTGTAGACGCCATTTAATTGTCTCATCCCTCGTGAAAGATTGCCTTCAGGTGTCTCGACAAGTAGGTGATAATGATTATTCATAAGACAATAAGCATGCAACAACCAATTATACCTTTTTACAACTTGGACCAATACTTCAAGGAAATCAGCAAAATCTTTCTCGGTGAAAAATATTGCTTCTTTTGCGTTTCCTCGGGAGGTTATATGATAAAGTGCCCCTTCAAATTCTATCCTTAGCGGTCTGGTCATAGTAGTGCAACATTATCATGCTATAATGTTATATTGCAAGACCTGACCCTATAATCTTTATCAGTTATTGACAAAAGAAAGCATCAACAACAGGGGCTACAACAAGTTTTTAACGTTAAAAGGAAGCGTGCAAATTGAAATAGATGAGGACAAAGTTAAAGAAGACGAATGCTGGGATGGTTTAAAAGGATATA
>Ga0209614_1001439_pt1 | contig 17835 bp, 18 predicted proteins | sample BlaSprsedimmetaG_FD_185484 | JGI IMG/M metagenome (GOLD analysis project Ga0209614, IMG submission 185484) | Hot spring sediment bacterial and archeal communities from California, USA to study Microbial Dark Matter (Phase II) - Blank Spring... ... | reverse complement strand
AGAAGAGAGATTGTGGAATCTGTGTTTTCTGCAATAAAGCGCAAGTTTGGTGCTAGCGTGAGCTCTCTTTCAGCCCGAACAATGCGGGCTGAAATATATTGTAGGGCTATCGCCCACAATATTATTTGTTTTTTATTTGGACTTTTTGAACAGAGCCTCTCTTACGGAAACCTTTATAAAAGCAGGCATTTTCCATCAGATAAAGCTTGTTGCCATCCTGTTAAAAAGGCAGAAGCTTATGCATCATGAGAAAGTTTTTTTTTCGCATGCTAGCACAATCCCCGCCTAGCTCAATGGCGGAGCGTCCGGCTGTAGATTCTTTGCGACGGTTCTTAAGAATTGGATGAAGCAAAGACAGCCGATACCGGGAGGTTCCCAGTTCAAGTCTGGGGGCGGGGATTTTTAGAAGGGAAAAAGAAGAGAAAAACAATAAGTTTTATAAAGGGTTCAGAGTTTCCTCAAAGAGTGCCTTGGTGGTGTAGAGGCCTAGCATATAGCCCTGTCGAGGCTATGACCCGGGTTCGATTCCCGGCCAGGGCGCTCCTTGGGCTGGTAGCTCAGCTTGGTAGAGCACCAGGCTTTTAACCTGGGAGTCGCGGGTTCAAGTCCCGTCCAGCTCAATCATAATCCGTCCATGCTTGCCGAGGTGTAATTTAAATGAGTGATTTTGATATAACAAAGCACATTCTATATTTCAAGCACGAAAAGCTTACAGAGAAGGAAAAGAAAGACCTTCTTTCCAGATACGATATAACAGGTAAAGAGCTGCCGAAAATCCTTGAAAAGGACCCTGCGTTGAGGCACCTTAAGGTAAAGCCGGGGGATGTGATAAGAATACACAGAAAAAGCCCTACAGCAGGCAGCTCAGATTATTACAGGGTGGTTGTCCGTGAATAAGCAGTCTAAAGCATTAATGGAATCTTTTTTCAGAAGCAAAGGCTTAGTTGAGTCTTCAATTCGTTCTTATGAGGCCTTTATAGAGAAAGATATGCAGCGAATTGTTGAAGAAAACAAGAACCTTGAGCCTACGATTATTCCGCCGAATATTAACGATCTGAAGGTTACCCTTGAAAAGATAAGGATTGGAAAGCCGATTATAGTAGAGGCAGAAGGCTCAGAAAGGCCGCTTTACCCAAAAGAGGCAAGAATTAGGAAGCTAACTTACGCATCGCCCATCTACTTAACCTTTAATACCAAGGTTAATGGAAAGCTTAGCGAAACAGTGGAAAAGAATGTGGGGATGCTTCCAATTATGCTTAAGTCAAAGTACTGCCTGCTTTCAGGGCTTACAAGGGATGAGCTTATTGAAAAAGGAGAAGACCCTTATGAGCCTGGCGGCTACTTTATAATAAACGGCACTGAAAGGATTCTAGTCGGGGTTGAAGACCTTGCTTCAAACCATTTAATGGTTGAGTCTGCATCAACAGGGCCAAGCAAGTATATTGGAAGAATTTTTTCTTCTTCTGGTGCGTATAAGATACCAACATCTATAGAGAAACTTAATAATGGAATAATTTATATTTCCTTTTCCAGGGTAAGAAGAATTCCTTTTGTAATACTTCTTAAAGCACTTGGGCTTATGTCTGACAAAGAAGTTATGGAGAGCGTAGCAAGGGATTACGATTTTCCAGAAATGGTCACAAACTTGTATGAAGGAGCAGGAATAACCACAACTGAAGATGCTCTGGATAAAATATCGAAAAGCCTTGGAATAACTCAGTCAAGAGAGATTAGAATAGAGAGGATTACGGAGTTCATAGATTCGCTTTTCCTGCCCCATATTGGCAGTGATGAGAAGTCGCGCATGACAAAGGCCCAGAATCTCTGTAAGATGGTGCGAAGATTCCTGCTGGTCTCTAAAGGCTATCTGCCTGAGGATGATAAAGACCACTACAAAAATAAAAGGCTTAAGCTTGCCGGAGAGCTGATGTCAGATCTCTTTAGGGTTTCTCTTAGGACTTTAATAAATGACATACTCTATAACTTCCAGAGAATTGTTAAAAGGGGAAAGCTGCCCTCATTTAGTGTAATTGTAAGGAGCAAGCTTCTTACATCGAGAATTTATAGCGCTATGGCAACAGGAAACTGGATAGGCGGAAGGTCTGGGGTAAGCCAAAGAATCCAAAGGCTGAATTATCTTGAAACCCTGAGTCATCTTCAGAGAGTAATCAGCCCGCTGTCTGCATCCCAGGAGAATTTTGCAGCGAGAGAGCTTCATGGTACACACCTGGGGAGGCTCTGCCCTGTTGAAACTCCAGAAGGAACCCCTATAGGGCTTAAAAAGAATCTTTCAGTCTTTAGCCACATCTCTGGAGATACAGAAGAAAAAGAGGTATTGAAAGCCTTGTCAGACTTTGGGCTTAAGCAGGTTAGGTGATTTATGATGGTTGATGTATACTTAAACGGAAAGTTTGTGGGGGATGTTGAAAATAAGGATTCTTTTGTAAATGAAATAAGAAACTCAAGAAGAAAAGGAAAGGTTTCATCCACGCTGAGCGTTTCTTACGACGAGGTAAACAACTGCATTTATGTTGAGTCCGATAGGGGCAGGCTCATGCGACCCCTTTTGGTAGTAAAGGGTGGCTCGGTGCTTATCAAAGAAGAGCACATAAAGAAGATTCAATCTGGGGAGATGGTTTGGGAAGACCTAATAAATTCCGGGCTTATAGAGTATCTTGACGCTTCTGAAGAGGAAAATGCACTTATCGCCTTTTATCCAGAGGAGATAACAGCCCAGCATACACATCTTGAGCTTGCTCCTTTCTCAATGTTTGGTCTTTGTGGAACTTTCGTTCCTTATATGAATCATTCTCCTGGTGCAAGAATGTCTGTTGGCGCAAAGAACCTTAAGCAGGGTGTTGGAATTTATGCACTTAATTTTCCAATAAGATTTGACATGGATGTGCACATCTTGCATTACCCTCAGAAACCGATAGTTGAGACCGCAACAACAGGGCTTTCTGACTTTAACACACACCCTGTTGGGCAGAATATCATAATTGCAGTTGCAAGCCACAGCGGGTATAATATGGAGGATGCTATCGTTATTAACAGGGGTTCGGTTGACAGAGGATTTGGAAGGAGCAGTTATTACAGGATAGATATTGCTGAGGAGATTAAATACCCTGGCGGCCTTCATGACAGGATAACTATTCCGGAGAAAGAGGTTTTTGGCTACAGGTCAGAGCACGACTACAGGTTTCTTGAAGAGGACGGCATTATCGGGCCAGAGATTTCTGTTTCAGACGGAGATGTCCTTATAGGCAGGGTTAGCCCTCCAAGATTTCTTTCCTCAACAGAAGAGTATGAGCTTCTCTCAGAAGGAGAGAGGGAATCTTCAGTATACCTTAAGCATGGAGAGATGGGTGTTGTAGATTGTGTTATTGTTACAGAAAGCTTAGAAGGAAACAGAATGATTGAGATTAAGATAAGAGACCAGAAAATTCCAGAGATTGGGGACAAGTTTATTTCAAGGCACGGGCAGAAAGGAGTTATCGGGATGGTTGTAGACCCTGAGGATATTCCTTTTTCAGAATCGGGCTTGGTTCCAGACATAATCTTCTCCCATAACAGCATTCCTTCAAGGATGACTATGTCTCATATGATAGAGATGATAGGTGGAAAGGTTGGCTCTTTAAATGGAAGGTTTATTGATGGGACAACCTTTGATTCAGAAAAGGAAGAAGACCTTAGGAAAGAGCTGCACTCACTTGGTTTTAGAGAGGACGGAACCGAAATTATGTATAATCCGGTAACAGGAGAAAAATACAAGGCAAGAATCTTTATAGGCTCTATGTATTACCTAAGGCTTAAGCATCTTGTGTCAAACAAGCTTCAGTCCAGGGCAAGAGGCCCTGTTCAGATTCTTACCAGGCAGCCAACTGAAGGAAGATCCAGGGAAGGAGGCTTAAGGCTGGGTGAGATGGAGAAGGATGTTTTTGTGGCTCACGGAGTAGCGATGCTTCTCAAGGAAAGGTTCAGCTCAGATAAAACAGTCATTCCCCTGTGCGAATCCTGCGGCATGGTTGCAGTTTATGATGTGGTAAAGGATAAGGGATACTGCCCTGTTTGTGGAGACAAGGCAAGCGTTTCTTTTGTTGAAACAGGCTATGCTTTCAAGCTTTTTGTGGATGAGCTAAAATCCATAATGATTTTGCCAAGGCTTAAAGTCGGGAAGAGGGTGTAGGTGTGAAAAAATGGGCAAGGAGTTTTTTGATAATTTTGTAAGGGAAATCAGCTTTGAGGTTTTGAGCCCTCAGCTGATAAAGCAGGCGGCAACAGTTAAAGTAGTTACTCCTGAGCTTTATGATAAAGAGGGTTATCCTGTTGATGGAGGCCTTATGGACTTAAGAATGGGTGTGGTTGACCCTGGGCTTAGGTGCAGGACCTGCGGCGGCAGAATTAAGGAATGCCCTGGGCACTTTGGCTATATGCCTTTGGCAAGGCCGGTTCTTCATGTTTTGTTTATTCCGCACATTTACTCTTTGCTAAGGTCTTCCTGTAAGGAATGCGGCAAGGTTTTAATTACTGAAACCCAGACTGAGAACTTTGAGGAAAACCTTAAGCTTTCAGAAGAAGAGGCGGGATTCTTCGGTAAGATGAAGGCTGTGGCGAAGCTTGCAGATGAAGTTAAGAATGTCCAAAAATGCCCTCACTGTGGAGCAAAAAAGGAAAAAATCTCTCTTGAGAAGCCATACGCCTTTCTCGAAGCAGGCAGGAGGCTGAATCCTGTTGAGATTCGTGCAAGGCTCGAAAAGATTTCTGATGATGACCTGGCTTTTTTTGGCTTGAACCCAAAGACAGCAAGGCCAGAATGGCTTGTGCTGACAATGTTTCCGGTTCCTCCTGTAACTGTCAGGCCGTCAATCACTTTGGAGAGCGGGGAAAAAAGCGAGGATGACCTTACTCATAAAATTAGCGATATTGTAAGAATAAACCAAAGGCTTTTTGAAAACATCAATGCAGGTGCGCCAGAAATTATTGTTGAAGACCTGTGGGACTTGCTTCAGTACCATGCTGGGACCTTTTTTGACAACAGCATTGCGCAGCTGCCAGTAGCAAGGCACAGGAGCGGCGCTCCGCTTAAGACTTTTATTGACAGAATCAAAACCAAGCAGGGAAGAATAAGAAACAACCTTTTGGGAAAGAGAGTTAACTTTTCATCAAGGACAGTTATAACTCCTGACCCGATGATTGACCCAGACGAAGTGGGTGTGCCTTTTCAGGTTGCATTAAAGCTGACTTCTCCTGAAAGAGTTACCGAATGGAACCTTGAGTATCTTAAAGACTTTCTAAAAAGAGGCCCAAAAGAGTATCCTGGAGCAAATTACCTGGTGCGCCCGGATGGGAAGAAGAAGAAAGTTACTGATGAAACTAAGGAAGCTCTGCTCGAGGAAATCCAGCCGGGCTATATTGTAGAAAGGCATTTGATTGATGGCGACATAGTTATCTTTAACAGGCAACCTTCACTGCACAAGATGAGCATGATGGCTCACAAGGTTAGGGTTCTTCCAGGGTTGACATTCAGGATAAATCCTTGTGTTTGCAGGCCTTACAATGCAGATTTTGATGGAGACGAGATGAATCTTCATGTGCCTCAGACAGAAGAGGCTCGGCAGGAGGCAGAAACACTTATGCTTATTTCTACGCAGATGATTTCACCAAGGTACGGCCTTTCAATAATTGGAGCAATTCAGGATGCAATTTCAGGAAATTACATTCTGACCAAATTCCTTAAAGAGGTAAAAAGAAGCGAGGCAGTGGACCTTCTGATGGATGCAGATGTTTTTGACATAAGGAAGCTTCCTTTAAAAAAGGCTGTTTCCGGAAAAGAAATCTTTAGCGTTCTTATCCCTGATGATTTTGATTATTCTGGGAAAACAAAAGACAGGCAAGAGCCGGAATTGATTATTGAGAACGGAAAAATAATAAAGGGAGTTATGGACAAAGCCAACCTGGGCGAAGGTGCAGGCCTGCTGCTTAGAGCAATCAATAAGCAGTATGGGGCAGATTTTGCGCTTTCTTTTATGGGGACTGTTGTCAGGCTGGGGATTGCTGTTTTAATGAAGTATGGCTTTTCTCTTTATATATCCGATTCGGAAGTGCCTCAGGATGCAAGAGTTAGGATAGACAAAATCCTTAAGGATGCGGAAAACGCTACTTTTGAGCTTATCGAGAAGTATAAGAACAATGAGCTTGAGGCTTTCCCAGGAAGAACGCTTGAGGAAACCCTGGAGAGGAAGATTATGGAAAAGCTTAATTTTGCAAGAAGCGAGGCCGAGGCTGTTGTAAAGGAGAATATCAACAAGGAAAACAACCCAAGCCTGGTGCTTGCTCTTTCAGGTGCAAGGGGAAGCCTGCTTAATTTAGTTCAGATTTCAGCTTTTGTGGGCCAGCAGGCGCTAAGGGGAAGGAGAATCGAAAAAGGGTTTTTCAGAAGGCCGCTTTCATCGTTCGGAAGGGATGACCTGGGACCGGATGCAAGGGGTTTTATCAGAAATGGTTTTAAGCAGGGCTTAAGGCCTCATGAATTCTTTTATGCTGCTATGACAGGAAGAGACTCGCTGATGGATACTGCCTTAAGAACCCCTAAGTCTGGTTACCTTTACAGAAGGCTTTCAAACTCATTGCAGGATATTTATGTAAAGAGCGATGGCACAGTTAGAGCCTCTTCAGGAATAGTTGTTCAGTTTGCCTATGGCGAGGACGGCATTGATGTTGCAAAATCCATCGGCGGCACTATAGATGTGCATTCTATTGTCCAGAAAGTATTGTCAAAGGGTGATTAAAAATGGCTTCAGATGTTTACTCAGAATACGAAACCAGGCTTCCTGGCCTTTTGCTTCAGAGGGTAAAAGAAGAGGTGCCTGAAAAAACAGGAGTTCGGAAAATAAGGGCAATCCTTGATGCTGTCTGTGAAGAGTATGAGCTTTGCAAGTCAGAGTCCGGAGAGGCGGTTGGGCTGATTGCAGCACAGTCTATTAGCGAGCCTGGAACCCAGATGACCCTCAACACAAAGCATTTCTCAGGAGTTGAGGAAATGAATGTTACTATGGGCCTGCCAAGGATTATTGAGCTTGTTGATGCAAGAAAAAAAATAAAGACCCCTTCTATGACAATTTACCTTGCTTCTCCCTATAACAAAGGAAAGAGAGAAGAAGTAAGGCTTCTTGCCCAGATGATTAAAGAAACAACTGTTGAAGAAATATCTGAGCAGATCAATGTTAATCTTGCTGACCAGATTGTAGAAATAATCCTGGACAAGGAAAGAATTAAGGACCTTAGGCTTAAGCCTGCTTCAATTGCAAAGGAAGTAAAAAGGCAGATTTCAGAAAAGAATGTTGTTTCAGACGGAAGCAAGGTTATAATTAAGGTAGAGAACAGCTCAAGCAAAAGCAAAGAGGTCAGCCCCATCTTTAAGCTAAAAGAAAACCTTAAGGAACTGGTTGTAGCCGGAATCAAGGGGATTAACCAGGTTCTTCCTATTGTTGAAAATGGAGAGTTTGTAATAAAGACAGCCGGATCAAACCTTAAAAAAGTGCTCGCACTTGAATTTGTCGATAAAACTACAACAATTACCAATGATATATTCGAGATATATGCTGTTCTTGGAATAGAGGCTGCAAGATACTCTCTTTTTGAGGAGATTTTTTCAGTTATAGAGCAGCAGGGCCTTAATGTAAATCCCAGGCATCTGCTTTTGGTTGCTGATGTTATGACTTCCTACGGCATAATTCGTGGCATTACTAGGTATGGGATAATAAAAGAAAAGAGCAGTGTCCTTTCCAGGGCTTCCTTTGAGACCCCGATAGCCCATTTTACAAAAGCTGCGCTTGCCGGTGAGTTAGACTCGCTATCTTCTATTACAGAAAATGTTATTGTCAGCCAGGTTATTCCTATAGGCACAGGCTTAGTTGACTTGTATATGAATCATAAAAACAAAAAGGTGAAAGATAAATGAGAAAAAGTGATTTGGAGTCAAGTATAAGAAAGGATTTGGCTGCAGGAAAGCTGATTCTTGGAAACAGGGAAGTTGAAAGAGGGATTTATAATAACTCCGTTTCAAAGGTTATAGCAGCATCAAATACAGATGAAACCATCTTAAGGCAGGTTAGTCAGCTTTGCTCGACATCAGGAGTTGAGTTCCTTCATTCAGCTTTGTCAAATACCCAGCTTGGGATTCTTTGCAAGAGGCAGCATACTATTTCTGTTATAGGCTTCAAAAAATAGAATGGGACGCCAAAAAATCAACCTTGACATGATGAAGTACATTACTCTGTTTGAGTCTGTGACTTCCTCTGAAGTAAAGGATTGCTTTGAGGACCCTGCCGGGAGCCTTTTCTTTGTTGTAGGCCAGGGCGAGGCAAGGAAGGCGATAGGCAAGAGCGGCGCAAACGTCAGGAAAGCCTCCCAGATGCTTAACAAGAGGCTTAAGGTGGTGGAGTTTTCGTCGAATGCCGAAAAATTTATAATGAATCTGCTTTACCCAATCAAGGTTGAGTCAATAAAGCAGGAAGACAAAGAAGTAGTAATTTCAGACAAGAGCATACAGAACAAGTCTATGATTATTGGCAGAAATGCACAAAACCTAAGGTTTATTGAATCGGTTGTTAAAAGGTATTTTGATATTGATGAGATAAAGGTTGTTTAAGAGGGATAGCTAATGAGCAAAAAAACAAGGGGGCTTTTTGCCGCCAAGAAAATAGCAAAAAGAAGGAGCAAGTTTAAGTGGGCAAAGAAAGACTTTGTTAAGAGAGCGCTCAGGCTTAAAGAGAAGTTTGACCCCCTGGGAGGCGCTTCCCAGGCAAAAGGCCTTGTTGTTGAGAAGGTTCAGCTTGAGGCGAAGCAGCCAAACTCTGCAATGAGAAAATGTGCTAAGGTTCAGCTGACGAGGAATGGCAGAATAGTGACTGCTTTCCTGCCCGGGGATGGCGCAACCAAGTTTGTGGATGAGCACGACGAGGTTGTTATAGAATCTATTGGCGGAAAAATGGGCAGGTCTATGGGAGACATTCCTGGCGTGAGGTTTAAGGTGATAAAGGTTAATGAACAGTCACTTGAGGCTTTAAGGTTAGGAAAGATTGAAAAAGCCAGGAAGTGATTGTGCTTTTTCTGTATTTTGTTATTTTATTCCTTTAACTCATTTTTTTTTGTTTATTTATTGAGCTTGGCTTAGCTAGAAGTCTTAATACAAGGGTATGCAGGGCCCTTTAATTATGCTTCTAAACCTCAAGAATATAGCTGTTTGACTTGGTACTCTTTTCTTTTCCTTTGTATTGAAATCTTGCAAGGGCGCTTTTTAGTATAATCTCCCCAATTATGCTTATCTTTGTTGCTGCCTTGTAAATTATCAGCCTTTCTTCAAAGGGCTCAAGCCTGTCAATATGCCACTCAAGAAGCGTTCCCTTTGTCTTATGCTTTATTATCTTTCTTGGCTCAATAACCCCTATCTGGCTTTCCCTGCTAACGAGCATGAGAGGATGAATTATCTCTTTCACAGTTATGTTTGAGATATCAGATGAGCTTCTGTTTTTTATGCTGAGCTTAACCTTTATCAGGGTAGTGTCGCCTTTTTTCGAGACGTCAACATTCTTCCTGCATTGAAGTGGGCTTCTTAGAAGGAAATAGAAAAGCACAACAAGGCCGGCTATCACCAGCACAACAAAAATGCTTACATAGCTTGTTGAAATGCTGACTATAAAGGTTTCCTTTGGTGAAAGACTGTAGTCCCAGGTAAGGAAGCTTTTTCCTTCTTCTCTAATGATGTAATGCCCAGGCTCTGTTTTTGTAAAGATTCTCTTAAAAAAACCCATTTCTTTTTTGTATGTTTTTCTAACATCGTAATTTCCGTTGTTCTCAATGGTTATGTCTTTCTTTTCCCTAAGAAATGCAGAAGCTGTTTTTTCCTCAGTTTTTATGTCTTCATAACCCTTTACCTCAATCTCAATATTCTCAAAAGTTGCAATAATCTTCTCCTGATATTTCAGGGCAATGGTTACTTTGTCTCTCTGTGGCTTTGTGTGAGGGTCGATGGATGTTTCAATTAAAATCACTTTCCTTTCAAGAGGCGCGAGGGAAAAATCTTTATGTGCATCAATAAGCCTGCCCTCGCTGAATAGAATTGCGGAAAGCTCAGACATGTTTAGAACGTTAAGGTTGGATAGGTGAATTTTGAATGCAATAGTCTCTCTTGGGTCTATTTCCCTTAGCTCTATGGCTTCTGGCTTAATTACAACAGTAGGCTTGTACTCTTTTGGCTCCTTTACAACATCCCCATACTTAATCATTAAGGCTCGGTTAATCTTTTTATCGCCGTAGCTGATGGTAAAAGGTATGGAATAAAGCTGGTCGGGAATAAGGCTTCTTGCCTTTGCAAATATCCTGAAGCTTCCGGTTTCGCCGCTTTTGACCTGAATCCTGTAAGCAGGGGTAGATATTATGCTCCAAAGCGGAGCTATGCCAAAGTCCAGGCTGAAGGTGTGTGTTTCCGGCTCAAGGTTTTTTATCTCAAGCTCAAACTCTGCAAACTCCATGGCAATAATCTCGTCATTTATCGGAGTGAGGGTAACATTTGCCTGAGAGAAGGCATCCTGGGCAGACAGTAAGGCAATGACTACAGAAAAAAAAGCAAATAATACAAGCCTTTTTGATAATCCCCCCATCATGCTGATAATATCCGGTAGTCACTATTATTTAAATATTGCTTTTCTTTTCGCTTTTTTGCCCTTTAAATGTGTTTCTTCTTGGAAATCTTTTTAAAATGGGTGTTTGTTTTGATGTTTTATGATTGAATTGTTTACACTAGGCGGCTATGGCACTGTTGGAAGGAATATGACCCTTGTTAAGTATAAAGACGAGGCTGTGGTTTTGGATATCGGCCTTCATCTTGAAAATTTAATAAGGTTCTCAGGCGAGAATGACGATATAAGAAAAACTGAGTCCCCTGAAGAGCTTATGAAAGCAGGAGCGCTTCCGGATTTAATCAGGCACAAGACGCTTCTTGATAAGGTGCTGGCAATAATTCCTTCTCATGCACATCTTGACCATGTTGGAGGGGTTCCTTATTTATACAGGTTTTTTAGAAAGGCAGAAATTATTGGCTCTCCCTTTACCCTTGCAGTGCTTAATGAGCTTGAGAGGGGAGGAAGAAGAAAAGCCGCTTCAATTCAGAAAATCAGGCTTTCTGTCAACGGTAAGCACAGGGTAAGCAGGAACATAAAGGTTCAGTTTGTATCAGCATCCCACTCTGTCCCGGATGCAGTTTTTGTAGTTGTTCAAACTCCTGATGGCAATGTTGTTTATGCAAATGACTTTAAGATAGACTTTTCTCCAGGTCTTGGCAGCCTGCCTAACCTAAGAAAGCTTTCGAAGTTCAGAAAGCCTAAAGCTTTAGTGATGGATTCACTTTATGCAGGCAAGATGGGCAAGACCCCCTCTGAGTCTGTTGCAAAAGAGATGCTTTCTGACGTTTTTCTTCAGGTAAAAAACCAAAAAGGCGCCATATTTATTACAACCTTTTCATCCCATATTGCAAGGCTGAAGGAGATTGTTGAAATTTCCAGAAAGTGCGGCAGGACCCCGGTTTTTATAGGCAGAAGCCTTTTTAAGTACATGACGGCGGCAGAGTCTATCGACCTAGTTGATCTCTCCTCAAAGCATAGGATTGTAAGGTTTAATGATAAGATTGTTTCGCTTCTTAGGAAAGTTGAGCAAAATCCTGAAAAATATGTTGTAGTCTGTACCGGCCACCAGGGAGAGCCTAACTCTGTCCTTTCCAGGATAGTATATAACAGGCTTTATGGTTTTTCATCAAAAGACTCTGTGATTTTTTCCAGCATAGTTATCCCTGGGGAAGAGAATATCAGAAACAGGGAGAGGCTTGAGCTTGCTATAGACAAGACAAGGGCAAGGGTTTTCCGTGACATTCATGTTTCCGGCCATGCCTCAAGGGAGGATCATCGCGAGCTATTGGATACCCTGCTTCCGGAAAAAGTCTTTCCGGCACACTGTGAGCTTTCTTCATCAAAAATCCTGAAGGACTTTGTTGAGGCCAGCTATGATTCGAAGGTTATTATTGCTTCAGAGCACGAGAGGCATGCTTTTTAGCACTTTGATGTTTTCGGTTCGTGCCAGGGTAAAGCATTAAAAGGCATAAACCTTTCCATAATTTAAGCAGGAAAAAATGAAGCCCGGAGAAAAAGAGGTTTTTAGGGAATGGCTGGATGAAGCAAGAGAAGTGTATAGCGAGAGCAGGGATTATGCCAGAAAAATGGTTGCAGAAATGCTAGAATTTAGGAGAAAGTCAAGGCTTGCTTTTCCTGCTGAAGTGAAAAGGTTCATATGCAAGAACTGCAATTCTCCTCTTATACCCGGGAGAAACCTTAGAATCAGGACAAAAAACAGGCACATCATCTTCCTCTGCACAGATTGCAAGCACCTTTTCAGGCTGCCTTACCAAAAAAAAACAAAAAAACAGGAAAAGGTTAATAAATAAGGCTCTTAGTTTGATAATTTGTGCGTTAAATATATAAAAATTAGTAACCTTTAAATACTAGCGAATCTTCCTAATGTATTGTTGAGGGATTTTTAAAATGGCCAGAAGATCTAAGGTAGATTCCAAATTCTTCCAGGAAATTCCTAAGGGAGATGATGGAAAGACATGGAAAAAAACGGATAAGTGGAAACCCGCTTATTATTACTTCTAAGAGGAGTATTTCTTTTTATTTCTTTTTTTAACATGGGGAATTTTGGCTTAAATCTGGACTCTGAAAGGGTTTTTGAGATAATATCCAATGAGCGTCCAAAGATATTATGCCTTCAGCTTCCCGATGGGCTTAAGCCAAAAGCAAAACAACTGGCTGATTCCATCAGGGAAAGGTTTCCAAAACTCAGGGTTTTCATATGGTCTGGCTCAAATTATGGCGCTTGTGATGTGCCGGCAGAGCTTGAAGGCTTTGTTGACCTGCTGATAAGTTTTGGCCATGCCGAGTTTTGCTGATTTTTCCCTAAATCAGGCTGAGTTTTAGGAAGCTTAGTAAGATTTGAGCAATAATAAAAGCACCAGAGATAAGAAAATCCAATCTGTTTGCTACAAAAAAACCTTTTAACCCCTTTTTATAATATTCTGTTGCGTAAGAAAATGAAACAAAAAGCAGCATTGGAAAGATAAGCTGTGGGCTTGCTGAAAGGGCCAGCCCTGCAACCATGAGGAAAAGCCTCCTGTAAAAGAGGCAGGCTGCGAATGCTGATGCAGAAGCAATGGAAAGCATTGCTGATGTGCCTATCCCGGTGAGTGTTATAGCGGTGCATGCAGCAAGAAGAAGCAGGGAAGCCTTGCCAAGAAATCCCTTAATTTCGCTTATCTCTTCGCCTGTCTCTTTTGCAATCAAAAAACCAGCAATGTAAGAGCCTGCAAGAATCAGGCTGGCGGCAACCATTTTACTCTTCAACCCATTCAATCAGCCTTTTAAAAACCTTCTCTTTTTCAGATGGAATGAACTTTACGCTGCCTGCCTGGGGGTGGCCTCCCCCCTCAATGTTTGCATGCGGCATCTCTTGTGCTAAAGCCCTGCAGAGCTCGTTAATGTCTTTATTGATGTTTTTCATTCTGACAGTAATCATGCTGTTTCCTATCCCTGTCACAACCAGCTTTTCATGGTTTTCTTTTAAAAGATCAAAAAGAAGCCCGACGCTTTTCCCAATTAGCGGGAAAGTCCCGGTAATAGTTGACTGCTCTATGTTGACAGAGGCAATAGTGATCTCTTTATTACTTCCAACCTGCTGAGTTTTGTGCGCATGAAGCAGGCTTTTCAGCCTGGATTTCTCTTTTTTTTCAACAATAGGAAGCAATACAGCTATCAGGTTTTCCTGAACTTTAGTGCTCTTGCCGAACAATCCTTCAACAAGGCTTCTGGATTCAAACCGCCTGTTGTTGTAGGAAAAAAAGTCCACTACCTTAGCCAGCCTTTCAAGCCTTTCTTTTCCCATTCCAGTATCTTCTGCAAGCTTTAGGTATTGCTTAAACTCCTCTCCTGAGGATTTGTCGCTTATTCCAGAGAGAGCTGCAAGAGGCACTGTTGAGCTTCTTTCATCCATTCCAATTATATTTGCAAGCTCAACAGAAAGCATTCCGGCCGTAATTGATGAGTTGCCACCAACCGTAAAAGGATTGATGTGGGCGAGCGAGCACAGGCCTGCTGTGAACCCTGAATCATCCTTTGCAGGAACATGATGGTCAATAATTATTGTTTGCACTCCATTGGCTGAAAACAGCTTTAATGCGTCTATATCCTGCTCAGATGAGCCATTGTCTACTACCACAACAAGAGGCAGCTTTCTTCCATACTTCTCCCCTTCATCAAGGATGCTTCCCAAGTCAATGATTGCGTCAGAAATATCGTAAAAAGGAACCTGCATAGGGCTTCTTTTTATGTAAAACCACGCAGAGCTTTCATCCTGATGGAAGTCAAGGATCAGCTTTTTTATGCTTCTTTCAAGTGCAATCCCTCCAGAGTAGCCGTCGCAGTCTGCATGGTGCTTTATTATAATTGGCCTGAACTCATAAACAGCCCTTTTTACTGCCTGCCCGGCTTTTATAAAGCTCTTTTCCATAGATTTAAGAATTTCAGAACGAACCATAAATTGGGCTTGGCATTTAGTGGTTTCTGAGATGTTCTTCTCATAAATGCCTTCCTTTTCCGGGACCAGGCTCTCGGGCACTTTGGATATTCCCTTTGCCTTTAGCACAAGCTCGTTATTTTCCTGCTGCAACAAGCCAACAATGTTTAGCATCGCACCAGCCTGAAACTCAAAAGAAGAACTGGAAAACTCCAAGCACTTTAGCTTTTTTAGCCCATCAGACAGCCAGAATAGGTTAGCTTTAGCAGTGCTTACTGAATGAATAAGCTTTCCCCAGCACTTAATTATCTTTCCAATTGAGCTTTCATCCAGCTCAGAGGGCTTTGCGTCCATTTTAATCACACAGACGGGTGTTTGTTTTGACTTTAAATTTCTATTGCTAAAAAGCCTGATGTTTTTTCCACACTTAAAACCGATAGCTTTTTTAATTACCTTTTTCCTGTTTTCTTTGCGTAAAGTTTATATACTTGTTTTATTTTCTTAAAAATAACCATCGTAAAGTTGATGATTGTTCCGTTGTTTTGAAAAATATATTTTTAAATATACTTTTGAGGGAAAAATAGATGAAGAAAAATAAGCTGTTCAATGTTCTTTTCAGGGAGAAGCCTGTTGAGCTTCTTATCTCTCTTTTGAATGCAAAAACAGATATATATGCGTCAGTTATTGCAAAGGAGATTGACTGCACGTATTCTCATGTTGTTAAGCTTCTGAAGACCCTTGAAAAAGCTGGAATTGTAAAGTTTAACAAGTCTGGGAGGCTTAAGTATCTTGCGCTTACGCCAAAGGGCAAAAAGCTTTCAGAAAACCTTAATTCTTCAAAGGAAATTATTCTAACAGACTAGTTATATAATCTCTCTGCTTTTCTGATAAATCAAAGAAACCCTTTTAATTTGTAATCTTTTCCTCATACCCAAACATTGAGAGAGCGCTCATCGCTGATTCAATGAACTGCTTTTCTTTTTCTAGGGGTATAAAGGCACCAGCTGCGTTTTTGTGACCGCCAGACTCGCCTTCAACTTGGGCAACTATATAGTCAATAACCTCCTTCAGGTCAACGTCGTTGTTGCCGCAATACCTCAGGCTGCACTTTATCTTTCCATTTTCCGGCAGGTGTGCAAGAGAAAGGATAAAGGTATTTTCAGGAATCTCGTTGGACTTGGCAAGAATAGATGCAATTGTGCCAATCATTGTTGGCATAATGTTCTCCTGTGCATTTATAATCATGTAATTTTCTCCCTTGATTATATGCTGTTTGTCTTCAGCGCTTTTTTTAACCCACTTTAGCCCTTTAATAATTTCTTTCCTGTAGCTGTTTAGAGTCTCGATTGACTTCTTTTTTAGTTTTGCCTCATTGAGGCAAGCACCAATCCCGTAAGAAGAAAGCCCTAACCTCCCGCATGCATTCAGAAGCGTTGCAAATTCTCTTGCATCTTTTAGTGGCGAGCCGGGTTTTTCATCCTTTATTTCATAAAGCGGGCCAATTATGCTCTCTGCATTGGAAGCACCACTTCTGGTTCTTAGCATAATGATAGCAGAAGCAAGAGCCCTGGCTTCTTCATCACTCAGGTCAAACAGCCTTTTCCAGTCATTAGTGCCTTTCTTTGGGTTGATTCCTATTCTTCCCAGGAGCTGAATGGCGTTGCTTTCAGACCCGGTTATGCCAGGTATGTAAGGCTCAGTAGAATACTCAAGGAGCTTGTGAATAGGCCTGGAGTGGCTGCCAAAAAGCCTTATCCCCCTTCGTTCTTCCAGTTTTCCTGATTCAAGCGCATGCTTTAGAATTCTTCTGTTAGTTCCTGAAAAACCAAAATTCTCCTGCATGTCTCCAATGGCGCCAATAACAGCAATATGTGCTAGGTCCCTGTTTTTCCTGCTTACTGCGTTGGCAAACAGGTAAGCAACCCCGCTTCCTGAAATATCAGAGTTTCCATCAATCCCAAAGAAATGCGGGTTTATTGACATAACTCTTTTTCCCTGCGCATTTGGCTCGTTCTCTTTTTCAGGGACATGGTGATCAAGCACAATTACTCTCTTGTCTTTTATTTTCTCTTTTATCTTTGAGATACATCCCGAGCCAAGGTCAGAAAAAACAACAAAGTCAGAGCAGTCTGAATTAACAAGATCCAGAAGTTCCGGCGTTACAGACTGAACGACTGATATGTTGTAGAGCTTGTTAAGCCTGTTCATAACCCTGATAAGAATAGCTGCTGAAGTGATTCCGTCAGCATCAAGGTGAGATACTATTCTAACTCTTTCAGGCTTGGATTCCCTGAGGAATTCCGCTGCTTTCTCGACCTGCTCCAGGAACTCAATTTCTCCCATAGTTTATTTCTTTTGGGCCTGATTTAAAACCTTTCTTGTTATTAGAAATATAGTCTCTGATATAACAAAAGCAAAGAAGGTGTTAACGGCTTCCTTTAGTAATTTGATTATAGTGATTTTCAAGTGTGACCAAAAAATCTTTAAAAAAAGATAAAAAATCAAGCAGAGAGAAGCTTTGCCAGCTCCGGAGTGTATCTCCAGTCCTTTGGAAGCTTTTTGCTTTTTTTGTAGTGCTTAGCCAGCCTTCTTACTTTAGATTCAGTCAGTGTGATTCCTCTCTTTGCGGTTTGGTCCTGCTTGTGCTTTTCATAGTGCTCCCTTGCTTTATTTGCCTTTTTTATGAGAAACAAAAGGTCTTCCGGGATTTCTGATTTTATCTTGTTCTTTTCAAGAATCTCAGTAACTTTTTTTCCTGTAGCAAGCTTTACATCAGGAATTCCATACGAATCCCTGAGAATCAGCCCAATCTTAGAAGTTGAATTCTCTTCCTTGTGGAGCTTTACAACAAGCCGCTCAATCTCTTTTTCAGAATACCTGATCCATATTGGCTTTTCTTTGGTTTTTGGCTTATTAGAGCCGGATTTTCCTTTCTTTCCTGAATACATCCTTGCCATAGATAGCACCTCGGGCATGACCAAGCCTTAGCCGAGTCATCCTTAGACAGGGTTTACCCCTTCCATTTATAAAGCTTTAGCTTTTTTAGGCTCTGTTCAAAAAGTCCAAATAAAAAATAAATAATATTGTGGGCGATAGCCCTACAATATATTTCAGCCCGCATTGTTCGGGCTGAAAGAGAGCTCACGCTAGCACCAAACTTGCGCTTTATTGCAGAAAACACAGATTCCACAATCTCTCTTCTGTGGTAGGTTCTGGTGC
>Ga0209614_1001436_pt1 | contig 17910 bp, 12 predicted proteins | sample BlaSprsedimmetaG_FD_185484 | JGI IMG/M metagenome (GOLD analysis project Ga0209614, IMG submission 185484) | Hot spring sediment bacterial and archeal communities from California, USA to study Microbial Dark Matter (Phase II) - Blank Spring... ... | reverse complement strand
GTTCGTCAGGAGATCCTGGATACCGTTGAAGAGAAGGTCAACGCTATCAATAGCCGCCGAGTCCGGTCTCATAACAAGGCGGTCTGCGACCTTCTGTCGCATCCGGTCTACGGCAAATATATCAAAGAACTGGGAGACGGCCGGTTAAAAGTGGCGAAAACCAAAGCCGCCCGGGAACACCAATACGATGGCAAGTTCCTTATTGAAACCAGTGACGACACCCTCTCGTTGGAGGATGTGGTCTTTGGCTATAAACAGCTTTATGATGTGGAGCATGCGTTTCGGTCACTGAAAACCACACTGAAGCTGCGGCCCAACTATCACAACCGGGACGACCGGATCCGCTGTCACATCTTCTTGTGTTTTTTGTCTCTGCTTCTGATCCGGATCGCAGAAAATGAAACCGGAACAACCTGGGCGACCATTCGGGATGAGATGAACCGGATCTATTTTGGTGAGTTCAAACAGAACGGCAGCACCATCCGGCTCTTAACGCAACTAACAAATGATCAGAAACAGATACTCAAATCATTGAATATCAAAGAACCTTCTACGGTTGTAGACATACAAGCATAGCCATTTTGTAGTAACACGTTCTCATCTGGAAAACAAGATCTATATAATTGTAATCTTTGTAGGTTAAACACATTTATTTTCACCTACTACTGTCGAAGATGGGTTTAAATGGATTAAACAGAATCTGAGAATAAAATCATTTTATGGAACATCTCCGAATGCTGTAAAAACGCAAATTTGGATCGCAATCTCTGTTTATGTTCTGGTTGCTATTGTGAAAAAACAGCTTAATTTATCAATAAATCTCTACACTTTTTTGCAGATTTTGAGTGTCTCTATCTTTGAAACAGTTCCTATTTTTCAATTAGTTACGAATGGTTATTACAATGCCGACACTATAGATAATGAACAACAACTGTTTTTATTTGACTTATAACCGGACACTACTGACACTAAGTTTGAACTAAACATCCAGGACCTGATAAATCACAATCATCGGGAGCTTGAATCGAACAATTTTCATAACCTGAATAACTCAGTTCACAAATATAAAAACCGAAATCTGAATAATGACATGTGTAACAAACACCAGCTGCATTGGATGCACCTGTTATAATTATCACAAAGAATACGATTAGCAACAATATTATGGATCCTTTTTTCATACTAACCTCCTTATTATGGGTCTCTGGTCATTCTGGCTTTACTGAAATCGATATATGGACAATTGAGCATAATCATCAACAGGAGATTTGATAATAAATAGCTTGTCATCACACCCCCCAGCCAATCGAATTTTATCCTTAAAATACCTTGAAAATATTAATTCCCCCTCTTTGGTATAAACTTCCAATAAACTCGCCTCTTTCATCCCCATTTTGGGTGATATAAAAATACTAATGAATATATAACCATTTAAAACAATCATTCCGTTTGTCGCTGTAGGAACTGTTTGAGTAAACGATCCATCACCGACCTGCTCGATCTTATGTGGCTGAATATACTTTGAAATACGGTTAACGACCATCAACAATTTTCCTTCAAGAGAATATTTATAAATCTGAACTGGATTTACCCTGGCGAAGTATACAAATTGATCATCAAAACCTAAATGACCAATAGAAAAATTACTATAATAGTTAGAACCGTAAAAACTCAAGGGTATCTTATACCCAGATCCTTTTTCACCAAATGATTTAATATAAACACCATTAGAATTGAATTTATGGATGACTTTTTCATTCTCCGGATCATAGTAACTGACATAAATATTTTTCTCTTCATCAATTGTGAATTTACCACGTAATGGATCTAATTCATGATTAATCCGTATCGATCTGGAATAATTACCCTCTGTATCAATAACGCTTAAACGGCTGTTTCCAGGATCATATACATAAAGTGAATCGTCATGACTGATCAATAGGTTAAAATATCTGGAAAATTCCCCCGGCCCCTGACCAGGTCCACCAATTTTGTTTGTATATTGAAAATCATTATTATATTTTTTTATGGTACTTAATTGTCGATCAGCCATATAGACATCAGATTCACTGTCACAACATATTTTGAGAATCATATCAAATACTAAATTCGTATCAATACGGGATTCTAGAGTTTTTATCCATTTTAACTCATACCCTTGTTTCTTGATACGGGCGTCTTTATCCGTGACAGTAATGACTTTCACTCCCTCAACTTCCTCGCCTTCCGGCGCAGGCACGCTCCTATACTGCCGGCTGAGAATCCACTTTCCGCCTAAATTGATTATCACAAGAACCAATACAACCGACAAACCGCCGAATATCAGAATCTTTTTCATCTTCATAACCTTCTCTCCCTTCAATCAGATTAAATCAAGAACCGACTGAAAAACTGCCTCCAGCTTTTCATCCGGCTGCTGATAATATCGAATGATTCCATCCTGATCCACATAAACAAAGCAGATTACATATTTGACACGATATTTCTTGATGATTCTCATATCCGGATCGGATATTAAATCCCATGTTATTTTTTCCAACGGCGGATAACCCTTCAGCGCCGCCTCATTTTCGTTCGAAATACAGACAACTCCCACAGATTGTTTTTTTAACCGTTCCGAATATTCTCTCAGCATGGACATTCCTTTTTCACAGCTCGGGCAATGGGTCTTAAAAAAAACAAGCAGTGTTTTCTTGCCTTCCATGCTGACCCGTTCACCCCCGAGAGTTGTTTCCTCGAACAAATATCCTCTTTCTCCGACTTTCACCGGTTTATTAAAACGGATCATTTTTATCAAGCCGATATTTTCCCTTATCATACCGGGCAGCATGACCAGTACAATCAGTATCACGGCAACAACGACAACGGTTTCACCCTTCTTTAATTTCATTTCGGCACACCTCCACTCTCTGAAATCGTATCATCAATACATAGATTGAAAGTATGAGCAGCAATATGTTCTGAATACAATGTTCCTTGCCGGCCAGTTTTATATCACTGAAACCGAAGCAATTGCAGTTCATATCATATCCGCATACCCCGGCGTAAATTCCAGGCAGAAGGAAGTAGGATATCAAACCGGAACTTAATACAGAGGCATATTTCTGAAAATATTTGATAAAGAACAGTGTCCCCAGCAGGATCGCAAAAATAATCAGTATCATTGACCAGAACCGGGCCAGTGATAAACCAAAAGGAATGATCGTCATAACCGTGTGGACGAATTGATGACAGGCAACCGTTTTGCCGATTCCCGAAATCAGAAATAAAATTCCCAAAAATAAACAAACAATATTGGCGGTCCGGTTATGAATCCGATTCATCAGACAACCTCCGGCTGGATTCAAGGAGTATTCCCGTATTCTGTAAAATCAACGCAATAGATCGCCAACGGAAAAGATCATATTCTAAATCGAATACTCTGACAACTCTATGGAAATCGTTTGATCATCAATTCAATCAGCAAAGAACCGCGAAAAGGAAAACCGCATTAGCATGTCGTGGCGTTGTTGATAAAGAACACTAGATGGTGCAAGATTGTCGATTACGGCCCGATCTATAGCAAGAATGTAAAAAAAAAATATGATTTTTGTCAAGGATTATTTTAATTTCTCGAATTGACCGACCATGAAATACAAAAATATCCGAAAGAACAATGTATCGCAAACGAATAATAAGCTCCCAAATCGTTACCTCTTGCGATCTTTTCAACTCGGCATTTAACCCAAACGATTCATAAATAGAGAAAAGGGTGAATCGGGGAATAAAAAAGGGTGAGGCAGGTTGAAAAAGCAGGGGTTCCGATGATTCCATTCGAGAACAGCAGGGGAGATCCGCGACCCCCCACTGCCGGATGCCGGAATAACCGACTTGATTCATGAAATATCCCAAATGTCTTGGTTTAAAATGGATCCTGCTTAACAATATACAATTATCCCGGGCTGAAAACCGAACCCGAGCCGGAAAGCCTTAAGCGGATCAGGTCATGATTTATTCTTGACTTTTTCTGTATATTTTCGTATGTTTTTGTGTTTCTTGCCGAGAAGCGGCATACAGATACCGAAATATTTTCAGATACAGCATTCTTTAGTCTAATATGCCGCCGCCGCGCATTCAATACCGTGGCGGGAATGGAGCCTGTCTCCGACTGTGCCGACAGAACGGAACACCACAAACCGGACATTATGCCCATGAAATCCTCCCTGCTTAAAACCCTTCTCCGCCTGACCATTCCACTGGCCCTCATAGCCGTACTGATCCCGCTCTTTATGCGTCGCCCAAATAACGATGACGCGGAATCCGTGGAATACCGGACCGGCCGGGCCGCCGACCTGGGACCCGTGCCCGTGGAGGCGGAAGCGGCCTTCACCGGCGATCTGATCATGCGGGTCGAAGCCACGGGCATCGCGCGGGCCGCCCGATGTGTGGATTTAAAACCCCGCGCCGGCGGCCGCGTGACCGAACTGCCACACGGGGAGGGTGAACCGGTCCGTAAAGGCGAACTCATTTTGAAACTCGACGACACCGAGGCCCGTCTGGCCCTGCAGGAGGCTGAACAGAGCCTGGCCTCGGCCCGGGCCAAATTCGTGGACCTGCTGCTCGGGCACCGGAACACCCTCATCCCTGAGGACACCACCCTGCAGAAGGACCCGAATATCTGGTATCTTCAATACACCCGGAAGGAAGCGGAAAAAGCCCAAAAGCGCTTCGACGAAGGAAAGATTTCCAGCCATGATCTGGAACAGGCCCGCCTCTGGCATGAAAGCGCCGGAGCCTTTCTCTCCCAGAGACGGGAAGCGCTTCTGGCCACCCAGAGCGGCCTGACCGGCGCGTACCTGGCCTGGAAGCGGGCCCTGTATGAATGGGAGCAGACCACGCTTCCCGCCCCCTTTTCCGGCATCCTGGGCAACCAGGCGGTGCAAGTGGACCAGATCGTCAGCGCGGGACAGACCTGTTTCACCCTGGTGGACCTGTCCTCCCTTCGCGTCGAAGCCCATATCCTGGAAAGCGAGGTCAGCGGCATTCGCACGGGCCGGAAAGCCGAAGTCCGTTTCTCCGCCTTTCCCCTTCATCCGTGCGCCGGCCTGATTACGGCCGTCAATCCCCTGGTCGACCCGGATACCAAAACCTGCCGGGTCACGGTAAAGATTTCCAATCCCGAAAACCGGTTCAGAGACGGCATGTTCGCCTATGTCAGCCTGGAGGGATCCATCTACAACGAACGCTTTCTGGTTCCGCGTGAAGCGATTCTCGTACGCGACGACCGGGAGCTGCTGTTCATCGTCCGCGACGGAACAGCCAAATGGTCGTATGTGGATACCGGACTCAGGAATGAAAATTATGTGGAGATTCTTGGCTCTGTGATGGGCCTCGAGCCCGGCGAACCTGTGATCACCCGGGGACATTATACGCTGATTCATGACGCCCCCGTGACCGTGACAAACAACCCGCAGTAAACGGCCCCCGGCACACGGGAATTCAGATTCACCGGCAAGAGGCCCGCGCGACCCGTCATCCAACAGAAATTCGGCAATGCCCATGCAGCCCATTCAAACCTTCGTCAACCGACCCGTGGCCGTCATCATGTTTTACTGCGGCATTCTGCTTTTGGGAACCGTGTCGCTCAGCCGTCTCTCCGTGGACCTTCTGCCCGATTTGACCTACCCCAGACTCACGGTACAGACCCCGTACACCGACGCGGTTCCCGAAGAGGTGGAGCGCGTGGTAACCGTGCCCATCGAACAAACCATGGCCACCGTGCCGGGAATCCGTCGCGTCCGGTCTGTGTCCAGGGAGGGCCTGTCCCTGGTGATCGTGGAGTTCAACTGGGGCCAGAACATGGATTTTGCTTCCCTGAATGCCCGGGAGAAACTGGACGCCATGGGCAGCCTGCCGCCGGAAATCGGGAAGCCCACGGTGATCCGCTTGGATCCCGCTTCCCGGCCCTTTATGGTGTTAACCGTTACCGGCCGCGAACTGGCCGCCCTGAAAGAACTGTGCAGCGATGTTTTCAAGCGCCGGCTGGAGCAGATCCGGGGTGTGGCCATGGCCAGGGTCACGGGCGGCCAGGAAAAGGAGATTCAGATTCTGGCCGATCCCACGCGATGCCTGGCGCTGGGCGTCACCATCGACGCCATCGCCCGGGCCGTGGAGAACGCCAATATAGACATGCCCGGGGGAACGGTTCTGCGCGGGCGCTACCGGTATTCGCTTCGTACGCTGGGCGCATTCACCGACATCCATGAAATCGAAAACGTGACCGTGGCCTACACGGCCGCCGGACCCGTTCTGCTCAAGGACGTGGCCCGGGTAAGAGAAGGATTCAAAGAACGGACGGGCCGCACGCATTACAACGGACAGGAAAGCATCGGCATCCTTCTGCACAAGGAAACCGGCGGCAACACGGTGCGGGTGTCCGGGCAGGTTCAATCGATTTTGGAGGAGCTTCGCCTCGAATACCCCGAAATTCCGCTGATCATCGCCTACAATCAGGCCGATTTTATCTCTCAATCCATCGCCAATGTGATGCAGGCCATCCTTCTGGGCGGCATCCTGGCCTTTGTTGTGCTTTTTTTCTTCCTTCATGAATGGCGCCATCCCCTGAACATTGCCGCGGCCATCCCTATCTCCATCATCGCCACCTTTATTCTGCTCTACTTCACCGGGGTGGGTATCAACCTCATGTCCCTGGGCGGGCTGGCTTTGGGCGTCGGCATGCTGGTGGACAGCTCCATTGTGGTTCTGGAAAATATTTTCCGCCACCGGGAACTGGGCCTAAAGCCCGGGCCGGCGGCCGTGGAAGGCACCCGGGAAGTGGCCATGGCGGTCACGGCCTCCACCTTTACCACCATCGCGGTTTTCCTGCCCGTGCTGTATGTGAAGGGCGTGGCAGGACAGCTTTTCAAAGACCAGGCCCTGACCGTGACTTTCTCTCTGCTGGCCTCCCTCACGGTCTCCCTCTCTTTGCTGCCTGTGCTGGCGTCCCGTTTCGGCCGCCGCGTGTTCCAAACCGCTGACCTGGATTTGCTGAATGAAGAGGAAGGACTTTCTCAACGGAAATTTTTTCGATGGCTGAAAGTCCCCCTCCGGTGGCTGTGGAAGGCCCTGCGAAGGACGGCCCGGGGGCTGGGGCACGACATCCGCCGCCTGGGACGATGGATATTCAAGCCCCTGGGCCGAATTCTCCGGCGGCTGGCCGGGCCCGTATTCCGAGCGTCAGACCGCGTCCTGGCGTTTCTTCTCCATCATTACGAGACCCTTCTGAGCCGGGCTCTGAGCCGCCGGTCCGTCACCCTGCTGATTTTGGCGGCCATTCTCATCCTCACGGCCGCGGCCGCCTCCCTTTTGCCCCGGGAACTCATGCCCCGGGTGGATCAGGGTGAGTTCACCATGGAACTGAACCTGCCGCCGGGCACTTCACTGGAGGCGCTCACCGATCAGGTGCAAAACATGGAGGCCGCTCTGCTGAAAGATCCGGGGGTATCGGATGTCTTCTCAAACCTGGGAATGAGCGGCGGGGAGACCGGGCTGAACCTGGAAGGAAGTCTGAACCATGCCGAACTGCGTGTGCGCCTGAAAGACGGATACGCGACGGATGATCTCATGGTGAAATACAGGAAAATTTTCGCCACCGGCGCCGGCCGCCTGCATTTCGGCACCGGCGAGACGGTTCTGAGTCAAATTCTGGGAGGAAGCGACGCCGATGTCATCATCCAGATCACAGGCGACACGCCGGCCGCGGCCGCCCTCATGGATTCGGTGAAGGCGGTTTGCAGCCGCATTCCGGAACTGACGGATCTGCAAAGCCGTCATGAAGAAGGCCGGCCCGAATACACCCTCACCATCGACCGCCGGCAGGCCGGCCGGTACGGGCTTTCCGTGAGGCAGGTCGCCCTTCATATCAATCATCTCATGATGGGGGAAATCGCTTCCCAGCTGAAGGAATTCGACCGGAAAACGGATATACGGGTGCGCCCGCGGTTCGAAGAGGGAAAAACCATGGAGGTCCTGCTGAATCAGCGAATCCCCGCGTCAGGAACCCTGGTCCCGCTCAGGGAACTGATTCAGGTCCGCCGGCAGCGGGGCGCCGTGGAAATTCTTCGGGAAAATCAGACCCGTACGATATCCCTTTTCGCCGATGTGACAGGCAAATCCCTGGGGCAGACTGTACAACGCATCGAGGCCGAACTGGCCGGCCTTCACCGGCCGGCAAACACGCGTATCCGGGTGGCCGGCGCCAGGGAAGAGATGCAGGCCTCTTATCAGAGCCTGCTTCTGGCTGCCTGCCTGGCCCTGGCCCTGGTTTACATGATCATGGCGGCCCAGTTTGAATCCTTTAAGCATCCTTTTATCATCATCCTTTCTGTGCCCATGGCGGCCGTGGGAACGGTGTGGCTTCTGCTTCTGACCGGCCAATCCCTCAATGTCGTCTCCCTCATCGGCGTGGTGGTGCTGGTGGGCATCGCCGTGAATGACGCCATTGTCAAAGTGGATTTCATCAATCAGGAGCGGCGGCGCGGGACGCCCCTTACCGAAAGCCTGATGGAGGCGGGCCGCAAGCGGTTCCGCCCCATTCTCATGACGTCCGTCACAACGATTCTGGGCCTCACCCCCATGGCCGTGGGCCTGGGCAAGGGGGCCGAACTGCAAAGGCCGCTGGCCCTGGCCATCATCGGCGGACTCATCACATCCACGGTTCTCACTCTGATCATGATTCCCGTGATCTACAGCCTGCTGGCCGGACGCCGGCCCGGGCCGAAAACGAATAAGGAACAAGTTTCTTAAGTGGCGAATCTCATCGAACACGCGGTCCGGCGGCCCGTGGCCGTGGCCATGGGGTGCATGGTGGTGCTCATAACCGGGATCTTCTCTCTGACCCGTCTTCCCCTGGAACTGCGGCCCGACGTCAGCTTCCCCCGGATTTCCATTCAGACACAATGGGTCGACACGGCCCCGGAAGTGGTGGAGGCCTTTGTCACCTCCCCCATCGAAGCCGTGGCCAATACAGTCACACACGTTCACGAAGTGGAATCCGTATCCGACGAAGGATTTTCAACGGTCACGGTTAAATTCAACCGCGGTACGGACATGGATTTCGCTGCCCTGGAACTCAATGAAAAGCTGTCCATCATTCGGCAGAGTCTCCCTGTGGGCGTCACTCCGCCCCGCATCACCCCCTATGTGCCCCGGGAATTCCAGACCCGCCAGTTCTTCTCTCTGAGGCTGACAGGACCCTGCCCGCTGCAGGAGGTTCGCCGCATCGGCCTGGACAGGGTCAAACCCTCCCTGCTGGGGCTCAAAGGCGTGTCCCATGTGGAGGTGGTGGGCGGGCAGGACCGGGAGATCCAGATCCTGCTGGATGAAAAGGCCATGCACGCCTATGGATTGACTTTAAACCAGATACAATCGGCCCTGGGCGAACTGGCCCTGCGCCGCAGCGTGGGCGCCGTGGAAGAAGGCCGGCATCGGATCACGGTTTTTATCGACAATCCCGTCAGCGGCGTACGACACCTGGAAGACGCCATTCTGCTGCAGAAAAACGGGAGTCTCATCCGCCTGAAAGATGTGGCTCAAATCAAAGACACGTACGGCAGGCCGCGAAACCTGCAGCGCATCAACGGCCATCCCGCGGTGGTCATCCGCGTCGAAAAGGAGGCGGGCCACAACACCATCAAGGTGGTGGATGAAATCAAAGCCGCATTGGACCGGCTTGTTCGAACCCTTCCCCCCAACCTGACCCTGATTGTGGATGAAGATCAGAGCCTGGAGATCCGGGAAAATCTTTCCAGTCTGGGCCGGCGGGCCGTTTTCTCCATCCTGGTTATTTTTTGGGTGCTCATGGCTTTTCTCCACACGCCCCGGGCGCCCCTGATCATTCTGTCCACCATTTTCTTCTCCGTGCTCTTCACACTGAATCTGTTCTTCCTCGCCGGAATCAGCCTCAACCTGCTGACCCTGGCTGGCCTCACTCTGGGCTTCGGCATGCTGGTGGACAACGCCATTGTGGTGGTGGAAAATATCGCCCGCCATCACACTGAAAACCGCGGACCGGAGCTGGCTGCTTCCCGGGGCACCCGGGAGGTAGTGCTGCCCATCACAGCCGCCACCCTGACCACCATCGCTGCCTTTATCCCGTTCCTCTATCTCACGGGTGAACTGCGCATCTATTATCTTCCCTTTACCCTGGCCGTGGGATTTTCCCTTCTCTCCTCCCTGGGCGTGGCCTTTACTCTCACACCGGCCCTGGCCGCCCGGAAGCCGTGGCTGAAATCACCGGAGATCGAACCGTTCCGGCCCGCGGGCTGGTTCCGCCGGATCCTGGGCTGGATGCTTCATCACCGGGGGTTCATGCTGTTTCTGGCCCTTTTTGTCATGGGGGGAAGCCTCTTCGTTTTCGACAAATACGTGACCAGGGGAACGATCTGGCAATGGGGAGGACAGCAGGACAGGCTGACGGTATATCTGAGAATGCCCAGGGGCTCCACCCTGGAGCGCAGCGATGAGATCATTTCCCGGTTTGAAACACCGGCCGTGCAGGCTTCCTATGTTCAGAAGGTGATGACCAATGTCTCGGATGAAGGCGCGTATCTGGTGATCACGTTCCCCCGGGAGGTGCGCCGTTCGGTCTATCCCTTGATTTTGAAGGAGTCTATGGTGCATCAGGCCTCCCTGGTGGCGGGTCCGGGAATTTCCATTTCCGGTTTCGGAGAAGGCGTGCATTTCGGGGGCGGCGCCGGCCGGCAGTTCACGTATCGCATCCGCATTCTGGGCTACAATTATCACCAGCTGGAACAGATTGCCGAAGATCTGGGTCAGCGGCTGAAACGGTACCCCCGGGTCCGCCATGTGAACACCAATCTTTCCTGGACCTATGGGGAACTGTCGGAAATCGTGCTGCGCATCGACCGGAAACGGCTGCGACAATGCGATCTTTCTCCCGCCGGCCTCCTTCAGCAGGTTCAGGCGCATCTGCAGGAGAATCTGGGCGGCCGCTGGATCCGCCTGGGCGGAGAGGAGGTGCCCTATACATTGAAATTCCGGACCTTCCGGGATTTTTCCATGGACGATCTGCAGAATCTGGTGATTCAGAGTCCGAAAGGGGAGTTATTCCGCCTGCACACCGTGGCCCGCATCGACAAACGGGCCACCACACCCCGCATTCAGCGTTCCAACCAGCAGTATGAACGCAGTGTGGGGTTCGAGTACCGCGGCCCCATGAAGCTGGGTCAGCGGCTGGTGGATTCCGTCATCGAGACCACGCATCTGCCGCCGGGGTACAGCCTGGAAAGCGGTTATCAGTGGCGCATGAGTGAAGAGGAGAAGGAACAGATTTACGTTATTCTGGCTGTGTCCCTGTTCCTGGTGTTTCTGGTCACGGCCGGCCTGTTCGAGAGCCTGCTGCACCCCTTTCTCATCCTGCTGACCGTTCCGCTTTCTCTGGCCGGAGTATTTCTGATCTTCTTTCTGACGAACACGGCTTTTGACCGCTCGGCCTACATCGGCGTGGTGCTGTTATGCGGGATTGTGGTGAATGATTCCATTCTGCTGGTGGATCATATCAATCAGCTTCGCCGGCAGGGAAAAGGGGTCATGGAATCGGTGATTCAGGGCACCACCGAGCGCCTCCGCCCCATTCTCATGACGACTTTTACCACCATCGGGGGCCTGCTTCCCCTCATCCTTCTCAGCGAGGGGTACGGCGATATCTGGTATTCCCTGGCTTTGGCCACCATCGGGGGATTGATCAGTTCGACGCTGATGGTGCTGACGGTCATTCCGGTGATGTATGTGAGTGTGGAGAGAGGAAAGGCGAAAATGGCGACTCATTGAAACAATCTGAAAATTTTCAAAAAGCGGACCTCTGTGGCACTTTTTATTGTGGCAGGAACAGATTATCATCCTGTTTTATAAGTATTCACAGAACGTATTTGACATGATTGGATTTCCCCGGATTGCTATTGAAGAAACGAAAGTTTTTCCGTTCAACGTATCACCCTTTGAAGTCCCCTCTGCATGATAATAAAACTTCTTATAATCATGTTAATTTTAACTTGATTTTTAATCAATATTTATTCAATATTATCATAATGATATATTCCTTACCGACAAGTATGTCCTTCGTGTTTTTATCAAGGTGCCGGGATGGATATCAGCCGGGGGCTCTGATCGATCCCGAGGAAAGGATCGAAGCCATCGCACATCCCCTGTTTCAGAAATGGGACAGCCCTCTTTATTTTCAAAAGAGGGGCTGTCCCAAAATCTCAAGCTTCGGGGAGTGAGCTGATCTGTAACAAAACAATGAGAGGCAATGCTTGCGACAGACAGCTCACTGGGCTTCAGCATTAAAAACAGGGAGGTTTCACATGAACCATGCAAGCCGTTTTCACAAATATCTTTTATTGCCGATGGCGGTGCTTCTGATGTTCGCCGTTTTGGGAAGCGACTGTAAGAAACAGGAACCAAAGTCCGACGGTGGGTTTGAAACCGGATCTATGACGGGCAATGACGGTAAAGTATACAAGACAGTAAAGATCGGCAATCAGGTCTGGATGGCGGAGAATCTTCGGGAGACGAAATACCGGAATGGGGACACAATCCCGGAAGTGACGGACGATGTAGAATGGGGTGGCCTTACCACGAGCGCCCGCTGCGTGTATGACAACAGTGAGTCCAATGCCGATATATATGGGTATTTGTATAACTGGTTCGCGGTGGCTGACGGCCGGAACATTGCTCCTTCGGGCTGGCGAGTTCCGACGGATGCGGACTGGACTACATTGGTGAATTATCTGGGAGGCGGTTATAGGGCAGAAGGAAGCAAAATGAAGGAAGCCGGCACTTGGCACTGGACACTACCCAACAGAGAAGCGACCAATGAAAGCGGATTCACCGCCTTGCCTGGTGGTTACCGGGCCAACGGCAATGGTTACTTCAACTATCTGGGCAACATCGCGCACTTTTGGTCGGCGACGGAGTACAATACAAACGACGCTTGGGACCGGGTCCTGTATTACGACCATTCAGGTGTCGACCGCAACTACGACAATAAGCGGAACGGATTCTCTGTGCGGCTTATCAGGGATTGACCCTGTGAGATATTTTTATCTATCTCACAGGGTAGACCATTTGCCTATTTGACTATCCGCCTTGCGGCGGATGCGCCTGTGGCGCATCTGTTTTCGATGGATATCACTGAAGAGTAATAAAATGACAGAACAGAAAATACCTCCCGTCCACCCCGGTGAAATACTCTTGGAAGAATTTCTTAAACCGATGGGCCTCAGTCAAAATAAAGTCGCATTGGATATTCGTATGCGTGCGAGGCGGATTAATGAAATCGTTTTAGGAAAGAGAAGTGTCACACCGGATACGGCATTGCGTCTGGCTAAGTACTTTCATATGTCACCACAGTTCTGGCTGGGCTTGCAGATGGATTATGACCTGGATGTCGCAGAAAACCGGTTTGCGGAGAAAATTGAAAAAGAAGTAAATAAAATTAACGAAGCGGTATGATATTTGGCGATACCCAGCGCATGAACACGGATCCGCCTCAAGCGGACCGATTATGCGCAGATCGTTAGCCCAAAATGAAAAAACCGTTGACTTTCTCTTTCGATATTATTAATGTATTACATCAAACGTATCGAAAGGAGGTTCGTTGTGGAATCAGTAAAAATATCACCCAAGTATCAGGTCGTAATACCACGAAAAGTACGAGATAGCTTAAATTTATCTCCTGGTCAAAGAGTGCAAGTCATACAATATAATAATCGGATTGAACTCATTCCGGAACGGGATATCTCAACAATGAAAGGTTTTCTAAAAGGAATTAATCCTGAGTTTACACGAGAGGAGGATCGATTATGAATTTGGTCGATTCCTCAGGGTGGTTAGAATATCTGACTGATGGCAAAAATTCGGCGATATTCAGTAAACCTTTAAATAATAAAGAAGATCTGATTGTGCCGTCAATTATCTTATTCGAAGTATTTAAAGTCGTCCTGAGAGAAAAAGATGAAAACACCGCTCTTCAAGTCATCGCCACTATGCAACAAGCTAAAGTCATTGAACTTACATCTGAAATTGCGATTCAAGCAGCCAAATTGAGTTATGAGAAAAAGCTGCCCATGGCCGACAGTATCATTCTATCAACGGGCTATTTATATAATGCTGTAATATGGACACAAGATACTGATTTTAAAAATATCCCAGGTGTAAAATATTATGGAAAAAAGTAATGCCGGGCTAACAAAGCGGCCGCCGTGGATTTAAACCCTTGACGAGTTTTGTGATTTTTGTGTTTTGTGGAATTACATATTCAAGGAAAGTTTGCGGTTGGGTTGAAACGCATTGAGCCGCGGCGTTCGCGGCGCTTCGGGAATCGAGGTGAACAGCAGTCAAAATTCTCGTAAACCGGCCTGACAAGGAAATCATGAACGGGATAACAGCACCGCTTAAAATGAAAGAGCCGTCTGGACGAAAAATAAATATTGCGCGTCCGTTATACCAAAATATTGTCATTGGCCATCAGAGAGGTTATTTGTTCCAGGAAATCTCAAGTTTCTTCTTATGTTCAGCACAGTCCCTTAAAAACATATTGATTAGTTTCTGGTAAGGTATATCCGTTTCAGCGGCCAGTTTTTTAAAATAATCAATTGTTTCATTCTCGATTCGAATCGTGATTTGTTTTTTCAGTTTTTTTGCATAAGGGTTTCGAACCGATTTTGAAAAATCATATTCCTTTTTCATGGCATCACCTCATTGGATAATATTTTGATTCATTATTTGTTGCTTTGCGGGCTGAAATAATACGAATAATCCCATCTTGTTCTTTATAAGCATGCACGACAATTAATAGTCGTAAATGAACGCTGAGTCCAAGCAAGATAAAACGTTCCTCGAAATCAGAATGATCATCATCAAGAATCAGTCGAGCATTATCGTCGTAGAAGACCGTTTTTGCTTCTTCAAAAGAGATGTTGTGTTTTTTTTGATTCGAGATATTTTTATTTTCATCCCAAACAAAGCGTATGATTTTCATATTTTAAATATAATTATCTTATCAATACAATACAAGCAAAAAACAGGTATAAATGATACAGAGCCGCAAGGAACTTGAGCTTTAGCGAGAGTCCGCCCCTGATTAAAAGAAGACGAGGGCAGGTTTGCAGTGTGTGGTTTTCCGCTTCGCGGATTCAAGCAATTCTAGTAAACAAATCATTATGCCGAGAACAAACAACATCAAAACAGGAGAAAATGAAACCATGTCCGAATCCAAAGATGTCCAGTGCACCCTGAGAAAGGTATTGAACTTCCCTTTAACCCGCATGGTTGCAGGCGTCGTTGTTTGCGGGTTCGCCATGCTGGCGGCCAACCGTGTTTTGAAATGGGTTCCTGGATCCGAAAGCGACGCCGCAAGAATGATTCGATGGCTGCTTACCACCGCAGTTTTGCTGGCGGTTTATTACTTCCTGTTCAAACATTACGAAAAACGGGACGTGACCGAGCTGTCAAAAACATACGTGATCAAGGACGGGCTGTGGGGTCTTTCCATCAGTGTTCTATGCGTTTCATTGATTATATTCGCCCTGTACAGTTTGGGATATTACGAGGTGCTGGCGAGAAACAAGGTAAGCGTTCTCTTATTATTGCTGTTGTTTTTCCTGGCCGCCGCGGCTTTCGAAGAAGTCATTTTCAGAGGAATTCTTTATCGAATCGCGGAAAAGAGTCTGGGCACCCTGCCGGCGTTGATTTTCTCTGCCGTGCTTTTCGCCCTGGCCCATATTTCGGGTGAAAACACAAACGCAATCGGCGTTGTCTCAGCCGCATCCGGAGGAATCCTGCTGGGTCTGATGTTCAGTTTGACGAGACGATTGTGGCTGCCCATTGCCTTTCACACCGGATGGAATTGGGCGCTGGCGTCCTTTGGAACCGTTGTTTCCGGAAATGAGGATCTGCCCGTCTTTCTGGAAATCCGGCTTGAGGGACCTGAATGGATCACCGGAGGCCCGTTCGGACCGGAGAGCTCGATTCTGACTGTTGGGCTGGTTCTGCTTCTGTCGGGTATAGTTTATAGCCTGATTCGGAAGAAAGGATATGTTATCAAGCCTCACGGGAGTTCGAAGAAAGCCGTCAGCCGATGATCCGGGCCGCTGCCGCATTTTAAATTGGGGCAGAAGCAGATTATAATCCTGTTTCATATATATTCAGAAACATGTTTCCCATGATTGGATGTTCCCGGATTGACCCGGAAGAATCTGATAATTATGTCAGTTTAATGTGGTACACTTTGCAGTACCCCCTGGCAGCGACAGTCTGATTTCTCACAATTAATATAAAATTTGGCTTGATTTTTAATCAATATTTATTCAATATTATCATAATGATATATTCCTTACCGACAAGTATGTCCTTCGTGTTTTTATCAAGGTGCCGGGATGGATATCAGCCGGGGGCTCTGATCGATCCCGAGGAAAGGATCGAAGCCATCGCACATCCCCTGTTTCAGAAATGGGACAGCCCTCTTTATTTTCAAAAGAGGGGCTGTCCCAAAATCTCAAGCTTCGGGGAGTGAGCTGATCTGTAACAAAACAATGAGAGGCAATGCTTGCGACAGACAGCTCACTGGGCTTCAGCATTAAAAACAGGGAGGTTTCACATGAACCATGCGTACCGTTTTCACAAATATCTTTTATTGCCGCTGACGGTTATTCTGATGTTCGGTGTTTTGGGAAGCGACTGTAAAAAGAGCTCGACCGGACCGGATACCAAACCCGATACCATGACGGGTAACGATGGAAAGGTTTATCAAACAGTAACCATCGGCAATCAGGTGTGGATGGCCGAGAATCTTCGGGAGACTAAATACCGTAACGGGGACGCCATACCGAATGTGACGGATAATACCGAATGGAGCGGTCTTTCCACGGGCGCGCGCTGTGCGTACAACAACAGTGAAACCACGGCGGATACCTACGGCTATCTGTATAACTGGTACGCGGTGGATGACAGCCGGAATCTGGCTCCTTCGGGCTGGCGAGTGCCGACGGATGCGGACTGGACAACACTTACAAATTATCTTGGCAGCAATGCCGGTGTAAAAATGAAGGAAGCCGGCACGTCGCACTGGAACAGCCCCAACACAGGCGCGACCAATGAAAGCGGCTTCACCGCACTGCCCGGGGGTTACCGCTGCAGCGATGGTGACTTCATCAATCTGGGCTACTCCGCCAGCTTCTGGTCATCGACGGAGGGCGGTATCAGCCTCGTGTGGGCCCGGGCTCTGTATTTCGACCATTCAGAAGTCAGCCGCTACAGCAGCAGTGAGCAGTTCGGTTTTTCCGTTCGTTTGGTCAGGGAGTAGTCCATTTGCCTATTTGTCTATCCGCCTTGCGGCGGAGGCGCCTGTGGCTCATTTGGCAATTTGGATTGGGTGGTGGGTCCGCGGTAAAAATGGGTTGAGGCGCTGGCGGGATAGGATAAATTCTAAGGGAGGTTTCACATGAACCATGCAAGCCGTTTTCAGAAATATCTTTTATTGCCGCTGACGGTTATTTTAATGTTCGGCGTTTTGGGCTCCAATAGTCAAACGAGCTCGACCGGCACTATGAAGGGTAATGACGGCAAAGTATACAAGACGGTGAAGATCGGCAATCAGGTCTGGATGGCGGAAAATTTGCGTGAGACGCGCTACCGGGACGGCAGCGCTATTCCTGTTGTTACGGATGCCAAACAGTGGACAAAACTTACCACGGGTGCCCGCTGCGCTCATTATAATAAAGAATCCAATTACGCTGTCTATGGATATCTGTATAACTGGCATGCTGTGAATGACAGAAGAAACATAACTCCACCTGGCTGGCGGGTACCGACAGATACTGACTGGGCAACTTTGGAGAATTGCCTTATAAC
>Ga0209614_1001435_pt1 | contig 17913 bp, 14 predicted proteins | sample BlaSprsedimmetaG_FD_185484 | JGI IMG/M metagenome (GOLD analysis project Ga0209614, IMG submission 185484) | Hot spring sediment bacterial and archeal communities from California, USA to study Microbial Dark Matter (Phase II) - Blank Spring... ... | reverse complement strand
GACCTAACCACTGGATGGCGCGCTGGAGATCGCCCATCGTGACGTCGAAGGTCCAGGCCAATCCAAATAGCGTGAGCCCGGTCAAGATCAATACGGCCGCGGGCCAGCCCAGGTAAGTGGAAAGCACCGTCGATAAAGCCCAGCCCACGATGCCGCCGCTCCATTTTTCTCCGATGAGTTTCCAGGGATCGTCCCGTCCCACAATGGCGTGGGTCAGGGCCATCAGGCTGAAAATGGTCAACTCTGCCCCCACGAAAGGGCGCCATCGCCACTTCAGCGGCTGGTCCAGTTGATGGGCCAGCCACAACAGGCCACACAAGAGAATCGAGATGGCGGTCGGGTAGGCGCCCCATCCCAGCCAACGGTACAGGAAAACGATCCATGCATTGGCCCATCGCCCCTGAGTGATCTCGAATAGGGCCAGTACCGTGATGACGCCCAATGCGATGATCAGCAAGGGTGGGATCTGCTGGACCCGTGGATCGGTCCAGATGGCCTGCCAATCGACCTGGCCGAGTTTCGAAGCGGATGATTTTTTTCTTGATCTGCGTCTGGTCATTTTTGTCTCTTCTGTTAACGAGATTGAGCGTATGATCCACTACCCGACATTCGTGACCAAGAGCCTGGTTTTCGATCACGAATCACACGAATGCTCGAATTTCACGAATGTGGCTCTCTGCTAGTTCACATGGTCGGTTTAGCAAGCGGTCAATTTTTTGCCACGAATGTTTTTTGGTATCTTCTCAATAAGTTGGGGAGCTGTGGCCGGTCTCCCGACCGAGCCACAGCGGGCACGGTCAGGAGACCGGCCCGAGCGAGTTTGCCCCGGTTTATTGAGATGATACGTTTTTTTTTTAAATTCGAAGCCAAAATTCGTGTTATTTGTCGTGACATTCGTGATCCAGAGATGTCGGGTAATAAAAGCGTATTAAAGCGTTTAGCTGGTTTGATTATAGGGTAGTGAGAATAGCTTGTCAAACGGCAGTTGTGGGATCAGTCGCTTCTGATGGCGTGCTTTGTGGGGCAACGTCAACCTGAACTGATGATCCGTTTTCTTTCAAGGATTCTTGTTCTTCCATCTCGGCCAGCGCCTGGGTGACGGCTTCGATGGCGATCCGTTGTTTCCGGTATAGATCCGATTCGCTCATCACCAGCCGGTGGGCGACTTCGCGCACCTTGTGACCCTGGAGAAATTTGAGTTCGAGGATGTTGTAGAGCAGCCATTCGGGCGCCGTCATCTTGCGTTGCCCGTCGGGGCGTAACCGTTCGATGGCCTCGCGCAGGACGGCGCGCACGCCCTTTATCGTGTTCCCGCCGTATTCTTGCACGGCGTGTTCCACGATCCGCAGAGATAGCAGCGGTTGGGCGGTCAGGTTGGGACCGCCCCAGTAATGGTTGAGAGCGTCGTGAACTGATTGGCGAAACTCCTCGTTTTCTACCAGGTCGAAGCCGGTCAGCGCTTCTTCGCCCACGTAATACATCACGCCCCGGCGGCGTTGGATGTCCTCAATCTCTGGGATGATGTGCTCCAGGGCGGAGAAGATGCCCTGTTGGAGTTGGCGATCCTCCAACGCGGCCGTCGCCTGGGCCAGGAGCGATGTTAACCCCTCTCGTTCTTCGGGGGTCAGATCCGGCTCTGGCGCGCGGGCCGTCATTCCCACGACGCCGATCACGCGCGTTTGATCCTGGGTATAAAGGGGCGCCAGCCAATAGCCATTCCACACGAACAGGCTATTGTGACGTTCAAGTCGCCGGCTAGAGGAGAGCGTCTCGCCGGACCAGGTTTGCCACGCTTCTGGCGGCAGTTTGTCGGCCGTTCTGGGGTCTAGCGAGCCGCATACGACTTCCAGGTGTGGGGTGTTTCCATCAATGACGGTGATGAAGGCAGTTTTGACGCGCAGAAGGTCGCATAGAGCGGTCAGGACATTCTCCAGAAATTGGCGTAGGTCGGTCGTCGTCAATAGCCGGTTGCTGAGATCCTGAATCCAGGCGATCTCCGGTTGGTCCTGCCGGTAGAGCGCGCGGTCGATCAGGGGTTTCGCCAACTCAATGCCCAATTGGATCAGAATGACGGTAGCGACGGCGCCGAAGAGCACCAGGCGACTGCCAGGTAAGCCGATCCACTGTTCGGTGCGCGAGGCGACGATGATGACGACGACGACCAGCGTCGCCGCGAAAGGTCCGCGCAAGAGGAAGCGCACCAGCCGGTGCTTGACGGCCCGGTCGGGAGTGAGCGCGCCAAAGAAGGCGACGCTATAGGCCAGGACAACCAGCATCCAGCCGACGCCGATGTTGCCCAGCACTAACAGCAACCATAGTCCCAGGCCGGCGGTCACGCCCTTAACGCCAGTGATCAGCAAGAAGGGGAAGACACCGGCGGCAGGTGCTGCGACGGTGGCTGCGAGGTAGGTCATACGTCTTCGGGAAGTCGACGTCAGACAACGGCTCCGCGCCCAGAAGACGTTGATCGTTCCCCAGATTACAGTGGTTAAAAAATAGAGCACGAACAGGGGAAAGAGCGGGCCGGGGAACAGGCGCGGCGTCCCCGGCAATAACTTGCCGTCGCGCACGATCCAATCACTGAAGCCCACACCTAGCAATACGCCGGCGCTGAGGAGATAGCTGATCCGCGTGGCGATGTCTCGCTTCTTGCTCTGGGTGCCCGTCGTCGCCAGAAGCGCATTGGAGAAGTCCAGGTAGGCCGCCGGTGTAAACGTGATACCAATCCACTGGATGCGCAGCCAGATGGTTGCCACGCCCGGGCCTTCGACGCCGACCAGGGCCAGATCGGCGAAATAGGTAATCAGGACACAGGCCAGGAGACCGATGAATGAGCGTGTGACCTTGGTGCGAAGGTTGTAGATGATCAGGTAGAGCAGCAGGGCGCCAGAGAAGATGACGATGCCTGACGTCAGCACGGTGTTGATTAGTTCGAGCCAGTTTTTGAGTTCCAACACAGGGATATATTCCTTGATACCAAATGAGATAAATTTGAAACTTGGGGGAGTAACCACGAATCATGCGGATACAAAACATCCGGTGGATTGATTACCCGACATCTCTGGATCACGAATGTCACGAATGGACAAATAACACGAATTTCGACTCTCTGCTAGTTCGCATGGTCGGCTTAGCAAGTGGTCAATTTTTTTGCCACGAATGACGCGAATTTTCACTAATCTTTGGGTTTTTCGTGTTAATTCGTGGCTAATCTCTGACCGCAGCCATACGAAATCCCAAAGAACCGAATTTCGAAAAACATTCGTGAATGGGTAGTGATGACGGGCTACCGTATGTTGCCGCCAAAAGCGAGTGCGATGTCTTGCGTGGGCCAATAGTGATCGTTGTAACCGCAAAAAGATAACCCACGCGATTGGCAGAAGCGGATAGCCGGGTAGTTCTTCGTCTGTACGTTGATGAGCAGGCGTTTCAGGTCGTGATCACAGGCCCATTGGGCGGCAGCCTGAAGCAGCATCGTCCCAATACCTTGACGCCTCAGGGGACGATGGACGATCAGGTCTCCGATCAGCGCTCTTTCGTGTTCCAACTCGGCGGTCAGGGTCACATAGCCGCAAATTCGTTCGTCTTCCTGGGCGATCAGAAAGTCGTCGCGTCGTTGCCACCCCGCCAGCATATCTGACCCGCGCAGAGGATAATCAACACGGATCTCGCGGGGGAGATTGGCGACCCGGAAGGTGACGGTAATCGTGCTGTTCAACTCGCGCGTTTCCATTTGCCAGACGTGATCGGTGACGTAGGAATGATTGAGAGAGAGGCACGTTTCAAGGTCTTTAGCTTTTGCCGCTCGTATTCTCATGCTATATCGCTTTCGTTAGTTGGCTCTCTGGTAGTTCGCATGGCTGGCTTGGCAAGCAGTCAATTTTTCGCCACGAATTACACGAATTGTCACTAATCTTTGGGTTTTTCGTGTCCATTCGTGCAAACATGTCCTGAGCATAGTCGAAGGATTCGTGGCCAATCTCTCATCGCGGCCATGCGAAATCCCAAGAACCATCTGTGTTAATCCGTGTTCGATTTCGTTAAAAGTGTCAGTCCACCAGGTTTCCAACTTCTAATCTCCAGTAGAGTTCGTGTTATTTGTCCATTCGTGACATTCGTGATCCAGAGATGTCGGGTGGTGAAAGTTTTTTAGGCGGATTTCATTCTACCACCAGGCGATTATTGTGGCAAGGGTGATTGGGTGGTTGGGTGATTAGGAGAGCCAGGTTTGGACGGCGCGTTCGATGGCTTTGAGTGGGGTTTCGACGACGTCGAACCAGTGGATGTCGGAATCGTCGAGGTCGAACCAGTTGTATTGGTGACGGACGAAGCGATGGGTCTCGTGTTTGATCTCGGTGACGACTTCTTCCAGGGTCGCGCTGCCCTCGAAATAGGGCTGGAATTGCACGTAACCCAGCCCGGACATAGGCGGGAGATGCCAATCGTAACCGGCTTCGATCAACCGGCGCACTTCTTCCACCAACCCGGCCTCGATCATGCCCTCTACCCGCCGGTCGATGCGCGCGTAGAGCGTCTCCCGATCCATCGTCAACCCGATCTGCAGGATGGGATAGGGTGGGGGGCGCTTGCCCTGTTGCTCGGAGATGGGCCGGCCCGTGACCAGGCACACCTCCAGCGCGCGGATGACGCGCCGCACGTTGTTGGGATGGATGCGCTCGGCGGCGACCGGGTCTAACGCCGCCAACCGGGCGTGGAGCGCGTCAGGCCCTTCCCGCGCCGCCTGGGCCTCCAGTTCGGCGCGCAGGTCAGGGTGGGGCGGGACGCGGGGGATGCGCCACCCCTCGACCACGGCGCGCACGTACTGGCCAGTCCCGCCGACGAGGATGGGGAGCCTGTCCCGCTCGTGAATCGCGTCGATGGCGGCGTAGGCCTGCTCCTGGTATTCGGCCAGTCCGACCGTCTCGTCCGGATTGGCGACGTCGATCAGGTGGTGGGGGACACGGGCTTGCTCTGCCGGCGTGGGCTTGGCGGTGCCGATGTCCATTCCCCGGTACAGCAATCGGGAATCGGCCGAGACGATTTCACCGTCGAAGACCTCGGCCAGGTGGAGCGAGAGCGCGGTCTTGCCCACGGCCGTCGGCCCGACGATGACCAATAGCGAACGGCGAATGGTCAATGGCGAATGGGCGAATGGCGAATGGGCGAATGGCGAATGGGCGAATGGCGAATAGGCGAATGGCGAATGGGCGAATGGCGAATGGGCGAATGGCGAATAGGCGAATGGCGAATAGGCGAATGAGCGAATGAGCGAAATCCTGTCTCTCATGCTCCTTTGGTCCTTATGCTCCTTATGCTCCTTTGCTCCTCTGCGCTCCTGTCGCTTGCGTCCTTTACCAGATATGTTCATAAACCTCGATCCGCAGCAAGCGACCGGCGCGATCCATCTCCACCGCGACGACGCCGACGCGCCAGTCCACTTGGTAGACGTTCAGGTCGTGTTCCGCCAGGTAGAGACGCGCCACGTCGATCATGCGCTGCAATTTGGCCTCGGTCACCGAGTCCTCCGGTGCGCCGAAACGCCGTCCGCGCCGGGTGCGCACCTCGAAGAAATACCAGGCCTCATCCCGGCAGGCGACGACGTCCACCTCGCCGCTCTGGCAATACCAGTTCCGCTCGACGAGGGTGTATCCACGCTGGATTAACGTATCGACAGCCAGATCCTCCCCCCGGCGGCCCAATCGGACTCTGGCGTCGCTCACCGGTGGCTCCCGTTTCTACTGTGACGCATAGTAAGCGCAGTGATCTCGCAGCAGGCAGCGCTCGCATTCGGGCGTGCGGGCGTGACAGATCGCGCGCCCATGCGCGATCAGGTTAAGGTGCAAGGGATAGTAGAGTTCTGGGGGTATGAGGTCTTCTAGTAAGGTGTGAGCTTTTTCTCGACTGGCTTTTTCCGGGATCAGCCCCAGCCGCCGGCTGACGCGATGGACGTGGGTATCGACCGGGAAGGCCGGCTTGCCCAGCGCGAAGCAGAGCACGATGGCGGCCGTCTTGGGGCCGACGCCGGGCAGATCGGTGAGCCAGCGCCGGGCCTCCTCGGTGGGCATATCGCGCAGGAAATCGAGCGTGATCTTGCCCTCCTGCTCGGTGATGGCCCGCAGCGCGCCCTGGATGCGCGGCCCCTTGGTCGGCCCCAATCCCGCCGGGCGGACCGCGTCGATCACGTCCGCCTCCGCGGCGTCCCGCACCGCCTCCCAGGAGGGGAAGCGCTCCCGCAGCTGCTCGAAGGCGACGTCCCGGTTGACGTCGTTGGTGTTCTGCGAGAGGATGGTGTTGACCAGGGTGGCGACGGGGTCGCTGGGGCGCCAGGGATGGTCGCCGTACACATCCAAGAGTAATTCGTGAGCACGTTCAATGTCTTTGGTTTCAGGTTTCATGTTTGCAAGTGTGCAAGTGTGCAAGTGGCAAGTGTGCAAGTGGCAAGTGTGCAAGTGGCAAGTGTGCAAGTGGCAAGTATGCAAGTGGCAAGTATGCAAGTGTGCAAGTCGGTTTCCTCCATTCGCCATTCGCTATTCGCTATTCGAGGTAGTCTCCACCAGCGTCTGGAAGCACGGGTCGTCGCGGCGGGTGGTCCAGCGCTGCCGCTGGATCGGCGCAAGCCCTCGTTCGAGGCGGACCACGATCTGTCTGTTGGTGAGGCGCCAGTTGGCTGATCCGGAGGGAACAACTTGAGGTATCTTCTCAATAAGTTGGGGAGCTGTGGCCGGTCTCCCGACCGAGCCACAGCGGGCACGGTCAGGAGACCGGCCCGAGCGAGTTTGCCCCGGTTTATTGAGATGATACCAACTTGAGCGTCTGTGATCTCTACGGAAACAATATCAATCCCTCTGCAGCTCTCAAGAACTGTTCCGCCGCTTTGATCGCCTTCTCGGCATCTTGTCGCGACACGTGGATGGTGGCGCCATAGTCTCCTATTCCTCGCAGCTCGAACAACCAGTTCAGATCGCGACCGTATCTTTTGTCCAGTTTCCCTGTCTTGATGAACGCTCGGTGTATGAAGGCTATCACGCCGCTGTGTTTGCCGAACTCTAATTCCTCGCACAGCAGCAGGGCTGTCGCTGCATAAAACGCTCCATAATACGCCCGCGAGGCCACAAAATCATAATAGCCTCCTTCCATCAGATCTTGGGCTGCTTGAAGAGATGCTTGGGCCCGTTCCAGGTTGGCGGTTATTTCCTCCTCATACTTGCGCGTCATAGAACTTACCCTCTCTTTTTGCGTTTCGATATAACTGTAGTTTCCCAACTGCGAACTCGCTCGCTGCTGCTGGCTTGGCCGAAACCAATTGCTCGGCCTGGAGTTGTACCGGATAGAGCAAGTCTATGATTCGCCCCAGTTCCTCGATGTGGTCGAAGGGTTCGCGCAGCAGGACCAACAGGTCAATATCGCTCTCCGCACTCGCCTGTTCGCGGGCGGCAGACCCATAGAGAACCAGCCCTTTGAACCGGGGCCCATAGTAACTCGCGAGAATATCTCGACACGTTTGAACGATCCTGTTCGTTGCCCTGGACATCTGGCTGCTCACTATGATCTCTCCTCCACCGGCCCGACCAGCGCCTGGAAGCGCGGGATGTGATTCCTCCGGGATGATGTCAAATGCTTGGCCCTATTGTGTATCATCTCAATAAACCGGGGCAAACTCGCTCGGGCCGGTCTCCCGACCGTGCCCGCTGTGGCTCGGTCGGGAGACCGGCCACAGCTCCCCAACTTATTGAGAAGATACCCTATTGTCTTGACGTGAGGGTACTCGAGTATCCGAACCCAGATGTGTGTATCGAGAACGATCATCGGGTCGTTTCCCAATCGTTTTCGGCCACGCTCTCGAGGGGAGCATGGTATTCAACCGGTGTGCCGCGCAGGGGGTAGCGGTTCTCCTCGCGGCGGGGTTGTGGGCGTGGACCTCGCGCAGCAGCGCCCGCTGCTCAGCGGTCAGGATGCGCCGGTACTCGTTGCGGATCTCGGAACCGGCCCGCTGCACGTCCTCCAGCTCAATCTGGGATTGCTGCTTGACCTGCGCCCGCCCGATGGCGTAGCGCATCACGCGACACATCTCACGGAAGACGCCGCCGCTGGTGCGCACCGCCTCCTCCAGCGCCTCGTCTGTGATCAAGCCTGGATGCATGCGCTTATGGACGAACGCGCGCATCGTGCGGTAGCCCTCGCCATCCCGCTCGTCCGCCCGGCGGTGGGGGTGGAGTTTGACGTTGGGCAGGAATATCGCCCGGTCGCGGATCGCCTCGAACTCCGCGCTGTAGAAGAGCGGGCTGGAGACGGTGTAGACGATGGCGATGTTGGGTTGGAGCATCACGCCTCGGCGCTCGTGGAAAATCTCGCACGCCCGCGCCAGGTCGGGTTTATCCAGGTCGTCGATCAGCACCAGGGGCCAGCGTTTCGTCTGGGTATAGATGGCGGTGGAGACGGTGTTGAGCAGCTCGATTAGCCCGGTGATGTCCGCCTCGATCACCTGGCGGACGGCAGTGCGAACTTTGGGCTCCAGCTTGAGCTTGAGGCCGGCCTGGGCGAAGAACCCGTCCAGCTTGCCCTCGACCTCGCTCCCGGTCAATCGGCCGGGGGTGATGGTGATCTCTTTCTCCACCTGACCGCGGAACTGGTCCAGCTCGCTCAACAACTGTTTAGGCAACTTGCCCCCACCGGCCCGGTACTGGCGGTAGATTTGCCCGCCCATCGCCAGCAGCACGTCCCGGTAATCCAGGTTGTTGACGTCTGCCTCGTCCCGAATGGTGAAATGGATCGGCCAGTATTTGGCCCGGATCTCCGGGTTGACCGCCATGCGGCGCAGTTCGGTCGACTTGCCGCAGCCCCGGTGCCCGGAGAAGCAGTACTTGGGCATATGGTAAAAGGGGGCCAGCAGGGCTTGCTCCAACTCGGCGATTGGATTGCCAGGCCGGTCGACGTAGAATGGGTTGGGCGGGCCGTCCGGCTCGACTTCCAGCGGCAAGTCCAGCTCGAAATTGAGCCAGGCGCGGCCCATGTCTTCTGCGGTGATGTACTCAAATTCCATCCGTCTCCTCCATTTCGCGTATCGCCTATCGCGTGTCGCCTATCGCCTATCGCGTATCGTCTATCGCGTGTCGTGAAAGCGCTCTGCCTCAGGTTATGTGGTTTGCTTCAAGGTAGTGGTCGCTGACGCATCCAGCTACGCCCCAGCACGGTGAATTGCTTGTGGAGCGACAATCCTTCTATTTCAAGCAGTCGCAGCAAATGTTCTCCTGCTTCCCTGGGCGTCGCCGGTTCAAAACGAAAGTAAAAGTTCATTTTCAGCATAGCAAAAAGGGTGTGTTGCCAGAGACGTAAACCCGGCGATTAAAATCGCGGGCAACCGCGTGTCGCAAGCGACACGATGCCAAGTCCACCTGCGTGGACTAGAGTCGGCGTAGGCCGACTTTGCAGGTCGTAGCACGCGGTTTCAACCGCCGTGCCGTTGTCCAAAACATACCTGTTTGAGCGTGCTGAAAATGAATAAAAGTAGACGACGTCTTCCGCATACACTCAGCCGCAAATGCAAAGACTGCTTGCAACGCCTGAGGCGTAAGGGTTGGATAGCTTTCCAATACCTCCTGCTCTGTCCAGCCATTGGCAAATAGGCCCAGAATAAAATCAACCGCCAGCCGCGTCCCTTTGACGACCGGCTTGCCTGTCAGGATCTCGGGATTGGAGTGAATGTATGCTCGCCAACCTGTTTTGATCTTCGTTCCTTTTCGTCTCTCGCGTATCGCTGATTCGCTGACTCGCTGATTCGCTGACTCGCTGATTCGCTGATTCGCTGATTCGCTGACTCGCTGACTCGCTGATTCGCTGATTCGCTGATTCGCTGATTCGCTGATTCGCTTATTCGCTTCGCTCCCAGCGCCATTCGGCGCCCTCTGGCCTGTCCTCCAGCGCCACGCCCAGTTCGGCCAGGCGGTCGCGGATCTTGTCCGCCTGGGCCCATTGTTTCTCCCGGCGTAGGTCTTCACGCACCTCGATGAGGGCCTTGATGAGGGCCTGGATGAAGGGCGCGGCCTCCGCTTCTTCTTGATGACCCGCGACGGCCCGGAGCTCCAACCCTAGCACGTGGGTCAGTTCGCGGAAGGCGGCCTGGGCCTGGGCGAACGGCTCGCCGCGCACGCCGGCGGCGCGGGCGGCGTTGATCGCCCGCACCAGGTTGAAGACGTGGCCCAGCGCCTCGGCGGTGTTGAAGTTGTCCTCCATCGCTGCGTGGAAACGTTCGCGGGCCGTCTCGACCTGATCGGCGAGCGCGGCGATTGCTTCGACCGCTGTGTCATCTGCCGGGGCGTCTGTTGGTCCGCTGAGGGGTGGGCGCAGCGCGCCGCGCAACCGTTCCAACCCCTGTTCGGCGTTAGCGACTACCTCGTCGTCGTATCCCAGCGGTTTGTTGTAATGGGAAGAGATGACGATTAGCCGCAGGACGTCCCCCTCGTGCTCCGCCAGGAACTGGTCGATGCTGACCAGGTTGCCCAGCGACTTGGACATCTTCTCGCCGCGCAATTGGAGCATGCCGTTGTGCAGCCAGTAGCGGGCGAAGGGCTTCTTGCCAGTGTAGGCCTCCGACTGGGCGATCTCGTTCTGGTGGTGGGGGAAGATCAGGTCGGTCCCGCCGCCGTGGATGTCGATCTGCTCGCCCAGGTAATGGAGCGACATAGCGGAGCACTCGATGTGCCAACCGGGGCGGCCCTGGCCCCAGGGCGCTTCCCAGTATGGCTCGCCGGGTTTGGCCGCTTTCCACAGGGCGAAATCGAGTGGGGATTCCTTGCGCGCGTCCACCGCCACGCGACTGCCGGACATCGCCTCGTCCAGGCTGTGACCGGAGAAAGCGCCGTAATCCTCAAACTCGCGCACCCGGAAGTAGACGTCCCCCTCAACGACGTAAGCGTAACCCTTGTCGATGAGGGCCTGCACCATGTCGATGACCTGGTCCATCACGTGGCTGACCCGGGGCGCGTGGTGGGCGGGCAGCAGGTTCAGGCCCTGCACGTGTTCGAACCACTCGACGATGTACTGTTGCGCCAGATCCAGGGGGTCGACGTCGGCGGCGTTGGCCCGCTGGATGATCTTGTCGTCGACGTCGGTGAAGTTCATTGCGTGGATGACGCGATAGCCCCGGTGTTCCAGGTAGCGCCGGATGACGTCGAAGGTGATGGCGGACATGGCGTGGCCGATGTGGGCCTTATCGTAGACGGTGGGGCCGCAGACGTACATCGTGACGACGTTTTCCTCCAACGTCTCGAACGGTTCCAATTGGCGAGTCGACGTGTTGTATACCTGTAAAGCCATCATGACCTCCCCGGTGTATTGAGAATTGAGAAATGAGAGTTGAGAATTGAGAGTTGAGAACTGAGAACTGAGAATAGCCTACTGATGTATTATAACATGGCGTGACGATTGAAAAAAGTGCATAGATATGTTATACTCGCTTGTGCGCTTGTGTCCACTTGCACACTTGCACACTTGCACACTTGCGCACTTGCCACTTGAAACTTGCTACTTGCACGCTCAAAAACAGGAGGTTATTTTGTGTCAAAGATAGGTACGAAAATCATCCTCGTCACCGGCGCCTGCGGTCAGATCGGTTCCGAGTTGACCTTGGCGCTCCGCGCCCAGTACGGTGGTGACAACGTCGTGGCGACCGGTCATCGGACCGAACCCGATCCCGAGCTGCGAGACTCGGGGCCCTTTGCGTTCATTGACGTCTCTCGCCGGGAGACGATTGAGTCAGTGGTAGATCGGTACGGCGTCGACACCATCTATCATATGGCGGCGATTCTCTCCGCCACCGGTGAGCAAAAACCCCAGTTAGCCTGGGACGTCAACATCAACGGCCTGTACAACGTGTTAGAAGTGGCCCGCGAACGACAGATGGTGCGCCTTTTCTGTCCCAGTTCCATCGCCGCCTTCGGGCCAGAAACCCCCCGCGACAATACACCCCAGGAGACGATTCTGCGACCCAAGACGATGTATGGTGTCACCAAGGTGGCTGGAGAGCTCTTGTGCGACTATTATTTCCATCGCTTTGGGCTGGACGTGCGCGGCGTGCGGTATCCCGGTATCATCAGCAGCGAGACCTTGCCCGGCGGCGGCACCACCGATTACGCTGTCGAGATCTTCTACGAGGCGACCAAACACGGACGCTACACCTGTTTCCTGCGAGAGGACACGGTCTTGCCGATGATGTACATGCCGGACTGTATCAAGGCTACCATAGATCTGATGGATGCCGACCTGGCGCAACTAAAGCACCATTCCGATTTCAACTTGGCTGCTTTCAGCTTTAGCCCGGTCGAATTGGTCGCCGAGATTCAGAAGCACATCCCCGATTTCGTCTGCGAGTACGAGCCCGACTTTCGCCAGGAGATCGCCGACTCGTGGCCGCGCACCATCGACGACAGCGCCGCCCGCGAGGAGTGGGGCTGGGAACCGGATTACGACCTGCCGGCGATGGTGGCGGACATGCTGGAGAAACTGGGCCAGCGCCACGCCGAGGGCCGGTTGTAGGAAGTCCGCCGAAGTCCGAAGTCCAACGTCCGAAGTCCGATGCGAGACGTAGGACGTAGGACGTAGGACATAGGACGTAAGAGACAGAAAGGAGGCGTCGTGGCGAGCATCAAGCGTTTCGAGGACATCCAGGCGTGGCAGGCAGCGCGAGATTTGACGCGGGCGACTTACACGGTTTCCAAACGCGAGGATTTTGGCAGGGATTTCCGGCTACGGGGACAGATTCAGGGATCCGCCATTTCCGTGATGTCGAACATCGCCGAGGGCTTTGACGCGCGAACCGACCGGGAGTTCATTCGCTTCCTGGGCTACGCCCGCCGTTCCGCCACAGAACTCCAGTCCCAACTCTACATTGCCCTGGATCAGGCATACATCACCCCAGAAGAATTTCGCAAAATCTACGAACAGGCAAAGAAAGTAAAAAGCCTCATCGGCGGCTTCATCCGCTACCTCGAAGGAAGAAAATGGACGTGAGACGTAGGACGTAGGACGTAGGACTTAGGATGTAAAGGAGCAACAAATGACCGACAAATTAGACTTTATGCGCGAGGAACTCGAGGCCGCCAAGGCCGAAAAGCGATACATCAACATCCGCACGATGGATTCACCCGCCGACGCCTGGATGGTGGTGGATGGCGAGAAAGTGCTCAACTTTTGCACCAACAACTACCTGGGATTGGCCAATCACCCCAAGATCAAGGCCGCGGCCAAAGCAGCGGTCGACGAGTGGGGCGTGGGGCCGGGAGCGGTGCGCACCATCGCCGGGACCCAGCGCCTGCACATCGAATGCGAGGAGCGGTTGGCCGCGTTCAAACAGGTCGACGCGGCGCTGCTGGTGCAAAGCGGCTTCTGCGCCAACCAGGCCGCGATTGCGCCCCTGGTCGGCCGCAACCGGGAGACGGGCGAGCAGGACGTGATCTTCTCCGACCGGCTCAACCACGCCAGCATCATCGACGGGGCGCGGTTGAGCGGGGCCAAGATCATCGTCTACGAGCACTGCGACGCTGCTGATCTCGAGGCCCAGATCAAGGAGCATCTGTCCAACTACCGGCGTGGTCTGGTGATCACCGACGGCGTCTTCTCGATGGACGGCGACGTCGCGCCGCTGGACGAGCTGTACGAGGTCGCGGCCCGGTACGACGTGATGACCATGGTGGACGACGCCCACGGCGAGGGCGTGTTGGGCAACGGGCGCGGCATCGTGGCCCACTTCGGGCTGGAGGGCAAGTTCGACGTGGAGATTGGCACCCTGTCCAAGGCCTTTGGCGTGATGGGCGGCGTGATTGCCGGCAAGGATGTCGCGGTCGAGTACATCCGGCAGAAAGCGCGCCCCAATCTCTTCTCCAGCGCGCTCACCCCGGCCGACACCGCTGCCTGCATGGCCGCCGTCGATTACGTGGAGCGTCATCCCGAGTTGGTGGAAAAGCTGTGGGCCAACGCCGAGTATTTCAAGGCCGGCATTCAAGAACTGGGGATCGACACCGGACACACCGAGACCCCCATCGTGCCGGTCATGCTGGGCGACGTGAAACTGGCCAAGGCCTTCAGCGCCAAGCTGTTCGAGTACGGGGTGTTTGCCATGGCCCTGGGTTTCCCCACCGTGCCGAAGGGGAAGGCGCGTATCCGCGTGATGAACACCGCCGCCCACACCCAGGAGGATCTGGATAAAGGGTTGGAGATCTTCGAAAAAGTGGCGCGGGAACTGGACGTCATCCAATAAGAGGTCATAACTGTTGCTCAGCTCCCCGTCCATCAACTGTAAAAGGGCGGGGGGCTGAGCAATTACAAGAGGTAACCGTATGTCAAAGGAAAGCCGCCGGGGACGATGGAAACAAATTGTTTTGCTTGTCGTGATCCTGTCTCTCTTATTTTGCACGTGCTCGTCGTTGGCCGGTAACGCCGGGTTGCTGGGATGGTCGCTGTGGAATCGTTGGGAACTGACCCGGGCACGAGAGCGGATCGGTGTCCTGGAATCCGAGGTGCGCCGCCTCCACCAGGTACTGCTGGACAACGACATCGAGATCCCCCTGGCGCCGGCCGACCGGCAGTTGATGGACACCATCGAGCGGCAGGTGGCGGTGCTACGGGGGCTGGAGCCGCTGCAGCCGGTCGAGCGGGCGTTGATGACGCCGGACCAGTTACGCGAGCGCATTCGGCAGGATTTCGAGGAGAACTTCTCTTTCCAGGACGCCCGCGATTACACGCTGACGTTGGCCGCTTTCGATTTCGTCGATCCCGAACTCGACCTGTATGATCTGTGGCTGCGTCTGTATACCGAGCAGATCGCCGGATTCTACGATACCGAGACCAAACAGATCTACGTCATCGCCGATCTCGGTCTGATGGGGCAGTTGGAGCGACTGACCTACGCCCACGAGTATACCCACGCCTTGCAGGATCAGCATTTCGACCTGGAGGCGCTGTGGTTGCGGGACGACGCCGAAGAGGTTTACGACAGCGAGTACCTGGCGGCGGTCCAGGCATTGGTCGAGGGGGATGCCCAATTGCTCGAGCGGCAATTTATGAATACACATTATTCGCCCGAGGAAATCGTGATGTTGATGCGTGAAGCGATGGCGATCAATACGACGGTCCTGGATCAGGCGCCCGAGATCGTGCGCGATGCCTTGCTCTTCCCCTACCAATTCGGTTTGACGTTCGTCCAATCGTTGTACGAGCAGGGGGGATGGGCGGCGGTGGATGCAGCCTACGCCGACCCGCCCCGTTCGACGGAGCATATCCTGCACCCCGACCGGTACCGCGCCGGAGACGAGCCGCAAATCGTCTCCCTCCCGCCCCTGACCGATACTCTCGGGACCGGCTGGCGCCACGTCGACGGGGACATTATGGGGGAGTTTTTGATCGGCCGTTACCTGGCCCAGTACATCCCGGAGGAGGACGCCGAGACAGCGGCCGAGGGGTGGGGCGGCGATCGGTACACAGTCCATTATCACGAGGAAGACGAAACTCTGGTGTTGGGCTGGCGCATCGTCTGGGATACACCGGCCGATGTCGAGGAGTTCGTGGACGCCTATGTGTCTTACGCCGAGGCGCGTTTTGCTCACTCATCTGGCGAACACGATGGCGCGCAAATATGCTGGCAAGGCGCGCGGGACGCGGCCTGCCTGGCCTGGGGGGTGATCGAATCGACGATCACTCTGGCCCCCTCGCAACCGGTCGCCCGGCTCGTGTTGGATGCCCTGGTCGCTGGGACTAGGGGGATGGAAGGGGCCGATTAATCAGATCTGATTTTCGAAGCAAATCGCAAGCGTAAACCGCTAAAATGGCTCAGAACGCCCGCAGATGAACTCAAGGAAAACGGGGCCGGGGCGGACAGTGATCTTGTGTCCGCTGAAACGCCTCCAGCGTCTCTGGTGTCGGGCGACCGGTTGCGGGATCCCAACCGTACTCGGCGTAGGCGCCCGCCACCAGGGCCTTGACGTCGGGCACGGCGCCCTCGGTCCCGCCCTCCAGGGGCTGTAACAGCAAATCGGGCAAGCGGTCGTCGGCCGGGGTGAGGCCCCGCCGCAGGTTCAACATCCGCTTCAGGGTCACGATGTGCCGGCCCAGCGTCATCAGGTCGTCGACCGCCAGGCCCCAGCCGGTGGCGCTGTTCAGTGCGCCCAGCACCCGCTCGACGCCGGGGTTCTGGAACTGGCACAGCGTCATCGCGTTGTACAGGTTGCGCCACGCCTGCTGGCGGGCGGCGACGCGACCCTTCTCCTCGCTCGAATCGAAACGATCTCCTGGCGCCACCCCCAGTTCGAAGGGCGGCCCCTGCCCCGTGTCCACGCCGTACATATCTCCCTGCATGTGACAAGCGCCCCGGGGTGAAAGGGCGTAGACCGGCGCCATGCCGGCGAAGGCTCGGGGGTCGTGCATGGGCACCTCCAGCCGGTTGACGGTCACCGCCAGTTCCGGGACGCCGAAGCGCTCGGCCAGGGCGGCGCTGCCGTCGGCCAGGACGTCGCCGAAACCCTCGCGCCGGGCCATCATCTCGATCAGGCGATGGAGCACCGGCGCGTCGCCGTAACGGATCTCCAGGCCGCCGGTATCGGCGCTCGTAAGTACTTCCCGGTCGAACATCTCGCAGGCCAGGGCGATGGTGCATCCGGCGCTGATGGTATCCAGGCCGTGGACGTTGCACAGGTGCCCGGCGTAGATGACGGCCTCCAGGTCGTCGAGCATCACCAGCGAGCCCAGGGCAGCCAGCGTCTCGTACTCGGGGCCGTCCACCCGCTCGACGCCGTAGCCGGGGGCGCGGGTCTCGCGCCCGCAGGCGATGGGGCACCGGTAGCAGGCGGTGTTGCGGTTCTGGAACTGCTCGGCCATCAAAACCCCCGACAGGTTGCCAGCGGCCTCCCATTCCCCCTGCTGGAAATAACGAATGGGCACGTCGCCATACATCAGCCCCATGTCCACGTATCCGGCGGTGCCGGCCAGTTGGAGCGCCATCGCCGCCATGTCCTCGCCGCCGTCGGCCAGGATCTCCTGGACCAGGGCCCGGAACCCCTCTGGATCGGCCAGGGGCACCTTTGCCCGGCCTCGCACGGCCACCGCTTTCAGGTTCTTGGCACCCATCACGGCGCCCATCCCCGTCCGCCCGGCTGCCCGGCCGTGATCGTTCATCACGGCGGCCATCAGCGCCCGGTTTTCACCAGCCTCGCCGATGCAGGCCACCCGGGCCTTCGGATCTCCCAATGCCTCGCGCACCTGGACCTGGGTGGCGTAGCAATCGGCGCCCCAGATCTCGGTCGCCGGGTGGAGCGTCGCTTGCCCGTCCACGACGGCCAGCCAGACTGGCTCGTGCGCCGGGGCCGCGCCGGTGATGATCAGGCCATCGTAACCGGCGAAGCGCAGTTCTGGTCCGAAGAAGCCTCCTGTGTTCGCCTCGCCCCAAATGCCCGTCAGCGGGGAGAGGGCGCACACGCTGCATCGCCCCGCCGAGGGCATCGCTGTCCCCACCAGGGGGCCGGTCATGAACATCAGCGGGTTTTCCGGTCCCAGCGGGTCGGTCTCGGCGTCCACCAGATCGTAGGCGTAGCGCGCAGCCAACCCGCTCCCGCCTACAAAGGCCCGGGCGTGCGCCGCATCGAGTGGCTCGTCTTTCACGTCCCTTGCGTCTAGATCGACGCGCAAAATTTTACCCATGTAACCATTCATTGCTCATCTCCTAACCTGGCAGAGCCAGAGGTCGCCAACTTCATCTCCCCATCTGGAATCTACCAGCCTCCACCAGCACCATCTCCGGGACAAGATGCCCTTCGGCGCTTCTGATTAGTTTGACAATGGCACATTACAGCGCACAGCGGTTAAAACCGCGTGGCTACAGCGCGTAAAAATCACGCACTGCAAAACCTGCCTTCGCAGGTTAGTTTATAG
>Ga0209614_1001433_pt1 | contig 17933 bp, 10 predicted proteins | sample BlaSprsedimmetaG_FD_185484 | JGI IMG/M metagenome (GOLD analysis project Ga0209614, IMG submission 185484) | Hot spring sediment bacterial and archeal communities from California, USA to study Microbial Dark Matter (Phase II) - Blank Spring... ... | reverse complement strand
GGGCCCGAGTGGTGGCCGTGCCGGCGGAACCGGACGCGGCCCCGGAGCCGACGGACGCAGTCCCGCGATGATGCTGCTCGGCATTGCTGAACGGCTTGAGGACCTTACCGATGAGCAGAGAGCCCAGATCGAGGCTATCGCCAAGAAGGCGGAGGAGGAATTTGCCGGAGCCGGCGACGATGCGGATCGGCGGCGGATTGTCTCCGAGAGTGTCAGCGAAATGGTCATGGAGGTCCTGACTGAACCGCAGCGGCAGCGCGTGCGCGAGACTCAGGAGCGCATCCGGCAGGGTCGCGCCACCCAACGAGGCGCCGGCGGGCCCAATGACGTACCGTTCTTGCCGGGCCCCGAGAACAACTTCGGCATTCGGCCCCCGAACCTGCCCGGCGGCATGATGCCCTTGCGGGATCCCAATTCACCCTTCATCGAGCCGCGGCCTCAACCGACGGCGCCGCCCCAGCCGTAGACATCGATAGCCAACGGCGCCAGGTAACCTTCAGGGCGGTCTCTCAGACAGCTACCCTGCCGGCAGGGCTCTTCCGCCGGCGTGGGCCGGGTATCGCTCAGGCTTACGTGGATGATAGCACCCGGAGTCCGGATTTCAAACCCGCGGTCTTGCGCCTTGCCCCGCACCGGCGGTGGTAGTAGGATGGAGGAGCAGATAACGCCAAGACCCGGAACGGTTCCGCGTGTAGCGGTGTCGTCTACGCGGGCAATATATTGCAAGGAGGTCTGTTATGAGAGCATTGAAGCGGCTTGTGCCGGTGGTTGCGGTGATGGCGGCGGTTTGCCTGGCGGGTTCAGGCACAGTGCCGATGGCCAAAGCGCCCTACGGAGCGGACAAGGCAAAGGAATGCCAGAAAGCGGCGGCGGAGTTCTATGGAGTTTCTGTGGAAAAGTCCGTGGACATCGCCGAGGGCGTGACGATGGACTTCGTCCTGATCCCCCCTGGGACGTTTTTCATGGGATCGCCCACGACGGAGGGCCAGCGGGATCGAAACGAGGGTCCCGCTCATGACATAACCATCAGTAAACCCTATTACCTTGGGAAATTCGAGGTCACCCAGAAGCAGTGGAACGGCTTTTTCGCGGGAACGGTATTCGCCAGGAAGGAATTCAAGTTCCCCGGAGACAATATGCCCGCCGACAGTATCAGCGGTTTCGAGGCGGAGAAGTTCCTGATGGACCTTTCCAGCAGGCTGGGGATGAAGTTCCGCCTGCCGACCGAAGCGGAGTGGGAACATGCTTGTCGTGCGGGAACCCAGACGCCTTTCTACACAGGCAATACGATTTCCACGTCGCAGGCCAATTATGACGGTTCGAAGACCTACGGCAGCGGCGCCAAAGGACTACAACTGAAACAGACCGTCGATATTGGCATGTATCCGCCGAACCCGTTCGGGCTTCACGATATGCACGGCAACGTCTGGGAGTGGTGCATGGACTGGTTCGATGCAAACTACTACAAGGAGAGCCCCGGCACCGACCCGACCGGTCCGCCCACGGGCGGAAGCCGGGTCATCCGCGGCGGCTGCTGGAAGTCCCATCCAACCAAGTGCCGTTCCGCCGAACGAGACGCCTACAACCCTTCCAAGAGCAACGACACCATCGGTTTTCGGGTTCTTCTGGAGGTCGCTCCCGGCACACCGGCGACTGAATAACCGACAGCGGCCTTTCATCGCCACTGTCCGCACGCTCACATCAGGGCGGTCGCGATACAACGGTACAACGGCGAGGATCAGCTCAACGCAGTGCCGTCTCAGGCACGAAGAACTGCCCGGGGCCCACAACCGCCGGGTAGGGAACCGTGCCGTCCTGCGACAATGAAACCGTCATCGGGATAGCATCGGCGGGCGTGAAACGCTCAACATGCCCATCGGTGAATCCCGCGTGCAGCTTGACCGCAATGTCTTTCGGGTCCAGATCCGGCCCGCCGGCGGACCAGAATGCCGATGAGACATCTGTGCCAGGGGTGATCTCGGCGCTTCGCAACGGCTCACAACTGCTGTAGGCGCCGCGACGACGCCAATGGTCGTACCCAAAGTAGTCGCTCAGGAGCAGCCCGCTTTGCCCGCCCCCACCCATGAGCACCCTGGGGCCCTGAAAGACCCGGCCTTCCCCCAGCCAGCCGGTATAACTCCAGTACAGACAATACGTCCCGATCACGGGATCAGGCACGGGATCCGAATCGGGGTTGTCCCATTCTTCACCCGCCACCCAGGCATCCTGCAGGTACTTATACTCCTCCGGGGCACACGGGCAGAAGACCGTCTCGGCCTTCTCAAGATACGCGCCCAGATAGGCGCTCAGCGAACGATGCAGTTTCGGACTACGCTTGCGGTAACCCGTCAGGACCGTCGGTTCCTGCCAATTCCACAGTCCGCCAAAGCCGATTGTGGCGACGGACTCCGGGTACTTGCTGTCGTTGTCCACGGCAAACTGATTGACGGCCTGAACCACCTGCCGCTGGTTGCTCATGTTTCGCACCCGGTACGCCTGCCGCCTGGCCGCGCGCAACCCGGGCATCAAGATACCCATTAACAAGGCAATGATAGAGATGACAACGAGTAGCTCGACAAGGGTGAAGCCACCCTTTCGGCAATGGTGCGCGACGCCATAGGACAACCGTCGCGGCTGAACGCACTTTTTCTCCCACGGTCTACACATTCTGTGATCCGCGCATTTTAACCGCAAACAAATTGTATTATAGTCGTCTAATAACGCACTGTCAATACGGCAAATGGGGATTTTACTGGAATTACGCCATAGGGAAAAGGCTGGTGGATAGGAAGCGAAGGTCGGCTCACTGCCGCAAGGCCAGCACCCCACCCTGGTCGCGCTCTACTGGGCCCACAGGGCGGACTGGAGCCAGTTGTCCGCAATCACGGCAATGTCGAGCAGATTGACCAGACCATCGCCGTTGACATCCCCCGGTATGGATCGGTCGCTGAGGCTGGCCGTTGGGCTGCGTCCGTACGCCCCCAGATTGACCCGCCGACCGTGCGGGGCAGGTTCATCGTCGACGTCCAAGTCCGGATCACCGGCATCGATACAGGGGCTGGTCACATCGTCGAGGACCCAGACCTCGCCCACGGGGTCGTAACGGCCGCGGGTGCTCTTGAGATGATAATCTCTGGCCGCCGGATCGGCAAAAAGCGGATTGGCGCTGAAATTGCCCGGTCCAGGCACGCCTTCCTGAATACAACTGTACGTAGCGGTACAGCCGTACAGGTCTCCCCCGCTGTTGCTCCAGAAGATGCAGTTTCTGATTTTGGGGTTGGCCCCGGCGTAAGCCGTCACGCCGAAACCATTGCCCGCGATGGTCACATTCGTAATCGTGGGAGAGCTGCCCATGATGAAGGCGCCGATCTCGCAGCCGGTAATCACAAAATTGCGCAGGACGGTGTCGGCCCCTTCGGCCGTGTAGAAGCTGACCGCATAGTTGCCGGATACCTGCAACACGGGCGCATCGGCGACACCCGTGACCGTGATGGCCTTGCCGCGAAAATCCAGGGCTTCGTGGTAGATGCCCGGATAGACGGCCACCGTGAAACCGGTGGATGCCGCGTTGATCCCCCGCTGGATCGTGGCGAAAGCCGTCTCCGGGGTCATGCCATCGTTGAGATCGCTTCCGTGAGCCCCATCGACGTACCAACTGAAGCTGCCTTGGAACTCGTAGGCCCCCATATCCACCGTGTTATGGGTGATCCGTGGTTCGCCGAGGATGTCGGTTTCCACGCCGAATGGAACTGCGCCGTTCAAGCCGGCGTTCACCAGCAAAGAGACCGCACGCAGGCGGAAATCATCGTCAAGGGTCCCCGGCACGTCGTCCGGCCCATCCGGATCGACAAAGACGGGCGAGGCGCTGATGTTGCCCTCACCAAGCCAGAAGCCGGCCAGGTTACTGTATCGAACGCTCACGAGCGAGCCATCGAGATTCGCAATGGGATTGACGACCCTCTGGAACGCGCTATTGACGACCCGAATGGCCCCAGGGGGCAGGCCCTGCGACCAACAGACGATGGCCGGACCGGTCGGCGAGGCGTTGTCCACAAATGTACAGTTGATGATGTCCATGTCGGCCCGCCAGGCCCAAATCGCCCCACCCCTGGTGGACGCGACATTCGCATTGAAAAGGCAATTGACCACATGGCAGCGACCCTCGTTGAACAAGGCGCCGGCCCCGCTGTTGGCATCCATGCCCGTGGCGGTATTGGCCGTGAAGATGCAGCCCAGGATCGTGGCCGAACCGTTGTCGAACATGGCGGCCGCCCGTTCGGCGGAGTTGCTGAAGAAAACGCACCTCTCGAAGCGGGCGTTCCCCCCATTATAGACCGCGCCACAGGCCACGCCGAGATTCGATTCAAAGCGGCATCCGGCGACCGTCGGCGTGCCGGAGGCAATATACAAAGCGGCCGCGGTCATAGCCTTGTTGGCGTAAAACCGGCAATCCGTTATCGTGGGGCTGCCGTCCGCGATATACACACCCGCTCCGCTGTCGTGGATGCCTTCCCGGTTGGCGTTGCCCGCCGTGATGGTCAGCCCATCCAAACCGCCGGAAGCCCCCAGCGTAACGATGCGGTAGCTGTTGTCCGCATAGTTCAAGAAACCGAGTGCGTCGTTGCCGGCCAGATCGCCGCTGAGGATCGTCGGATGGGTTGCACTGTCGCGGGCATCCGGATTGGAGGCGCCAAGGCCAGCGTAGGATCCCTTGAGAACCACCCCTTCCGCCACCTGGAAGCTCAGAGACCGGTCCCCCGGCGTCAGCCCCACTCCCCGGTCGGGGCAATAGACGCCACCGGCGATTCGTATCTCGGCACCGGGTCCCGCCCCGGCCAGAGCATCCTGCAAGTGAACGATGGCATTCGCCCAGTCAACACCCGTGCCCGCGCCTGTGGCGTCGGCATCCACGTAGATAGCGGGCCTATGCTCGTAGGCGCCCATATCGACGGCTGCGCCCATAATACGGGGGTGGCCGTCCATATCCCCGGCCCCGGTCTCAACAACGGAATTGTCGCCGACGTCAATACATGGCGAACCCGTCAGAAGACGGAGATTGTCGTCCGCGGTGCCCGGAAGGCCATCCAACCCCCGCGGATCGAAGAACAGGGGGTCGGCATCGATATTGCCGGCCCCCCAGTTCAGTATCGAGCCTGGATCGCCATGGACTGCGCTCTTGCCGCCGCGGACGTTACTGTACGCAACACTGACGGATGACGCATACGGCGGATTGCCGTTGTCGCCGGGGTCATATCCCAAGGCAACCTGGGAGCCCCCCGCGGAGGCCGCGTTGTCCCAGAGAATGCTGTTGACGAGCGTTGGATGGCTGTTATGGAAGCAGTAGATACCGCCGCCGTACTGTTGAGCGACATTGCCGAAGAATGTGCAGTTGACGATGCTGGGAGAGGCCTCGTAGTTGGCGATGGCCCCCCCGGACTGGATGACGGCGATATTGCCGGAGAACACGCAGTCCGAAATCGGTTCGGCGTGCCGGTAAAGCTGGATGGCGCCGCCGTTAAAGCGTGCCGTGTTGCCGAAGAACCCGCAACGTCGGATGGCCACATCGGCGTCGTCAAGGAGCACGGCGCCGCCGAAGGCGGCTGCGTTGCCGACAAATGTGCAGTCCGTCAGAGCCCCACTGGAGCCGGAGACCGCAACAAAGGCGGTGCCGTAGTTTCGGTCGAACCGGCACTGTTGAAAGGGCATCACGGCTTCCTGGACAAATACGGCCCCGTACAAAGCAGCGTTTTCGGCAAACGTGCAATCCAAGACAGTCAGTGTTGCGTCATCACAGTAAATCGCCGCTCCTCGACCACCGTATTCCGTGTCGTAAACAACGGCGGCGTTGTGTCTGAATGTGCAGTTGGACACCGTTAAACGGCTGTCGCGGCAGAAGAGGCCAGCCCCGTTGTTGACACGCGGAAATGCGCCGTCGCTGCCATCGGCGTGGCCGGCGGTGACCGTAAAACCATCGAGAACAGCGTCCGCAATCATGACGGCACAGACAACGTGCCGGCTGTTCTCCGAGCGAAGCGTGTCCATGAACATCTCGCAGGGATCCGCGGGCACGGTATCGTTCCCGGAGAGGTCGCCGCTCAGCACCGTCTCGAACAGCACGACATCTCGGGCCGACGGATTGGGCTGCCCATACCCGGCATAGCCGCCACGGACCCGTACGCCGCTCTTGAGAAGAAATGTGGCGATGCGGTCGCCTCTGCTCCATCCGCCTCCGTCGTCGGGCCGGTAAAGGCCCGACGCCACGTGGATTCGACAGCCCCAGTTCGCCACTACGAGGGCGTCCTGCAGGCTCTTGAATGCCGAAGACCACGTAAAGCCGTTGCCGCCCGGCGAATCCGCGTCCACATACAGCGGGGCCTCCCGGTAAAGGGCCCGGACTTCGGCGGCCGTCAGCGCGCCGTTGTAAACCCGGACATCATCGATCAGACCCTTCCATCTTCGATTCAACTGCTCGGCATTCGCGCCGATCTGGACGGGGAAGGCGTTCACACCTATGCCGCCGGTGTATGGCAGCGCGGCGGCGTCCGGTTCGCCGTCCAGATACAAACGCAAATACTGGCCGTCATAGGTCCCGCAGACATGGCGCCACTCGTTTGCCCTGACCGTCGTGTTTCCGTCGACGGCCTGGTAGTCGGGGCCGCCAGTCACACCAAAGTGAAAACGCCTTTCCCTGGCGGCGGTCGAGAGCCGCCACGCCGAATCACCCTTCGTCACGATGGCCTGCCAGTCGTACCTGACCTCTCCGATGTTGACCCAGGCCGAGACGGTGATCCCAGCGGTCAGGTTGAATACGCCAGCATCGCCGCAATGGATGTATTCATTGACCCCGCCGAACTCCAGAGTGCCGTCCAGGCGACCGCCGTAGGGATGCCATTGGAGCGACCCATTTACGAAACCGTCATTGCCACCGACGGAGTCCTTCGCCATAGTGCCGCTGGATTCATCGAGCCTCCAGTGGGCAATGAGGGACGGCCCTCCGCCGGGCGCCGCGTAAAGACGCGTCGGCAGGTACCCACACGCATATAAGAGCGCCACCGCGACAGCAACGCTGCCCGCCGATGGCTTCATATTGTCTATGCTGTGCCGCATGGCCGTCCGTTCGCGCCTCGGGTTGCTATAGGTCTTTCACATCCGCCAGCCAGTTCTCAAGAACAATAGCAAAATCATAGAAATCAACTTTACCGTCGTAGTTGGCGTCGCCGGCGACCGACCATTCGCTCATACTCGCGTAGGCGGTGCCGCCGAAAGCGCCCATGTTCAGCCGCCCACCGTTCGGCGTCTTCTCGCCATCCGGGTAGACACTGGGATCTCCGGCGTCGACACATGGACTGGTCTGTGTATCCAGCACCCAGCGTCCATCGGAAACCCGAAACCGACCGCGTCGGCTGCGCAGATGGTAGTCACCCGCCGCGGCGTCGGCAAACAGCGGGTCGGCGGTGATGTTTCCCCCTGTCGAAATGACCCGCTGTGTCCGGCTGTAGGTTACGTCGCACCCGTAGAAATCCCGCTCGATGTTGTTATAGAAGATGCAACTACGGACGTTCGGATCCCCGCCGACATAGGTCCCAATACCATAGGCATTGTTCACGATCGTAAGATTCTGTATGGACGGAGCGCTGCCGGCGACAAAGACACCGGTGAGGCTGTCGGCCACAATCAGATTTCGGACCACCGAATCCGGGCCTTCGCCGTTGTAGAAGGAAACCGCGAAACCCTCCGGGTTGCGGACCCTGGCAATATCCCCGTCGACCGGCAACCCCTGGACGGTGACCGCCTTGCCATTGAAACGGATTTCCTCCGTGTACACACCGGGCAGGATCAGAACCGTATCGCCCCGGGCGGCCAGCTCCATGGCGTGAGCAATTGTCTGGAAGGGCGATTCGATCCGCCAACCCGCGTTGGTATCGCTGCCGGACTGCCGGCTCACATACCAGTTGAATGGGCCGGGAAACTCGTAACAGCCCATGTCCACGGCGGTCCGGACAATGCGGATACGACCGTCCAGGTCCGTCGCGCCCGGGCCAACGAGCGCGTTATCACCGGCGTCGATACAAGGCGAGTTGAGTTTCAAATGGTAGTCGCGGCCCAGAGGGTTGGCGAACACCGGATCGAGGTTGATGTTTCCGTCAACGCCGAACTGCCCGGTGTGGTTCTGAATGCAGCAGTGAATGGCCGTGACAGGTGCATCTGCATCCACCTGGGACGAAAGGCCCGCCCCACTGTTGTCGGAATTTCCCCAGACGATACAATTGTTGAGCCTTATATAGCTGGCATGCGCATAAAGGCCTCCAGCCCGGCTGCTCGTATTGTGTGCGATGGTCACGTTGGTCAGGACAAGATTACACTCCTGTCCGTGGAAGGCGCCGCCCCGGTCATCCGCCACGTTGCCGGCGATCAGTGAGTTGCGAATGACCGGCATGGCAGGCCCCTCCTCCAAAGCCAGCGCTCCGCCGTCGTCAACCGCGGCATTGGTCAGGAAGTAGCATCTGTCGGCGGACCATTGCGCGCCCTTGCGGGAGAATACGGCCCCGCCCTTCCGTGCCGTATTGACGGTGAAGCTGCAACCGACCAAAGAGACCCCACTGTCAGTGGTGCAAACGGCGCCGCCCTGGTTGGAGCTCTGATTTCGCACAAAAACGCTGTCACCCAGTGTCACATGGGTTGTGTCGCCGACGACGGCGCCGCCCTGAGAGGCGACGTTGCGGCTGAAGGTCGAACCGCCCGCCAAGAGTGTGCCCTCGCGAGCGAACACGGCGCCGCCGGCGTCCGCCTGATTCAGCGTGAAACGGACATCGGCAATAATCAACTCCGATGCGATGCTTGCGATGGCGCCGCCCTGCGATTGGCTGCCGACCGCGACATTGCCCGTGAACGCGCCGCCTACGATAGACGCGCCCGCGCATTGCTCGAAATGCACGGCCCCGCCGGAGCGCCCGCCGTTGGCGACAAACTCGCAGTCCGTGAACGCCGGCTCACTATTGATGGCGTAGAGCGCGCCGCCGTGGCCGCCCGCCACATTGTCTTCGAAACGGCAGGCCGTGACCACGGCGGATTCCGTGCAATGCGAGAACGCCACAGCCCCTCCCGATTGGGCCTCGTTACCCGTGAATGTGCTCTCGACCAGCGTTATCCGGGCCAGGTGGGCCCCCACGGCGCCCCCTTCTCCGGCGGCCGCATTGTCCACAAATACACAGTCTTCCACGTCGAGAGTGCATTGTTCGCCGTATAGAGCGCCTCCCGCCTGCGCCGTGGTGTTTCGTTCAAACACGGATCCCGTGATCTCAAGAACGGACCCCGGCGAGCCATACACGGCCCCGCCGATGAACGAGGCGCTATTCTCGATGAAGACGGCGTCCGCAAGCGTGATCCGACCGCTATCGCTGTAGACCGCACCCCCATAATAGTCGGAATCATACCCAAGGGTCCGGTTCAGATAGAACCGGCACTCCTCGAAGAGCGGTTGGCCCCCCGCATGGAAGACCGCCCCGCCGGCGGCCGTGGTGTTGGCTCCGAACGCAACATTCTGGATGAACAGACAATCACGGAAAATCGCCCCGCCGGTGACATAGACGGCGGCGCCACGGGCCGACAAAACCGTTCGATAGACGGCATTGCTGACGAATATGCAGTGCTCAATGACCGGAGCGGCCTGGTCGATGAAGAGGCCCGCCCCGCATCCCCGTCGGTCACCAACAGTTGCGCCGACGTGGTCGGCATGCCCGGAAGCGATGACGAGACCCTCAAGAACGGACGAATGGTCCACCTGCACGGCCGTAACCACACTGTAGCTGTTGTCCGCTCGCTCGGCCTGGGTGACAAAGGCATGAAGATTCTCGAAGTCAAACGCCGCAAGCCCCACATCGTTTCCCAGCAGATCGCCGCTCAGAATGGTGTGATAGGCGCCAAAATCCCGGGCGTCGGGATCCGGTTCACCGTAGCCGGCGTAGCCGCCCCTTATAGCCACGCCGCTGGACAATCGAAAACTGGCGTTCCGATCTCCGGAAGTGACCCCGACGCCCCGGTCAGGCTTATAGATACCCTGTGCGACGCGAATCTCGTCGCCTGGTTTCGCCGCAGCCAAAGCGTCCTGCAGGTACTTGTAGGCGTTCGCCCAGGATGAACCGTTATTGGCACCAACGGCGTCGGCGTCGACCAGGAGTATATTTGCCGACACCGCCGGTGCGCACGCTAATGAGAGCAGAATCACCACCCAACAAATTGTGGAGCCCTTTTCAGGATCCATACGACGATATTATATCACCATAACCGATCAGACAGACCACGCGGGACGGAGTCCCGCACGTCGTTTTATCGGCCAGATTCGAGGCTCGATTCACGATTCAAGGGCTCCCGACGGGTTCCGCCCGCCCCGCATATTCACTTTTCAAGGGGGCATCCCGGCACGGCTCGCCGGCTTCCGGAGGCTCCACTCAGCTCCACAGGAATCAAACGAACTACACAGTGCCCAACCATTTCCGCGATTCCACACAACGAGTAGACGGCACGCTTGCGGGCCATCGCTCACGTGGACGGCATCTGTTGCGTATGATGCCCTTACAGTGTCGCGCCGGCGCACTTGTCCAGCCACAGTATCCCAAGGCGAGTCTGTTGGGGTCGTTCAGAGATGCTTTGCCCGGGCGTTTCAAACTGCCCGACGGTTTCGTCCATCTCCTGCATATAGGAGAAGGACAGAACCCCCGGACGGCCGGACGTATCGCGAGGCGTCAAGGTAATAGAAGTAACGAGATCCTTCTCCATATCGATGGAGTAGGTCAATATCACGCCGTGGCAGGCCACCTTGACCTGCACACGGCCTGTATCGGAGGAGTTTTCGGTCTCGAATCGACACCCGGCCAGGGCCGCATCGCGGCGGATGGAATCAATCACGTGCAGACCCATCCACGGGCGCGGTAATCCCTCAAAGAAACTCAACCCGGCGTAGATGCCGACGAGTTCATCCCGCCCGTTGAAGACGCGGGCCCGGGAGGCATCGTCAATAATGCTGTATGTGTTGCCAATCCGCAGCCGAAGCCAGGGATAATGCTCGGCGGTCAACCCACAGGCCAGCGGCAAGCGGCCCGTGCCGTTGACGACATCCTCGCCTATGCGTCCGGAGACCCTGAAATACGTCCAGCCCCTACGGTGCATCACATCGCGATTGTCGACCAGTGCCGCCCCCGGAGGCCACTGGTACATCGAGTATTCCTCGTCGAGTACGTTGTAGTGCCGGATGATCTGGGCCCGCCGTCCGTCGCCATTATGGCCTGTGGCGGCAATGACCAGCAGACCCCGGCCCGACGCCGAGACATAGTCCACGCCCCGGCTCATCGGACCTTCAACCGCCGTGAGAAAGTCGGTCAGCGCCGGGCCGTCCGTGGGCAGCCGCATGACCGATAGGTCGCTGTTGTAAACAGGGTAGTTATTGATACTTATGGTGTTGCGGCCGCGGTCAAAGGCATAACTGGCGCGATCATCCTGCCAGGAACATGCATAAAGTTGCCCGTGATCATCCCGCTCGAATCGCCGGATCATCACGGGCCCATCGGGCGATACGGGATAGAAGAACCACGATTCGCCGGCATGCCCGTCTTCCGCCCCGATGGATCGGCTCGTGGCGACCAGCGTCTTATCCGACCCCGGAGCAGGGGTATCCACTCCGCCGGGCATGAGAACGACACCCGCCGCCACCGCGCCGGCGGCCGCGATCGATACGACCGCCGCTTTCGAGCCGGCGAAGGCAATCAGGCCCGCCGTCGCCCCTGCGCTGGTCGTCGCCGCGGTGATGGAGATCGTGGCGGCTGCGGCTTCGCTGGGGGCGGTTATTTTTCCAAAAACGACCAGCGCCGTAACCAGAAAGCCCTTGTGGAATCCCCGCCGCGACAACGCCCGCTCCAGCGATTTCTTCGCCCGACAGAACGCCACCCGGGCCGACAATTCGCTGCAGCCCATCAACTGGGCGATGTCGCCGTAGTCCATGTCCTCGTAGCAGCGCATGGTTAAGACCTTGCGCTGGCTGGGTTTAAGCTCCGCCATGGCGCCGAGGACCAATTGCCTCAGTTCGTCGGCGACGATCCCGGTCAAGCCCACTTCCGACTGTTCGTAGTCTCCCGGATTGACGCTATAACCGGCTTCCACGGCCTGGCGATGCTGTTTGAGCTTACTGTGATGACGGCGAATCTTGTTGAAGGCGATCGCCCGCAGCCACGGCCAGAAGCGATCCGCCTGTTGGAGTTTTCCCAGAACTTTGAACATCTCGAGCAACGTCTCCTGAGTTATGTCTTGAGCCAAATGCTCACGCAGCACGATTCGGTACACATACGCATAGAGCCTGCCCCGGATCCCCTCCGCCAGGGCCTCCATCGCCTGCCGGTTACCGCCACGAGCCTGTTCGACCAGTGCGGTGTAGTCCATCGGTGTGTTCGTCATGCTGTACCCACGTGCAGCTACCTATTAAGTGCCCTGTTCGGGCCGAATTGTTACAGGCCATTTTACTAAACCATAGGCAAACAGTCAGCTTCAAATGGGCGAAAAGCGGCATATATCCCACCCGGCTGGTATCACGCCGCCCCGACATATCGGACTTCGGGCAGAGCTGCAACGGTCTGGCTCTCCCGGTTCGGCGTCGGCTTGTTGCATTCGGCCCGGCCGGGCGTTATGATGCAGCCCGTCGCCACGCCCTGGCGGTCGTCCCAGGCCTGTCGGCGGCGTTTCGACGATGAACACGGACCTATTGCAGACAATCCTTCGCCTATCGCGGTCGCGGGCCGCTTGGGCCACGACCCTGCGCCGACAGATACACCGCAGCCCTGAACCTGCTTTCAAGGAGCACCGCACATCCGGGTGCACCGCGGAGGCGCTGGCGAGCCTGGGGCTGCCGGTTCGGACAGGCGTTGCCGGGACCGGACTGCTGGTCGATATCAATTCCGAGCAGCCCGGTAGGTATGTTATCCTGCGTGCGGATATGGATGCCCTTGCCATACCGGAGGCCACGGGGGCCGAATACGCCTCCGAGAACCCGGGATATTCGCACAGTTGCGGGCACGATGGCCATTGTGCCGCACTGGCGGCCGCGGGGGCGATTCTCCTGGAGCTTCGAAATGCCTGGAGGGGGCGAATCCGCCTGTTGTTTCAGCCGGCAGAGGAGACTGCCGAAGGCGCCCGGTCCATGATCGCCGCCGGGGCGCTTGATCCGCGGCCCGATGCTATCCTGAGCCTGCATGCATGGCCGGGCCTGAGGACTGGGGCCGTGGCCTGCCGCAACGGCACGATGCTCGCCTCCTGCGACGTGATGCACATCCATATCAGGGGCAAGGGAGGTCATGGCGCCAGACCCGACTTGGCGAACAATCCCTTGATCGGGGCAGCCAGGGTCGTGGACCGCCTGAGCGCCCTTGACGGGGCCGAGCGTGTCGTCAGCATGTGCATGGCCAGGGTTGGCGAGCAGGCCAATGTCATCGCCGACAGCGGGCAATTGTCCGGGACGGTTCGCGCCCTGACGCCCGCCGTTCGAGACCGCACGCTCCATGAGATACAAACCATTGTCGGGCGGACCTGCGGCGAACTGGGAATGACCGGCGAGGTCGTTTTTCATGGGCACAGCCCCGCGGTCTTAACCGACCGGCGGCTCCATGCGGTCTTTCGTGAGGTCGGAATCACCCTGCTGGGCGAGGACAACGTGCTGGAACTGGACGGCCCAAGCATGGGTTCAGAGGACTTTGGCTGGTACCTGGAGCACGCGCCGGGGCTGCTCTTTCGGGTCGGGATGGGGCTCGACGGCCCCGGGCTTCACGAGGCGGCGTTTGATTTCAACGACCAGGCCCTGCCGCCGGCGGCCGCCATGTTGTGTGCGATGGCTATTCATATATGCAATGAGGGGCTCCCCGAATGAAGCCTTTTGTCCATCAGGACTTTCCCACCGTCGGCATCGAACAGGAGTACCATCTGATCGACCCTCAGAGCGGCGATGCACGGCCGTGTGTCGACGCCGTGCTTGGCACACTCGATGACGACCTGCGGCAGCGCGTCAGCTACGAACTCTATACGACGGTGCTCGAATCGCAGAGCCAGGTGTGCCGGACCATCGAGGAACTGGAGGCCGACGTCACAGATACCCGGCGGCGGCTGGCACGGGCCTGCGAGAAGGTCGGGTCGCGCCTGACCGCGGCGGGCAGCCACCCCTTCGCCGACTGGCGGAACATGCCTATCGTCAATAACGCCCATTACAAGTGGGTCTGCGAGCAGTGCCAGTATATCGCCAGGCGCATGCTGGCGTTCGGGCTGCACGTCCACGTGGGGATGCGCAGCGTCGATCATGCGATGTACGTGATGAATGAGATGCGCCGGTGGTTATACCCGCTGGCGGCGCTGGCGGCCAATTCGCCGTATTACGAGGGGGTTCTGACGGGCCTGCAATCGACGCGACTGCACCTGTTTGGGGCCATGCCCCGCTCGCACATGCCGCCCTATTTCGAGACATTCGACGCCCTGGAGCGGTTCTACGAGAAACTGGCGGCGGCCGGCGATGTGACGGCCCCGGGCGATCTCTGGTGGATGATTCGCCCGCAGCCGCCGTTGGGAACGGTGGAAGTCCGGGCGTTGGACCTGCCCACCGAGACGTGGCGGGTCTGTGCACTGGCGGCCGTCTGTCAGGCAGCCATGGCCGTTTACCAGGATCGCTTCGAAGCCGGGGCTGAACCGGCTGTGCTTAATGACGCATATCTTGAGCAGAACCGGTTCCAGGCCATGCGATTCGCCCTCGACGGCAAGCTCATCGAGCCCGAATCCGGCGAGGTCGTCTCGATGCGGCGATACCTCGAACGCCTGTTCGAGATGATCGAGGACAAGTGCGAGCAATTCGGCTCCAGCGAGTACCTGGCGATGGCCCGGCGGATGATGAAGGAAGGCCCCGAATCCCAGTGGCAGGTCCGTCGATGCGAGGAACTCGGCGGCTACCTGCGGGCACTCGAGCTGGATATCGCGGCTCGGACCGTGACCTAGGCACTATGGCGTGAACCACTGGCATACTTTGGCGCCGCCCAAGCCCCTTGACTATCCCACCCAAACCGGGTATAATACACCCCTGACATGGCGAGAGAGCCCCAAATCCCGAATCCAGCATCGAGTATCCAGTATCAAGTATCCAGCAACCCCCACCCGACCCGAAGAATGAAAAACAAACCCAAACTCAGGCAACTTGGGCAACATACGCAAGCGTAAGCCAGTGGCCCACACCCGACACCAGAGTCGAAAATGAAAAGCAAAGCCAAACTTAGGCAATCTAGGCAAGATAGGCAATCAAGCACTTGGCCTGCGTCCTTCAACGTTCACCATCGCTGTTGAGCAAGGAAGTAACGATGTCACCCCTGCGAAGGCATGGGGTCCAGAGCGAGCCTGGAGGCCATCGGCGGCCATGAGTCGTACTGGATGCCTGCCTGCGCAGGCATGACAGAGCCGTAGCCGGGGTGTGGGCGTGAGGTTTGGGCTTTTCGGCTGTGGCTTTGCATTTTGGGCTTGGCGCTTTGGGTTCATTCGGAGGCGTCGCCTTGATAGCCCGGCAACGACGCGATCGCACGCCGGGTCATATCGTCGGGCACATTTACACGTCTGCCCGCCGGCACGACAGCAGCACGACCACGATGGCCGCGGCCCCGACACCCACGCCGACCGCCGGCGAGAGACCATGGCCCGCCGGAACATAGCAGCAGACCACGGCCGCGGCGGCCACGGTCAGACTATAGGGCAACTGGGTCCGCACGTGGTCCATCAAGGGGCAGTCGCAGGCCACCGAGCTGAGGATCGTCGTGTCCGAGATGGGTGAGCAGTGGTCCCCGAAGATGGCCCCATCGAGGACGGCCCCAAGACTGATCATGGTGATCGTCCCGTACGCGCCGCCATCCAGGGCATGGGCCACCGGGATGGTCGTGGGGATGAGAATCGCCATCGTCCCCCAACTGGTCCCCGTTGCAAAGGACGTCACCGACGCCGCCAGGAACAGGATCGCCGGAAACCACGCCGGACTGACCCGCTCGGCCAACACAGCGGCCAGGAATTCGCCGGTTCGCAGGGCGTCGCAACAGGTCTTCAGCGACCAGGCCAGCGTCAATATGATCGACGGAAGAACCGCCCGCTTGAGGCCCCGCCACAGGCATGCCCGGATGGCACGGCGGTCGAGGCGGCCGGTGACGGTCCCGCAGACCAGCGCCAGCCCAAGCCCGAACGTCGCGGCCATCGCCAAGATCATCGTGCTGTGCCTGGCGGCGCTGATGACGTCGCGCCAGTAGCCCAGCGACAGGACCGAGGCCCCCTGCCGCAGCAACCGCGGCCCGCCGCCGTCGAACCACAGGCCGGTTATATGGAAACCGATCAGGCCCGCCAGAGGAATCAGCGCGTTGCGGGCAAGGCCATCGCCCGGCGTCCGCCCGGCATCGCCGCCGCCGGCACCGCCTTGGCCGGCCGCGACCGGACGGGTCTTGCGCATCGGCCCGAAATCCGTCCGCAGAATCGCCGCCGCCATAACGAAGACCAGCATTAGAAGGCAATAGAACCGGAAACGCAGTGCATCGAAGAACATGCCGTAGCCGCTCTTGTCGATGCCGAGTTGGACGGCCATGTCCCCAAATAGCCCCACCTCGTAGGCGATCCAGGTGCTGACCACCGCCAAGCCCGACACCGGGGCGCTGGTGGCATCGACGAGAAAGGCGAGCTTCTCGCGGCTGATCCGGAAGCGGTCCGTCACCGGCTGCATCATCGAGCCGACCACGATGGCGTTGGCGTAGTCGTCGATGAAACACAGGATGCCCATGAGCACCGTAGCCACCCCCGCCGAGCGAGGGCCGCGCACCCAGCGCAGCAGCCGCCGGATAATCCCCGAGAAACCTCCCGATGCGATGATCATCTCGATCATTATGAAGATCGGCGGAATAAACGCCAGGATCAGCAGGTTGCCCCCGCGGCTGAGCGTCCCGCCGATGCATCCTGCCACGCCCGCAATGCCCGCCCACCAGTTGCCGATATCCAGCGGCCCGACCGGAACGCGGCAGAGCAACCCCCCTACCAGAAGCGCAATACCCAGGCTCGCAATCACATGATGGGTCAGAAACGCCAGCAGAATCGCCAGCATGGGCGGAACCACGCTGTACCAGACCGGCTGAGACTCGCCCCCCTCCGGCGACAGGGCCGCGGCCGCCGCGCAGACACCCGCCAGCACGATCGCCGCCCCAACCAACCTTGCCGTTGTCCGTGACTTCAAGCCTGCGTCCTGCGTCCATGCGGATTGCCGCGCGGATAGCCCGCACATGCAGAACCAACCTACCAGAGACGCCGACGATAATCAAGGGCCGTTGGGCGAAGGATACTCACAACAAATAAAAACGACGGCAACGTCCGAAAGCCGTTCGGCCGTCCCCCAAGAGGCAGTCTCAAGCATCCGGACACCGCCGTCGAGATTGGCTACGACAGAGCAACGGGACGGGACTCACCGTCCACAGCGGCCCTTGCGTGCCCGGCATCCGTTCCCGGCGCCGCGGCCGCACGTCCCGGCCTTATCACATACTCCGTCGCCGTCCTCGTCCACAAAACACGGACAGTCCTGGCAGCCGAGACCGGCGCCGCCGCAACCGCCCGATTCGCAGACCATCGCGCAGCCGGCCGGTTGCCCGGCCGCCACGGACGACTGGCGGCCCTCGGCGTACCCATACGCGGCCCACGTGGCGACCACCGCCACCACAACGACTAATCCCAGTAATCCAACCTTTCTCATGTACGACCTCCTTTCCATTTTTCCGTATGACGTTATTGTTGTTTCTGGTGTATAGTCATCCCACGGAACGCCCGGGGAGACCTTGGGGGACATCTGGTTGCCGGCATCGAGACAGTCACTCAAGTCTATAGCATACCGACGTTCTTATACGGATGGG
>Ga0209614_1001432_pt1 | contig 17942 bp, 14 predicted proteins | sample BlaSprsedimmetaG_FD_185484 | JGI IMG/M metagenome (GOLD analysis project Ga0209614, IMG submission 185484) | Hot spring sediment bacterial and archeal communities from California, USA to study Microbial Dark Matter (Phase II) - Blank Spring... ... | reverse complement strand
CTCGCCGAACTCGGCGACCAGAGCATCCACCTGCGTCCAGTAGGCGTTCGGGGCCACCGGCGTGAGGGCCACCAGCCCCCGCCCGAAGCCCCACAGGTCTATCAGCACCAGCCCCGCCGCGAGGAGTGTCCCCCAACGGCCCAGCGCCGACCACCGGCGCAAGAGTCCCCAGCTCAGCAGGAAGAGCAGCAAGAATAGGGCCGCGCTGTTGGCAAGATGCCAGAAGCGCCCCACATCCGGGTTGAGATCGCGTTGGAGCGTGAAGAGCATCAGGCTTCCCAGGATGACCAGCAGCGCCAACCCGACGACCAGCCAGGGCAAAGGCCCGCGAAACAGACGGCGGATTTGCTTGCGGCAGGGAGCCGGGCGCTGGTGCGCCCAGGCCACGTTCAGCGCGCAAAGCGCGGCAACCGCGAAGGTGAAGACGTAGCCTGCCCGCGCCGGGGCGCGCGCGACGCGAAAGAGCGGCACGAAGTTATAGAGCAATCTGTGGAGACTGCTCTGCCCGCCCAACGCCAGGAGGAGCGCCCCCACGCTCAGCCCGATCAGCCAGGGGCGTAGGCGTTGCCGCTTCCCGCGTCCCACGAGAAAGGCCAGGAGCAAGGGCAACAGCCCCACGTAGAAGATGAGCTCCTCGTAAACGCCATCGCCCCAATAGCCGGTGGTCGTCGGCGTGCCGAAGAAGCTGGGAATCAGCAGGGTGAGCAAATAGCTCGCAGGCCAGGCATAGCCGGAGGCGAAGGCGTACCCGGCCTCCTGGCGCGTGGAGAGGGCCAGATACTGGAGTGTGGGCAGCAGTTGCACGGCGGCCAGGCCGAGGCCCACGGCCCCCATCCCCGCAGCGGGCCGCAGGTGCTTGAGAAAACGGCGCGCATCGCGGAGGGGCCAGGCGGTGTAGAGGATGTAGATGCCCCACACCAGCGCCACATAGAAGAACGAGGCCGTATGCCCCGCGAGCAGGGCCAGCCCCACAGGGAGGCCGCCCAGCGCGGCTACAGGCCAGCGGCGACAGCGAGCGGCGCGCCGATAGGCCCAGAGAATCCAGGGGAGCCATGCCTGTGTCATCACCACGCCGATGTGCCCGGCGTAGATGCGGGTGAAGAAGTAGCCACTGAACGCGAAGACGAGCGCGCCCAGATAGGCCGCCAGGTCGTCCTTGACTTCGTCTGCGAGCCAGCGATACATTCCCAGCGCCGCAATCCAGAGGTGGAGGAGATAGAGCGCGGTCACAGCGCGCGTCAAGGGCAGCGCGGCGATCACCCATACGGGCGGATAGAAGAGCGCGGGTTGCGGGTTGGCAACGAAGGGCGTTCCTGCGTAGAGGTAGGGATTCCACAGGGGGAACTCACCGTTGCGGACGCTTTCCAGCGCGAAGTCCCACCAATTGAGGAACATGAAGGTGAGATCGTTGCCCGCTGCCCCGCCACCGATGACCTGATGGGGCGCGGCGCTCAGCAGATCCCAGAAGGGGATGAGTACCAGGAGCAGCAATATCAGCGGCGCCCATCGTCGGGTATGTTTCATGGTCACTCCCCCACCCTAATCGGGCCAAGCAGGACGCGCTCATCGAGATAGTAGTCGCCGCCCGGCGCGAGGACAGGCAGCCGCCCCGTCTCGCCGTAGAACAATCCCACCTGAAGCGGATAGCTCCCCGGCGGCGTATCGGGTAGCAGGGTGATGCGCCGCACGTCAACGAGAATTTCCTCGTCAGCGCGCCACTCTGGGCCGTAGCCATCCCGACTGCCCCAGACATTGTACGCGCTATCGAGCACCTGCGCGAAAACAAAGTACGGATAACGCGGCGGCTGTTGCGCCTGCCAGTAGAGCGTGAGTGTGAGCGTCTCGCCGGCGGCCAGCTGGCGTGGCTCGAGGGTGTAACCGCGCAGCGTGATTTCATCGTTGAAGTTGGCGGACATCGCATTGGGCCATGGCCCCGGTCGCGGTTCGATGTTGATGGTGTCCACAAAAAGCGCATCGCCCAGGGGCATCCCCTCAGCGCCAAAGAGCGGCAAGCGCCCACCTTCAGGCGTGTAAAGCCCCACCTGGACATGCGCCTGGTTGGGCGCGTAGGCTGTCTCAGGCAGATCGAGGCGGTAGACATCCACGAACTTCTGCCCCACCCGCCAACTGACGGTGGGGGCGCGTCCCAGGCCGGGCCAGGTGTCGCGCTGTGCTAACAACACGCCGGCCTCATCTACCAGATGAACAAAGACGCTGTGGGGTGTTTCGGTGCGGTGGAGCGGCTGCCAGGTCAGGGTGACGAAGAGCGGTTCTCCAGGTTGCACGCGGGCGGGCTGCACATCCAGTGAGAGGATGCGGGCCACATCGCCTACTTGTATGGAGATGGGTTCCCCTGGGAAGGGCGGTGTAGCCGTCGCCGGTGGGCGCACCGCGGGCCAGAGCACGCCGCCCAAGGCGTAGCAGAGCACCGCACCTAGCGAGAGGCCCATCAGCCAGGCGGTGAGCGCGCCGTGGCGCAGCCAACGCGCCCAGCCGCCCGCGATCAACGCGGCGAAGGCCGGCAGCGCCGGGAAAAGAAAGCGTCCCATCGCGCCCGCCGGCTGGATCAGAATGTAGTAGCTGACAACTATAGTGAAGAGCAGCACAGTGGTCCCCAGCAACGTCATCTCGGCCCAAGGGAGAACAGTTTCCCCTCGGCGAAGGTATCCCAGAAGTCCGACAAGGCAGAAGACCAGGAGACCCCCATAGACCACGTCGGGCAGTGGGATTTGCCCATAGCCGAAGCGCCCCCACAGGCTGGCCCACAGGTAGGGCAAGCCCTGGCGCAAGGCCCACCAGTTGCCCGCAGCGGGGCGCCCACCCCAAAGCTCATTGAGTGCGGTCATGCCGAGCGGGTCGCCATAGAGCTGCACGTTGCGCCAGAACCACCAACCGGAGACCAGCGCACCGGTCAGCAGCACACATCCCATTCCCAGCAGCCATTGTGTCGCGGCTGAGCGTAGGTCGCGTTCGGAGCGCGGGCCGGAAAGCAACGGTAGCACCTTGAGCAACAGTGTCAACGCGATGACAGCGCCCATGATGAGCAGGTGGACTTTCGCCAGCGCGGCGATGCCCAGAGCCAATCCGAGCGCCAGTAACCAACGCCAGCCGGGCGTTTCGCGTTGCAGGAACATCACGCAAAGCCATAGGACAAATGTGCCCAGCAGCGCAGCGAGGATATCGTTGTTCATTGCCGCGCTGAGATAGACGAATTGCGCATTGAACGCGACCATAAACGCTGTTGCGAGCGCCACGCCCGCGTCGTCCCATACGCGCAGCCCGAGCTGATAGGCGCAAAAGAGCGTCAGCGCGCCAAAGAGGACGTTGAGCCAACGCGCCAGATAGGCGGGGAAAAATTCATCGGCGCGGGGGAGAGATTCCGCAGGTGTGTGTAAGTACTGCAATTTGTTATCAACGCCTGGCTCCCAATTGCGATACCCCCAGAAGGGATTTAGGGGATGTTCGTACTGTGCGGTGTGTGAAGTAGGCGGCCATCCGCTAACGAGCGCGCTCAATGCATAGTAAAGCGGCGGATGGTGGCTTTGGGTGCGGATGACCTCCCTCCCCTGGATAGGCAGAGCTCGCTCCAGAACCAGGTAGCGGATGTAGCGGTAATGGCGGATTTCATCTGTGGATTCAAAAAGCGGATTGATGAGACTCACACCCAACCCCAACCCTACAAAGAGCGCCAACAGTCCCCAAAGGAATGTTGGTGCGTATGATTTGATGACGACACGAAATCTATCAGTTTTCACAAGTCGCTATTGTAACCAATTTTTTACAATGGACAAGGCGGCTGTATTTCGCGTAGTCAATTTTCATTACAAGAAAAAAGGAAAATACCTGGATTTATTGTTTGTTTATGACTACGCGAAATGTTGCGTCTCTTGTGGCTGAAAACGAAATCCATGTCCTCGTACTGTAATGACGTAATTGTGATCGGGGTCCAAATCCGCCAACCGTTCCCGCAGCCGATAGACCAGCGCGTCCACCGCCTGATCCGTCACACCACCAATAGCATCTGGCCACACGGTTTCGATGACATCCTGGCGCGTCACCACGCGCTCATGCGACTCAACCAGGAGCTGCAACAGACTAAACTGCGCTGGGGAAAGGGGCGGATCGAGCACCCGGCGGCCAAAACTTACCCGCCGGGTATGCGCATCCACCTCGAGGCGTACCAGCGGCAGACCAGGCTCTTCCAATGGCAGTGTCGCGTCCCCGGCCACAAAGCCAAAGCGCACCACGCTTGCCAAAACGATCTCATCACCATCATGCAAGCGATAGGGATGTTCACGTACAGGCTCATTATCTACAAAAGTACCATTCTTGCTGCCCAAATCCCGCAACAAATAGCCGCTTGCGTCCCGTTCGATCTGCATGTGATAGCGGGAAATCTGGCGGTCGGGCAGCACGATGTCGCAATCCACCGCGCGTCCAACTGCGATCCGATCCTTATCCAAAGGCCAGCGCTGCCCGGCCAACTTGCCCTCATACATCACCAACAAGGGAACATTATTATCCATACGTCTTATCCTTTCCCTTCTCCTAACACCTTGACATCTCGCCCACTGGCTTTATCATAGCAACTATGGCGAAGTTGCTCGAAGCACAGACCGTTCTCAAAGAACGGTATACGGTTGTCAGCCCCATCGGACAGGGTGGTATGGGAGCGGTTTATCGCGCCGAGGACATGCTGTTACCTGGGCGGATTTGTGCCGTCAAAGAGATCGCCCCCAGCGCAGACATGAGCACCGATCTCGTCACACAACTACAGGAACAGTTTCGCCGCGAAGCCGAAGTGCTCGCCCGGCTAGATCATCCCAATTTGCCTAAAGTCTCTGACTATTTCACACAAGATGGGCGCGAGTACCTGATTATGGACTTTGTGCCCGGTCACGATTTGCGCACCCTCATTGATGATGCTCGCATCGCCCAGCATCCCCTTTCCGAAAAGCAAGTCCTCGACTGGGTGCACCAGCTCTGCAATGCGCTCGCCTATATGCACGCCCAAGAGCCACCCATCCTACACCGCGACATCAAGCCCTCCAACATCAAACTGACGCCTTCGGGCTTCATCAAGCTGGTGGACTTCGGGCTGGTCAAACTGCTCACTAATGACGAATCCCGCACCGTGACCGTGATCCAGGGACGTGGGACAGCAGCTTACACGCCCTTAGAGCAATATGGCGGCGATGATGCGCACACCGGCATTCACAGCGACATCTACGCCCTCGGTGCCACGCTCTATCATCTGCTCACGGGCAAACCGCCAGCCACCGCCCGCGAGCGCTTTCTCAATCCCGACGCCCTGATTCCCCCGCGTGAGATCAACAGCCAGATCGCCCCACACATAGAGCGCATCATCATCGCCGCGCTGGCATTGCATCCCAACGAACGTCCGCAAACCATCGAAATGTTCCGCGAGGCCCTTGAGCGGCCCGGCTTCATCTTCCCCATCACGCCGCCCAACCTCGACGCTCAAGAGTGGCAAACGGCATTACAGGCGAATCTCCCTTTAATCATCGCCCTCGTCACGCTCATAGTGCTAGCGATTCTCATCACCCCCCTCTAAATCTGGGGGATTTGCGCGCAGCCCGCATCGTCGCATCCGCGCCAAAACCTAACAAGCCACCCAACAAGGCCACGACCCCCATCCAATACTCGCGCCCTGCCAATGGATAGAGCCAGGCGGACGCGAACCAACGCAACATCATCATGGAAAATACGTAGAGCGTCGCACTTGCCAGACTGCAGATCAGAACCAGGCGCAGCAGCGATACCAGCTTGCGCCGCCGCTCCCGCGCGTAAGCAAACGCTCCTAGCACAGTCAACAATCCGCCCCCCAAGCTCCATCCCAAAAACAGCAGCCCATCGGGACGCGGCAAATACAGCGGTTCAGGCAATACCCTCGTGGGCGGTTTAGGCTCGACCACGTCCGGCTCCAGAGTCGGTGTAGGGGTTGGCATCGGCGTGATAGCGATCACGAGCTCCGTCTGCTCCTCTCGAATGGTCAGCTGCAAATGGAAGAAGGGCGGCGCCGGCTCCGACTGCGCCGTGATGTCCATCTGCCCCACACGATCCAGCGTCACCATCGTCTGCGCGACACCTTGCTCCGTCTCTGACGTAATCCGCCGCTCCACACCTTCCTGCAAATAGGTCAACGTGAACAATACCGGCGTCCCATCAGGGACGGGATGATTATTATGATCGACGATCACTCCCGTGCGCAGGTAGATCACATCATTGTGACGAATATCGGCTGGCAACAGCGGTTCCCCATCAGCATCCACGATGTCCAATGAGATAACCTGCTCAGCATTGGGCATGGTCTGTAACGCCAGATTGTAGTTCAGCGCGGGTATATTAACGGGCGAGGCCCCGGTGGCTACCAGATCGCGGAACAACGCACGCACCCCAGCCTCGACGAATGCCAAGGTGGGACTATACAGCGCGTAGAAAATATCCACCTTGCTGATCTCAGTGCTATCCAGCTCGTAGGGCGGCCCAAAGGAGAGGACCACGATCTGCCCTCTAATCTGGGTGGCCCGCTGCGCCAGAAAGGTCTTCAACGCCCAGGCATCCGGATCGGCGGGGTCGAGGCTGGTTGTACCAAAGATCAACCAATCCGCCTGCTCCATCGCTGTCAACACAGAGATGACCGACGAATCAGGGTCAAGCGGCGGGGAGGCATTTAACGCCCGCGACAGCTCGGCAAACGAGAACTGTTGCACCAACCCCTCGCGCACCAGGCCGGTCCCCTCAGGCCCATACAAGCGGAGCACAGTTTGGCGAATAAGCTCAAGCGGTAGCCGCGCCCGTGGCTCCGCACCTGGCGTAACCATCAGAGGATACTCCTGGGTAAAGATGACAATCCGCGCGCGCTCTTGCGGCGGCGTGGGGAGAAGATCATCGGAAAAGGGTGAGATTCTGGTCAGCGCCGCCATCGCCACAGCGGTGGTGACGCTCTGGCCTTGCCCTAACATCTCTAGCGCAGTCGGTATGTCCCGCTGTCCGGCGCTCGCATAGAAATCGGAATAGAGCCGCATCTTGAGGCTGACGATACGATAAAGCGCCGCATCCACCTGCGCCTGGAAGGTAGGGTCGCTCTCGTAGCGCTGCGCCAGATAATCCAAGACATCGCGGATGTTGCTGAAGTGCATCGCCCAACTATCTTCCGCTGAAAAGCGATCCAGAATGACCAGGTCGTTGCCGGCGCTGAAGGCATCCTGCACCACACGCCGCTTGCTAAACGAGGTGCCACTCGGATCATACAACTGATGGATCGAAGGCAGCCCCAAGTTATCGGCAATGAGCACGCCCCCACCCTCTCGCCAGGGCAAGATCGCTTCCATCGCGAGCTGAAGCGCCTGCGGATCGAGGCTGATGGGGCGCGTTGACTGGCGGATGTTGCCCTGGAAGCCCCGGTAGCGGATATGCGTCACCAATAACGCATCCGCCACCCCTTCGATACCCGGATCGCCAGCCGCCGCCGCGTAGAAGGGCGCTAACTCGATCTGTTGGAGCTGCGCCAGGGCGCGTTGCACAGTCGGGAGCTCCTCTTCCAGCGGACGGTCGGCGCTCCCCAGGCCCGGGAAATGCCGGGGCGCGACGGCCAACCGCGCGGCGCTCCCCTGATGCAACCCGTCAATATAGGCGCGCCCCATCTCGCCCACCCAAAATGGATCGCCGCCAAATGACTGGGTTCCGAGATCAAAGGCGCTGCCGGGATTGGGCACGTAGAGCACATCCAGATCAGGCCCCAGCAGAAAATTTACCCCCAGCGCGCTAAGCTCCTGTCCCAAAACCTCACCGGCGGATTTGGATAATGCCGGGTTCCAGGTTGCGCCCAAAGCCATCAAGTTGGGCAGCGTCGTCGTACCAGAAACAAAGGAGGTGATTGGCAAGCCGGCCACCTCCGACTCCACCATGATAAACATCGGCAGGTACGAAGAGGCATACGGCAGAGGCACAGGATTGGCGGGGTCGCCCGGACGCAAATCGGTGGACAGCCACTCATCGGATATATCCGTGGGTAATAAGTCAGCCAGCAGCAGCTCTTGGGTCGCAGCCCAGGCCAAGGATTGGAGCTGATTGGTCATCGAGATGAAATCAGCCGGCGCGATACGTCCCTCGGCTCCGAAGTTGCCGTTGCCCGGCTGGAGGATTACGCCGCCAATGCCATACTCGCGAATCAGCGCCGCGATTTCGGCATCCTCTGTCAGCGCGGTATCGGGGAAAGAAACCACCACCAACTGCCCCACCTTCATACTGGTGGGCATCCTGGCAATAGCTTCCAGCACGGGATCTGGGCCTTGCTCCTGCGCACTGGTAGGGGGGACCAGCATCAGCAACAGCAACAAGACCAAGGCCCCGCGCCAAACAAGACCGCGAGACATCATGGATTTTCTCCTCCTGCTACTGACATTTTAATCCAGACCCTCTATTAGGCAAATGCGGGATTTTTCCGCTGCCATCATAGTTGCCCGAACTCAAGTTAGCGGGTAAAATATAAGCGCAAGCTCGGATAGCTAAACGAGGAGGTATCACATGCGTAAAAAACAGGTCCGAATGAAAAGCAAGAGCCGCCCCGATCAGACTCAATTAAGCGAATTCTTCCATCAACTTGCGGACAAGATCGCCACGGGAGAGATCGTCTTTCAACAACTCGGCGAAGACATCGCTATTACGCTGCCAGAAACCGTACAGCTCCAGGTGAAAGTCACCCAACGTCAGCGACGCAAGGGAACGCGCCACAAGGTGCTCTTGAAGCTCAGCTGGCTGGAGGGCGAGGACGATCCCCTCGCGCCCCCAAAACTGGGTTAAACGCACGTTGCGAGCTATTGATGGAGGAAACTGAGATGACCCAAAATGTTGCCTTGACCCGCCAACGCCTGGATGAACTCTGGGGTAGCCCCACCACACCCCGCTTACCCCTGAATGGGCAGCGCTACGTCATCTTCAGCGATCTCCATCTAGGCGATGGCAACGCCGCCGATGACTTCCGAGATAACGAAGAGGTGCTTAAAGACGCGCTCAACTACTATCAGCTGGATAATTACACTGCGATCCTCCTGGGCGACATCGAGGAGTTCTGGCAATTCGATCTTGATAACATCGTCGCGCGTTATGACGCCACCATCTACCAACAACTGCGCGACCTTGGCCCTGGGAAGGCGCTGCGCGTCTACGGCAATCACGATCTGGAATGGCGCGGACTCGTGGATCCCATCACCGGGGACACGGTGGGCTATTGCGCGCCGGAGGCGCTCAAATTCGTGGCCGCCGATGACACGCCCATCTGCCTGCTAGTGCATGGGCATCAAGGCTGTCTCGCCTCCGACAAGGCCACCTGGTTCAGCCGCTTCTTTGTCCGACTGTTTTCCTATGTGGAACCTTTCTTCAAGTGGAGCGGGCTTTACAGCCACAAATCCGCCACCAAATCGCAGATCACAAAGAAGTACGAACAGGTCTTCTACCAATGGGCCAGAGACAACCACGCGCTAATCATCTGTGGGCATACACATCGCGCAATTTTTGCGGCCCGCGTCTACAGCGAGGTACTCAAACAGAAGATCAAACAGTTAAAAATCCAAAACCTTCACCCAGAGACCCCCACGGTGGCAATTGAGGACAACTTGCGCCGCATCGCAGAACTAGAGGAACAACTCGACGAGGAGAAAAAGCGAGGGCGCAATATCGCGCCACTCGATTCGGAAGCCTCGCTGCGCCCCTGCTACTTCAACGCCGGGTGCGGTCTCTACACCGACGGCTTGACCGCCATCGAAATCGAAGAGGATAAGATCCGCCTGGTCAAGTGGGAAGCCATTACGGACATAACCTTGCGCAAAGTCTACGATGAGGGTAACATATACTCATATTACAAGCAGACGGCTGATATACCAGAGAAAGCCAAGATCGGCTAAAAGGGGAAACCACACATGGAAAAGGTCTATGTTGCCCGCGATCCGGCAGAGGCGCACTTTATCAAAGGGCTACTTGAACAGGCTCACATTCAAACGATGATCAAGGATGAAGGGCTCTTTGTCATACGCGGCGGCGGGCCAATGGACGTACCGAGCCTCTGGGTCAACACCGAGGATGCAGAGACAGCTCGCGAGATCATCGCAGAGCTGTATACTGAACCTGAGACAGAGGAGTCCTGGACCTGTACGGAATGTGGCGAAGTTCATCCTCTCCACTTTGACACCTGCTGGAAATGCGGCGCAACCCATACAGCAGCCTGATTTAACAGCAAAGGATAACGCAATGGAGCTCAAACAGATTGCCATCGTACTTGTGGACATCAGCGGCTACACCCACTTCCTACAATACCACCAGGCCTGCATCATCCACGCCGAACAGATCATCACCGAGCTTCTGGAAGCCGTCATTGATACGGCGGAATATCCTCTCACGCTCAACAAGCTGGAGGGCGATGCGGCTTTGCTCTACGCAGAGATTAGCGCCAACCCCACCCAGGCTGCCCAAGACATCTTCAAGCAAGTGCAGCAATTCTTCAACGCCTTCAAGCACAAACAACAACATCTCATTGACGCGGCAGAGGGCGGCTGTCCCTGCACCGCATGTCGCCAGATTGACGCGCTCCAACTCAAAGCCTTCTTGCATTATGGAGAGGTGCTGATCAAGCGCATCCGCAACTTCGAGGAGCTCGCCGGGGAACCGGTCATCCTGGCCCATCGGTGGCTCAAAAACAGCATCGGGGCCAGCGAATACATTCTCCTGACGCCGGAATTCCAAGAGCTCAGTGGGAGCATCGAGGGGATGCCAAGTCAGCAGCATCAGGAAACCTATGAGGACATGGGCACGGTTATGGCACATGTCTACTACCCGGAGTTGCTGCCCCTCACCACCTACACCACGCCGCCGATGAGCAAACCCACCGGACACATGGAGTCCATGCGCCTCTTAATTAAATCGCTGTGGCATCGCCTATGGCATCGCCACCGCGAATTCGGACATCTGCCTGATTAGCGCGAGCGCCCTACGCTGCCGCCGAACTGTCCATCACAGGCAGCGTAAAGGTCAACGTCAGCCCGCCGCCGGGCGTGGCTGACGCCGTTATAGAGCCACCATGCGCCTCGATGATTCGCCGCGCCACCGATAGCCCCAGCCCCGAGCCGCCCGTCTCGCGGCTGCGAGAGCGCTCGCCACGCCAGAATCGTGTGAAGAGCCGCGCCAGTTCCGCCTCAGGAATGCCTGGGCCATCATCCACAATCTGCACCACCACCTCAGCGTCGCTGGCGAACGCCCGCACTTGCACCTGCGCCCCCGGCGGCAGATAGCGAGCGGCGTTATCCAGACTGTTGTTCACCACCTGCAGCAGCCGATCCGTATCAGCAAAGACCTGGGGCAAAACATCGGGAAGCGTCAACTGCAAACGCACATCCCGCTCCTCCAGGCGCGCGCGATAGCCACGCACCGCCCGCTCCAGCAAGACACGCAAATCCAACACGCGTCGCTGCAATTGCAACTGCCCCGCATCCGCCAGCGCCAACAGCCGCAGGTCTTCCACCAGCCGGTTGAGGGTGTGTACTTGATCCAGCGCTGGGCGCAGGTTCTCCGGCGAGGCAACGTAAACACCATCGCCGATCGCCTCCAAGGTCGCTTGCAAGACCGCCAACGGGTTACGTAGTTCATGGGCGATGTCGGCGGTCTGTGCGCGACGCGCCGTTTCCGCCAGCGCCAGACTCTCAGTCATCCGATTGAAGCTCTGCGCCAGTTGCGCGATCTCGTCCTGTCCCCGCACCGGCGCGCGGATCATCAAATCGCCGGCAGCAATCGCCTGCGCCGCGTCGGAGAGCTGTCGCAGCGGGGCCACAATTCCGCGCACCAGCACCATCCCCACAACCAACGCCGCGATGAAGGCCACCGCCGCCCCCAGCAACAAGGCCCACCGCAAACTCACCAGGAAGGCCGCCTCCGGCCCACTCGCAGCGGCAGCCCACGCATTGGCTCGAATCAGCAGATAGCCCACCACCTCACCATTCGTTTCGATGGGTGAAGCCTGTGCCAATCTCGCGGCGGACAAACGTCCCGTTGGCGTTCCCTCCGAATCGAGTACCACCCGGCCCATAGCATCCGCCACCACGAAAGAAAGCGCCGGCCCCATCATCGGCCCGCTGCCGCGCCCGGCGCTCCCGCCCCGCTCCCCAGACATAGGTGACTCGCTGGCCCACGTTTGCTGCCACCAGGATTGCACCTCCGCCCAGCTGCCGTAGGTCGCGTAATAATTGCCCAGACGCACCGCCAGATTTTGCGCCGCTGCTCCGTGGACCGCCGCATACCGCCGGAATTGATCCGTGGCCTGCACCCCCACGACCAGCGCAATCGTCGCCACCGCGATGAGAATCACCACGGCAAAGGCCAGCACCCAACGCTGATAGAGACTCATTCCACGCCCTCGCTCTTCTCAACAGGCGCTTCGAGCCGATACCCCACCCCGCGCACGGTGAAGATGTACTCTGGGTGGGCCGGGTCCGCCTCCACCTTACGACGGAGATTCTTGATGTGAACATCCACGGTGCGCTCATACGCCTCGAACGCGACGCCCTGTGTCGCCTCGAGCAACTCCGCGCGCGAGAAGGCCCGTCGTGGCGCGGACATCAAGACCGCCAACAGCTCAAACTCCGTCGGCGTCAAATCGAGCGAGCGCCCATTCTTGAAGGCGCGGCGCTCTTCTTGATCGAGCTGCAACGCCCCGACGTGCAACACCGTTGGCATCTGCGGCGCGCTCTGCACGCGGCGCAGGACTGCGCGCACGCGCGCGACCAACTCCCGTGGGCTGAAGGGCTTGGTGACGTAATCATCCGCGCCGAGCTCCAGCCCCACCACGCGATCCACTTCGTCTACGCGGGCGGTGAGCATGATAATCGCCACTTCGGGCTGTTCGGCGCGGAGCAGGCGTGTGAACTCCAGGCCATCCATCTTCGGCATCATCACATCCAACACCACCAGCGCGGGCTTCTCGTCCCGTGCCACAAAGAGGGCCTCCTGCCCATCACTTGCTGTCACGACATGATAGCCCGCCTGCTCCAGATACCCTCGGATCACCCGTTGCAGCTCACGCTCGTCATCCACAACCAGAATTGTCTGTGACATTGTTTGCCCTTTACTGACTCTCCGCCAACGCTTCAGCGACCAACGCCGCCCCCACAATGCCCGCCTCATTTCGCAACTGGGCCGGCACCACGCGCGTCTTAACCGTCAGATACTCCGCGAAATTCTTCCAACGCTCCGACTTGCTCACGCCCCCACCCACGATGATGAGATCGGGCCAGAGCAGGCGCTCGATATGGCGCAGATACTCATCGAAGCGGGCCGCCCACTTGGACCAGGAATAGCCCTTACGCACGCGAGCCGCGTCCGTGGCCCGACGCTCGGCATCCTTGCCGCGAATCTCGATGTGTCCCAATTCGGTATTGGGAACCAGGTAGCCATCGGTAAACAGAGCCGTCCCCAGCCCGGTCCCCACGGTGACAATCAGCACCACGCCAGACTGTCCCCGCCCTGCCCCGAAACGCATCTCGGCGATCCCGGCGGCGTCCGCATCATTGATCACCCGCGCGGGACAGCCCGTCGCCTGAGCGAAAAGGGCCGCCGCGTTCGCATCCACCCACGACCTGTGGATATTAGCCGCGGTGCGCGTGATCCCGTGCTGCACCACAGCGGGAAAGCCATAACCCACCGGCTGCGGCTTCCACGCGAAATGTTCGACCACCGTCGCCACGGCCTCAGCCACCGCGCGCGATTTCGAGGGTTGCGGCGTGGGTACACGATAGCGCGGCGTCAACAGCTTGCCGGTTTCTGTATCCACCACCGCCCCCTTGATCCCAGACCCACCCACATCAATACCCAACATTTTCATCGCACCCTACCTCCTCAAGACCAGCTTGCTTGTTTGTACAACGAATATTCAAAAAAGCAAGCACACCTTCAAGTACCTGGGGGTTGCGATTATACTTGCAAATCTCAGCGCAAGGCCGCGCGCTATACGAAACTGGTAAAACTTTAAGGTTATTCGCCCCTTAAACGCTTGTCTTAGCCTGTAGAGTGTGTTATAATCTAAATCACTAATCGTAGTGCCAACGCTAAGCAAAACCACTACATCTAGGGGTATCCAATATATCTAAGGGGACGTCGATGAAATGCCCTTATTGTGAATCAACTAAAACTAAAGTTGTAGATACACGCCGTGATACGCAGGGCAACATGCGCAGGCGACGTGAGTGCAAAGAATGCCAACAAAGATTCTCTACCATTGAGCGCGCGCTGTTGAACACCCCGCTGATCATCAAGCGCGACAATCGCCGCGAAGAGTTTGATCGCTATAAGCTCCTCTCCGGGCTACAGATTGCGTGCGCCCGCCGCCCGGTCTCCATGCAAGACCTTGATCACATCGTTGATCGGGTCGAGTATGCCATCCGGCAGACGGGCCGCGCCGAAATCAAAAGTCAACTCATCGGCGATGTGGTCATCGAAGAACTCCGCAAACTCGATGAAGTGGCCTACATTCGTTACGCCATCGTCTATCTGGGTCTGAGCGACCTGGAGGCCGTCCGCGCTGAGATGGATCGGCTCCGCCGCCGGCGTAACAGCTAACCTCGTTTCCAATCAGTAACAGCAGCTCCCCTAGCGCATCCGCAGCTGACATGGGGAAGCCCTATCTTTCTGCGTTCCAAGGAGGCTGACAGATATGTATTCCGTGCAAGAGACTACCCTGACCGAAGAAGAATTGGCGGCGCAGTTCTCGGAGAACTCGCTGACCGTCTTGCGCAAGCGTTACTTGCGCAAGGATGCGCAAGGCGAACCCGGCGAATCGCTCAGCGAGATGTTCCAACGGGTGGCGCAGCACATCGCCGCGGTGGAGGCCGAATGGGGCGAAGACCCCGCCCAGGCCGAGACGATCTTCTACCAGCTGCTCACCCATCTGCGCTTTATTCCCAACTCGCCCACCTTCACCGGCGCGGGCACACCGTTGGGACAACTGGCCGCCTGCTTCGTGCTCCCCATCGAGGACGATATGGGCCGTGGCGCGGGCGGCATCTTCCAGACCTTGCGCGACGCCGCTCTCATCCAACAGACCGGCGGCGGGAACGGCTTTTCATTCTCCCGACTGCGCCCCAAAGATAGCCTGGTTCTTTCCAGCATGGGGGAGGCCACCGGCCCGATTGGCTTCCTGCGCGTCTATGACCGCGCCTTCGGTGAGATCGCCCAGGGGGGCAGTCGGCGCGGCGCGAACATGGCCGTTCTGCGCGTGGATCATCCCGATATCGCGGATTTCATCGCCTGCAAGACCAGCGAGGATGCCATCACCAACTTCAACATCTCCGTGGGCGTGCTCGACAGCTTCATGGAAGCGGTAGAACAAGATGAGATGTGGACGCTTCAATTTCCCGATGTCCATCATCCCCACTATCGCGACTTCCATGGCACACTGGAAGAAGCCGAGGAGGCGGGAGTTCCCTTGCGGGCCTACCGGCGCGTGAAAGCGCGCGAGCTCTTCAACCGCATCGTGCAACAGGCCTGGCGCAACGGCGAACCGGGGATGCTCTTCCTGGACGCCGCCCAGCGCGACAATCCCGTCCCGCACCTGGGCCATTACGAAAGCACGAACCCCTGCGGCGAGCAGTTCCTGCTGCCTTACGAGAACTGCTGCCTCAGCTCTATCAACCTGGCCCGCCACCTCACCCTCACCGAAGAAGGCGCGCCCGCCATTGATTGGGACAAACTGGCGCAGACCATCCGCGTGACCACCCGCTTCCTCGATGATGTGATCAACGCCAACGCTTACGTCCCCTCGGTGCCGCAGCTCCGCGAGGCAGCCTACCACACTCGCCGCATCGGGCTGGGCATCCTGGGACTAGCCGATCTGCTCTACCACATGCGCCTCCGCTACGGCTCAGAACCTGCCCAGGAGCTCACCGCCCAGGTGATGGAATTCTGCCGCTACCACGCGATGCGCACCAGCATCGCGCTGGCGCAAACGCGCGGCCCCTTCCCCGCCATCACCGGCAGCATCTATGACCCGCAGAATGTCACCTGGCACCCTCCCGCCTGGCCCCAGTGGCTCGGCGAGGGCCCGGCCCACGATTGGGGCCGCCCCCCGCTGGATTGGGAAGAGGTTGTTGCAGGAATTCGGGAGCATGGGATCCGTAACGCGGCACAGCTCACCGTCGCGCCCACCGGCACCATCGCCACCGTTGCCGGCGTCGAAGGGTACGGCTGCGAGCCGGTCTTCGCGCTGGCTTACACCCGCTACGTGCAGGATAACGGCCAGCAGCTCCCCCTTCGCTACGTCAGCCCGGCCTTCACCCAGGCCCTCGATGACGCCCACATCTCTCCTGAGGCGCAGGAGCGGATTCTCGAGCAGGTGCTGAGCAGCGGGAGCTGTCAGCAGGTCGCCGAGCTGCCCGACGATCTCCGTGATACCTTCGTCATCGCCTCCGACATCTCCGCCGAGGGACACATCCGTATGCAGGCCGCGCTACAGGCATTCACCGATGCCAGCATCAGCAAGACGATCAACTTCCCCGCCAGCGCGACCGCTGACGACATCGCCGAGGCGTTCCGGCTGGCCTGGCGGCTCGGCTGCAAAGGCCTGACGGTTTACGTCGCCGGCTCGCGCGGCAAAGAGGTGCTCGAGACTGAGGCCACCCGCCAGCAAAAGGAGCCTGTCGCGCAACCAGCAGCAGCCACGAAGCCCTGGGAAGGCACCGCCGTGCGCCCTCGCCCGCAACGGCTGCCCGGATTCACCTATCGCGTAGCGACCCCGCTGGGCACGGCGCACGTCAACCTCAACATCAACGGGCACGAGCAGCCCTTCGAGGTCTTCCTCAATGTCGCTAAGGCCGGCTCCGATACCGCCGCCGTCGCCGAGGCCATCGGGCGGCTCATCTCGCTCGCCCTGCGCCTCCCCTCCCCCATGGAACCGCGCCAGCGCCTCGAAGAGGTCGTGGATCAACTCAGCGGCATCGGCGGCGGGCGCCCCCTGGGATTCGGCCACAACCGCGTCCTCAGCCTGCCCGATGGCGTCGCCCGCGTGCTGAGCGACTATCTCCGCGACTCCGCACCATGTGAAGAGAGCGATCTGCAGCTCAAGACGCCCGTCCTCGGCAAAACCGTGGCCGCAGCCGAGCCACAACAGCCCAATCTCTTCACTGTTGGCGATCTCTGCCCCGGCTGCGGGCAGGCCGCGATGGTCTACACAGAAGGATGTCGCCGCTGTTATGCCTGCGGGCACAGCGAGTGCTAAACGCAAAAAGAAGCGGGGCCTCGGCCCCGCTTCTGCGTTATTTCAAGGAAAGCGCGTGGGCTATTTCACTTCCATGATGCGGAAGTGAATCTCACCTTTTGGCGCGCGCACCGCGACTACATCGCCGGCCACGCTGTTGAGCAGCGCCCCCCCCAACGGCGAGACGTGCGAGATGTAACCTCGGCTCGGATCGGCCTCATCAGGCCCGACGATGTAATAGGTCTCCACTTCGTCGTACCCCTCTTCCTTCACCACGACCGTGCTTCCCAGACTCACGCGCCCATCCCCGTTGCGCTGCGGTTCGATTAAGACCGCGTTGCGCAGCTTGGCTTGCAGTTCAAGGATGCGCCCCTCCAAGAAGCCCTGCTCCTCTTTGGCGGCGATATAATCCGCATTTTCGGAGAGATCGCCCTGTTTAATCGCCGCATGCAACCGCGCCGCCAGCGCCGGGCGTTTGATATTGAGTAATTCTTCCAATTCAGCCTCTAGGGCCGCCTTGCCCTCTGGCGTCAAATAAACCGCTTCATTCATGCTGTCCAGCTCCCTAGAAAATAGCCTGAGCGTAAGACAGGTTGCCAACCTGTCCTACATTTTCATCCTCGGTGGTGTGCCGAAGGAACATGAGGACTCCTTCGAAAATCTGTAAATCACTTACGCGGTATTGTAC
>Ga0209614_1001426_pt1 | contig 17983 bp, 19 predicted proteins | sample BlaSprsedimmetaG_FD_185484 | JGI IMG/M metagenome (GOLD analysis project Ga0209614, IMG submission 185484) | Hot spring sediment bacterial and archeal communities from California, USA to study Microbial Dark Matter (Phase II) - Blank Spring... ... | reverse complement strand
GGTGCAATGCGTACCAACTGATCGGCACGCGGCACATACTTGCCGGCGCTTTGCCACATGTCGCGGTAAACTAAACTGAATCTGATTTCTTTTGCCATGATAATTCTATTTTTTTATGTTGTTTTTTTCAATTTTTGTTACTTTTCCTTTGCCACCGGTAACTGTTTCAACAGCAGCAATTATAGCCGCCAACGTTCCGGATGAAATTGATTGTGTGCCAGCACCTGGTTTTCCCTGATTTTCGGGTAGTGGCCAAAATCTGTTGGTCACCCTGATGAGCAGGTTCCCAATCAACACAACCAGCCCAAGTATTATCAGAACTGTTATCATTCCGACAACCATGATTGAAAACGCATTGCTTAAACTTTCTTCCATTTTTTAATTCTCTTTTATGTTTTTACTTCAATAATAACGCTACTTGTCAACCTGATTTTTTTTGAGCCAATTTTTATTGCTTATACGAAAAAAGTAATTAGTTCGCATAAAAAAAATGACCTTTTGTGAAAAAAAGGATCACAGATTTCGATTGTTCTTTTAGAAATGGGGGGGGAGAAATTCCAGATTGGTTAGACAGAATTCCAATACTTATATTTTTAAAAACAACTCGATTCATAAGTACAAAAATGCATTGTTTTTCGGAAAAGTGTAGAATCCGGAGGGCTTAACGCAACAGATTTAAACCTACTTTAACGTAAGTATGGCACGAATATGTTTAGCACGTTTAACTATTGCAATTGGTCAAATGTTTTTTTTAATCTGATTCATAAAAAAAATGTAACTGCATGTAATGAACCAGCCGCAGATGCGTCTTAACAGTGTTACATAAAACAAAAAGAGCTAATTTGCAGGATTGAATGTTCATAACTAAAAAAACAGAAACAACTTAGGGCAGCAGTCAATACATGCCCTAACTTTGGAAACCTGCTAAAAAGCAGAGGAAAAACAGTAAAGCAAATGGTTACCAGCGATTTTAAAACAAGAGTTCTGCCAGTGAGTAAAAAGTTGCTCAATTACGCGGTCCACTTCATGAAAGATGAAGAAACAGCGCAGGATGTGGTTCAGGATGTTTTTCTGAAGCTCTGGCAAAAAAAAGACGAGCTGGACCAGATTGAAAACATAGAAGCGTTTGCCATGCGGATGACGCGAAACCGGTGCCTCGATGTTTTAAGGGCAAACAAAGTGGTGCCCATCGATGCAGAAACCGACCGCAAAATGAAGCAGGAAACCATTGATGTTCATTCACAAATTGAATTAACTGAAGCCGCCACCCAGGTAAAAACGCTGATTAATCAGTTGCCCGACGTGCAGCGGCAAATAATGCACCTGCGCGACATTGAACAACTGGAGTATGAAGAAATTGCCGAAATGACAGGTCTGCAGTTGAACGCCATCAGGGTAAACCTGTCGAGGGCAAGAAAAAAGGTACGTGACCAATTTTTAAAATTGAATTCAGATGGAAACGAAAGAAGTAAAATACTTGCTGCAACGCTATTTTAACGGCGAAAGTACACTTGCCGAGGAACGGCAGTTGGAAAAATACTTTCAGACGGGAAAAGTAGCTGATGAATTGAAAGAATATGCCGGATTCTTTGGAGGCATTTCAGAACTTTCGCAGAACGAAAGGGATGCTCAACTCGAAGAAGAGATAATGGACTTCATTCTCGAAACCGAATCGAAAGAAAAAACGAAATACCGCCGGTTGTGGCAAACAGTAACGGGCATTGCAGCCACGGTAATTATTGTAATTGGAGGATTGCTTTTTTACCAGCAGGGCGACCAGCAGTTTGATGATACTTTTGACAATCCGGAAGAAGCGTATGCTTACGCTGAACAGACGCTCGGTTACATCTCGGCCAAATACAATAAGGGAATGACTGGTATGGCCAGCCTGTCGAATTTCGGAAAGCTTTCAGAAGCTGCTGAACCGATGCAAAAAGGGGTTAGGCCGGTAAACGAATACCTGAAAATGGTTGAAAAAATGAGAAAGGATTGATTGCATGAATGCGGGAATGAAAAAACGTGTGAAGAAAAGAATGAATGAGAAAATATATAAATGAAAAGGACATACTTTAAACATGAAATTTTAAACTTTTAACATTGAATGCCATGAAACGATTGATTTTAATTCTTGCAGTTGTATTGCCCATGGCAGTGCTTGCACAAAAGACACCTGTTGACCGGCTGTTTGAAAAATATGCCAACAAAGAGGGATTTACTACCGTTAGCATTTCGGGCAAACTGCTGGGATTTGCCAGTAAAATTGAAACCGGTGATGCAGCCACCAGCGAAATGCTGTCGAAACTGAGTGGGATTCGTATTCTTTCGGTTGACAACAAGGATCTGACCGGACCGCTTGATTTTTACAAGGAACTTGAAAATGACGGTTTTTTCAAAAACAATCAGTACGAAGTGCTCATGGAAGTAACCGAAGCCAATGAAGTAGTGCGGTTTCTGGCCAAAGATGGCGGCAACGGAAAGTTTTCGGATCTGGTTCTGGTGGTTGGCGGTAACGACAATGCGCTCATCAGCATCAGCGGCATAATCGATCCGGAAAATATCGGTAAAATTACCCAGTCGCTGGACATTAACGTAGACGGGAAAAAAGTGAAATAAGCGGATTTTAAACTGCGAAAGCATGAAGAGACCGGAGAAAATAACCCACCGGTCTCTTTTTTTATGATGCGCACAGCCATTAGTTGGTGCATTTTTCTAATTTTATGCGCACAAATTTAATAATGACAAATATGCCGGATAACGCAATTTTTGGAAAGCACCAGATAAAACCAGGTGAACACCGCCTGTTCTCCAGCGAACAATTTGCCCTGGGAGCCCAACGAAAAAAAGAGGGATGGGTACTTTTATATCCCGAGTATTTCACCGCCGGCGACACCGAAGAACCCGATTTTGAGCAGGGTGAATATTTCCAGACCGGCAAATCGAATTCTCTGCTCATCGTTCCTGCGCTGCCCGAAAAACCACTGGTATTTAAAGGCAGTAAACTTCATGTATCGCCCGGACAAAAACTCACCTTCTTTTTAAATATCCCTTTAACCATTCAGGTATATTTTTCAAAAATAATTCCTGAAAACCTTATGAAAGAGTTCCCTACCCAGCGGCTTTCCGATACATGGTTTGGCGACCCGTTTGGTGGCGAACCGGCTTTTTCCATTGGAAGCGGGTTTTTCATGACCCCGGAGGAAGCCATTCCCTCGCCCTTTGAAAGCATTTGCCCGGTTACCATCCACAACAACTCTCCCGGCGTGCTCGAAGTAGAGAGACTCATCATCAGGGTTGAAAATATGGCGTTGTACCAAAACAAAGGAAATATTGTTACCAGCCTGTTGCTTGTTGAATACAGAGGAAAGGAAGTCATCAGCTCGGCAACCTATCACTATTCCAAATCATTTCATGGCGAACAGGCAGAACTGGTGACCAAACCACGCAGCGAAAGCACCAGAAACCTGCTGAAAATCAATTTTCATTTCATTAAAAACCTTTATAAACAGGAACTATGAACATCGCATGGACCGATTTTTTTACTGCCGCAACCCTTGAAAAAATCATACGGTTTGCAGTTATTCTGACAGTGGGCGTTGCCATTATTTATTTCATTGCATTTCTTGTAAAAAAAATATTACCGCCAAAATGGTCACGTCAACGAAAAATGATCATCAACCGGGCGGTTCAGTACACGGGCTTTATTACCCTGTTTTTAATTGTTATTTCCGAATTGGAAATCAGCCTGGCGCCCATTTTCGGTGCAGCAGGTGTAATCGGTCTGGTCATTGGTGTTGCTTCCCAAACCAGCATAGGGAACATTGTGAGCGGGTTTTTCCTGGTTTCCGAGAAATCGTTTGAAATTGGCGATGTTGTGCGGCTGGGCGATAAAACAGGAACGGTTTTCAGCATCGATTTACTCTCCATTAAAATAAGGACCTTCGACAACCTGCTCATCCGTGTACCCAACCAAACGGTAATCAGCACAGAACTTACAAATCTTACCCGTTTTCCCGTCAGGCGAATTGATACTTTGGTAAGCGTGGCTTACAAAGAGGATTTGAGTAAAGTAAAAAGCATTTTGGAAAATGTAGCCAAACAAAATCCGTTGTGCCTCGACGAGCCTGAACCGGTTATCATTTTTCAGAATTATGGTACCAGCGGGATTGAAATCACCCTGGGCGTTTGGGTAGAACGCGCCAATTTTCTGAAGGTGAAAAATGCTGTATTTATGGAGATAAAAGAAGCATTTAATAAAGAAGGAATTGAGATTCCATTTCCGCACATCAGCCTTTATACCGGCGAAGAAACAAAGCCGTTTCCGGTGGAGGTGAAGAAGTAGGAAGAGGGATAGAAGTTGGCAGTCGCAGTCGGCAATTGGCAAGAGATTGAATTTGCCAACTGTGCTTTTTGCCAACTGCCAACTGCTATTTTGCCAACCTTTTTACTTCAGCCCCTTACTTTTCAGATAAGGTTCAATGGAAGGTTCTTTTCCACGGAAGTTTTTATAAACAGTCATGCCGTCGTCGGCACCGCATTTTTCAAGCAGGGTTCTGAATTTGGCAGCTACCTCCTGATTGAAAATATCGCCTGTTTCCTTGAAAGCATAAAAGGCATCGGTATCGAGCACGCCGGCCCAGTAATACACATAATAACCAGCCGAATATCCGCCGCTGAAAATGTGTGAGAAATAGGTGCTCCGGTAGCGGGGCAGAATCTCAGGAATGAGTCCTATGTTGTCCATCGAAGCTTTTTCGAATGCACGCACGTCGTCAATCACCGGGTTTTCGGTGGTGTGGTAGTCCATGTCGAGCAGTGCCGCAGCCACAAATTCACCGGTAATAAATCCCTGGTTGAACGTACCGCTCATTTCCAGTTTTTCAATCAGTTCATCGGGAATGGGTTCGCCGGTCTGGTAATGGCGGGCATACACTTTCAGCACTTCGGGTTCGGCAGCCCAGTGTTCCATAATTTGAGAAGGTAATTCCACAAAGTCACGTGGCACGCTACCGGCAGTGCGGTCGTACGGACCATCGGCAAACAAGCCGTGCAGTGCGTGTCCAAATTCGTGGAAGAAAGTGGAAACTTCGTCGAAACTAAGCAGCGCCGGAGTATTTCCCGAAGGACGTGTAAAATTCATTACAATGGAACCGATGCGCGGAATACGTTCACCATTTCGGTACGTAGCGCTTCTGAAACCGGTGGACCAGGCTCCTACCCTTTTGCCGTCGCGTGGGTGGAAATCCATGTACATCACACCCAGTTTGGAACCATCGGCTTCCAGCACTTCATAAACCTCTGCTTCTTCATGATACGTTGGCCAATCGCGTGGCTCGAGTTTCAAACCGTATAAATTTTCAACCACATAAAACAACCCTTTTTTGGCATTGTCGAGGCTAAAATAGGGCTTCAACTCCTCTTCATCCAAATCAAATTTTTGTTTCCTCACTTTTTCAGCATAATACCACCAGTCCCAGGAGGCCAGTTTGAAATTTCCGCCTTCTCTATCGATAATGGCCTGCATTTCATCCCGTTCCTTTTTGGCCACTTCCATGGCGGGCTCCCAAAGTTGCATCAGGAATTCATAAACTGCTTCGGGTGTTTTGGCCATGTTCACATCAATGATGTATTCGGCATGGTTACCAAAGCCCAGCAATTTGGCTTTTTCATCCCGGAGTTTTACAATTTTTTTTATGATTTCCTTGTTGTCGTGTTCGTTGTCGTTATCACCGCGCATAAAGTAACCACGGTACAGTTTTTCACGCAAATCGCGGTTTTCGGCATATTGTAAAAACGGCAACATACTGGGTTTGGCCAGGGTGAAAACCCATTTGCCTTCCTCGCCAGCCGCTTTGGCATCGTCGGCTGCACGGGCAATCACATCATTCGGCAAACCGGCCAAGTCTGCCTCATTGTCAATTACCAGTTTAAAGTTGCGATTGGTTTCGGCCAGCAGGTTTTCACCAAACTGCAAACTCAGTTTCGATAGCTCTTCGTTTAGTTCACGGAGTTTTGCCTGATCTGTATCTGATAAATTTGCGCCACCACGCACAAAATCTTCGTAATATTTTTCAGTAGCGCGCATTTGCTCCTTATCGAAACCCAATTCATTGCGCCTTTCGTAAACACTTTTAATTCTTTCAAACAGTACCGGATTTAACGAAATATTGTCGCGGTGCTTCGTCATCAGCGGCGAAACTTCACGCGCCAGAGCCTGCATCTCGTCATTGGTATTGGCCGAGTTGATGGGGTAAAAAGTTCCGGTTACCTTTCCCAGCAGCTCACCCGATTTGTCGAGCGCCAAAATGGTATTTTCAAACGTAGGCTCATCTGAATTACTCACAATCGCCTCAATTTCAACCTCCTGTTGTTTTATGCCTTCTTTGATTGCCGGAAGAAAATGGTCGATTTCAATTTCATCGAACGGTGGTACTCCGTAGGGAGTGGTCCACTCTTTAAAAAAGGGATTTTCCATATCTGCATCTGTACTGCTCTGTTGGTTCTGGCATGAGATAAATGCCACAGCCAAAACCAAAGTTCCAATTATTAATTTTTTCATATTCACTTAACTTTTATTGAATTTGGGGCGAAAATAACGAATTTCTGTTTACCAGAAAAGGATTATTCCTTTTCAAACCAGGAGTGATGCATTGCACTGAAAATAATTGGCCTTAACATAAGGGATACCCAACTCAAAACTCCCGACGGCAAAGATGTTTATGTTCCAAATGCAATGATCATCAAGAATCCGCTCATCAACTATACCATCGATGGTTTTTTGCGGTACGAATTTGTGGTTGGTCTGCCCTCCGACTCGGACTACAACGCAACTATAAAAGCCATTGAAGATGCGGTGTCAAAGGTTGAAGGAATTATAAAAAAACGGCGAAAAGCAACCGTAAACATTACAGGCTTATCGGCTGGCAGAGTTGATGTTACCGTTCATTTCTGGATCGATACGTTTACTGTAAAAGAGGAAACAGAAAAAATTCGTTCGAGGGTATTTGCTGCCGTTCAGAATGTTATTGAATAAAGGAATTCTGGAAATGTGGCCGAATCAATTCGAAAGTGCTATTCTGCTGTTATTTCCTCAAAATGTGCCTGCGCCCATTCAATCATCATTCCAACTGCAGGCATTAAATCTTTTCCTGTTTTTGTGAGGGAATATTCCACACGCGGAGGAATTTCATTGTACATTTTTCGGTTTATCAATTTGTCTTCCACAAGTCTTTTTAAAGTGCCCGAAAGCATTTTCTGCGAAATATCCGGAACAGCTTGTTGTAGTTCTTTATAGCGCATAATTCCGTTTTGACTCAGTGTGCTTAAAATCAGCAAGGACCACTTGTCGCTCATACGACTTATAACATTCCTGATAGGGCACGTCGGATATTGTAAATCTAATTTTCGCATTGATTTTAATTTTATTGTTACAAAATTAGTTAATAATCTCTTTTAGAGAGTAAATTTCCAAACAGATTATTATAATACTAAAAATGGATAATAATTTTCAATAAAAAATTTGTTTTTAAAAATCTGAAAATCAACAAATCTAACCACGTAGGTTCGTTAGTAACAGGTTTGCACAATCTCTAAAAATACCTGACCTTTGAAGTAATAAAATTTTAAAAATGCAAAAAAGATGAAAAAAGCAATTGTGATAGGAATCCTGTTCATTGCGTTGTTCTTAGTTAAAGTCAGCGCACAAAACAAAGTTGTACTTCTTGATATTTCACAAGAAGATAAATCTGAGTACTTAAAGGTCAGTCCCCAAATATTTGAACAATACCAGGATATTATTGAAAATCAATTTGGAGCAACGCTTATTATTAATGAAGACCGGGAAGTTGACAGTGAATTTTTGGAAAAGACGGATATACTGATTGTTCTGTCCACCTTATCGTCCACTGATTTAAAAAAGACCAGGACAGAAACTGAGATCGAGTCAATAATCAGTTTTGTGAAAAACGGAGGCAGGCTGATCTTCTTCACAGACGAAGACAGGCGCATTGATATAAAGGCTTTTGGCGCCAATGAAATTATTACTCCGTTTGGAATGGAGTTTGGCAATGACCTGCCTAATTTGAGGAATGCAGGAGCCATCAGTTTCATCGGTGAGTTTATTGCCGGAAAGTATGAATTACCTTACAGCGGAAGTCGGGAGCTAACGGGCGGCATACCGATTAGTGTTATGAATGCCGAAGGTGGCCATGTGCACGGAGCTTATATAAAACTTGCTAATGGTGGCAAATTGGCTGCCTTTGGGGAAACAATGGTCGGTTTATTTATTGGCGGAGTGGAATTTAAAATGCCTGACGGCAATACCATTGTCTGGAAAGGCAAAGACAATAAGCAGTTCATGAAAGAGCTCATTGCCTGGACACTGGAGGATTGATGTTTCAGAATTTATTTTATCCTGCTGTACTCCTCATCCATAACAGGCTCCATCCAAACGGCACCACCTTCGTCTGTATTCAGGCTAACGGCAATATGCGCAAATTCACTGTCAGGTGCAGCGCCGTGCCAGTGCACAACGTTTCGCGGAATTTCAACCACATCGCCTTCGTGCAATAATTGGGCAGGTTCCCCTTTTGCCTGGTAATATCCTTTGCCGCTGGTAATAAAAAGGAGCTGGCCGCCCGGATGCGAGTGCCAGTTGGTCCGGGCTTTGGGTTCAAAAGTAACATGGCCAAAACTGGCATGAAGTGCTGTGTCGCTGGCTCCCATCATTTGCAGATACGCCGTGCCCGCAAAATTGTTGTTGGTAATTTTTTCGCCTTTTGGAAAAACGGTTTCTGTTTGAAGGTTGGTTTCGTTTGGTTTCTTTTCTGCAGTGCACCCGGCAATAAGGAATATCAGAAAAATCAGATTGAAAATAAAAAACTTTTTCATTGTTGTATTTTTTAATTTATTGAATTCGTACCTTCATTATTTTAACTCTCAAGTGTTTATTTACAATTGAGTCGATGCCAGAGGTATCGAATGTTTATAGAAATGTTTGATAGTTTTTTTGTTCGACCCCGGCTGGGGTCGCATTGTAACTTACAATTATACTTCTTCTATAAACATGTGAACCCTCTGGGTTCCTATATTGTCAAAAGATCAGTTAAGTACATGGTTCTTTCCATTCGGAACGTTTCTTCAATCCCTGTTTTCGAGTACTTCATCCAAAACTTCTTGAGCTGCTTTGGCTTCTTTTTTACCGAGGGTTGATTTTATAATGCCAATGAATTGCTGTAACTGTTCCGGCGTTAAACCTACATTCAGGCATATATTCAAATGCGAACGGAGCATGGGATCTGCACTGCCTATGCTGCTGATTACCGCTATTGTTACCAATTCTCTTTCGGCGAAAGTTAAAACATCGCGGTCGAAAATATCGGCAAACAAATGTTCTTTCAGAAAGATTTCTATTACGGGTGCAAAAGCCGCATATCCGGTTTGTGGCCCTGTCTGAATTACTCCTGTCAGTTTTTCCAGATTCTCTTTGCCCCGTTCATATTTGTTTGGTTCATCCTGAATCGGAGATGCTTCTGCCCCCATTTCATCGTTGATTCCTTTGGCTTTTCGTTCATCGAGCACTTCCATAAAGGTTTGCAACCCCCTGATGCTTCTTGGAAACCCGCAATAGGCATACAGGTGAACGAGCACTTCTTTAATCTGATTTACGGTAAGTCCTGCCTACGGGGGCTTCATTGATAGCAACATTATTTCCTGGTTGACAGGCATTTAAACTGAAGCTAATTATGATGGCTAAAACGGTTAATAATTTTTTCATTCTATTTTGTTTTACATGATTATTAATTATCATCGCGAGTCATCAATCTTGTAAACGAAAGTGAACCCAACTTCCATTTACCATTCTGTTTGATATAAACTTCTGTAACTTCGAAGGGATTGGTCACCTCATTCCCTCCAACCTCGGCCAGCAAATCGATTCGATTTAAAAGAATAGCGGTATTTTCGATTATCTTCACCGAAACCTCGTGAATGCCGGCTTTTTTGTACCAGATTCCACCGCTTTCAATGATATCCATTTCCCGTTCTTTTCCCCAGGAACCGCCCATGTGTACAAACATTGATTTTTCGTGAAACAGGTTGCCCAGTTTATCCACATTCTTGTCGGCCATCCACTGCCACTTGTCTTTCGATAGTTGAATGATTTCCTGCTCAGCGGCAGTATTTTGTGCGAACGACCACTGCGTAGTCAGCATAATTACAAATAGTCCGATAATTGTTGTTTTCATAGTTGTTATTCTTTACAAATGTTTTCCAAAAAATTCATTCAGCTTATTCACCGCCTGTTCTACATATTCCGGAACATAATAAGCTTGAATGTGAGTGGCTCCCGGAATCAGAAATAGTTCCTTTTCATCTGTTCCGGTAGCCATGTTGAATGCCCTGTCGGTCATATAGTAAGTATCGGCTTTGCTACCTGCCATCATTAATAAGGGCTGGTTGATTAATTCCATGTTGGCGGCTGCGTCAAAAGCCATCAAATCAAGCAGACTGCTCATGGTATAACGAAATGTAGAATTGGGATGCGCGTGGGTTCTGTGATAATAATAATGGCCTTCACGATACAAGTCGAACGGCATTTTATCAGCTTCTTCATCGGTCGCAATGGTATTGGCGGCATAGAGAATTTCGCCCCCGGCCGCTTCCTGTGCACGGGCTTCAGAAGCCTGTTTTAACCGTTCCTGAATGGTGGAAACCTGGGAGTTCATAAATCCGTTTTTCCTTACCACGCCTGAGTTAAACATACTCAGTGTTGCCACTGCTTTGAAGCGCTTATCGGTTTGGGCCGCAGCAAGCGAATAACCACCGCCACCGCAAACACCCAATACGCCCAATCGGTCGGCGTTTACCCCTTCATACTGCGTAATAAAATCAGCCATTCCGCGAACGTCGTTAATCCGGTTTGCCGGCCTGTCAACATTGCGTGGCTCACCGCCACTGGCACCCTGATACGAAGCATCGGCAGCTATTGCGATGTAACCCGATTCGGCCAGACGCTGTGCGTACAGCCCGGCTACCTGCTCTTTAACACCGCCGTTTGGATGCGCAACCACAACAGCAGGGTAACTCTTTGACGGGTCGTAGTTGGCAGGTGTGTAAACATTGGCAGCGATTTCAATCCCATTCAGTTTATAGGTTACCGGATGAACATTCACTTTGCCCGGTAAATTTTCGGTAATGGCATCCTGGTAAACCAGGCCAAAAGGATTATCCGTTAGGGTTTGACCTGAAGTTATGATGCTTGTCGTCATTAGCATAATTATCAAAAATTGGTGTTTTACTATTTGTTTCATTTTTAATCTCCTTTCTGAAAATTTTTAATTTTTGTTTGTTTGACGTTGGCAGGTTCGCCAACCGGCGAACGCTGACAAGTCAGTCCGTTATGCTTAACCTGCCAACGTCGTTAGACTTGACAGCGTTAACCAAGTTATTATTCATCCAATCCCTTTTCCATTAGCCATTCCGACATCAAATCGGCAATTTCCACATTGTTTAAATCTGAAAACGGGAAATGCGTGTTGCCGGTTATTCCAATTTCCGGCAGATGAACCACGGTTACGTCGCCCCCGTAGCGATTTACAGCCTCCGCCCACAGCCTGGCCATCTCAAGACGGGCGCGCCAGCCATCTGTTCCCGGGTTTGGGTCGGGTTCAGCGGGGATATTGTCGCCATAATAAATAATAATCGGGATTTTGGTAAGCTTCATAAAATCTTCCATAGGAACGCCAGCAGCTTCCAGTGGCCCTGATGAGCTTGAAATGGGTACAGGCACTTCTCCCTCTGGAAAAACAAAGCCGCTGCCCGGTTCGTAGGAAACTATGGCTTTTATATTTTGATTCTTTATGGCAGTCAACCAACCCATGCCGCCGGAATGTGAATGAGAAACAAGAATCCCCTCACCGATTTTGTCGAACAGTGCAGAAACGGCATCCACATTCACCTGAATATCAATAGACCCGATGTTGGGCGTCATCTGCCGGAAATACTGATTTAAAGTTTCTGCATCTTTAGCAAACTGCACTCCGGGGAAATAGTCCGGCCAGACTCCTATCCGAAATATGTTGAACCAAAACTGCTCATCGGGAGTCGGAGTAATGGTGCCTTCTTCCATACTTCGTCCTGCTCTTCCACGCCTCGGCTGGTCCATCAAATACACACTGAATCTTCTTCTTAAAAATATGTTTTGGAAGCCTTCGCGACCGTCGGGCGTGGTTTCCCAGGTTTTGGAAAACTGTCCGATGCCATGCCAGAAAACCAGTGGCAATTTTCTTGTTTTGTGCGGAATCTGATAGAAAATGTATGCATGGTCGCCACGAAAAGTTTGACCTTCGGGTGTGCGTTCGATGGCATCAAATGTTCCCGGGTTTGTGATGGCTGAACCGCCAACTGCAAAACTGCCCTGTTCCTGAATTATCAGCGCGTTTTCCGGAATCATTATATTATCTGATGTTGTGGCACACGATGACAGAATGATAACGGCCAGAAAAAACGCCGGCACACTCATTTGTACCTGCCTTGTAAAACCTGCGTAAATACTGTTTAACCAAAAGGATTGACGGCTGTAATTATGATTTTCCATAAAACTAAACTTTTAATCGTTTACAAATGTAAGGACAAACAAGATAGGCTTTTGTATATAAATTACGGCATCTTCTACCATTTTTACGGATTGGACCAACTGAATGGTTTCACCTGTGCCGGAATGTTTAAATTTGTATCATCAATACAACAGAACAGATATGAAAAAGACATTTCGATTTGATACCGTAACAGAATACAATGCACTGAATAATCACGAAACGCTGCATCCTTTGGTCAGTGTTATCAATTTTTCAAACGCAAAGCCCCGCTCCTGGGGCGGTGAAAAAAAGGTGAGACTTCATTTTGGCACATATTGCATTTTTTTGAAAGATGTAAAATGCGGTGATTTGAAATACGGGCGCAATTATTACGACTATCAGGAAGGGACGCTGGTTTTTGTTGCTCCCGGGCAGGTGCTGGAAATTGAAAATGACGGAAAAGTGTATCAGCCCAAAGGTCATGCACTGGTTTTTCACCCCGACCTGATACACGGCACTCCGCTCGCCGGTTTGATGAATGATTATCATTTTTTCAGCTACAACACGAATGAAGCGCTGCACTTGTCCGAACGCGAAAGGCAGATTGTTTTGGATTGTTTTTCGAAAATAAACTATGAACTGCAACAAAATATTGACAAGCACAGCAAAAAGCTCATTGCCTCAAACATTGAATTGTTTCTGAATTACTGCGACCGGTTTTACGACCGCCAATTCATAACAAGAGACAATGTAAATAAAGGAATTCTGGAAAAGTTTGAAGAACAGCTAAACGGCTATTTTTCATCGGACATGCCTCAGAATTATGGCCTGCCATCAGTTGCCTGGTTTGCCGATGAGTTGAATTTATCGGCCAACTATTTTGGCGATTTGATTAAAAAGGAAACCGGAAAATCGGCAAAGGATTACATTCAGGATAAAATTATTGACCTGGCCAAAACCAAAACATTCCATACCGATAAAACCGTCAATGAAATCGCCTATGAACTGGGATTCAAATATCCACAGCATTTCACCCGGCTCTTTAAACAGCGGGTTGGAATGACCCCAAAAGAGTTCAGGCAGTTGAATTGATTTGAAATAAGTAAAAATGGTAGATGATTCCGTACTTTAGTTAATTTCAAGAAATATAAAGAGGTGTATTTTTGTGCCTTAGATAAATTGAAAAACATGAAAATAATAAGCGGACGAACAAAAGATTCTTTATGGAGTTCACGTAAAAAAATTGCCAGCCTCGTAACAGCATTTATTTTCATCTCCCTGTTTACCGTCCAAGGTTTTTCGCAGGAAAACCAAAGAAGTATTGTGGTGAAATATATCAACACCCCTATTCACCTCGATGGAGTAATGGATGAACCCGCCTGGCAAACTGCAGACAAAGGAAGTGATTTCTGGCAGTTTTTCCCTTCCGACTCGGCAAAGTCAATAAATCCTACCGAATTCAAACTGTTATATGATGATCATGCCATTTATGTGGGGATACGCGCCGAAATTAAAACAGAAAATATTGTGGTAGCATCCCTTCGCCGCGATTTTGGAGGAACCAATAACGATAACGTTTCCCTGATGTTCGACACGTTTAAAGACGGCACTACTGCTTTCCTTTTCGGAATGACACCCTATGGTGTAAAACGCGACGGGTTCATTTCAGAAGGAGGTGCAAGCAGTAACGGATTTAATATCACCTGGGATCAAAAATGGCAGGTGGAAAGCACCATGCACAAGGACCATTACATTTTGGAAGCAGCCATTCCTTTCAGTTCACTCAAATTCAGGGAAGGCGATACATCGTGGCGGCTAAAGATTTACCGATGGGACATGCAAACCAATGAACAAAGTACCTGGGCGCGGGTACCGCAAAACCAGTTACTCTCGAATCTGGCTTTTATGGGCGAAATGATTTTTGAAGAGCCACTGGGAAAATCACAAACTCCTGTGGCAATTATTCCTTATATGAACGCATTGACATCAAAAGATTTTGAATCGGGAATAACCAACAATAATTTAAAATTTGGAGGCGATGCTAAAGTGGCTATTGGCAACAGCATGAATCTCGACATCACGGTGAATCCCGATTTCTCGAATGTGGAGGTGGACGATATTTTTACCAACCTCACCCGGTTCGAAGTGTTTCTTCCTGAAAAAAGACAATTTTTTATAGACAACAACGACCTTTTTGGAAACTATGGCGATATGTACAATGCAGCCAAACCGTTTTTCTCACGCCGGATTGGCCTAGCAAGAGATAAATTTGGTAACCTGATTGAAAACCGGATTATTGGCGGAGTTCGCCTCAGTGGAAAATTGAATGAGGACTGGCGGCTGGGATTTTTAAATATGCAAACCAGCGAAGACATTGAAAATGAAATCGCTTCCAACAACAACCTGATGTTGTCGGTACAGAAAAAAATGTTTGCCCGTTCGAATATCGGGTTCTTTGCCATCAACCGCCAGGCTTTTAAAGATTACGATTTTCTGCCAGGTGCCGAAGAATACAACCGGGTTGTTGGTGCAGAATACAATCTGGCATCAGCCGACAACAGTTGGACGGGCAAATTTTACCTGCACAAATCGTTTCAGCCCGACGATAAAAAAGGGAACCTGTCGTCGCAGGCAACGGTAACTTACAACAACCGCAAAATTACATGGATTGCCGACCTGATGTATGTAGATGAAAATTTCAAAGCCGATTTGGGTTTTGTTCCACGAACAGGAATCCTTAAAAACGGCAACGGTTTCCAGTATAAATTCTATCCGTTGGCCGGTCCGGTCAGTCAGCACGGGCCTGGTGTAATGGCCCTTTATTACTGGCAACCCAACATGGATTATAAAAAGACGGACCATACCTACAACTTATATTACAATGTAAATTTCACCGACCAATCTACCCTGCGATTTGATTATGAAAACCAATTCATTTTTCTGACACAAGGTTTTGACCCGACCCGTTCCAGGGGTGTTCCGTTACCGGGAAATCAGGATTATTCATTTAATCAATTCAGTCTGGAATACGAGTCGAATCCGGCAAAAGTATTTTCGTTCACGGCAACAAGTTCGGGAGGGCAGTTTTTTACCGGACATAATTTTACGGCCGGCAGCGAATTGACCATCAGGTACCAGCCCTGGGTGTCGTTCAGCCTGAACACCCGGTACGATGCCATCAGGCTACCTGAGCCACATTCCAATGCCGATTACTGGTTAATTACCCCCAAAGTAGATGTTACGTTCAGTAAATCGCTGTTCTGGGCAACATTGGTCCAGTACAGTAATCAGCGCGACAATCTGGGAATTAACTCACGATTGCAATGGCGGTTTGCCCCGCTGTCGGATTTGTACCTGGTTTACAACGACAACTATTTCACAGAAGATTTCGGTCCGCGGTTCCGGTCAATCAACCTGAAATTGACATATTGGCTGAATTTATAATTTAAAAAAACCAAAATTAAAAACTTCTACACGATGAAATCAAAAAAAATCTTACTGCTTTCCCTTATTCTAACTGCTTTTATAAGCACCGGATATTCACAGGACTGGCCACAGTTTCTCGGTCCTGAAAGAGACAGCAAATCTCCCGAAACCGGTATTTTACGCTCCTGGCCTGAAAGCGGCCCCGAAGTACTCTGGACAGTTCCTTTAGGAATCGGATATGGCGGCCCGGTAATTAAAGACGGCAAAATTTATCTGCTCGACCGTGAGAAAGAAACAGCCGATATCATGCGCTGTTTCGACCTGAATACCGGCGAAGAACTCTGGAAATTTGAATACGAAGCTCCCGGCTCGGTAATGTTTCCCGGCTCGCGGAGCGTGCCTGCAGTCGATGGAAATCATGTTTATTCCTGCGGGGTTTTTGGCGATTTGTATTGTTTTGACATTAACACACACCAACCGGTTTGGCATAAAAACATCTGGACGGATTTTGGCGGCGACCCCGGAAATGCCCCAACTGATGATTCGGCAGGTGGGTTTGGCGGCCGCGGAAATTTTCCGATTTGGGCCATTTCACAGTGTCCGCTCGTTTACGGCGATTTGCTGGTTGTTTTATCGCAGGCTCCCGAAGCCGGTGCTATTGCTTACAATAAGAACACCGGTGAAGTTGTATGGAAAACACCCAACCTGGGAAATGAATCCTACACCAGTCCGGCTGTGGTAAAAATTGATGGCGAAGACCATCTGGTGATGGTTATTTCATCAACAAACCCCATTGGGCGAAGCGAATTGCCAAAAACACCGGGAAGAATTGTTGGAATAGAACCTCTTACCGGAGAAATTATGTGGGATTATAACCAGTGGGATTGCCACATTTCGGTTGCACCTGCTGTGGATGCCGGCGATAACAAAGTGCTTGTTGTGGGCGGATACGAACTTGGCGCAACAATGATACAAGTGGAAAAACAGGCTGACGGAAGCTATCAGACAAAAGAGCTTTTTGTAACCCAAGAATTTGGCGATCAGACCAAACCACCGCTGTTCATCGACGGGTATTTTTACGCGCAATACGGCACCAACAACCGGCGCGACGGATTGACCTGCATGAGCATGGACGGCGAAATTATGTGGAAAACCAAACGCGACCCCGACTTTAACAAAGGCAGTATGATTTATGCAGACGGGCTGATTCTGGCTACCGATGGCGCCAAAAAACTCTACCTGATAGAACCCGACCCGACAGGGTTCAAACCACTGGCATCAGCGGAACTGCTGGGCGAACCCAAACAGGGAGCCGAGGGAATTGCTGCCAGAGTGGGAGGTTCAACCCAGAACTGGGCGCCCATTGCCCTGGCCGACGGAAAACTGCTCATCCGCGACCAAAACCGGATGATGTGTTTGAAAGTGGCGGAATAGGTTTTTATAAAAGATTTTTATAGACATGCGACCCCCGAATTTCTGTACACATACGACCCCGCCGGGGTCGGGTGCTTTGTTGTTGCACCGGTGCTATAAACATTCGACCTCGCTGAGGTCGGTTCGCGTTGTTGTTGCGTTTGGTGCTATAAACATGTGACCTCGCTGAGGTCGTTTCCTTTGGTGTTGCGTTTGGTGTTTTCAATTCCAGCGGCCTGTCCGACTGTCCAGGTGGGAATTGCATGTTTATAGAAAATTGATAGCACGATGCCATTGCGACTCCAGCCGGAGTCGAATTATCTTCAATTAATTAGAAAATAGATTTGAAATTATAACGGATTTATCTTCAAAATCTTTTATATTTATTTGAATTTTAAAACAATAACCGATGGCTGATACATTTTCGCAAATCTACATTCAGGTTGTTTTTGCCGTTCAAAACCGAAAAGCATTAATTCAAGTTTCCTTGTTGATAACTAATTGATAATTAAATGTATATAAAATAGAAAAATGTTGCATGTTTTAGCTTAAAAAGATGAAAGATGCAGAAG
>Ga0209614_1001425_pt1 | contig 17988 bp, 14 predicted proteins | sample BlaSprsedimmetaG_FD_185484 | JGI IMG/M metagenome (GOLD analysis project Ga0209614, IMG submission 185484) | Hot spring sediment bacterial and archeal communities from California, USA to study Microbial Dark Matter (Phase II) - Blank Spring... ... | reverse complement strand
TTATAACCCACGGACCGAGCCCGAGACGGTGACGATCCAGGAGGATCGGGCTTTGCACTGGCTAAGCATGGGGGCGCAGCCCACCAGGGCCGTCCAACGTCTGCTCGTCAAGCTGGGAATCTGGGATCGGTTCGAGCGTTTGAAGCAGGGTGAGGATCTAGACGCCCTGTTGGCCGAAGCAGAAGCGGCTGCTCAAGAAGCGCCGCCTCAGGAGCCTCAACCTGAAGCGGTTGAGGCTGAGACGGTGGAAGAGCCTATTGAAGAGCCTGAAGACGTGATCGTTGACACCGAAGTCGATGTGGATGACGACGTAGAGCCTGTCGACGAGGAAGCAGGTGAGCACGAAGACGAGAACGAGGATGAGCACGAAGACGAGAACGAGGATGAGGACGAAGACGAGAACGAGGATGAGAACGAGGACGAGGACGAGGACGAGAAAGTAGACGAAGGAATCGAGGTGGAAGAGGAAGAGACGGAGGCGTAATTCGCCTGCTGGTGTGGCGATATCGGGCCCCCAACTGTATCAGGACAGTTGGCATCACGGCGTCAACTTCCAATTCTAAACGTCTGCGTTGATTGCTTCCTACGTCTATTTTCAGGGCCTAACCAATCAAATTACTGCATAGCGAGCAAGAATTTGCTAGTCAATGGCTCCTTATTGTTTCTGGCTCGTCCAGGTTAGGAGGGAAACAGGATGAGTACTCACGCTTCGATGAAAGAGTTGATCGAATTTGTGGCCAAGTCGCTGGTGAACGATCCATCCCAGGTCACGGTGTCTGAGATCAAAGGGCAAAACTCGCTGACCCTGGAGTTACGGGTTGGTCCCGAGGATATGGGGCGCGTCATCGGTAAAGGCGGCCGCACGGTGAATGCGATGCGTACGCTCGTTCAGGTAGGTGCTGCCGGACAGGGTAAGCGAGTGACTCTTGAGGTGATCGAAGGCTTTTCGTAATGAGCGCTTCGGCAAAAAGCAACAACGCCGATGGATGGGGCTCAGGGGAAGCGCAAGCGCCTGGGCCTCACTATTTGTTGGTCGGGAGAGTGCTGAAACCTCACGGAGTGCGGGGAGAGATCCGCGTTGAGATTGTCACCGCCTATCCCGACCGATTGATCGAACACGCTTTTTTCTACCTGTCACATCCGGATACCCCGGACGTCGCAGAGCGCTACACTGTGGAATCGGCGCGCTTTCATCAGCGCATCGTTCTGTTGAAATTGAAAGAATGCCAGGATCGGGAGGCCGCCGAAACCCTGCGGGATATGTGGGTGCAAATTCCGACCGAGGAGGCGGCGCCGTTGGAAGAGGGTGAGTATTATCTCTTCCAGCTCCTAGGGGCGCAAGTCGAAACGGAGGCGGGCGAGTGCCTGGGGCAGATCGTGGAGGTCCTGGAAACCGGCGCCAACGACGTATACGTGGTACACGGTCCCCTGGGCGAGATTCTCCTGCCAGCTATCGAGGGCGTGGTGCTCGAGTTCGACACAGTGGCCAAGCGTATGGTGGTCCGCCCATTGCCGGGCACCCTGGTGGATAAAGAGCCGCTGGACGAGACTTGAAGAAGGGGGAGATCGTGCTAGAGCAGGCGGATCTGCGATATTGGGTTGGCTTCAACGTCGTGCGAGGCATTGGCCCCACGCGAGTGCGAGCGCTGTTGGATTATTTCGGCGATTTGGAAAGTGCCTGGCGCGCCCCGTCGATGGCGTTGCGCAGCGCCGGATTGGACCGGCGATCATTGGAGAGCCTGTTGGCCGCCCGCTCGTCGCTCGACCTGGACGAGGTGTTGGCCCGAATCGAGGATGAGGGCGCTCGCGTGCTGACGTGGGAATCTCCTGCGTATCCGCGCCTATTGCTGGAGATTCACGCGCCGCCCCCGGTGCTGTACGTCAAGGGTACGTTGACCGAGACGGATGCCTGGGCCGTGGCCGTCATCGGCACCCGCCGGGCGTCGGTCTATGGGAAAGAGGTGACCCGGCGGCTCACGGGCGCCCTGGCGCGCAATGGGATTACCGTCGTCAGCGGGATGGCGCGCGGGATCGACGCCGAGGCCCATAGGGCGGCGTTGGAGAGCGGCGGACGGACGATCGCCGTATTTGGCTGTGGCATCGATCACGTCTACCCGCCGGAACACCGGAAGTTGGCCCGCGAGATCGAGGCCAACGGCGCCTTGATCAGTGACTACCCGCTGGGGACGAGGCCGGAGGGGCGGAATTTCCCCCCGCGCAATCGCATCATCAGCGGGTTGAGCATGGGGGTGCTGGTGGTAGAGGCCGGGCAGCGGAGCGGCGCGTTGATCACTGCCGACTACGCGGCCGAGCAGGGGCGGGACGTTTTCGCCGTGCCGGGCTCTATCCTGGCCAAGGGGAGCGCCGGGACGAACGTGCTCATCCAGGATGGGGCCAAGCCGGTGCTGATCCCTGAGGATATTTTGGAAGAGTTGAATTTGACGATGGTGGCCGAGCAGGCAGCGGCGCAGCAGTTGCTTCCGACCGACGAGACCGAGGCCGCGTTATTGGAAAAACTCTCGGTCGAGCCGCTTCACGTGGACGACCTGCAGCGGCAGGTGGCGATGCCCATCGCCCAGGTGACCAGCACGTTGGCCATGATGGAATTGAAAGGTCTGGTGCGTCAGGTGGGCGGTATGAAGTACATCGTGGCCCGCGAACCGGGCGTACAATACGTCGTGGAGTGAAGAATGGCTTTTTATGCGTTGATTATGGCAGGTGGTTTTGGCACGCGATTGTGGCCCCTGAGCCGTCACGATCGCCCCAAGCAATCGCTCAAATTGGCAGGCAAGCGCACGATGTTCGAGCACGCGGTAGACCGGATCGTGCCCTTATTTCAACCCGAACACATCCTGGTCGTGACCGGGGCCGAGCACGTCGAGGATCTAAAAGCCCAGGCGCCGGAATTGCCGGATGAAAACTTCATCGTCGAACCCGTGGGGCGCGGGACGGCGCCGGCCATTGGGTTGGGGGCCATTCACTTGCGACGTGAGGACCCCGACGCCGTGATGGCGGTGCTGACCGCCGATCACTTCATCACCAAGGTCGAGCGCTTCCGGGAATTGTTGCTTGCTTCGGAACAGGTGGCCCAGGCAGGGCACCTGGTCACGCTGGGGATCAAACCCACGTCCCCTTCCACGGGGTACGGGTACATCAAGCAGGGCGAGCAGTTGGATACGGTGAACGGTTTCCCGGTCTTCCGGGCCGAGCGTTTCACCGAGAAACCCGGCGCCGAGACCGCTTTCCAGATGCTTGAGAGCGGCGAGTATTCCTGGAATAGCGGCATGTTCGTCTGGCGAGTGGAGCAGGTGATGGCGGAGTTCCAGCGCCAGATGGCCGATTTTTACGTCCAGTTGGCGCAGGTCGAGGCCACACTGGGAACGCCGGGTTACGAACCGACGTTGAAGCGTATCTGGCCCCAGGTCGCCAAGCAGACGATCGATTACGGCATCATGGAGGGGGCGGAGGACGTCGCCGTCATGCCAGCCGACATCGGCTGGTCCGACGTCGGCAGCTGGGCCAGTCTGGTCGATCTGTTGCCCGTGGACGAGGATGGGAACGTGGTCTCGGGGCCCCACGCGGGGATCGATACCCGCGACACGTTGATCTTTGGAAGTGAACGGCTCGTCGCGACCATTGGTTTGGAAGGGATGATCATCGTCGATACGGAGGACGCGCTGCTGGTATGCCCGATGGACCGGGAACAAGAGGTCAGGGATCTGGTGGCGAAGTTAGCGGAGCAGGGTAAGGGAGTTTATCTATAACGGTATGAAAGCATATTGTGTCAAATGCAAAGAAAAACGGGAGATCCAGGACGCCCAGGCGGTCTTTACCAGCAGTGGAACGCCGGCGACCCGGGGCGTGTGTCCCGAGTGTGGGACGAAGATGTTTCGGATGGGTTATACACCGGCCCACGAGGGGCTCGGTCCCAGGGAGCACATGGTCCTTTCCAAGAAGGCCAAGCGGGATATGGCCACAAAGCCCAGTCTGGTGATCGTCGAGTCGCCGGCCAAGGCGCGGACGGTGGGACGCTTCCTGGGCAAGGATTACATCGTGCGGGCCTCGGTGGGCCACGTGCGCGATTTGCCCTCCAACCGGATGGGCGTCAACATCGAGAACGATTTCGAACCGCGCTACATCGTGCCCTCCAAGCGCAAGGACGTGGTGCGGGAGTTGCGACATGACGTCAAGAACTCGTCGGAGATCTACCTGGCGACCGACCCCGACCGGGAGGGCGAGGCGATTTCCTGGCATTTGACCGAGGCACTGGAATCGGCCATTCAATGGCGGCCGGTCAAGCGGGTGGAATTCCACGAGATCACGGGGGACGCGATTGAGCACGCCTTCTCCAATCCCCGCAAGATCGACATGGAACGGGTGGAGGCGCAGCAGGCCCGGCGCATCCTGGACCGCATCGTGGGGTACACGTTGAGCCCGCTTTTGCGGGATAAGATGGGCCGGCGGGGGCTTTCGGCCGGCCGGGTGCAGTCGGTAGCGGTGCGCCTGGTGGTAGACCGGGAGCGAGAGATTGAGGCCTTCGTGCCGGACGAGTACTGGTCCCTCGAAGCGGAATTGGCCAAGCAGGAGGAGGAGCCGCAGACGTTTTTCGCCCGGTTACACCGGATCCATGGTGAGAAGCTGGACCTGCAGAGCCAGGCCGAGGTCCAAGAAGTCATCGCCGATCTGGAGCAGTCGACGTATACGGTGACCAACGTCAAGGAGGGGCAGAGACGGCGTCGGCCCTCGCCGCCCTTCACGACCAGCACGATGCAGCAGGAGGCCTCCCGGCGTTTGAGTTTCACGGCGCGGCGGACGATGCGCTATGCCCAGCAACTCTACGAGGGCATCGACCTGGGTGACGGGCCGGTCGGCCTGATCACTTACATGCGGACCGATAGCGTCAACGTGGCCGAGCAAGCTCAGGCGAATGCTCGGAAATACATCGAGGAAAAATACGGCAAGAAATACATGCCAGCGGAGCCGCCCCAGTACAAGACGAAGGCGAAGGGGGCCCAGGAGGCCCACGAGGCGATTCGACCCACCAGCGTCTTCCGCACGCCGCGCGAGATGAAACCCTTCCTGGATCGCAACCAGTACCGGCTCTACCGGTTGATCTGGCGCCGTTTCGTATCCAGCCAGATGTCGCGCGCGGTCTACGACACGATCGCGGTGGAGATCGAGGCGGGGCCGGCGGGCGAGTCGGATGGGAAGGATCGTCCCTATCTCTTCAGGGCCAGTGGTTCCAGTTTGCGCTTCAAGGGCTTCTTGATCGTGTACGAGGAGGCCAAGGACGACGAGGATCGTGAGGCGGTCGAGGGGACGCGGGAGGAGATACCGCCCCTGGCTGTGGATGAGTCGGTCGATCTGGTCGATCTGCTGCCGGATCAGCACTTCACCCAGGCGCCGCCCCGCTTCAGCGAGGCGACCCTGGTCCGCGCGATGGAGGAGTACGGCATTGGGCGGCCCAGCACCTACGCGCCGACCCTGTCCACCATCCAGCAACGGGCCTACGTCCAGCGCCGCGATGGGCGTCTCTATCCGACCGAGGTTGGCATGGTGGTCAACGATTTGCTGGTCAAGTATTTCCCCGACTACATCGACACCGATTTCACGGCCCAGATGGAGGAGGATTTGGACCAGATCGCCGAGGGCGAGCGGGAATGGGTGCCGGTGTTGCGCGATTTTTACGACCCATTTGCCGGGACGTTGGAACAGGCACGGGCGTCTATGCCGGACGTCGAGATGGGCAATCAACCCACCGGGGAGATGTGCCCGGAGTGTGGCCATCCATTGATCTATAAATATGGGCGTTACGGCAAGTTCATCGGCTGCAGCAATTTCCCCGAGTGCCGCTACAGCCAGCAGATCTTGATCAAGACCGGCGTCCCTTGCCCAGAGTGCGATGGCGAGCTGGTCGAGAAGCGGACGCGCCGGGGGCGCACCTTCTACAGCTGCTCCAACTATCGAAACGACGACGAGGAATCGTGCCAGTTCGCCGTGTGGAAGCGGCCCTTGCCCCAGCCCTGTCTGGAGTGCGGGGGCTTGCTGACCGAAGGACGCAAGGGGTGGGCCAAGTGCGTGGCCTGCGAGGAGGAGTTCGAGTTAGAGAATCTGCCCGAATTGGCGGAGGATCCCGCCTGAGTGGTGGGGTGGATTATGAGGTGACGTTAAAGTGGTGCTTGATCTCGGAGCGCCACTTTTTTCGTGTAGGCATAGTCGGTTATCGACAGAAGGTTGAAGGTTGTGGGGCGGTGGGGGATTTGTCTCATTCGTGATTTAAGAGGGGGACATTTTGAGCGTGGATATGATGGGGTTGCTGGAGCGCTTTCTGGATTACCTGGAGACTATTCGGGACGCTTCACCCTACACGGTCAAGAATTACGGCAATGACATCGGCCAGTTCCTGACGTATTGCGAGGAGGAAGGGATCGATTCGATCGATCAAGTGGACCGGCGTCTGTTGCGTCAATATCTGGCGGAACTGGACGACGTCGGGTACGTGAAGGCCAGCATCGCCCGCCGGGTGTCGGAGTTGCGTTCCTTCGGCGATTTCCTGGTACGCGAGGGTGTGCTGGACAGCAACGTCTTCCGGATGGTCAACGCCCCCCGGGTGCCCAAACAACTGCCGGAATACCTGACCGTGCCGGAGGTGGAGGTGCTGCTGGCGGCGCCGGATACGTCGGAACCGCTGGGTATGCGCAACCGGGCCATCATCGAGGTCCTGTACGGGGCGGGATTGCGGGTCGGTGAACTGGCTGGCCTGAACGTCGAGGACGTCGATCTGGATTTCGGGCAGGTGCGGGTCGTGGGCAAGGGGCGAAAGGAGCGGATCGGGTTACTTGGCCGGCCAGCGGTGCAGGCTGTGCGGGCCTATTTGCGTGGCGGCCGGCCGGCGTTGCTGGGACGGCACCCATCCGAGGCCCTGTGGCTCAACCACCGGGGTGGTCGTTTGACGGTACGGGGCGTATCGTATCTCCTGGACCAGGCGGCCAAGAAGGCGGGACTGCAGACACACGTCTCGCCTCACGTCTTGCGGCATTCCTTTGCCACGCATCTCCTGGATGGTGGGGCGGATCTGCGCGTCGTGCAGGAGTTGCTGGGACACGCCAGCCTCAGCACCACCCAGGTCTATACCCACGTGAGTCGCAGCCACGCCCGCGAGGTCTACCTGCGGGCCCACCCTCGGGCCCAACAGAAAAATACAAGTAAGCGTTCAGGGGATTGAACGATGGGACACAGATTGCACAGATTTTTTCCATCGAGTGCCAAGTAAGGCCTGCTTGATGGCCTCAATCTGTGTGAATCTGTGAAAATCTGTGTCCCATGTTCCCCTGGCCTGAACGGTTACAAATACAAAAGACTTCGCAAGGTATCTTCTCAATAACTTGGGGCGAATCTGTTCGTCGTGCGCTTTTAGGGGCGCTGAAGCGCCTACTACGAACAAACCTCCGGTTTATTGAGAAGATACTTCGCAAGCCTCTCCGAAAGCGCTACCTGACGATTTTTGAAAGGATTTTGACATTTTTAGGTGCAAAATGGCTCGCGATCGAGACCTCAGAAATCTGGCTCTCTGCTAGTTCGCATGCTCGGCTTAGCAAGCGGTCAATTTTTTGCCACGAATTACCCGAATTGTCACTAATCTTTGGGTTTTTCGTGTCCATTCGTGCAAACCTGTCCTGAGCGTCGTCGAAGGATTCGTGGCTAATCTCTCACCGCGGCCATGCGAAATCCCAAAGAACCAGAAATCGTATCTTCTCAATAAGTTGGGGAGCTGTGGCCGGTCTCCCGACCGAGCCACAGCGGGCACGGTCAGGAGACCGGCCCGAGCGAGTTTGCCCCGGTTTATTGAGATGATACCAGAAATCTGGATTTTGGACAGACGACTGGGAGACTGGGAGACTGGGAAAGAGCATTTGCCCTCGTTTGCTGTTTGTGGTAAAGTAAGTTGTATGGCGATGTCATTTATGGTACAATGAGGTTGGCGGCAAAAAACGCGAGGTTTTTTGCAAGAGATCTGCGAGCATAGACAAGGGGGACGAAATGGAGACTATCCTGCAATTCCTTCAACGGTATAGATTGTTAATCATTGGGATCATACTGGGCTTGATTCTGGGTTTGGTCTATGCCTGGCAGATAAACCCGGTGAAGTGGGAGAATACCGCGCCGAATCAATTGCGCTCTGATTTCCAGAAGGACTACATCGCCTGGATCGCGCAAGAGTACGCGCCTAGCGGCGCCCACGCCGGCGACCGGGCCTGGATCCGCGATACGCTGGGCGTGGATCTGTGGGATCAGAAAAAGCTGGCGCAAGTGATCGAGGAACTGGCGAAAGAGAGAAGCGGCGAGGAGGCCATTCGCTTGCGCGCCCTGGCGGCAGCGTTGAATCTGCCCGAGGCGGACGTAGAAGCAGCTCCGGTTGCTGAGACGCCGGAGGAAACGGAGCGTGGCGGCTTATGGTCCGTCGTCGCCCTCTGTGGCGTCCTCTTGCTCGTGTTGGCCGTAGTCCTGGCCTTGTATTTCCTTGTCGGTTACCTCAGAAGCAGGCGAGAGGAGGCGGGCCCCGGCCTGGATCTGGCGGAAGGTGGCGTCCCGGCCCGGGCGGCGGCCTGGGAGATGGGCGCCGATGGACCGCCGCTGGCCCAGTTTACGGCTGCCTATACGCTGGGAGACGACCATTACGATCCCTCGTTCAGCATTGAGCTTGAGAACGGTGAGTTTTTGGGCGAGTGCGGGATGGGAATTTCGGAACGGATCGGCGTGGATACGCCCAATAAGATCACGGCTTTTGAAATATGGCTTTTCGATAAGAGCGACATCCGGACGGTGACCAAGGTGTTGATGTCGGAGTATGCCTTCAACGACGAAGCGTTGCGGGCCAAACTGGCGCCCAAGGGAGAACCGGTTTTGGCCAGAGAGGGGCAGGAATTCACCCTGAAGACCAAAACGCTACGCTTGCGCGCCCGCGTGACGGCGCTTCAATATGGAGACGATCTGCCGGTCAACAGTTTCTTCGATCAGTTGTCACTTGACCTGGCGGCCTGGTCGATCGCGGAATCATCGGCGACGATGTTTACGCAAGACGTGATGTCGGCAGTCTGACTCTTTGATTCGGATCCTTGCTTTTTCTTCCCCCGGCACGCCACGTGACGGGGGAATTTTCTTTGAGGCGCTTAAAGAGGGGGAAACGGATCGGGTGACACGACGGATGTGGCGGCGGTTGCTGCGTTTTCTCTTCCGGCTGCTCTATAACGAATTTGCCTGGGCTTACGATGGTGTGGCCTGGGCCGTGTCGTTGGGGCAGTGGCGGACCTGGGGATGCCAGGCGCTCCCTCACCTGCGGGGCGCGCGAATCCTGGAGTTGGCCCATGGCCCGGGGCATACGTTGGCGGCGATGGTGCAACAGGGCCTGGCACCGGTGGGGTTGGACCTTTCACCCCACATGGGGCGGCTGGCCCGACGCCGGTTGTTAGAGACCGGGATTGCCAGCGTGCCTGAAGGAGAATTGGCGGCCCCTTTGCTACGGGGCCGGGCGCAGGCACTCCCCTTTCGGGGGGCCTGCTTCGATAGCGTCCTGGCGACTTTTCCCACCGAATTCATCGTCGATCCCGCTACCCTGCGAGAGACGGCGCGCGTTTTGCGGCCGGGAGGGCGTCTGTTCGTCGTCGTCGAGGCTCGTCTGAAGGGCCATGACCTGCTTTCCCGTCTCATCGAGGGTCTGTACGTGATCACGGGCCAGCGCCAGGGCTTTTTAGACGAGGTCGAGAGGGCGATGACCCAGGCCGGGTTTGCTCCGACTATCGTCCGCGAGCGAGCGGGCCGGAGCGAGGTGATGATCGTGACCGGTAACCCGATCACATAGGATGATAAAATTGTAAAAACGTCCGTCCCACCAGCAGCAGTTCAGGCTCTTTGGGGAAGGGCGCGGGTAGTTCGGCGAACGGGAACAGGTGCGTTTCGGTGATGGGAATGAGCTCGCTGGGGACCACACTGAGAAAATCGGTCAATTTTGCTTCGGCTGGCATGTGGAAATAGCCGCGACACACAGCAATGGGCGTGTAGCTCATCAGCAACTCGCGCCGGGGAAAGGTTGGGACGGTCTCTCGAACCTCTTTCGCGGGGAAGTACAGGAAGACGATTTGGGACTTCAGCAGGATCACGTGAGGACGTGAGAAAGCCTTGAGCGGGCTGTTGGACGCGAGAGGCGTGATCTGGGCGTCGTAGAGGGAGAGACTTTGACGGCTCGGGTTGTTGAGATAGTTGCCCGCCGGGCCGATCGATTCCAACTGACCCCTGAATTGGAAGTGAGTCGTCAGTACCTGCACCTCCTGTTTTTGAGTCGGTAGCGCTTGAATTCCCATCGCTTGCTCCTTTATCTATTTTGTGGTAAAATGCTGTTCGTACGAGGTGGGTGTGGCCTAAGGGTTAAGGCACCTGGTTGTGGCCCAGGAGATTGTGGGTTCGAATCCCATCACTCACCCTAGACCACCGAGCCGGATGAAAATCCGGCTTTAATTATAGCCGGGTGCTCGCCCCGCCCCCGTAGCTCAATTGGATAGAGCGTCGGACTTCGAATCCGCAGGTTGTGCGTTCAAATCGCACCGGGGGTATTTCTTTTGGCCCGTTCGAAGGAGCCGCCTATAGTGTACTCCATCCGTCAATAAGTTGCAAGTCTCTGGCGCGCCGATCTCAGAAAATTTCTGAGATCGGCGCTTTTTTGTTTTGTTATTGAGGAGGAGGAGGAGGAGGACGATGAGAATCGAAATAAATTTGAAATGAAAGTGAAAAACTATAAGCGGCCAGATGTAGTATAATGTTATTGTAATAGATAGTTATCGCATCATTTTCGATGTTTCGGCCTGATCAAGAGATTGACGTGGGATGGAGGTTTGGGATGAAAGAGCAAATTGTAAGGCGAGTTCTTATTATTGCATTATGTGTGTTCTTGGGTCTGCTGGGGATGGCCTGGTTGTTACCCTCTTTCGAGGCGTGGCAGGGCCACACGTTGGCCGCGCCCCACGAGGTCATGATTGGCAAGGCGGCCGATTGTGCGCCGCTCGAGGGCATCGATTTTACCTGGAGTCCCGCGACGCCGACCACGACCCAGACGGTGACGTTTACGGGCGTCGTCCCGGCGGGCAGCGGGCCGGTCGACTACGCCTGGCATTGGGGGGATGGCGCACCATCAGGCGCGCCCAGCGGCGCCGGCAATCCGGCCTATCACACCTTCGTCGTCAGCGGGACGTATACCGTGCTGGTGACGGGCGCGAATGGCTGCAGCCAGGTCACCGCCACACATACGATCGCCAGCACCGGCGACCCCTTTACGCCCACCTATCGCGTCGCCCTGGCGCCGCCTGCAGACGCCCAGCGGGGAGCGGCCGGCGAGGTGGTGACTTACACGCTGACCCTATCCAACACGGGCGACGTGGCCGATAGCTTCGATCTGACCCAGGCCTGGTCTGGGGAGCCGTGGACCGTTTCGGTGTTTCCCACCCGAAGCGCCACGTTGCCGCCAGGTGGGGTCGCCCCGGTGACCGTTTCGGTGCGCATCTCGACGACGGCCGAGGTCGGCCAGCAGGCCGCGAGCGTCCTCACCGCCCTTTCGGCGGCGTCGGGCGCGGCCAGCGATAGCAGTACGCTGACGACGACCGTCTCTGTCGCTGCGGCCGATTTCACGTCCTCCTACAAGAGCGCGCCTCAAACGGTCCAGACCGACGAGATCATAACCTACACCATCGTCGTCGTGAACACCGGCGGGCCGGTGGCCGACGTGACTCTCTTCGACAACCTGCCCTATACGTCTCAATACATACCCGACAGTTGCACCTACTGGCGAACCGGCGACGCGCCCCAGACCTGCGGCCCGTTGGATCAAATGTGGCAGGCGGATTTCAATCCCGGCGACCGGATCACGACCACTTTCGCCGTCCGGGTGATGGCTGGTTCGATGAACTGGCCGTTGATCAATTGCGCGATGCTCGATTGGCCTGACGGCCAGCAGCGCCTGTGCACCACGAGCATCGTCAACCGGATTCTTTATTCGACCTACCTGCCGCTGGTGATGCGTGGGTATACGGCGGAGGAGATCAAGAGTTATTATCCTTATCTCGACGCCGAGATCGGCGTTGGTGGGCCGGCCAACTCGCTCGCCGTGGACGCAGCGGGACGGCGGGTCTTCGTGGCCCACGCCAATGGGGTCACGGTGATCGACGCCGATAGCTACGCTGTGTTGCGGGAGATCGCCCTTTCCTCCGCCTTCGACGTGGCCTACGACGCGGGCCGGGACCGCATCTGGGTCTCGCGCCTGGCGGCCGATCGCGTGGCGGTGTTGGACGGCGCGACCTACCAGCAGATCGCCGACCTGCCAGCCGGCGGTGGGCCGAAATACGTGGCCTACAATCCGGCCAACGATATGGTCTACGTCACCACCAATTACGAGGGCGGGACGGTCAACGTGTACCGGGCCGGCAATCCGGGTTACGAACGCACGCTCGTCGACGTCCAGGACCCCGGTCAGATCGCCGTCAACCCGGTCATCAATCGGGTCTACGTGCCCAATCACGCGATTCACGGTCACATGACGGTGATCGACGGCGAGACGCACCAGACGCACCGGGTGGGCACTGGCCTGTTCGACGCTTTTGGTGTGACGCTCGACGTCTCGCGCAACTTGATCTACGCTGCCAGTGTGCACGAGGGCTACCTCTCTGTCATTGATGGGCAGACGGAGGAGGTGTTGGACAGGATCGATCTCCGGCGCGACGATGGGCGGAACATCCCCCTGCTGGTGCTGGCGATAAATCCAGGCCTGGGTTCGGAGGGGCATCTGTGGCTGGTCACCTCCAGCGCCGAACCGGACGGGGAGGATCAGGCGCTGTTGATCCCCCACGGCTGGCCGACGCTGGGCCCGTCGGTGTCGGCCGACGTGGCCCAGACGTTCCAATTGGGTGTCGCCATCGACCTGGCCCATTATCCCAAGTGGGGCATCGCCATCGACCCGGTGACAGACCGGGTGTGGATCCCCAGCATCGCCAGCGCGCTCGTCAGTGTGGTGCAGGATGGAGAGCCGGTCCAACAACCCAGCACCGCCATGGCGAATCAACGGCTCAGCCAAGCGGCGGCCTGGTATGCAGGCCAGCCTGCGCGGCCGGTGCAAGACCGGTAGCAGAACGAGGCATTTCTCCCCTGCTCCCGCCGCCGACATCTTTGGATCACGAATCACGCGAACAAACGAATTTCACGAATGTTTTTCACAATTCGTCCATTCGTGATCCAGAGATGTCGGGTAATGAAGCGCCAATAAGGACACCAAGACTTCGGTCACGAGCAGACATCGAAGCACCCTCGTCACTACTAAAAGTATCTGTGGTGAAGAATAGCCACGCCCCCCAATTCTCTCGCCTCGTCCCTTTAGCAAAAGCAAAGGTATCTACTCAGGTGCGACGCACTTTTGCCCCACCATCAGACAGATTGCACGGGTTTTTTCCATCAAGTGCCAAGTAAGGCCTGCTTGATGGCCTCGATCTGTGTGAATCTGTGGAAATCTGTGTCCAATGCTCCCATGGCCTGAACGGTCACTACGCCCAGAACGGCTGCTTTTTGCACATAACTTTGCATCATAAAGTCAATTGGACAATTAAAAGGCGATGATTGCAACGAAATCGCAATCTTTAGCGTCGCTTTTTGTGGTATAATATCCAGGTGAGGGGTGCAAGATACGCAAGAAGCGAGGCAAACGCTCTTGAAAGTGTTGCGACATCGGATAGACCGGTAATTCATTTTATTGCACAGTATTGGGCGGGGCCGGTTGGACTCGCCTGGATGAGTTCTTGTAAGTCGTGTTATGGGTGTTTGAGCAGAGCCAGGGTGAGCTGGCAAGGAGGGATTGAAATGGATATGCCGCAGGATCAGATTATGACAGCTCAAGAGGTTGCGCAGTACCTGAGGTTGGACGTCGCCACGGTCTACCGGCTGGCGCGCGCGGGGAAGATACCGGCCGCCAAGATGGGACGGGCGTGGCGATTCAAGAGAGGGATGATTGACCGGGCCTTCAAATCCGGGGATGGCGCCTCGCCATGGGATGAGGATCTCCTCGATATATGAGTTGCTCATCCTGTTACGATTCCGTTAGAGTGCGCGTGAAAGAAAGGGGTTCGTATGAAGATAAGAGATCGCGGCGCTTGCTCCTCGAAACCAATAAAGTTTCTTGCGACTGCCCTCATCGTGGCCGGCGCGTCGGCGCTGGTCCTGCTCGTCGTTCTGAATCAGGCCCCAAGAGGGGGCCCATCATGGGCCCCCTCTCAGGCCCTGGCCCAGGGCCTGTTCCAGGTGCCTGATTTCGATCAGTCCTATAAGACCGGTCCAGAATCGGCTGACGCCGGCGACACGATCACCTATACCATCGTGGCGGTGAACGGCGGCGACGCCATCACCGGTGTGCTTCTTACGGACCCGATACCGAACGGTGCCACCTACGTGCCCGGCAGTTGCCGCTACCGCCGGCCCGGCGAGAGCGATCAATCCTGCACCCTGCCCGAAATTTGGCAGGAGGATTTCGCGACCGGCGACCGCATCACCACCACCTTCTCGGTGCAGGTGACGGCCGGCTCGATGGCCTGGTCGCTCGAGAATTGCGCCTATCTCGCGTGGGACGGCCAACAGGTGGAGCGGTGCACGACGACGGAGGTGAATCCGGGGGCGGTGTGTTACCTGCCGTTGGTGATGCGCAACTACCCGCCACTGCCGGACCTGCGGGTCACGGCGTTGACGGTCGAACCGGCCAATCCGGCCACGGGCGAGCCGGTCACCGTGACGGTGGCGGTGGCGAACGTGGGAAGCGCCGCAGCCGGGCCCTTCTGGGTCGACCTGTACTTCGACCCCGACCCGCCGCCGACCCAGGCGAATCAGCCCTGGGATCAATTGTGTGCTTCGGACCTGGCCCACTGTTTCGGCGTCTCCTGGTACCTGGCGGAGGGATTGGCGCCGGGCGAAGCGCTCGTGCTCAGTTCGCGGGCGGGATACGAGCCGGATTATACCCGGTGGCCCGGTTACTTCGTCGAGAGCCGCATGCACCAATTGTACGCCTTCGCCGATTCGTGGAACGATCCGCTCTGGTACGGGGCGGTGCGGGAATCGAACGAGGGGCTGGACAATCGCTACGGGCCGGTGTCGGTCGACGTGGCGCCGGGCGTCCTGATGCTGGACCGTATCGGGCCGCTCGAATGGTTACAGCGACCGGTCCCCCGGCGGCCGAGTCGTCCGTAAATGACGCGGATCGCGGGATCGCTGATCGCGAATCGCGCGTAAGCGGCTGTTTGACGTGTTACGTATAGGACTTACGCAGTTGAAAGAAGTGGGACGCAGATGACGCTCCTGCGGAGCGGATGCAGACTTCCGCAGATAAAGACTCAAAAATCGGCGTTTATCCGCGTTTTTCTGCGTCCAAAACCTTTTCTTAACGATCAAGTGCGTAACGCCTAACGTATTCGATACGTCGTCCAGATAAGGTTGCTCTCGTTACGACTGTCTGGCTAAACGCTTCACTACCCGACATTCGTGGCCAAGAGCCTGGTTTTCTATCACGAATCACACGAATGCTCGAATTTCACGAATGTTTTTTGACATTCGAAGCCAAAATTCGTGTTATTTGTCCATTCGTGACATTCGTGATCCAGAGATGTCGGGTAATGAAGCTAAACGGTACATATTGACACAAGGGAGAGGAAGCAAGAGATGATACATACTGAGACGAACGTTGCAGCACGTTTGTTGTTGACGATGGGCGCCGTGCTCTTCTTGACCGGCGTGTTGGCCATGACGATGATGCCGGTGGTGGAGGGGAAGCCGGCGTTGCAGCCTTCGCCGAGGCCGACGCCCAATCTGCCCACCCTGTCGCCGACGAGCGACCAGCCGCCGACGGCAGAACCGTCTGACCCCACGGCGGAACCGGAACCGCCGGCGCCCGAACCTGCACCTGCCACGCCGACGCCTGCGCCCACGCCCACATCTGTGCCCGTTCTCCTGCCCGATGCCGGCGGGGCCACGCTGGGCCTGGGGCTGATGGGCATCGGCGCGGGGGCCGTGTTGGCCGGCCTAACCCTCATCGTGCTGCGGCGGGGGGGCTGATCCGGGTTGCCTATATGATGGATAGCGGGTAAACTGTAGTATTCATACGGGGCGGACTATCGCATAGAGGGAGGACGTCCATCGTGTTTACCTGGCTATGGCAATGGATGCGCGCACCTTTACAATTGAATCGTGTTTGCCAGGATTGCCCGGCGACTGAAGTCGCGGTCTACTGCGTGTCGTTTGCGACACGATGCAAAGTCCACCTGCGTGGATTTGAATGTGGACTGGAGTCGGCGAAGGCCGACTTGGCAGGTGTAGCACGCGGTTTTAACCGCCGTGTATCTCAAGCCGGGGATGCCCCCCTACGTGGACTGGTCTCCTGGCTCCCGGTCGCCCTGGCGATCCTGCTCCTGCTCCTGCTGGCAGTGGGGGCTGGCTTGATGGAGCCGGCGCGGGCCTACGAGTACGCCTTCCCACCCTATCCGCTCGAATACGAGCGTTTTGGCGTCTGCGGGACGTCGAGTGCCCGCTACGATATGGCCGCCCTGGGCGCAGGCTGGTACGTCTACTGGTACGCCCGCCCCGACCCGCCGCACCCGGAGGGGATGGGGGCGCTGCAGATTTTCCGCGTCGATTGCGCCGCCTCTCCGCCGCGCCCTGTGCAGGACGAGGCCGCCATCAGGTCGATCATCCAGGCGAACCCGGCCGCGGTCTGGCGGGTGGGCAACGAGCCGGACTCTCCCTGGATGGACGATTGCACGCCGGACGAGTATGCCCAGGTCTACCACGGGCTGTATCACTTGATCAAGGGGGTGGATCCGCTGGCCCAGGTCGCCTTCGGCGGGCTGGTCCAGGCGACGCCGCTGCGGCTGTTGTACCTCGATTTCGTCTGGCAGGCCTACGGCGACCGTTACGGCGCAGACATGCCGGTCGACGTGTGGACGGTGCACAGTTTCATCCTCCCGGAGACCCGCACGGGGTGGGGGGCCAACATCCCGGCCGGGATGGGGCGTTACGCCCACCTGGGGATCGAATACGAGATCCGCGATCACGACGACGTGGACGTCTTCATCCAGCGTTTCGTCGACCTCCGCCGCTGGATGGCGGCGCACGGGCAGCGGGATAAGCCCCTCATCGTGCCGGAGTACGGTATCCTGATGTGGCCTGAGATCATAGACGAGGATGGCGAGGACTTCAGCGACGAGCGGGTGATCGACTTTATGTATGCCACCTTCGACTTCTTCCTCACCGGGACCGACGCCGAGATCGGTTACCCGGCCGACGACGACCGGCTGGTGCAGGCCTGGGCCTGGTACAGCCTGGACGATAACGTCTACCACGACGGGGAGGTGATCAGCCAGGGCTACGGCGGCGATCTCTTCACCGGGGCCTACACCAAGACGATGACGCCGCTGGGGGAAGCCTACGCGGCTTACGTCCACGAGCGGCTGGGGACCGGGCCGGCTTACACCGATCTCTACCTGCGCCGCTTCCGGGTCGAGCCGGCCCCGGTGGTGATGTGGGATGGGGCGGAGACGCTCCCTTTCACGATCACGGCCGAGATTGCCAATCACGGCCGGCAGGCGGCGTCCTCGGTCGAGGTGTGGGTGGGGCAGGGGGACCCTGAAGCGGGCGGCACGCTGCTCCTCCCGCCCCACGTCTTCGACCAGATCCCGGGCCGTTACGAGGGCGCGAGCGCGCTCACGGCGACCTGGACGCCGCCGGGGCCGGGCGCCTACACGCTGTGGGTCGAGATCGACCCGGCGGGCGAGATCGTGGAGACGGACGTGGGGGATAACCGCATGGCGCAGCGGGTGCTGGTCGCGGCGGCGCGGGTGTATCTGCCGGTGGTGGGGAGGGGGGAGGCGAGAGTTGAGAACTGAGAACTGAGAATTGAGAGTTGAGAGTTGAGAACTAAGG
>Ga0209614_1001424_pt1 | contig 17993 bp, 21 predicted proteins | sample BlaSprsedimmetaG_FD_185484 | JGI IMG/M metagenome (GOLD analysis project Ga0209614, IMG submission 185484) | Hot spring sediment bacterial and archeal communities from California, USA to study Microbial Dark Matter (Phase II) - Blank Spring... ... | reverse complement strand
GGGGTGGTGGCAGTCAGGCGGGCGGGTGCCATCCACGCCCTCGACTCGATCAACCACCTCTTCGGGATCAGCGAGATGGTCACGGTGGGCTCCTCGTACTGGAACCTCGGCGTGGGCCTTGATGCCGGCGAGATGGAGGGAGACGAGGAGGGAATGGCCACCATGCGCCGCCTCGGCGAGAACATGGCCTGGCTGCTCAAAAAGATCCACGAATAAAACCTACACGGGCAGCCGGGCGTGGCGCACCACGCTGTCCCGGTCGATGATGTGCAGCGCCCGCCAGCCCCGCCGCTCCAGCGTCCCGGCGATCTGCCACCGGTGGCAGTGCCAGGGGAGGCGTTCGGCGCAGCAGAGGGCGCACCGCCGGTCGTGGGCGAGTTCCTCCAGCCGCGCGATGCCCTGCAGGAAGGCCGGCGTTGCCATCCAGGCCGCAAAGCCTCCCTCCCTGCGCCCGCCAAGCGCATCTCCCATCCACCGGTCGTCGATGCCCCGGCCCCGGCAGAGGGCGGCGAGGCCCTCCCGGGAGAAATGTTCGAAGCGGCTCGCCGGGACGGAGCGCACGTCCATGAGCAGTCGGATGCCGAAGGCCTCGAGGAGGTCGAGGACCTCCTCAGGGCTGCGGGCGCTGGTGCCGATGGTGAAGATGGTGCCGGTCTCCGTCTGTGCCGGTGTGCCGGGCATCGCTCCCTGTTCGGGGGGTATGGCGCTTAATGGTATGCCGCTGCGATGGGGATCGGGACGGGGCGGCCTCCGGGGTGTCTTCCCGTCACCCACCCTGTGCAGCCAGGTATGCTCTGGAAGATGCCGCAATATCCTCCAGGTCGCCGACCAGATAGCCTTCCCGGATCAGGGTATCTTTTCCTTCGATCTGCTTTGCCACCAGGGCAAACCGTTCTTTCCGCTCCCCGTTTCGCCATCGGACCTCATCTGCCTTTTCCTGCAGCGCCGCAAGCACGGCCCGGGCCTGGCGGTTGGTGAGGACGGACCATTTGCACTCGCAGAAGAGGGCAGTTCCCGAAGCCTCGTCCAGCCCCACGAGGTCGATCTCTGTCTCCTTGTGCCACCACCGCCCCAGCCGTGAGCGGGAAAAATCCGGAAAGAGGATGCCCCTGCGCACCAGGTCTTCGCAGAGGAGTTCGAACATCCGCCCGCAATAGGGGGCGATTTCGTTTCGGACGGAGGAGAGCACCTGGGAGCGCTGCCCGGTCTCGGTTTCCGACCGGTGGGGATACACGAAGCGGAACCAGAACGCAAGGTAGGGATCGGTCAGCCGGTACTGCCTCCTCCGGTAGCCCGCGTGTGCCGTCACCGGGACTTCGTCCTTGACGAGATGCATGCGGGAGAGAACCGCGAGGTACTTGGAGGCCATACTCTTGTCGAGCCCGGTCTTCTGGCAGAGCGCCGAAAGGGTGGTATGACCGGCCACCAGGGCGCGGAGAATCGCCATGTAATTCCCCGCTTCCCGGAACTCGTACTGCATGAGGAGTTCTGCTTCCGAATACAGGTATGCTCCCTTGCTGAGCATCTGCTCCTCTATGTTCTCCCAGATGGAGTGATCGGGCCTGAACATCCGGAGATAGGCGGGGATCCCCCCGAGCACGCACCAGGTGATCACCAGATCTTCCTCATCATAGGGAAGGAACTCCCGGAGATAGGGGTAGGGGATGGGCTCGAGCTGCCACTGCCCGGTCCTTCTGCCGTAGAGGGGGCTTCTGTAGCCGAGTACATCCGTCTCCATGGCGCTCACCGACGAACCCGAGAGCACCAGCACCACCTGCTCCTCCGCAAGCACCGTGTCCCAGGCCTTCTGGAAGAGCGAGGGGGTGGCCCGGTCCCTGGCGATGAGGTAGGGGAATTCATCGATGACGATGACCACTTTGCCTCCGCCGGGCGGGGAAAAGTTCCGGTGCAGGACCAGCGCTCTGATCACTGCCGGCCAGTCCGGGTAGGTGCTCCGCTCGAAATCCGGGTCATCCAGATAGTCCCCCGCATACCGGGAAAAATCCCGGATGTTGCTTGCGGTCCCCTCTTCCGTGGCCAGAAAATAAAATCCCGGCACGTCCTGCAGAAACCGGGCGAGGAGCGTGGTCTTCCCCACCCGCCGCCTCCCGTAGATGATCAGGCATTCCGGCACCGGAGAATGATACCGGTCCATGAGGAACTGCAGTTCGCGGTCCCGGTCAACAAAATTTTGTTGAGGCATAAGTATACTACTTTGTATTCAACAATCTGGTAAAAATGTTGGGGTGGCGGGGGGGAGAGAAAACTGCTCTCCGTGCTGCTCTACTTCTTCGATAAAGAAGTGATTGACCGCTTCGGCGAGCGCCTGCCCCCATTCTTGATCAGCAGATGTCTCCGGATCTGTACTCCTTAAATGCAAAGAGGACTCGATCATCGGCATTCAAATCACGGAGTATTTGCTCTCGTTCCGCAGGAGTGAATTCTCCGGAGAGGTCGAAACGCACCACATCAGCCCTCTGCACCGGGACACCCCGTGCCAAGACATCCTGGTATATCTCTTCCCTGCTCCAGTTTCCTCCGGAGAGGAGGAATATGGGACTGAGAACTTTCTCTCCCCGCTTCTTTTCGGACGGTGATATAAACACAATGTTTGGGGAATAAAATCGCATTCTCCAGGCGTACATATCCGCTTCAACGGCCTCACGGATTTCCCGGTAGTGCGACTCGTTCGCTGCGATGTAATACCCGACATGCCCATGCCACGATCGATCGCCCGGAGAGGTGCGATCGAATGCAGTGGTTTCCGGCACTCCCTTGCTCCAGAGGAGTACGAGGAGATCGAAGTTCGAGAGGGATCCGGGGATGAGTATCCCGTCAACCCAGTATCCAATCTCGTCGGCCCGTTGATGCCGCTCCTCTTCCGAGGTGCAGGGTTTTCCTCCCTGGCGAAGCGTATCGTCCGGTGTTTCCTGCGGGGTGATATCGGGCGTTTCCGGGTGATCGGGGAAATTGATGCCGTGATACCCGATGGTAGCAGCGGCAAGCAGTATCAGCAGAAACGCGAAAATCACTCTTTTTTGCACCATTTTATTCACTCATTGATGGGGAACGGATGTTTCGGTCATCGTCAACAGAGAAGGAACTCCTTCATGACGAAGAGCACACGCTCATCCTCGTTCAGCTGCCGGGCCGCCTCCTCCTTCTCCTCGTCATCCTGGAATTGTGCCTGGATATCCACGATCTTCATCGTTTCCAGCGGGAACCCTTCTCGCACGAGCTGTTCGAAAAGGTCGTTTTGATCGACTCCGACGGGATTCTGGCTTATGTCGATTGCCCAGAGGGTGTAGTCTCCCCTCGTCTTCGGGTTTTCAAGAATGTCGACAAAAAACGCGTCCTCATCGCCGCACACATGCACGTCCGGGTGGTTCTCCAGATCCGCTTTGTATGCACCGAATTCTGCATTCGTCGACGTGAGATAGATCCAGAAATTCCTGGGTTTTTCTCGGACCTCTACCCGGGCCGCTTCCGGGAGATACGTCTCGATGACCGCCGCAATCTCTTCCTCCGGCATACCGGCCTCAAATGCGGCAGCCATGTTCCACTCCGCACTGCTCTGCCACTCTTCAAGGTCTTGATTGCTGCCGGTCTCTTCGGGTTCCGGCTCCGCCGGGGGAGATGGTACGGGTGCCGGGCTCTCGAAATACCGGGCATATCGTGAGAAATCCTCGTTTGAGAGGGGTTGCTCGGTATCGATTCCGTGCTCTTCTGCGAATTCAAAAATATCGGAATAATTCTGGCTTGTAGTATTCCACGTTTCTATTCTCCTTTCGATCTCGTCTTCAGAAAGGACATTCCCGAGGTGATCGACCACGGCCGTTTCGTTTCCGCCAAGGTCTCTCTCCCTCACCACCGACCCGCGTTCCGGATCGACGAGGAGCCCCTTTTCCGCGCCGTCTTCGGATTCAATCCCCACGAGAATCCCGGTGACGGGCGGTGCATAGCACGGGACGGCGGACTGAATAATGGATCCCGGATACCTCTCCTCAGCCACGTCGATGGCGTTCGGAATCTCATCCGGCAGATTGCCGGGTGAGCCGGCAGGAGTTGTCTCGTACCACAGCACCGATGCGCCCAGAATCTTCCGGGCGGCGACCTTGATCCCGCCGATCTCCGCATCACCGCTTTCAACCGGGAAATGGTAGACAAACGGCCTGTTGTTGAGGTCGTACAACAGGACAGAACCTGAACCGACCGTCGCATTCCGCCACATCTCCCCCTCCTCACTTCCAGGCCCGGCAACGATGAATTCGATGATAGCCGCGACCGCATGATCCCGGGCGATGTCCTCCGGGACAGTGTACGGATCGATGGATTCCTCAGGCATTGACTGATTTGGGAGGAACATTCCGATTACGAAAGCGATGATGATAAGAGACAGGATTGACACGGCATATTTCCATTTGAACATAGTATCCCTTCAACAGCGCTAGCTTATGTGGATAATTATCTCCGCATTTTGTTCAGATTCGCAAGATAAAATGTAATTTTTTTCGACACTTAATTTTTTACTGATTTGCGAGGTGCGCTCTCCGGGCGTCGACCGGGGATGGACGGTCCTCGCAATTCCGGGGGCACCGGTTGTGGCACCCGATTCAGTTTTCGGTTGCGTGAAGTGATAAAACCCCGGAAAATGTTCGTTTTTGACCGAACGAAAAGCGAACTATTATATACGCAAATACGGCCGCAACCATTAACCGCTCCACCGCACCACACCCACGCACCATGGCATGGCGGCCCCGTATCGATGAGGAATCGGTCTTTTTGCGGTGGATGGGGATCGAGGCGGCCCGCTTGCGGCAGGGGCTGGTGGAGGACCGAAAACGCCTCTCCGTCCTGCTCGCCGAAGAGGAGCCGCAGGCGGTCACCAGGGCCGGGGAGCCCTACCGCTTCGACACAGAGGTGATCGAGCGCTTCGGCGAGCAGGTGCCTCCCGCCCTGCACCGGCGGCTCCGCCTGCCCATCACCTTCCGGTTCTCCCCCGACGTCCCCGGCAGCTGCTATTTAAACGACGAGGCCGCCGTGCAGGCCCTGCAGGCGCTCGGCGAGATCTCCGAACTGCGGCGGCTGCACGACGGAAAGCTCTGGGTGGGCCGGGCCATCGCCTACGCCATCGCCCGGAAGTACCCGACCGCGGTGCAGTTCGCGCTTGGGTGAGAGTCAGGCGCCGGCAAAGAGCCCGCCGGCCCTGGCGAGCTTGACCATTTTTGTGAGCACGTGCACCGAGGTGTTCATGCTCCGGAAGGTGGGGGTGGCCCCCCTGATGCTGCGCAGGAGCCCGGCGGGATCGTCGAAGGGCTCGAGTTCCAGCCAGTTGCGGCAGAGCTCGAAGGGGGTGTGGGCGTCCGATCCCACGGAAATGGGTTTGTTGTGCAGGGCGGCATAGTCGCGGGCCCGCCGGTTTTCCTCCTGGCAGAGGATCCGGGCGTTGTAACCCTCCACGATGTCGATGCGGCCGATGACCTCGCAGAGCGTCGCTGTGGTGAGGGCCGAGGAGCGGTAGGTGCAGAAGGGGTGGGGGACGATCGAGAGGGCCCCCTGCTCCTCGATGCAATCGAGGGTCTCGTGGGCGGAGAGGAAGGGGGGGATCTCCTCGGTGAGGAACACCCCGATGATCTCGCCCTCGGCGGTCATGATCTCCTCGGCGAGGATGGCGGGCACGTCGGGGTGTTTCTCGCGGATGCAGGCGTAGACCTTCTCCGCCCCGCGGGTGGTGTTGTGGTCGCAGACCAGCGGGAGGATGCCGTGCCGGGTCCATCCCCGTGCGATGGTGCGCACGCCGGTGGCGGCGTCGGGCGAGTGGCGGGAGTGGACGTGCATGTCGTATTTCAGGGTGCACCGGTCGTCGTCCCGTGCGCCGCCGGCGTATGCGAAGAGGTTGGCGAACATAGCGGTCTTCCAGGTCGGGAAAAAATATAGATTCAGTGGACATAACTCTATACTTCGTTACAAAAATATATTGCCACTCCGCCTGTGCCGATATCCCCCCGGGGTTGGCTTCCTACCAGCGGAACCGTTCCTGCTTTTTTGCACGCTCGTCGAAGGGGAGCAGTGTGTAGGCATGCACCCTCCCGTCCTCGTCGAGCTCGATCTCGATGAAGAGCTCGAGACCGGCATGCTCCATGGCGAGCACTGCGGGGTCCGCCCCCTTCTGCACGAACCCGTACTCGGTAAGCTTGCGCTCGATCTCCCGCACCTGGTCCGCATCGTTGAGGTTGAAGAGATCCTCCACCCGCTCCATCAGTGCCACCTGCATCTCCCTGTCCACCATAGAGCAGTGATGTGCCCGTCCCCCTTTATATTCATTCGCCGGGAGGGAGGCCGGATGAGGTTGCGATCGCCGTCTCTCCTGCATCGCTCTTCAGGCAGGCCGTCACCGCCGCCCGCACCCGGTTCTCGATCCCGGGCACGGTGCGCACGTCCCGCGCCCGGTCCATGCCGCCGGCGAGCACCTCGCCGCAGGGCCCGATGCCCAGGTTGCGGAAGAAATCCCGCATCACCGTGCGGACGCAACCAAAGTTCTCCTCGCCGGTGCGCCCCGCCACCGCCAGCAGCAGCCCCGTCTGGCCTTCCGGCCCGCCGAAGAGGGCCCGCTCGGCGTGGTAGGCCTGGCAGCGGTCGATGACCATCTTGAGGGCCGCCGGCACCGTGTCGGTGTAGACCGGGGTGCAGACGACGATGAGCCGGGCGCCCCGGATGGCGGCGATGACCCCCTCCATGTCGTCGTCGAAGGTGCACTGCGCGAAGTTATAGCACCAGTAGCAGCCGATGCAGGGGCGGAGGTAGAGGTCGTCGGGAAAGATGACCTGCGCCGTCCTGCCCGCCTCCCGGGCCGCGGATGCCGCGAGGTCGGCCATGATGCTGCAGTTGCCGCCCGCCCGGGGGCTGCCCTGGATGACCAGCACGTCGGTGACCGGGATTGCCGACCCCACCCGCGGCACCGGCTGCCGGGCGCCGATGAACACCCCGGGGTCCGCGGCGAGCTCCCGCGCCCACTCCTCGAAGGTCTCGCGGGCCGACTCCCCGGCATCGAGTGGCATCCCCGGCGTGTACTCGTAGGTGTTGGTGCGAAACGCCGCCCGGGTCTTCCCATCGAAGCGCACCCGCACCGTGTAGCGCACCATGCCGGGATAGATGCGGGAGAGATCCTCCCGCTCCAGGGTGAGGAGGTAGCCCCCCTCGATGTCGGTGCGCCGCAGCACCTGCGCCTCCGTCATTGATCTCTTCATCTTCCCCGCAGGGCAAAAACCCGCCGCTTCGCCCGCTCAGAAGAGCAGCCCGGTCAGGAGGGGGATGGTCACCACCGAGCTCATGGTGGTGACGAAGACGATCCGGGAGGCCAGCAGGGCGTCGGCATCGTACTCCTCGGCGAAGATGACGGTGTTGGCGGCGGTGGGCATGGCGGCGAGGGTGATGAGCACGGCGAACGCGAGCGGGTCCGTGCCGAAGGGCTGCAATACCAGCCATGCCGCGACGGGGATGACCAGCAGGCGGGCCGCGGCGGCGATGCCGATCCGCCAGTCCTCCACCATCCGGCGCGCCGGGAACGTGGCCAGCAGCGCCCCCACCACGACCATGGCCAGCGGGGTGGTGGTCCCCCCCAGCAGGTCCAGCGCCTCGAAGAGGGGGGAGGGGATCCGCACCGAGAGCAGAAAGAGCGCCAGCCCCAGCAGGGATGCCGCGATGCCGGCATTGAGCAGCATCCGCGGCTCGAACCCTCCCCTACCCTCCCCGCCGCCGGTCATCATCATGATGCCCACTGAAAAGACCAGCACGTTGAAGATGAGGTTGCAGATCACCGCATAGAAGAGCGCTCCTGTCCCGTAGAGTGTTTCGATGACCGGGAATCCCATGAAGCCCACGTTGGGAAAGACGAGGGCGAAGGCGAAGACCCCCCGCTCGCCGGCGCGAGTCCCGAGGGCGTGCAGCACCGCGGCGGCGATGGCGAGCGAGAGGGCGTAGTACACCGCAGACAGCGCCACGATCTCGCCGGCGCCGCTGATCAGCGCCCCGGAGACGGGTACCTGCAGGGAGACCAGGATCAGGGCGGGCAGGGTGACGTTGATCAGCAGCGAGGAGAGGCTTTTCAACGACCGGTGGGTGAGGATGCCGGTGCGCAGCGAGGCGTAGCCTGCGGCGATGAGCAGGGTGAGGATCAGGATCCGGTCGGCGACGAGGAACAGGTCGGTCATGGGAATGCTACGCTCCGGGGGGATTCGTCCGCTCTGGTACCCGTGGGCGGCGATCCCACATCAACCCCGGGCATCCCCGGCGGTCCGGGGGAGTATCCCGTTTCCCCGCGCATTTCATTGCAACCATTGTTTTTCCAATCGCCCCTGTTTCCGGGTCGTTTCATAACTGCTATATATCTCCACCCCAAGAAATCAGACGATGGACAACAGACTATTGTGTGCATTGGTGTGTGCGTGTGCGGTTCTGGCAATTGCGTTTGCAGGGTGCACCGACACGAGCGAGCCCGGCGGCGTCGAGACACAGGCGTATGTCGTGGGCATCGACGCGGAGTATCCCCCGTACTCCTACCTGGACTCCCAGGGCAACGCAGTCGGCTTTGACGTGGAATCCATGCAATGGATCGCCGAGGACCAGGGCTTCGAGGTCACCTTCCAGCCCACGGCGTGGGACGGCATCATCCCCGCCCTGCAGGCGGGCAAGATCGACCTGATCTATTCCGGGATGACCATCACCGAGGAGCGCGCCGAAAAGGTCGACTTCTCCGAGCCCTACTGGACGATCAACCAGTCGGTCGCCGTCTATGAGGGTTCCAACATCACCATGGACGATCTCTATGCAGGAACATTGGTGATCGGCGCCCAGCGGGGCACCACGGCAGCGTTCTGGGTTGAGGAGAACCTCATCGATACCGGCACGATGGACGAAGGGGATCTCAACACCTACGACAGCTTCCCCCTCGTGATCACCGATCTCGTGAACAGGCGTATCGATGCGGCCATGTACGACCGGCCCCCCATGGAGGAGGCCATCGCCGGCAAACCCGTTGAGATCATCGGCGAGATCGACACCGGCGAGAACTACGGCGTTGCCGTGCGCAAGGGCGATGCCGAACTGCTCGGCATGATCAACGAAGGCCTCGCCAACCTGCAGGCCGACCCCTACTGGGAAGAACTCAAGGAAAAGTACGGGCTTGCCTGAACAGGCCCTCATTTTTTGAAAGGAAATGAATTAACAACTTTTATTTCCTTTCCTTCGGAGAATCTCTATACCCCAGAGAGGTCTGTTGGTGGTGCACCGGAGCAGACCTGCTGCATACCGTCACTCTTCAGGAACTGATGCATGGAACTCATCCCACTCCTCCTCGACTGGTTTCCCTACCTGCTCAGGGGCATCGGCGTCACCTTCGGCCTGGTGCTCAGCTCGCTGGCCCTCGGCGTGATTATCGGCCTTCCCATGGCGCTGGGCCAGGTCTACGGGTCGCGTCTTGTCCGGGTGCCCATCGGCATCTACGTCTGGTTCTTCCGGGGCCTGCCCATCCTGGTGCTGCTCTTCCTCTTTTATTTCGGCATCTTCCCGGGCCTCGGGTTCGACCTGTCCGCCTTTGTGGTGGGTGCCGTCGTGCTGGGGCTGCGCGGGGCGGCCTACCAGTCGCAGATCTTCCGGGGGGCCATCCAGTCGGTGGGGGAAGGGCAGATGGTCGCCGCCCGGTCGCTGGGCATGGACCGATTGTGCGCCGTCCGTTCGATCATCCTGCCCCAGTCGATGCGCATCGCGCTGCCCGGGTGGTCCAACGAATACCCCAATATCCTGACCGATTCGGCGGTCTGCTACGCCATCGGCGTGGCGGAGCTCCTGACGCGGGCCTCGCAGATCGTCGCGCAGACGTACGTGACCATGCCGATCTACCTGGCGGCGGCGGGCATTTTCATCCTGATGAATTACGGGGGCATGAAGGTGCTGCATATGATCGAGCGGAAAATCGCCATTCCCGGGTTTGGCAGCGGAGCGATGTAGATGCACACAGACGAGTATATTCTGAAAGTGGAGGACATCCACAAGGCGTTCGGCGCGAACGAAGTGCTGCGCGGCGTCTCCTTCGAGGTGAAAAAGGGCGAGACCCTGGTATTCATCGGATCCTCGGGGACGGGCAAGAGCACGCTGTTGCGCTGCATCAACCAGCTGACCCCTCCCGACCGGGGCCGGGTGTGGCTGCACGGGGAGGAGGTGACCAATTCCGGCAAACGGATCAACTACTTCCGCCAGCGGATCGGCATGGTCTTCCAGAACTTCTTCCTCTTCGACCACCTTACGGCCCTCAAAAACGTCGAAGTGGCGCTGATCAGGGTGAAGGGCATGAGCAAGGAGGCGGCGCGGGAAAAAGCGCTCGCAGAACTGCGCCAGGTGGGGATGGAGGACTGGGCGGGCCATTACCCGGCGGAACTCTCCGGTGGGCAGGCGCAAAGGGTCTCCATCGCCCGGGCGCTCGCCATGGACCCCGACGTCATCCTCTTCGACGAGCCCACCTCCGCCCTCGACCCCGAGCTCACCCGCGAGGTGCTGGAGGTGATGCGCACGCTCGCCCAGCAGGGCATGACCATGCTCGTGGTGACGCACGAGATGGGCTTTGCCTGCAACGTGGCCAACCGCATCCTCTTCATGGAGAACGGCGTCATCGCCGAGCAGGGCGCGCCCACTATCCTGCTCACCGACCCGCAGTACAGCCGCGTGAAGAACTTTATCGGCCAGTTCCTCGAGTACAACGGAGATTGAAACGTAGATGGACCAGATCGTCTTTTTCACCGACATCCTCCTCCCGGCGCTGCAGAAGGGGCTCATCATCACCCTGCAGCTGATCCTGCTCGCCGCCCCGTTCGGGTTCGTGCTGGGCGTGGGGGTCGCGGTGGGCAGGCAGTACGGCGGTCCGGTCACGCGGGTTCTCTGCAAGGTCCTGGTCTATTTCGTCAAGGGCTGCCCCCTGCTCCTGCTGCTCTTCATCCTCTACTTCGGGCTGCCCTCCATCGGCATCGTCTTTTCGGCGTTCACCGCGTCGGTGATCGGCTTCATCCTCTGCAACGGCGCCTACAACTCGGAGTACATCCGGGGGGCCATGCTCTCGGTCAAGGACGGCCAGATGATCGCCGCCCAGGCGCTGGGGATGACCCGCTTGCAGGCGGTGCGGACGATCGTCCTGCCCCAGGCGATCCGGCGGGCGCTGCCCGGCCTCTCCAACGAGTGGATCTACTTAATCAAGTACTCCTCGCTGGCCTACATGATCACGGTCATCGAGCTTTCAGGTTCGGGCAAACTGGTGGCCACCAAGTACTTCACCTACACCGAGACCTTCGTGGCGGTCGGCGTGGTCTATCTCTTCCTGGTGACGCTCACCACGCTGGCGGTCAACGCCATCGAGAAGAAATACGCCGTTCCCGGGATGATACGCGGGTAGGCGCCGACAGGTTTATTGTTCCTCCCTCCTACCGCCGTGCGAGGATATGCAATGTCGTTTGCCGACGTGGTTGATTTTGCCAACCGCAACCCGGTCTGCGCCTTCGCCACCGCGGAGGGGGACCAGCCCCGGGTGCGGTATTTTCTCCTGTGGTATGCGGATCCGGACGGGTTCTATTTCCATACCAACACCGCAAAACAGGTATATGCGCAGCTGCGGGCCAATCAGAAAATCGAGCTCGCCTTCTACGATTTCAACCCCCCCGAGCAGGGCGGCGGGACGATGCTGCGGGTGACGGGAGAGGTTGAGTTTCTCGAGGATGCGCATCTCCGCAACTGTCTGCTGGAGCAGCGGCCGTTCCTGAAAGAATTGGGCGACGACCCCGCCGAGTACCTGGCCATCTTCCGTGTGGGACGCGGGGAGGCGTGGTTCTGGACGAGTGCCGACAACCTCCGCGAGGACGCCATTCCCCGCCAGAAATTCCCCTGAACTCCAGTTCACCGCCCGTGGGCGTGGCGGTGGTGGATGTCGGGCGTGTGGGGGTGGTCGTGGACGACCTCCTCGTGCCGGTGGGCGTGGGAGTGGTAGCCCCGGGCGTCGGGCGCAGGGTCGCCGGGGCCGTGCTCGTGATCGTGGTGGCCGTCGTCGTGGCGGTGGCGGTGCTCGTGCACCTCTGCCGGGTGGTGGTGGCGGTGGCCGTGCTCCTCGGAGATGAGCAGCCATGCGCCGAGGGCCATGAGCGGTACTGCAATGCCGAACATGAGATCCGGCTGCTCGGCGAGGAGCAGCACGGAAAAGGCCACCCCGAAGAGCGGGGCCATGGCGAGGTATGCCCCCGTCCGTGCCGTCCCGATCCCCCGCAGGGCGAAGAGAAAGAGCACGCTCGTCAGCCCGCCGTAGGAGACAAACCCGAGCGCCATGGCGACGAACGCAACGTCCACGGGGGGCAGGGGCTGGCCCAGCAGCAGGGCGACGCCGAGCACGATCGCCCCCGCGCCCATCCCCTTGATGATCACGGTCGCCAGCGGGTCTTTTCCGGCGAGCTTCTGGCTGATGTTATTGTCCAGCGCCCAGAAGGTGCAGGTGAGCAGGATGCCCACCGCGGCGAGGGAGACGCCGAAGGCCGCCCCCGGCTCCCACGTCAGCAGGAGGCAGGCGCCGGTGATGAGGGAGAGCGCCACCCAGACTTTGCCGCCGACGTGCTCGCGAAAGATGACGGCGGCGAAGATGGTGGTGGCCACGGGCTCGAAGTTGAGGAGCATCGCCGCGGTCATGGCGGGAGTGGCCTGCATGCTGTACATCAGGACGACGGGGGCAAGGATGCCGCCGAAGAGGATGACCCCGGCAATCCAGGGGAGATCGCTTTTCTTCAGGGCCGCCTCCGCGTGGTTGCGGTCCCGCCCCCGGAGCCAGCCGGTCCCGTAGTAGAGGAGCAGCCCGGCGCCGCTGCCGATGTAGAGCAGGGCGGCGAGGGTGAGCGGTGCCGTCTCCTCCAGCAGCAGTTTCGCCACCGGCGCCGTGCCACCGAAGAGCATGGCGATCAGTATCGCGTAGATGACCGGTTTTTTGTCCCTGTATTCCATACGCGCCGCGAGATGTCCATAGGGGTCGCCCGACGAGACGATAAATGCATCAATCCGTCAGGGCCAGGCGTGCCGTGCGGGGCCTGCCCCCCGGCAGGACGTTTGTGGGGCGCGAAAAAATGAGGGGGGCGGGACTGCCCGCCTCCCGGTGCACGGCGTCTATCTCATGCCGTATTTGCCCTGCAGCTCTTCCCAGGCGGGGTCGGCCTGCAGGTTGGCGAGCCCGGCGTTGATCTGTGCCAGGAGCTCGGTGTCGTCTTTGCGCACGGCAATGCCGAACTCTTCTCTGGTCTCCACGAACCCGATCGTGGTTACCGCCTTGCCCGCGACGATGTCCTTGAGCACCAGGTCGTCATACATGACCACGTCGATGCGGCCGCTCATCATGTCGTCGACGGCGAGAGGGGTGTTGTCGTAGGTCCTGAGATCATCTTCGTCCAGCATCCCGGTCGCGATGAGGTTCTCCTCCACCCACATCGCCGCCGTGCAGCCGCGCTGGGTGCCGATGGCCGCCTCACCGGCGAGCACCTGGTCGAGCGTAATCTCAGCGCCCTCTTTCGCCACCACATCCTGGTTCACCACCCAGTAGGGGTCGGAGAAGGCGACCTTCTCGGCACGCTCGGGCGTGATGGTCATGCCGGAGTAGATGATGTCGATGTTGCCCGCCTGCAGGGCGGGGATGATGCCGTCCCAGGCGACCTGCTGGAAGGTGACCTCGAAGCCCTGGTCCTCGGCGATCCACTGCATGGACTCGACATCGAAGCCGATGGCGTTGCCCTGCGAGTCGATCATGGAGAACGGCGGGTAGGGCACGTCGATGCCGACCACGTAGGTCGCTGTCGGGACGCCGCCGTCCGGCTCGCTCGTATCCGTGCAGCCGGCGAAGGCGGTCGCCAGAACGCATCCACACACAAGAACCACAAAAAGTGTTTTTCGGTTCATGCGCAAGAATTGAAGAGCGTAAAATATAACCCTTTTGCATACGGGGCTCCTTCATGCCCCGCTGCCGGTTCTGCGTGTTCTAATGCAGCGAATACTCAAGAAACCTCTCCACGACCCAGGGATTGCGGACCTCCGGGTGGAACAGCACGCCGGCGATGGGGCGCGTGCGGTGGCGCACCGCCTGCACGCACGCGCCCGAGACGGCGAGCACCTCGAGCTCCGCGGGCGGGTCGAGGGCGATGCTGTGCAGCGTGTAGGCCTCGAAGGATGCCCTGTCCGCAAAGAGAGGGTCGTCGCGGACCACCCGCACCGGGGTCATCCCGATCTCGGTGCACGCCGTGAGGCTGCCCCCGAAGGCACGCCCGATCACCTGGAGCCCCGCGCAGATGCCGAACACGGGCCGAGCGCACCCCCGGATCCAGGCGAAGCGGTCCGGATAACCGGCATACTCCTGGTCCCTGAGGGCGGTGCCGCAGAGGATGACCGCCTCCGCGTCCCCGGCCAGTGCGGCATCCACCTGCGTAGAATGGCAGGTGCGCACGTCCCGTCCCGTCCCCCTGATGATTGCAGTGATGGGGTCGACGAACTCGTAGGCCGAGAGGGAGCCGGGCCGGTAACAGAGGTCGACGACGAGGATCATTTTTCCACCAGCCGCGCGTTCCTGATCCGGTAGGTGCCGCGGAAATTCCTGTACGATACCGCCGCATCCACGACCTCGATGCGGCGGGAGAAGAAGGGGGCGTCGAAGACGAAGGTCTCCAGTTCGCCGCCCTCCCCGGTGAGGGAGATGCGGTGCGTCCGGGCGAACGTGCGCAGGTCGTCGATCGCCGCCCGGTCGATCACCCTCCCTAACCAGTGCTCGTCGAAGGGCTCGGAAAAGACGCCCGAGACGAGCACCCCGAAGCCTGCATCCACCAGCGCCTCCATGTAGGCCTGCTGGTCGGTGTGCCAGAGGGGGTTGAAGCACCAGAGGCCGAGCGTGTGGCAGATGCGCTGGATGCGGGCGGCCTGGTAGACGGAGAGGATCGCCCCGGAGACCACCCCCTCGATGTCGTAGTCGGCAACGGCGATCCCGATCGCCCGGGCCAGGTCGTCGAGCTCGGCCTCCTGGATGCCTGCCGTCTCCACCTCCACGAGGGGCAGCCCTGCCGCGTCCGCCTGCAGTGCGGCAAGGCGGATGTTGGGGGTGTGGAACATGTAGCTCTCGGGGTTGCGGGAGACGACCGTGATCAGGCAGGCAACCTCCTCCTTCTGCATCGCCCGCCAGCAGGCGAAGAGGGAGTCCTTCCCCCCCGAGCACAGCACCCCGAGCCTCATGGTCTCTCCCGGATAGATGGGCGTTGCTCTGCCATAACTGGAGGGGATCGGGCCGAAGGCTCTATAGGGGTTGGAGCCGAACGAGGGTGCGACGGTGAGGTGAAGGATGGCGGACTATGAACTCGAGGATGAGGAAATGGTGGGCAGGCTCGTGCGGAGCCGGGTGAGAGCGTTTGAGGTATCGAATCCGGGCTGGCCGGTCTTCGTGGGCGACTCGCGGGGGATGTGGGACGTGCGGTTCACGAAACAGGCCGGCGAGGAACGGGTGGGGAGGGCGTATATCACCCTTCCCGAGGCGCCGCACCGGATATGGCGGATCCACTGGCCGGCGGGGGACATGGAGGTGCTGGCGTCCGCCCAGACGGGGGGCCTCGAGGGCTTCGTGCTGGAGGCCCTGCGGCGGGAAGGGGAGAATTGACCGGGGGGCGTCACTCGTCGGGGAACGCCGCTCCGGGGTCATCCCCGGTCGCGGCCGCACCCGGGTGCGCGGCGAACGAGGACTGCATTGATTTCCACATCAGCTGGGGCTGCTCTGTGGTATAGCGGACGAATGCCCGCCCGTAGAACTGCATCTTTTTGTGGGCCGGCACGAGGGTGCCCGCCGGGCGGCACCTTCCCCGCCTGACCATTTCCACGGCCTCCTCGACCGTCGCGCCGTTTTCCACCTCGGTCCAGGTGTAGCCGAGCATGTAGGTGGCGTGGGCGTCGCTGCCCCCCGTCTCGGGCAGGCCTGCGGTGTTCCGCACCATCATGTTGCTCAGGCGGTCGGTGCCGTTGAATGCCTCCACGGCGTCGAAGCCGAGGGCGGCGTAGCCGGCATAGCCGGTGCAGGAGTGGGGATGGGGGGCGATGGAGAGGCCCCCTTCGGCTGCGATATGGTCGATCACGCCTGTGATCTCGCCGGTGGCCGGGAGGGCGTCAAGGCACAGGCCGATCCAGTGGCGGTCGAGCGCCATGTGCCCTCCCTCGACGCCGGGGATGACCAGGATGCCGAACTCACGGGTCAGGCCGCGGGCCTCCCGGCGGGAGAGGAGGCGGCCGTGATCGGTGACGCACAGGCCGTCGAGCCCGATCGCCCGGGCATATTTCACGGTCTCGCGAAGCGAATGGAGCCCGTCGGGCGAACGGCTGGTGTGGACGTGAAAATCAATCCGCACCGGGCCGTCCTCCCCGGATGGACGGGAAAAAAATGTGATTCCTGGTACTCTGCATGTGCATCTGCGTCTCTGCCGGATCCCTATTGGTGCACAGGCATTATCAACGCATTGCTTTGACCAGCGCCAACGCTCTACTGTACGAAACGGCCGCGGTCGCCCGGCTCATCCTGTCAGGTTGATGTCGTCGCCTCAGCCAGTTCCTCGACGGGAGCATTGGCGGCGTTTGCCTTCACGCTCTCGATACCCTTCAGGCAGGCTGCACGGGATTTATAGGCCTGGCTGACCGCGATAATCTGTCCGTTTGCGGCTTTCAGCCTGAAGCGGTATTCTCCGGCCCTGTCATGGTAGACTTCGAATTTACCGACCATTCAACATCACCACGGATGAAAAATGGGGATCCTTCTATAAAAAACAATAGGGTCGCCCGATGCCGGGATGGGCTCACCGCTCGCGTGCAATGGAGCAGAAGTACATCCGGTCGCCGAACCGGGCAAAAGCCCTCGAAACCTCCACGGAAAAGACAGTCCCGTCTTTTTTCCGGTGAATGGCGGTTGTCCGCTCCCGCTTCCCCGGCAGGGCGCCCCGCCACATCTCCTCCCACCGGGTGCGGGTGATGGAGGGGTTGACGTCGTAGACGCTGATCTGCCTGAGTTCGTCGGGGGTATACCCGAGAAGGTCGGCGGCGGTGCGGTTTGCCCGGTAGATCCGGCCCCCGTGGTCAAAGAGCAGGATGGAATCGGACGCGTGATCGAAGGCGAACCGGGTGAAGAGCAACTCCCGCTCCACCTCCTCCTTCTCGGCGATCACCCGCAAGAGGGTCCTGTTCGCCTCCTGGATCTCCCCCGTGCGCTTCTCGATGAGGGTCTCCACGTTGCGGTGGTACTGCTCGAGCTGCTCTTCGCAGTGCCGCAGGCGGGTGATGTCCAGCCCGACCGCGTGGTAGCCGGTGATCGCCCCGTCAGGCCCGGCGATGCCTGAAAACGTCCACCGTTCCCAGTCAAGGGTCCCGTCGGGGCGGATGGTGCGCAGGTCGAGAAATGGCGCGGGCGTCTCCGGGGCGAGGGAGGCGAGGTGCCGCTTCACCGCAGCTCTCCCCTCCAGCGCCACCAGGGAGAGAAAGCCGGAGCCGATCAGCTCCTCCTCCGTCCGCCCGCTATGCCGGCAGTACGCCTCGTTGGCACACGAAATCGTCATATCGGGCCGGATGTGGAGGATCCATTCGGTCTGGTCGCGGGCAAGGGCGGCGTAGCGCTTCCGCCAGGCGTCCCGCTCCGCCGCTGCCGTTATTGCAGGGGTTTCGTCCTCGATCACGATGGCGCAGCCGTCCCGTCCGGTGTCGAAGACCGCGGGGATGAGCTGGATGTGCAGGTGCCGGCGTGTGCCCCCGATGGGGGTCTGGAGGGGAACATGCGCCGGGGTGCCGCGCACGGCCTCGCGGCACCGTGCGATGAACCCCTCGTCCGTAAAGAGGGGGTAGGGGAGGTCTTCGATCCCCTCCCCGTAGAGCACCTCGAGGGGGCAGCCGAGGAAGGCGAGGGCGTCGGCGTTCACCATGGC
>Ga0209614_1001420_pt1 | contig 18021 bp, 18 predicted proteins | sample BlaSprsedimmetaG_FD_185484 | JGI IMG/M metagenome (GOLD analysis project Ga0209614, IMG submission 185484) | Hot spring sediment bacterial and archeal communities from California, USA to study Microbial Dark Matter (Phase II) - Blank Spring... ... | reverse complement strand
AAACCAAGTCTCTGGGGAAATCCCAAGCTCTGAATCCTAAATCCTAAACAAACTCAAAACTCCAAATCCTAATAGCCCGTTGAAGAAGGTGTCACCCCGGACTTGATCCGGGGTCCACGCTCGACGTGAGGTGTGCTCTGCACGCAAAGCGTGGATTCCCGCCGGAGTGGAAACGCGCCGCAGGCGGGCGGGAATGACAAGCATGGGCGGTATTGTCGATTGTGCGTTTTTCAACGGACTGCTAAACCTCTCCGTCACTCAGGCGCTCCCGCGCAGAGGCTTTGAATTTGTCGTTTTTGAATTTCGCATTTGTTTAGGGTTTAGAGATTAGGATTTAGGATTTCCTATTCCGATCCATATCGGCATTGCAGCCGCATCGTGCGGCCGCAGCCGCAGGTCACCTCGATCACCGCGTACTGGTCGTTGGCCTCGATCACCCGCGCCTCCTGCGGCACGCCCGTCGGGGCCGTAGGGCCCGGACCCGCTGGGGCCGAGGGCCGCCGTCCCACCGGCAGCCGCACCGCCGAGCCGGCCGCCGCCGTCTCCTTGCGTAACACCGTCACCGTATTCATCCGCATGGCCGGTCCTCTCAGGCCCGAAAATCAATGTGTTCCTCGTCCACCTCGATCACGCCCCGTTCCTCCGGGGTCGACTCCTCCGGCCGTGGCGAGGCGGTCTTGCGACGCCGTCGGCGGCCCGTCTCCGCGCGGCGCTGGCCCGTGTGGTCGCCCACCGCCGTCGGCTGGGTCACCTGCGGGCTGGGCTCCACCGGCGGTAAGGGGGATTCCAAGTCACTCATGGCCGATCCTTTCCCACGCCTGCGGGCTCGCCGTGGGGGCTCGTCTCGCGGCGGCCGTCCCAGTCCCGCAGCCGCACGGACAACGAGAACAGCGCCGCCGCGTGCAACTGGCTGACCCGGCTCTCGGTGACCCCCAGCACCGCGGCGATCTGCCGCATCGTCAGCTCCCGCGTGTAGTACAGCAGCACGATCTGCCGCTGGCGCTCCGGCAGGTCGCCGAGCGCCGCGGCCAGGGCGGCCCGCAGTTCCTGCCGCTCCACCTGGCCGGCCGGGGGATGGGTCGGGGCGGCCAGCGCTGCGCCCAGGGCCGGGGTTTCCTCATCCAGCCCGTGCAGCGACAGGAAGTGCCGCGCCCGGGCCTGCTCGAAAAGCCGGTACAACTGCCGGGGCCGCAGGTCCATCGCCTTGGCCAGCTCTTCATCCGCAGGGGCCCGGCCGGTCTGCTCGATCGCCTCCCGGACGATCGCCTGGGCCCGGTCCAGTTGCTTCTTGAGCCGGGCCGGGGCGAACGACCAGCGCCGCAATTCATCGATCACCGCCCCCCGCACCCGCAGGTAGGCGTAGGTCGCGAACTCCGCGGCCGAGGCCGGGTCATAGTCTCGCGCCGCCTGGATCAATCCCAGCGTGCCGGCGCTTATGAGATCATCGCGGCTCAGGGGCGGATGCAGATACGAGACCACCTGCGAGACGATCCGATGCACCAGCGGCAGGTGCTCCAGCACCAAGGCATCCTGCCGGGCCTGCCGCACCTGCCGGCCATACGCCTCCGCCGCCACCCGCACCTCCCCCGCGGCCGGCTCACTGTGGGCCGGTGGCGTCGTCTCGACGAGTGGAATGGAGGCGGGTCTGGTCATCGCCGGGGTCCTGCGTGATCCTGTATGATCTGGTCAACCTTTTGCTCGATCATTTCGTCCAGCACAATCTTCACGGCCAGTCGGCCGGCGATAGACAACACAACGTAGGCGACCACGGCTCCGGTGACGGCCCGGTATGCGCAGGTGGCCGGCTCGCAATCGCCCAGCCACGCGGCGATCGCCAACACAAAGAACAGCAGGACCGCCAAGGACCCCGCGATACTCTTGATGAGTTTCTCCATAGCCGTGTCTCAGGTCGTGGGTTACCGTGCCGTGGCGGTGTGCGGCGAACCCGACAGAAGTCCGGCCGTCTCCGACAGCCTGATCGTCTCGATGGGCTCGATCTTGGTCCGCGACACGATCTCATCGTAGGCCACCACGGGCAGCCGCGGAATGTTCCGTTCGATCATATTGAATAGCGCTACGCGAATCCGCGAATCGCACAGCAACACCACGGTTTCGTAGGCCTTGTTCATGGCCGTCTTCCAGGCCTCGGCGGTTTTCTTTGTCAGCTCCAGGGCCATTTCGGGCGGGATGCTCAGGGTCACACTTTCGCCCTGCTGATTGACGCTGCCGATCAGATGATGCTCCAGTGTCGGCTCCAGGGTCAAGGCGATGATGGAGTCCGTCGGGGAGAGGTACTGCTCGGTGATCGCCCGCGCCAGGCGCTTACGGGTCACCTCGGTCAGCAGGGTGGCGTTCTTGGTCCGCGAGGCGTGCTCGCCCAGGGCCTCCAGGATCAGTGGCAGATCGCGCACCGGGATACCCTCGTGCAGAAGATTTTGCAGGACGCGTTGCAGCAGCCCGATGCTGACCAGCTCGCCGACGACGTCGCCGACCAGCGACGGTTGCGAGGCCCGCAGACGATCCACCAGTTGTTGCACGTCCTCGCGGGTGAGCAGCTCATCCGCGTGCTGCGTCAGGGTCTCGGACAGGTGCGTGATGAGGACGGATTCGGGATCGATGACCGTGTAGCCGTTCAACTCGGCGGCTTCCTTCTCCGCGGCGGTGATCCACAGGGCCGGCAGGCCGTAGACGGGCTCCTTGGTGGGGATGCCCGGCACGGTTTTGGTCACGGTGCCGGGGTCCATGGCCAGGAACTTGTCCGGCTCAATGTGGCCCGAGGCGATGACGTGATCGTACAGGCGGATTTCGTAGGCGTTCGGTTCGAGGTTGATGTTGTCCCGCAGACGCACCAGCGGCACGATGATTCCCAGTTGCTGGGCGATCTTGCGCCGCAGGGCCCCGATGCGGTCGAACACGCTGCTCTTCTTGCGTGGATCGACCAGGCTGATCAGACGGACCCCTACGAGAATCGACAGGATGTCCACCTTGAGCAGCTCTTCGACGGAGTCGGTGTCATCGGTCTTGGGCTGGGTCTTGGCACGTTCGGGCGGGTGCTGCCGGGCGGTCCGATTGGCGTGGACGGCGAACGCCGCGCAGGCGCCGCCGATCACCAGGAACGGAATCTTGGGGAAGCCGGGCACCAGCGCGAAGGCCGCGATGACCGCCGCGGCGATGCCGATGGGCTGATGGTGGTGAAGCAACTGTCGCGTCATGTCGAAGCTGACGGTGTTGCGGCTGCGGATCTTACTGACGAGAAAGCCCGAACTGACGGCGATGATAATCGAGGGAATCTGGCTGACCAGCCCGTCGCCGATGGACAGGATCGAGTAACGGCGGGCCGCCTCGGCCAGGTTCATCCCCCGGGTGTAGCCCAGCAGAATACCGCCCACGAGGTTGACGGCGGTGATGATCAGGCCGGCCTTGGCGTCGCCGGCGATGAACTTGCTGGCCCCGTCCATCGCCCCGTAGAACTCGCTTTCCTTGACGATCTCCTGGCGGCGCTGGCGGGCCTCGGCGTCGGTGATATTGCCGGCGTTCAGGTCGGCGTCGATGGCCATCTGCTTGCCGGGCATGGCGTCGAGCACGAACCGGGCGGCGACCTCGCTGATACGGCCGGCGCCCTTGGTGATGACGATGAATTGAATGACCACCAGGATGAGGAACATCACCAGGCCCACAATCAGACTGCCGCCGGCCACGAAGTTGCCGAACGTGTCGATGATCGTCCCGGCGTTGCCCCGCAGCAGGATCAGACGCGTCGAGGCCACGTTCAGCGCCAGCCGAAACAACGTGGTGATCAGCAGCAGCGAGGGAAAGGTGGACAGGTCAATCGGTTGGTTCGTACCCAGCACGATGATCAGGATCGCCAGCGCCAGCGAGATGCTGCACGACAACCCCAGATCCAGCAGGAACGTGGGCAGGGGAATCAGCAGGGTGGCCAGAATCGCCACCAGACCGGCCGCGAAGACGATGTTGCTGTGGCTCGCGAGCCGATGCGTGACGGTGTCGACCAGGGGTGTGGTGTCGTTATCGGCCATGTCTCATCCGTGAGAACGGAGGCTCAAATCCTCAGCTTGTCCTTATCCTTGGGCTTCCTCGGCCTGGGCCTCGATCTCCTCGCGGCTGAGGATATCCTTGATCCGCACCGCGTAGCAGCCGTCCACCACGACGATGTCGCCGGTGGCGAAACGGATGTCCTGCACGTAGATCTCGGCGGGCTGTCCGACCGCCTTGTCCAGTTGCAGCACCGAGCCGGGGCCCATCTGCAGAAGCTGCCGAAACGGCACCACGGTCCGTCCCATGTTCACCGTAATGGGCATGTGGATGTCGAGCAGGATGTCGAGGTTTTCCTCGGTGGCGGGCACCATGCCCTCGGCGACCTGCTCCAGCTCGACGTTCTGCACTTCGCCGGCGGGGGCATCCGCCGCTTGCTCCACAACAGCTTGTTCCGTATCAGCCATGATTGGTCATTCCTTTGCGTCTGGGGGTTCCATCCGTGGCCAGGCCTCGTCGGGTTCGGCGATCACCAGGGCCAGCCGCGCCGTGGTGCGGGCGGGAAACGCCCGGAAGCACTTGCGGCCGTTCAGCATCATGTCCAGAGGCTCCGTGATCTTCCTGTTCAGGACCAACACGTCGCCGGCTCGCAGACTCATGGCGTCGTGGAGGCTGATCGCCGCCTCGGCGAGCTGGGCCTCGATGCGAATCGGCGTGGTGTCCAGGTTCTTCAGGACCCGCTGGCGAAGCTCCTCGGGCGGGACGGCCGCCTCGCGGGTCGACCGGACGCCCAAGGCCGGCTCGACCGCTTCACAGAGCATCGTGAACGTGAGTTCCAGGGTGTCCGTCTCGGCAACGATCGTGACCTGGATGCTGAACAGGTCTTCCAGCCCGGTGAGCGCCATGGGCCAGTCGCCCTGGACGAACCGCGAGGCCTTCTGAATCGTCGGACCGCCGCTCTCGTGCATCGCCCGGCCGACGGCGTCGGTCATGGCGGCCACGGCGTCCATGAGAATCGAATCCTCGAGGGTGGTCAGCTCCCGCGGCTCGCCGGCGGCGAATTCCGGGTCTCGCAGCATCAACCCGACCAGGGCGATGGCGGTGGACGGCGCCAGCGACACGAATCCGGTCCGCTCGACTCGATTGACGTCAAGCGGCAGGAAATAGTGATTCCGCTGTTCGGCCCGCACGCGTGCCGCCAGGCGGTCGGCATAATGCTGATCGCAGGCGCCGGCGGAGATCTCATAGGAGGCCTGAAACAGGGACTCGCAGACCAGGGCCAGATGCCTTTCGATCCGCCGGGCCAGCAGGTCGTAACGGGCCAGGTCCTCCGGCCGGAAGTGATGCGGCTTGAACCAGTCGAACTCCTCGGCCGCGGGGGGCTCCTGCGGTTCACCGCGATACTTGGCCGCCAGCGCCATCAAACGCCGCAACCGGCGACGGCTCAACGTCTTTTCTTCCATGCTGCGGATCATTGCACGGCGAATTCCCGGAAATACACCTCGCGCACGTACGGCTTGCTCTCCGGAAAGAGCAGCTCATTGAACAGGTTCTGCACCTGCCGCTTGATTCGTTCGACATTGCGACGGCCCCGCACGTCCTCCAGGCTCAGGTCCGCGAAGTAGGCGTGCAGGCTGTCCCGCAGGAGCAGCTCTTTCTTTTCCAGGTAGGCCTGTCCCTTCTCCGGGTCGACATCGGGGCTCAGCAGCAGGGTGATGCTTACCCGCAGGTAGCGCGTCACGCCCGGCTCGTCGAGGTTGGCGATGATCGCGTCCTTGATGTCAAACGGCCAGGCCGCGGTGTCGGCCGGACTCGTGGCCAACAGGTCGTCGAAGCTCTTGATCGGCACCGCCGGCGCGGGCTCGGTGTTCGTCGTCGGCGTCGGGTCACTGCCCGCCAGCAACTGGGCCAGGGCGAACCCGCCGATCGATCCGGCGACGAGCATCGACCCCACGATCGCCCACAGGAACATCCCGCCGGACAGGGGCCTGCGGCTCGTGGCCTGCTCCGTGCGACTTTCGGTTGCCTCCTTCGGCGTCTCTTGTGTCTCATTTACCGCCATCGTTGTGCTCCATCGGTCAGGAATTCACCGTGACACGGCGAGGTTGCGTGGTCTGTTGCCTGTAGCGCTTGATCTTCTCCCTCAAGGTTCGCCCACTGATGCCCAGGACTTTAGCGGCTTGGCTTTGGTTTCCCTGGTGGGCGTCCAGCGTCGCCAGGATCGCCTCACGTTCCAGCTCCCGCAGGGGCACGCCCGCCAGATCCGCCGCCGGCGAATTGGTTGGCGGCTGCAATTCCTGTAGGAGCCAGGGGGCATCGGCCAGGGACAAGACCTGCCCGGAGCCGAAAATCATCGCCGTCCACACCGTGTTGCGCAATTGCCGTACGTTGCCCGGCCACGCATAGCGGCGGAGGATCTCCAGCGAGTCGGCGTCCACGGCGGTTATCGGACGTCGGGTTTCCTTGGTGAACTCGTTGACAAAGTGCCAGATCAGCGTCGGTACGTCCTGCGGTCGCCGGCGCAACGGCGGCACCTCCAGCCGGATCGCCGCCAGTCGATAATACAGGTCCGCCCGGAACCGCCCCTCCTGGACCTCACGCAGGATGTCCGTGTTGGTCGTGCTGATGATACGCACGTTCACGTCGATCTCCTCGGCGCCCCCCACGCGTTGGAAGTTCATCTCCTCCAGGACGCGCAGCAGTTTCGCCTGGAAGGATGGGGGCGTCTCGGTGATCTCATCGAGCAGCAGCGTTCCCCCGTGGGCCTGCTCGAAGCGCCCGCGGAATTGGCGGCATGCTCCCGTGAACGCGCCCTTTTCGTGGCCGAACAGCTCGCTTTCCAACAGTGACTCGGTGAGGGCGGCGCAGTTGACCTTCACGAACGGCCCGTCGGCCCGTCGGCTGCGGCCATGGACCAACCGCGCGATCAACTCCTTGCCCGTGCCGCTTTCGCCGTGGATCAGGATCGGCGCCGACGTCGGCGCGACGACGGCGGCCCGTTGGACCGTTTCGAACAGCTCGCGACTCGATCCGATGATCTTTCGCACCTCGCCGCGGGCCGCGGGCAACGTCGCCAGCGTCTTGACCGTGTGGCAGGGCAACAGCGCGGCGAGAATCTGCTCGACCGTCTCTGCGCTCAGCGGTTTGGCGTAAAACTCCGTGGCTCCGGCCCGGACCGTTTCGATGGCCCAATCGCCCCGATCCACGTCGCTGGTCACCAGGATCGGGGTCTCCGGCTGATCTGCGCGGATTCTGCGGATCAGCCGCAGGTCCGGCGAGCCGTTCGTCGAGGCCGTCTGAAGGTTCACGAACACCGCGTCGAAACGGCGGGCATCGAGATAGTCTGTCGCCTTGGCCGCCTGTGCCGCGACGGTGCCGCGGATGCCGCGCCGAGCGAACGCCTCCAGCAGCACGCGGGTCGTCTGGGCGTCCCGTTCGACCACGAGTACCTCGTGAAAAACGGCATCAGAAGTCGTTGGGGTCATGACCGTATCTCTGCAGTATCGTCCACGACATCTCCTGCCGCGCCAGGGCCAGCACCTGCTGCTGGGCTTGGGCCAGCTCGGTGAATGGATGATTCGGGTATTCCGTGCGGAGTTGCTGGTACAGTGTCTCGGCCTTGTCTCCGTCGCGGTGACGCAGGCAATTGGCCATCTGTAACAGGATCCAGGGGCGGTCCTTGTCGGCGGCGTCCGGCTTGGTCCGGCCCAGGGCCACCCGGTAAAACAACAGCGCCGCGTCCAGCCGCCCCGCCGAGAACAGGGCGTCGGCGGCCTTGAGCGGATAGGCGACGCGTTCGGGGGCCTCTTGGGCCATCGTGACCAGCGGATCGACCGCCGGGGCATTGGGCTCCGCGGGCGGTGGGGGCGTTGAAACCGTCGACTTGGACGCGACGGGCGCCGCAGACGTGGGCGCGGTCTTCGAAGTGGACCCGCCAAGCGCCTGTTTAGAGGGTGGAAGGGCCAAGGCGTTGAGCCTTTTAAGCCATGCCGCCAGCTCTTCAGCGCTTTTGGTGGCCGATTGGTTGGGATCGACCGCCAGCGCCGCCACCTGCTGGTGGAACACTTCTCGCCGCAGCGATCCTGCCACCGGCGCGCTCAGTGCCGGCTGGTTCGGATCCGCGAGGGGCACCGGGTCGGCGGCGACGGCCACGCCCGCGGAACACATCAATCCGGCCAAGAGGGAGACGCGCGCGTTCATGGCTGGGTCCCTCCGGACGTGTCCACCAGACCCGCATACGCCCGCGCTGCATCCCGCGGACGGGCCAGCCCCTCATAGGCCTGCCCCAGCAGCACCAGCGCCCGCTGTCGCTCGGCCGGGGCGCTCTCCGTTCGGCTCAACAATCCCCGGCAGATACGCTCGGTCTGCGCGTAGTCCTCCAGTCCCACACAGATCTCGGCCAGCAGCAACTGCCCCTTATCGAACAGCGGGCCTTCGCGGAGACGGCCGAGCACCTCCACCAGATCCTCACGGGCGATACGCAAATCTCCGCGGGCCACCTGGCACCGCGCCAGCTCCAGGGTCATCCGGGCACGGGTCTCGGCGTCGGCGAAGAACTCGATCTTCCGCCGCAGCAGCGTGATCGCCGTATCCACCAGCCCGATCTCACGCAAGAGCCGCGCCTTGGCCACCAGGACGCGACTGGCGTAGTACTGGGGCAATCGCTCCACGGGGATTCGCTGGAGCATGTCGTAGGCGGTCACATAGTTCCCCTGACGGCATTCCACCTCGACCAGCTCCAGGGTTACCTCGGCGAAGTCTTCGGCGCCCAGACTCAGACCCATCGCCTGGTTGAACGCCGTCGCCGCCTGGCCGTAGTCGTTCAACTGCATCAGGGCCCTGCCCAGCATCAGGTACGCCGGGCCCAGCCGCCGGTCGGTCGGGTCCTGCGTCAACTGAATCGCCTGAATCAGCCACGACCGGGCCGATTCGTAATCCCCCAGCTCAAAGGCGCAATGTCCCGCGCCGTAGGCCGCACGGCAGCGGGAATCCGGCCGCACGTTCAGGTTGTACACCCGGCGGAACATCCCGACCGCCTCGTCGTACAGCCCCGCGTTGAGCGTGGCCTCGGCCAGGAACAGCGAGGCCTCATCCACCACCTCACAATCCGGATACTGCACCAGCAGTTCGGTCAGGTCCGATTGGGCGCCCCGATAGTCCCGCAACTGCGCCTTGATCCGGCTGGAATTGAGCAACGCGTACGGGGCCAGGCTGCTGTGCGCGAATTGGCCGTAGACGAGCTTGTATTCCGCCAGGGCCGCGGCGGGTTGGTCGATGTTCTCCTGGAGGAGACCCATCGCGTAGTGTGCGTTGGGCGTGCGATGGTCTCCCCGATAGCGCAGCAAGAACCGCCGCCAGACCGAAATCGCCTCGCGGCAGAGACGCTTCTTGTGCTCGCCCAGGTCCTGGTAAAGGTCCGGATTGTGGATCAGGAGCCCCTGCGTATCAAACTCGACGATCAGGCCCGCGCTGCCGGCGGCGATCTCGGGAACGGTCTGCTGGGCGGCCGCCGGTAGATACAGCGTCACGGGACGCGTTCTCATCTCCTTCAGGTCCGCCGACCAGGCTATGTTTTGCTCGGCCTGGCTCGCCCACCGAGCCAGGAACTCCTCCAACGGAGCATCCAGGGCCGCGGCCGACCACTGCGATCCCACGCTGACCGACGGATTTCGCACGATTCGGGGTACCAGCGCCGCAGTCGCCAGGGCCTCGGTATACCGCCCCAGAAACGCCTGCAACTCCTCCTGCGTCATGGCCGGCAGCGATTCCGGCCGCAGGCTGTCGCTCCAGAGCCGCCCCGGCAGCATCACCTCGTGGTTGCTCAGCAGCAACACCTGCTTGGTCAGAGCCTCGACGGCGATGAAGTGACAGTCGGCCTCTATGTTCGCACTGAAGGCCTCCTGGATCGTGGGCAGCAGCGCCAGCGTCTTGTACGCCCTCATACGGGCCTTGTCGAAGTGCCGCGCCCGCATTTCCATGAACATCCGCTGATAATTGGCCAGTGCCCGAACCGCCGGAGAGCGGCTCTGAAGGGCTTGGCTGAACAACACGCCCGCCGGACCCGGCTGCTCCATCTGCGAAAGGCAAACGGCCATCTGCAAGGCCAGCAGGTCTTTGAGGTACTCATCGGCGTCCATAGCGGCGGTCAGGTTGCGATGGAGCTTCTCGAACACGTAGTACGCCTTGGTCACGTCGCCGGCCTGGAGAAATCCCTGGGCCACGTCCCATGAGATCGACTCATCCAGGACCGCGGCGGTGGTTCGACTCAGTTGTACCTGGGGCAGCCCCGTCGATCCGGTGCTCTGTTCCGGGCCGGCTGTGGGCCGTGCGCCTGGGCCGCGGAACCACAGCGTGGTCAGCACGGCCCCGATTACCAGGATATTGGCGAGGATGACACTATGCGCCGGCGTCCAGAAACGCCCCGCCGCCCCGGCCACGGCTCCGGCCCGGCTCAGAAGCCGGGGTCCCTGGGCCCTTTCGATCCGCCGATGCAGGGTCTCGTCGCCGCCAAATACGTCCGGGATCGATACATCCGAAGGCAGCTTGCCCGCAAACACGTCCGATTCGCGCGGCGCGTGCGTGGCCTGCTCGAACAGCTCCCTTGTTTCCGCATCCATGCCCATGTGGCGGTCCAGAGTTCGTCTCAGTCGCGTTCATCGGCGGGCCGGAAGACGGCGCCGGCGCACCATGACACCCCCTCCTGTGTGCAACAACCGTGCCACAACGCCCGCGACGCGGTTTGCCGGCTGCCCGTGCATGTCCCTGCTCAGATTCCGGGCCGGCTGCGCCCGCTGGCCGTCCGTCCTGTTTGGTTTTGATACACCTGGACGCGATGGAGGCTTGGTCACGGGCAGACCGCAATCTGTCTGGCCGTCATGGATTCGGCTTGGAGCACGGCGACGCCGGAGCTGGCGAAAGGGATGGACAACGAGGCGCGGTTGCTATGAAACGGCGGCGGGCTGCTTGTCGGGCTGGATGATCCCGTACTGCTTGACCTTGGCGTAGAGGGTCGCCCGGGTAATCCCCAACAGCGCCGCAGCGCGGGTCTTCTGCCAGCCGGCCTCCTGCAAGGCCCGCTTGACCAGCTCCTTTTCGGCCCGTTCAAGGCTGAAATCCTTCAAACCCGTGGGCGCCGTCTCGCCGGGCGCATCCGCTTCGCGCTCGGGATGCAGGATCAGGCTGTCCGTGCCGATCTTCGAGCCGGACTCCAGCAGGATGGCCCGCTCGATTACGTTCTTCAGCTCGCGGACGTTGCCGGGCCAGGAGTGCTCCAGCAGGCACCTCTGGGCCAGACTCGTGAGCCCCTCGATCCGCCCGGTCTTTTCGGGACAAATCGTCGAATGCCTCAGAAAGTACTCGGCCAAGAGCAGGATGTCGTCCCGCCGCTGTCGGTTGCGAAGCGGCGTCAGCACGATCGGGCAGATCGAAAGGCGGTAGTACAGATCCCGCCGGAAGCGTTTCTCACGGACCGCCTCATCCAGGTTCTGGTTACTTGAGGCGATGATCGTCGCGCGGCACTGCAGGTCCTCCGTGCCCCCCACCCGGCGGAACGTCTTTTCCTGCACCACGCGCAGGAGTTTGGCCTGAAGCTCGACGGGCATTTCACTGATCTCGTCGAGGAAAATGCTCCCCGCCCCGGCCCGTTCCAACAGGCCCACCTTGTCGCGGTCCGCGCCGGTGAACGCTCCCTTGACGTGTCCGAAGAGCTCGCTTTCCAGCAGTGTCGCCGTCAAGGCCGCACAGTTCAGCGCCACGAACGCGCTGTTGGACCCGTGTCGCAGGATGTGCACCGCCTTGGCCGCCAGCTCCTTGCCCGTGCCCGTTTCACCCACGATCAACACGGGGTTGCACGTGCTGCGGGCCACCATGCGGATCATCTTCAACGCCTTGTCGGTCGCCGGGCTGCGGCCGACGATCGACACCGACGACGGACACTCGCTGGAAAAGAAGTGCGCATCCGTCGATGAGGCCGCCCACCGCTGCGCGATACGGTCGATGACCTGCCCGATGCGATGGCGATCCCGGTATCCTTTAATCACGTCGAACGCGCCCAGGCGGTGGAACCGATCGGTCTGGGCCGACGGTTCATCGGCGTCGACCACGACCACCGGGGGGGTCTGCTCGTTTTGCTCCGCCTGGCAGAGAAACTCCTGAACGGCGGATCGGGGCACAAGGGGATCAATCAGAATGGCGTGGGGGGCGATACGCTCCAGCATGCCCCACACGTCATCGGGCTCGTCGGCCGCGAACAATTCTCTGGTGTATGGTCTGATCCATTGGTGTGTCTGCGAGTCTTTGCCAACGACCAGAATCTTGTCCAACGCCATATTCACTTATCTCGCGCAATGATGAAAGACCCATGCTGTTCGACCGACTGATTTATAGAGGACTGTTCGGCTCGATAGGGGAAGAACCTTAAATTTTTTATGGGACCGTCCCATAAAAGGCGTCGCCCTTCAGACGGCTCGCGAATGCAACAGCCCCGTTACGCTCCAGACCCGTGCGGGGCGCGCGGTCGCGCCCGGCTCGCGGGGATGGACGGGGAAGGAAAACTGTGCGGCGAATGGGAACTTTTTATCCGCCCCGCGCAAACGCTGCGACATGGTTCTGACTCAAGGGCCCGCTTCCGCGGAACCGCTAACGCCTTTTTCTCAAACAGGTTAGGGTCGTCGTCGCGGTGAAACCTCGCGGCATGGCACGGCGATTGCAAGCCTAAAACCCCAAGACGGATTCGCTATGACAAACGGTCACCGAACGTTGAGGACGCCAAGCCCATGCAAGGTATCGGCTCAGCCGGCGAACAGCGGCTCGACTTCATGATGCTGTTGGTGGAGGAGTTGCGGAATCAGAACCCGCTGGAACCCATGGACCATCAGCAGATGGCCGCGCAACTGGCGCAGTTCTCCCAGCTCGAAGAGACGGAGAAGATGAACGCCAATCTGGAGACGATCAACGCGATGATCGAGCAGATGGACGGCAGTTTCAAAGGCGCCATGCTGGTGGCCGAGCTCGACTACGCGCGCTCCCTGCTGGATCAGGAGGTGACCTTCAAGGCCGACGAGAACGGCCGACTTCTCACCGGGACGGTCGAGTCCATTCACTTTGTCTCGGGCCGACCCGTGCTCGACGTGGAGGCCGAGGTGGTGGACAACCAGGGGCAGACCGAGCGGCGGTCGTTCCCCGTGCAGCTCGACGCGATTACCAGTATTGCCAAGTAGGATCGTGGTCCGAACAGAAGGAGACAAAGATGGGAGCGTTGGCATCAGGGGTATCGGGGCTCAAGGCCCATCAGGCCATGTTGGACGTGGCCGGTAACAACCTGGCGAACGTCAATACGATTGGGTACAAGGCCAGCAATGTGACCTTCTCCGAGTTGCTCAGCCAGACGATCCGCAAGGCCAGCGGGCCGGCCGGGTCGTTGGGCGGCACCAACCCCCAACAGATGGGCAGCGGCGTGGGCATCGCCAGTATCAACCGAGACATGAGCCAGGGGAATATCATGTCCACCGGTCAGGACCTCGACGTGGCCATTGACGGGGAGGGCTATTTCGTCCTTAATGACGGCAGCCAGAACGTCTATAGCCGCATTGGCTCGTTCGCCGTGGATTCGGACAACACGCTCGTCGATCCGGCCACCGGTTACAAGGTGCAGCGCATCGGAAACTACGGTGAGGTCGAGGGCTTTCAGACCCCCGGCGACACGAGCATCCACATCCCGTGGGACGCCTCCATGCCGGCCAACGCCACGACGACGGTCACCATGAACGGCAACCTGCGCTCCAGCGCCTCCGCCGGCGACGCCACCATCCACAAGCTCACGGCCAACCTGGCGTTCACTACGGGCAGCGGCGCCGGCATCGCGGCGACCACCACCAACCTCGTCGATCTGGATCAGTTCACCCTCAACGGGGCCACCAGCCCGCACGGTACGATCTCCATCACGGGCGTGCTGTCCGACGGCGCCACCGCGCTGCCCGCCGGCGACTATACCGTCACCAGCGCCAGCACGGTCCAGGACCTGCTGGATTGGGTCAGCGGCAAGTTCTCCGACGCGACGGCCGCCCTCAACTCGGACGGGCAGATCGTGCTCACCGCCGACTCCGCCGGGTACAACCAGGCCATGATCACCGGCATGAGCTACACCGCCGACGAATCCGAATCGCTGACCCTGCCGAGCTTTTTCAACCTGACCACGCCCGGCGGCAACGACAGCAAATCCTTTAATATCACCGTGTACGACTCAATGGGCGAGCCCCATGTGCTCAACGGCTACCTCGTCAAGACCGACACGACCAACACGTGGGACCTGGTGGTTCCCAGCATCGGCGGGGAGACCAGCCCCACCTGGAGCGGGTACGACCTGAACGCCTCCACGTTCAACCGGCGTATCTCCGGCATCCAGTTCAATACCGACGGCTCCTACGCCGGTCTGGCCGACACCAGCGAGAGCCTGTCCATCGGCGTCCAGTTCGCGTCGAACCCCGGCACCACGCAGTTGGTTGCCTTCGACCTGGGGACGGAGGGGGAGTTCACCGGCCTGACCCAGTTCTACAGCGAACAGTCCAGCGCCAACGCCCTGAGCCAGGACGGCTACCAGGCCGGCGGACTGTCCAGCATCTCCATTGACAACAGCGGCATGGTCGTCGGCACCTTCACCAACGGCGTCAAGCGCAACGTCGCCGCCCTCCAACTGGCCACCTTCCAGAACCCCGGCGGCCTGGAGGCGGTGGGGGACGGCTACTTCCTGTCGTCGGCCAACAGCGGCTCGGCCATCGCCACGATGGCCGCTACCGGCGGGGCGGGGACCATCACCGGCAAGAGCCTGGAGAAGTCCAACGTGGACGTCGCCACCGAGTTCGTGAACATGATGCAGGCGCAGAACGGATACCAGGCCAACGCGCGCACCATCCGCGTGGCCAACGACGTCCTGCGCGAGCTGACCAATCTCATCCGGTAAGGAATCGGGCGTGGGGGCCTGGGCGGACATCCTGTTGAACCCCATCGGCTATGGCGTGGTCGCGGTCCTGAGCCCGACCGAGCGCTACCAGGCCATGCGCCGCTTCCACCCGCCGTCGGCGTGGGATTTCATGCGCGACCGCTGGTTCATCCTGACCGGTCTGTCGGTCATTTTCATCCTCACGGTCGTGCTGATGGCGGTGCGGCGGATGCGGCGCCAGCGGGAAAGCCAGACCGACCAGCAGCAGTTCGACGAGGAGTGCCTGCGCCGCGGCTTGACGGCCGCCGAGCACGAGATTCTCACGGGTATCGTCGAACGATCGGGTCTCCAGCGGAAAATGTCCGTTTTCAGCCTGATGCCCGCGTTCCACAAGGGCGCTGCGCAACTCATGCAGGAGCGTTTCGCCCGCGGCGACAGCATCGTCGATCGCAAGCGGCTCAACGCCGCCATCCAGTCCATCACGGAGAAGCTGGGCTTTCGTGCCACCGATCAGGCGTACGGTATCAAGCGGAGCCGACACGACAAAGGCATCAGCAGCCGAGCCATCCCCGAGGGCAAGCTGGTCACGCTTCACCCCGTCGGGACCGACGAGAACACGGTGATCGAAGGGGTCGTGACGCGGAATGACGACTTCGAGCTCGTCGTCCGCACGGCGATCCCCGTGGCCAGCCCGCCCGGCCAAGCCTGGAACGTGCGGTATCGGTTCGGCTCGGCGACGTGGGGCTTCGATGCCCTGACCCTGGCGTGCAGCCCGGAGGGCCTTGAGCTGAGCCATTCCGACAACGTCATTTTCATCAACCGGCGCCGTTTTGTGCGGGCCGTGGTCCGCCGACCGGCCCTGGTCGCGCGTTTTCCCATGATCGAGGCCAAGGCGCATCGAAAAGGCCTGGCCATCCCCTTCCAGCAGGCGACGGTGACGGAGATCTCCGGCCCCGGCCTGCGTCTCCAGTGCGACCTGGACGTACGGCCCGGCGAGCGGTTGCTGGTGGTCTTCCAGCTCGACGACGGACGGATCGTCCAGGACCTGACCGAGGTCCGCGGGTCCCGCGACACCGCCGTCAGCAGCTCGATCGGCGTGGAACTGATCGGACTGAGCGACGCCGGCGTCAATGAGCTGATCCGCGTGACTAATCGCATCGCCGTGCAACAGGGCGGCGACATCGAAGCCGCCACCGACGATCTGATCCTCGCGGGAGGGCAGGCCCATGAGTAGCGCGCCGCATCCTCTGGGATCGAGCATCCGATCGCTGATGGAAGAATACCAGTCGATCGCCAACAACCTGGCCAACGTCAGCACCGCCGGATACAAGCGGCAGGTCAACACGTTCAGCCGTCACCTGATTGAAAAGCTGGGCGACGCCCCGGCCTCCGATCCGCCCCTGGCCCAGATTCTCACCCAGCGAGCGACCGATTTTTCGCAGGGGACGCTCGTGGCCACGGATCGGTCGCTGGATGTCGCCCTGCAGGGCAGGGGCTTCTTCGTCGTGGAGACCCCCGAAGGCCCGCTTTACACGCGAAGCGGCTCCTTCCAGGTCGACGGCTTGGGTCATCTGACCGATTCGCGCGGGCGGCAGGTCGCCGGCGCCGATGGGCTGATCATCATCCCGCCGGATACCGACTTACAGGCGTTGCAGATCTCATCCGAGGGCGCGATCTCCGCCAATGGGGTGCCGTTCGGCCGGCTGCGGATCGTGGACTTCGGCGAGGAGGAGGGCCAACTGCGGCCCGTGGGTTTCGGGGCCTACAAGGCGCCGGAGGGGATCTTGCCCGTCGAGGCGCGCGATGTTCAGGTCCGCCAGGGCTACCAGGAAGGGTCCAACGTCAAGCTCATGGAGGAGCTGGTGGGCCTGATCGGTGTGTCACGACTGTATGAAACCAATATGAACCTGATGAACCGCAGCCGCGAACTCACGCGGACGATCATGGGTATCGCGACCGGTTGATCTGTGGGTTAAATGATGAATCGACGACATGGCCTGACACGAGTGGAAACCGTGACGGTGATCATCACCGTGGCGCTGCTTTTCGGTGCCCTCGGTGTCGTCATGCTGCGCGAGAAAGAGGCGCGAAGACCCGCCGCAGGCGCGATATGCAGGACGAACCTCACGGGCCTGGGTACGGCGATGGCCATTTACGCTAATGATTACGCCGACCGCTTTCCGCAGTTACCGGGGACCGGGCCGTGGGCCAAGCAGTTGGGCTTTTCCTATGACCTGACGACGCCGGACTTCTCGCCGGGCGGGGCACAGTCCGACGTCGGTCGCACCGTGACGGCCAGTTGGTACCTGCTCGTGCGATATGCGGATGTAAGCCCCAAGGCCTTCGTCTGCCCGCAGGACGGACAGCGAGGAGCCTTTGACTACTCTCCTACAAAGACAAAAGGCCCTGATCTCGTGGAGCTGTGGGATTTTGGCCCCGATCCGTACAAGCACGTCAGCTACGCCATGCATCTGCCGTATGGCCAGTATCCCGCCGATCGGTCAAGACCGGCAAGTTTTGCGGTAGCAGCGGAAATGAACCCCTGGATGAAGGAGGGTGACTTCGTGCCACCGCCGGCGTCGATCACGGTGGATGACTGGAAGGGCAAGGTCTCGTTTCTGCCCCGGTACTGGGACCAAGGCACCCCATGGGAAAAGTGGGAGATACAGCGGGCCAATGCATTCGCCCATGAACGCGAAGGGCAGAATGTCCTTTTCGGCGACAGCCACGTCTCCTTTGAGAAAGCCAGCGACTGCGGCGTCCGGAACGACAACATCTACACGTACTGGTCAAGCGAGGACGGCGCCCAAGAGGACGACCGCCGCATCGGCACGAATCCGACCGCCCGCGACAAGGATAACGACGCGAAATCCAAAGACGATTCGTTCCTGGTGATTTGAACGGGCGCTCCCCGCAACGGCGGGAGCAGCCCTGGACAAGAGGAGAACACGGATGTTACGAGCCTTTTCAACCGCCGCCACGGGCATGGACGCCCAGCAGACCCAGGTGGACATCATCGCCAACAATCTGGCCAACATCAACACCTCCGGGTTCAAGCGCTCCACCGCGAACTTCCAGGACCTGCTCTACAT
>Ga0209614_1001418_pt1 | contig 18065 bp, 14 predicted proteins | sample BlaSprsedimmetaG_FD_185484 | JGI IMG/M metagenome (GOLD analysis project Ga0209614, IMG submission 185484) | Hot spring sediment bacterial and archeal communities from California, USA to study Microbial Dark Matter (Phase II) - Blank Spring... ... | reverse complement strand
GGGTTATTTCAATCCACTTTTAGTCTATTTATTATAAAGTATCTATTATGGTTAGCTATAGACACATTGGTAAAGTCTGTCATAATAAAAATGGTATTTCATCCAAACAAGGAGTAAGCGATGCAAAGACCTGAACCGATCGATGAAGAGTTTAAGTTTGAGGAAGGCTTAATAGTCAGCTCTACCGATCTAAAAGGGATCATCACCTATGCCAACAGAAAGTTCTGTGAGATTGCGGGCTACGCACGAGAAGAATTGGTAGGTAAAAATCACAACATCGTAAGACATCCTGATATGCCAAAAGCTGCATTTCAGGAGCTCTGGGATACGCTCAAAAGCGGTAAAAAGTGGACCGGTGTCGTAAAAAATTTGCGTAAAGATGGCAAGTACTATTGGGTCTATTCGCATATTACTCCGATAGAAAAAGATGGGCAGGTCACAGGATATACAGCTGCGAGAAGACCTGCATCGCACACCGAGATCAATGAAGTCATCCCTATCTATAAAGATCTGCTCGAAAAAGAAAAAAACTAAAGGAGTTATTCAGCTATGCACTACATCACCAATCAAAACAATCAAGTCGTTGCAGCAGATCAGGCACTGCTTGATCTGCTGGGGCTTCAAAGTATCGAAGCGCTGTATCAGAAAATGATCAAAGAAGAACTCTCCTTTATCTCTACAAGCCCCGAGGAGCTCACCATCATCTATGGCGAGAACGAAGCACAGCAGCATACCTTTCACCTGCACCGTTCACCACTCTTGAGTATGCTAGGAGCACTGACGCTGAATATTCTGAGTGCTTCAAAATATTCAGAAGCGCCAAAGGAGGAAAGTGTTTCTTTGGCTGATGAGATAAGCTTGATTGAGCGTGAAGAAGCGCCTGTTGTGCCGACTGAAGCAGAAAAAAGCAGTGATGATGAGGATATTATCCCTCTATGGGATGAGGATTTTCTCAAAGAGCCTGAAGCCAAGATCAGCAATGACTTAAAGCCTGAAGTCGAAGAGGAAGCGTCTACTTTTGAGCTGATCGATATCCTAGAAGAAGAGACCAAACTGCCTGCGATAGAAGCAGAAGAAAAAGCTGAAGTGCCTGCCAGTAAAGCTGCCGAAGCCAAGGAGAAATCAACAGCCCCGATCCACATCGATGTTGCCAAGGTAAGTGAAACGATTGGGATCACTCCAGAGGAGTATCGTCACTTTCTCAATGAGTTTATCGATACTGCCATTTCACAAGAGAAAGACCTTAGTAGTGACGATGATAAAACGCAATCGACTGCGATAAAAACACTTGTACAGCTTGCAGAAGTATTGCACCTGCCTGAACTTTCACATGCTGCAAGAGAGATAGGGCGCGCTTCGGCCCTAGAGCGTGACGCATATGTGGAAAGCTTCTATAACAAACTTGCACGAATCACCACACAGCCAAGTACACTACCTGGCAAGGAATTGCCTTCAAACAAGCCAGAGATCAGCCTTGAAGAAGTGATGATCACTACGCCGGAAATGGAGCGGGAACAAGAGCCGGAAGAAGAGGCATTGCCAGAAAAAAGTTTTGGAACCATCGACCTTAGTGGTGTCAAACCCATCCATTTTGATTTTCGTCTTGAGGATGCCGCAGATGAACTGAGCTTGCCTGTTGAGTTGATCGAAGAGTTTGTCCACGACTTTATCCAACAGGCAAAAAGCGAGACAGAAAAGATGCTTGAAGCCTACCGACAGGGCAATCTAGAGAAGATACAAAAGATCGGACACCTCCTAAAAGGGGCTGCAAGCAACCTTCGCATCAACCCTCTTGCTGATACACTCTACAAGATACAGTTCTGCAAAGAGAGCAGTCAACTCGAAGCATTGATCAAAAGCTACTGGGCGCACTTCATTGCATTTGAGAAACAAATGGAATTAACCTCCAAATAAAGGAAAGAATATGACAATACGTAACAGACTAAAACTACTGGGGTTGGTACCCGTTACCCTGCTCATCTTGCTAGCAAGTTACTTCTTTATCATTTCATACGCCAACGTTGAAAAAGCCAATGCATTGAAACTGACGCTTGGCAATCATGCTAAGCTGGATAATCTGCTTGGGCAACTAGGAAAAGAGCGTGGTTTATCATCGCTTTATCTAGGAAGCGGACAGAAAGAGTTTAAAGAGGTTCTAGATAAGCAAAGGGTAAAAACAGACCAGGCCATCAAAGGGCTTAAACTAGATACAATCTCTCATGACAATGCCTCCCTGCCGTTCATCACCAGTCTGATCAATAAAGATCTTTCCAGAGATCTGATGGGCTACAGTTCAATGATGAAAAGCCTGCAAGATATCGAAGCGAGAAGAAAAATCGTTGATAGCGAGAATCCTGACTTTAAAGTGGTTTTTTTTGATGAATTCACTAAAAAACTTACAGACCCGATACACGACACCCTTCTCAAAGTGAACAACTTTGCGCTTGATACTGAGATCACTTCGCTGATCGCTTCACTCTCCCAGCTCTATATTGCCAAAGAAAATGCCGGCCTTGAGAGGGACTATGTTGCTTATTATATGGGGAAAAGATTGTCTATGTCATTTGAAGAGATTGCAATCTGGAATGAGTTTAAAGCCAATGCAAATCTTTTTGATATCGAGCGTATTACCAACCCTCAGCTTCTCAAAGAACTTCAACAACTCATAAGCGATCCTCAGGCTGCTGAGATGCTGGCTGAGCTAGCTGAAACTTCTTCTGCGATCCAGACAGATGTCGATAACGGTGACTATGTAGACGATCCGATGGATTGGTTCACTCTACAGACAAAAAAGATCACACTGCTATCTAAAATGCAACTTCTTATTTCCAACACACTCTGGCAAAAAAGTGAGGCGTATCTACAGAGACAGATTTTGCTTCTTTTCATTGCTTCAGCCATTCTTTTGCTGAGTTTGATCCTTGCATACCTTGCTCATACGACCATTAGGGACATGACAAGAAACATCAACGAACTTGAAGATGTCCTCAACAAAGCCGTCACAGAGATGAAAAGCAGCGAACAGTATCTCTCTTCGGATATTGCGGCTATTGAAAACATCAACCTCGATACACACGAAGGGACAAAAGAGGCATACCACTTCCTCGATACGCTTGTTGAAACCGCAAAAGAGGATAAACTGACTGCATTGCAGGCAAACGAAGCAAAATCTCTTTTCCTTGCAAATATGTCGCATGAGATCCGTACGCCGCTCAACGGGATCGTTGGATTTACAGAGATCCTCAGAAGTACAGACCTCAACGCGGAACAAAGAGAGTTTTTGAATATTATCGACAAGAGTTCAGAAAACCTTCTTAGTATTATCAACAACATACTTGACCTTTCAAAAATTGAGAGCAACAAGATTGAGATTGAGCACATTGTATTTGACGCAGCAGAAGAGTTTGAAAGTGCGGTAGATACCTACGCAGTGGGCGCTGCAGAGAAAAACATCGACCTGAACTTCTTTATGGATCCCACTATCTCCAAAAAACTCAAAGGTGACCCTACCAAGATCAAAGAGATCATCATCAACCTGCTTTCCAATGCGATTAAGTTTACCAGCTATGGCGGAGAGATCAACGTAGAGATCAAAAAAGTGGATAGCAACGAGGGTGCATCAAATGTCATGTTCAGTGTTTCGGACAATGGTATCGGTATGACTAAAGATCAGCAGTCGCGTATCTTTGATGCTTTCTCCCAGGCGGATATTTCAGTCACAAGGAAATACGGTGGTACGGGTCTTGGGCTTACGATCTCCAGCCAGTTTGTCGAACTCATGGGTGGTGTGCTTGAACTCGAGAGCACAAAAGACAAAGGTACGACATTCTACTTTACGATCCCACTCGAAGAGGTTGCTTCAACCGAGCCAAGCTATGCCAATGCATTTACTGATGTTACTATCGGAAAATATCAGCAGGATATTCCAACAAAACTTGATACATACTTAGAAAAATACTTCGATTACTTTGGCAATAATGTCAAACACTTTGAATCAGTGGGAGATCTCAAAGAGTTGGTGCATACCAATGGATACTCCTCTTTCTGGGTAGATATCGATAAAGCAAAACAGAATATTCTTGACGCGCTGCACAATGTAGACAAGTCAAAACTGATTGTAGTAGCAAATGTAACCAGCAGAAATAAAGTAGAGGATCTTGGCATTTCACAGGAGAATGTCATCTATAAACCTGTTAATTTCACCAAAGTCCAAGAGGTATTGAGTGCAACAGCAGAGACAAAACCGAAGATCATTGATGAGGCTACAGCAAAACAAGAGACATACTTTGATGCAAAAGTACTGGTAACCGAAGATAACATCATCAACCAAAAACTGATTACACGTATTCTCCAAGAGCACGGGATCACCGTAGATATCGCCAATAACGGGCTGGAGTCGTTTGAGAAGCGAAGATCTGGTGAGTATGACCTCATCTTCATGGATATCCAGATGCCGGTGATGGATGGTATCGAAGCGACCCACGAGATCCTTGACTTTGAAGAGGATGAGGAGCAAGCGCATGTACCGATCGTTGCATTGACCGCAAATGCCCTAAAAGGCGACAGGGAGAGATTCCTTGCAGAAGGGATGGATGAATATATCACCAAACCGATAGAAACGGCTGAACTGCTCTATATCCTCAACAAATTTCTCTCGAACAAAGCGGTTTCGGAAAAAAAAGAAAAAGCTGAAAATACAGAGCACCCATCTATCACTTCCGAGACAAAGAAGAGCATAGCTGAAGATATCATGGAGATCGGAACCGGTGAGGTCAAAGCGGAAGAAGAGATTGTCTACGACCTTGGTGTGGCAGACAAGAGTGACAAGAAGATTCTTATCGCCAAACAGTTCCTTCTAGAAAGTAGAGTACTCCAATCAGTCCTGGATCATCTCGGATATGCCTACAAAGTACTTGATGATCTAAGCGACCTACACTCAGAATTAGTCTCAGGAACGTATGATATCGTCTTTGCTGATGGGGATATACTCACAGATGAGATCAGTAATATTTCTGATAATATCGCTATAATTACAACGCAACATTCAAAAGAAGAGATCAAAAGCATCATTCAAAAGAGTAGAGGATAATAGTGATGGCGTTAAAAGTACTGATCGTAGACGATGATTTTATCAACAGAAAACTGCTACAAACCCTTTTAAAGAAAAATCCGGATGTCTCAGAGACCATCGAGGCAGAAAACGGCTCTGATGCTCTGCAGAAGCTTAAAAAAGATGTGGACATCAACATGATCTTGCTGGACATCATGATGCCGGTAGTGGATGGTGTAGAGTTTCTTAAGATATTTAGAGCAGATATGAAAAACGCTCACATTCCTGTGATCGTCCTCTCCACAGATGATACAAGAAAAACAGAAGTGTATGAAAATGGTGCCAATGATTTCTTGAGAAAACCGGTCAAGGAGAGTGACCTCAACACAAAATTGAAACAGTGGTCATAAGACCCATTGCTTGAAACGTATAAACTTTACAGGGCTTTAAGCTCTGTAAAACTCACTTTCGCTTACTCTACTTCATCTACAAATATCTCTTGAAGTACATCATCGATCGTTTTGACAGGAATGATCTTGAGAGCATCAAGCACCTCTTTGGGTATCTCATCTAGATCTCTTTCATGGTTTTTAAGAGGGATCAGCGCACGCTTGACTCCTGCTGTATAGGCAGCGATCAGCTTCTCTTTGAGACCGCCTATAGGCAAAACCTTCCCTGTTAATGTCACCTCTCCTGTCATGGCGACCTTGTTATCGATCCTCTTCTCACTCAGCACCGATGCGATCGCAGAGACCATCGCGATACCCGCACTGGGCCCATCTTTTGGCGTGGCCCCTTCAGGTACATGGATATGCAGGTCGTAGCGCTTATAAACCTCAGAGGCATCGAGCTTTGTATGCTCTTCCTTCTCTTTGATTGAATAGGGAATCACCGATGGAGCAATTGGCAGCTTATGCGCATCGATCAGTATCTTGACCACAGAGTGGGCAATGCGTACCGACTCCTTCATCACATCACCTAGCTTCCCTGTGAGCTGCAACCCGCCTTTTCCTTTGATCTTGATCGCCTCAACAGACAAAACATCTCCGCCGACCGCCGTCCACGCCAAACCATTGACTACACCAACCTGCGGTTCGGGATGTACCGGAGAGATCTCAAAGACCTTCTTATCGGTAAACTTCTCCAGGTTTTTCTTAGAGATGATGATTTTGGTCACACTGCGGTCTTCTAGCAGTTTTCTCGCACTTTTACGCATGAGGTCAGCGATACGCCTTCTGAGGTTTCTCACCCCAGCTTCCCTGGTGTAGTCACTGATAAGTAGTTTCAGCGCTTTGTCGCTGATAGAGACTTCATTGGCCCTGAGCGCATGTTTTTTTGTCTCCTGTGGGATCAGATAGCGTTTGGCGATCTCAAACTTCTCCCTTGGTGTATAGGAGTTCAGTCCGATAAACTCCATCCTGTCACGCAGCGGTGCAGGTATCTGTCCCACTTCATTGGCCGTAGCGATGAAGATCGCTTTGCTTAGGTCAATGTTGAAGTTCAGATAGTAGTCACGGTATTTCACATTCTGCTCGGGATCGAGAATCTCAAGGAGTGCTGCGGTGGGGTCGCCCCTCATGCTACGCCCTACTTTGTCGATCTCGTCCAGTACAATCACAGGGTCCATACTCTTTGCCTCTATCAGCCCCTGCACCAGACGACCGGGCATTGCCCCGACATAGGTGCGTCTATGGCCGCGGAGCTCGTTGACATCTTCCAAGCCACCCAGCGCGATGCGCACAAGCGGTCTTGCGAGCGCTGTAGCGATGGAGTTTGCCAGTGAGGTTTTACCCACGCCCGGAGGTCCTGCAAAGCAGAGTATCGCTCCGTTGGTCTCTTTTTGTTTCACTCCTCTCAACGCCGCTAGCTCACGCACAGAGAAGAACTCGACGATACGTGCTTTTGGCTTCTCTAAGGAGTAGTGGTCCCTCTCAAGCGCTTTGGCTACCTTCTCAACGCTGAGATTTTGCTTTGTGTATGTGCCATACGGTATATCAAGCACCCACTCCAGATAGGTCTGAAGGACATTGGCATCTGCTGACTCTGGGTGCATACGAGTAAAACGCTCCAACTGTTTGCTGATCTCCTTGAAAGCCTCTTCATGTATATGCGGTTTGAGCGCTTCGATCTTTTCTCGGAATATGGCGATCTCCTCTTCACGCTGCGTATCGATGCCCAGTTCGTGCTGGATCTCTTTGAGCTGCTCTTTAAGGAAATACTCTTTATTGGTCTGTTCGATCTTGCTGTGGACTTTGGAGCGTATCTCTTTTTGGATCTTTGCCGCTTCGATCTCAGAGGTGATCACATCGATGAGCGCCAAGAGGCGTTTCTCGATATTTAGCTCAATATAGAGCTTGTAGGCCACCTCTTTATCTAGTTTCAACATCGAAGAGACTAGATCGGCGATACGGTTGGGTTCGTCGTTCTCTTCAATCGTACGCAGCAGATCGGCAGGGATCGTGCTACTAAGAGAGGAGAGCTTCTTGATCTTGCCTCTGAGGATATCCATCAGGGCGTTGGTTTTGAGTTCATTATAGGGCTCAAGCTCCACTGTATCGATGAGCGCCTGATTGATCTCCCCCTCGATCGTCTTGACAATCTTTGCACGAGATAGCCCCTGAAAGAGGATCTTCACTCTTCCATCTGGCAGATGAACTTTGCGCATGATGGAGCCTACCACTCCGAACTTTTGCATCGCCTCAAAACTTCTTTCTCCCTCTTTCTCTCTTACCGATGAGGTCACAAAGAGTAGTGAGTTCTTTTGCATCGCCATCGTTGCGGCATCGATATCTCTTTGATCGCTCAGAAAAATCGGGCTGATCATAAATGGGTACAAAAAGAGCTCGTCTTCTACCACCACAGGCAATGGTGTGGGAAATGCATCATAATCACTTAACTGCATATTTATATTTCCTTTATTTATGCTAAAAATTGTATCTGAAAAAATAAACAGACTATTACAAATGATTTCTTTTTATAGTGTTTGGATCTGAGGATAGCGCAAAAAGATTAACCGTTGTCTACCCATAGTACCTCACCTCAGTTAAACACAGCGCCAATGATCCCTTTCTCTGGAGGGGTAATGTCGCTTTGTTGTACCACAGAGTTTTTGTTCTTCTCTCTGTAGATCTTGGCAGCGGCATCTTTGCCTATACGCTGATAAAGTGCTGCGATATTCTCATTGAGCAGATATTGTGTCATATAGAGTCGCACGAGCATCGTATGGATAAGCGGCTGATACGCTGAACCCGGATAGCGGCCGATAAAGGTCTTCGCATTCATGATCGTATCTTCTATGAGTTTCTGATCCTTGTAGACATCCTTGATCCCCATAAAAGAGGCCTTGATCTTCAGAAACTCAATATACTCGCGATTGCTACCAACGCTGAAGCGTTTATTGTACTCATCTAGATAGAAGTTGGCAAGCAGATACTCCTCCTTGCTTATGTGTGCATGTGCGAGCATGAGCATGGCATCGGGCATCATAGGAGAGTACATATGTTCGCTTTTGAGTGAGATATAATAGGCATCGGCCTTATCCACATGCCCGCTTGAGATACTTTTTGCGATCTTCTGGTACCAGTAGAGCGCAGGCTTGTTGAACTCTTCTATTGTCCTCTCATCGCCCCCGCACCCTGCAAGCAAAAAAGTGAGGATAAACCCTGCAAAAAATGTTTTGATTATCTGTAACATCTATGTCCACTCCCAATCTAAGTTTTTTAACTCCCAACATCATAGCTCAAAAGAGGTAAAAATCGTATTAGCCTGGGTGCGATTGCACCTGTTTGCCTTAGAAGGCATTCAGTCATCTTGTGCCATGATTAAGGTATGATAATAGCCAACCCTTATGTGAAGCGTAGACGAAAAGCCACGGGTCCCAAGCAGAGAGCCAGGTTGCCAAGCGGATGGGAAATAGTCAGTTTTTCCTACGTTGCAGCTTTGGTCTCTTTGTGTAGCTTTTAATTATTTTTTTTAGTATAATTAAATAGATGGTTATAAGGAGATTCCATGCAATATCTAGCCGAAACTTTTAAAAGATTCTTTCTCACTTTGATATCTTTTCGTAAATTCAGATTGTTCACTACTATTCTGGCACTCTTTGGGGGTCTCTTATATGCTGAAACCGAACCGAACAATAGTTGTACAGAGGACAATCTTATACTTCCGTTTGGAGTCTATACAGGGACTGAAACAGGTTCCAGTAGTCAAGGGGACAGAGACTACTTTTCTTTTCATGTTCCTGCAAACGGGAGACTGAAAGTCACTATTGACAATAAAACCAACAGGATATTGTACTACTCTGAACTCAAAAACCTCCCCTGCCCCTCTTCGACGTCTTACTCTATAGGGAATAATGGTTACACTGTCATTGAGATCCCTTCAACAACAGCAGACAAATATTTTATGTATCTAGAAGGAAGTCAAAAAAATACTGCCAACACCTATGATATCACTGCTGAGTTTATCCCGAATCTCCCATCAGAAGGCAATGACCTCAAAGTAACGAAAATCGCCAGTGTGCAAGAAGCATTGATCTATTCCCCTTTCTACTATACAGTCACTGTCAGCAATATCGGAGATCAGAATCTCACGGATATCAACCTCACTGATACGCTGCCTCTGGGCATGTCAGCCGATCTTGATCTGACGAACACCTCTATTAGCCAGTGGACTTGTATGGACGAATACGGTCACACAACAGGAAAGAGAACCGGTGTGATACGGTGTATCTTCAACGGTACGCTCAGTATGGGGGGGGTTTCCATTTTCAACCTCCATGTCAATGCGCCTTCTACCGAAGGAAACATTACAAATACGATAGAGGTCAACAGTTCACTGCCGGATATTGATCCTAGCAACAACACCTATACAGAAACCACCAGGATCACCAACGAAGTAGGTACAGCAGAACACCTCTGTTATACGGAACAGACCGAAGTCCTTAATCCAAACTATGAATCTAAATGTCAGATCAAAGGGAACTTCTATTACGGGAATGGGTGCGAAGCCCATGTGCTGGTCAGAGAGTATAACGCGACCACAGTACTAAGCGATATCAAGGTCTACAAGATGTACGCACCGGAGACAAAAGGCGGTTCATGTAACTATGATGCGTCCACATCCGGCGGGACGACACCAATCACCCAATGTAACGACATCACCAACTTAACCGAATATGGTTCTTATACTCAGGGATATGCGGTGAATATCAACCAAAGCCTAGTAAACAATGTTGAGATTCGGCTGCACGATAGCAATACGTACAATCAGCCGAGGATGGACGGGGTTGCCATGTTCGGAGACTATATGACCCAATTGGGTTTCCACCACACTGGGCGTATCTATGAGTGTAACGGGACGAGCGAAGGGGGAGTCGCCATCACATCAAGCGCAGATCTAGTAGATACGCCTATCGATAGTGCCAATGCCGCTGCCTACAATGCCAGTCCGGCAGACGCAGAGGGTTCACTCAAATTTATCCAGACGATGGTTGCTGGTACGCCAAGCAGGGAGGTCACTGGGGTTCACCTCAACCTGACAGGCGAAGCGGTACCCTATGAGACGGATACGGGTATTCCATACTCCATTGTACCCTACTTGTCAAACGATTCATGCTCTTTAAATATGGGCAATATCATTGATCCGGGCACCGGGCAGCAGCTTGTCCTTGATGTGCCCAACGGACAGATCTCTACAACAGGGTCAATGATCGTACCAACTGCTGTATCACGAGCTTCAAGAATGCAGCTGATCTTTGTCGATCCCAATTCGCTGAGTGTCGAAGGACAGCAGTGTCTAGCAAGCAGCTCTACCACTGGTAACTTTGCAAGGTTGGCACAGTGTGTCAACTCCGAAGTTCAGTATAAGACCGCTTTTGGCCAGGATGCCTGGGACCGCTGCGGCAACAGTTCGGGCAAACCGTGCCTTTCGCAAAATAACGGATATGCTGACCCGACGGACCCTTCATTTGACCCTCAAACAGATAGCATCTATGTCAATGAGCTTGGGTGCTATCTGTGTACATTCAACATCCAGCCTGCATGTACCACGGACAACTTTTCCATCCGTCCGGACCGCATGGAGATCAGTATCACGCATCCTGATGCACCCGACCTTCTGCGTGCCGGACAGAACTATAGCGTCTCGTTGATTGCTAGATATCCTGTCGATGGCATCTACGCAGACGGTTCAGCGATCCCTGCAGATGCGGTAGTCTCCGACTATACCGTAAACGACCACAACTACAACAGTGATCTGGGTTCAGTTGAGATCAAATATTTTAAAAATGGTCAACCTGATACAGAAGGATTACTAGCAGGTGACTCGGAGGTCAATACTACTCAGGTGGGATTTATGATTGGAGGGCTTTCAAGTCAGAACCTCTTTGGACCATCCAATGCTCCTAACCCCGATGCAACAGTGAGTATATCTTATACGGATGTAGGGACGATCGAACTTAACATTTTTGACAAAGAGTGGGCAGCGGTAGATAATGACGATACACCAATGGACTGCAATACCAGTCGTGCACATACCTATATTTGTGCCTACGAACAGGTAACCTTCATTCCGCACCACTTTGGTGTAGAAAATATCGTACTAAGAAACCACAAAGACGGCAACTTCACCTACCTCTCCAATGACCTCAACATGTCTGCCCATCTGGAGGCAAGGATCAGTGCACTAAACGCAGAAGGAAATGTCACACAGAACTTCAGAGAGGGAAATCTTTTCTATGAAAATCCTGTGACGGTGAATCTAAATGTCACCGACTGGAATGCTTCTGCGCAAAACAGACACCCACTGGGCAATACTGTGAATATCCGGGATATCAACGCCTCTGAACTGCTCGGTTTTGGGGGAGATGATGAAACTAACGGGACACATACGATCACCTATGCCAGTCAACGCCTCCTTTTCAACTATGAGCGCAACAACAACCAGCCGGTCAACCCCTTCAAAGTTCCCCAAAGTGATATCAATATTTCCGTAGCCTCCACTTATACCGCATCCGGAAAAACAGCCATTATCATCGGTAGTGGGGTGGAAAAAGATGATCGCAATGCCACCTTCTATTTCGGGCGCGCGAAGGCTTCCCTGGAGCTTTACGATGTAGAGGGAACGGTTGCGGACACACCAATCACCGTACAGGTCTACTGTAGCAACAGCAACGACTTCCAGCCTATCGATAACAACTTCATGGACGGCACTACACTCTACTGCACCTCCTTTCTGCCTGATGCTATCTTATATACGGGACAGACAGATCTACATAGCTGGTGGCTCTCGCTGGATCACAACAAAGCTTCGGGGGATGGGAATATCATGCTTGAAACCCCCCCTGTAGTGGCACTAGGAGGCGGCAGTGGTTCAGTAGATACTAATGTCACTATCATTAACGGAGTGGATAACACGATCCAAGTAAGACACCTGAGCGGTTCACTGCCTATCACCTATGATATATTCTTGGATACATCTACCAATACCGACAGCTGGCTGATCTACAATGAAGATAGTCCTACTCTGGCTCCGATTCCCTTCTATAAGGTACGCTTTACGGGAGACTCAGGCTGGGCAGGGGTCGGAAAGACAGGGCATGTGCTTGATATCAATGCAAGTACGACAGAAACAAAAAGGTTGAAGTGGTAATGAAAAATAGAATGAGAAGCGCTATTGCGATGATCGAACTCATCTTTGCGATCGTGATCCTAGGTATCGTGATGATGTCAGCCCCGATGCTGATCTCTACGGCAACACAAAGCAGCTATGTTGCACTACAACAAGAAGCAATCGCATCGGCTTCGGCTGAGATCGGGATGATCTTGACACATCACTGGGATGAGGGCAATACCGATCCAACAAGAACCGTCTCTATCCTTGTCTCCCCTAATGGTAACAGCGATCTTAAGCAAAAGATGAATGGAACGATTCCCACAGGAAGAAGGGCTGGTACACCAGGTAGCAGCAGCAGGCGGTTTTTTCATTCGCTAGGAGGAGCACCTACCAATACTACAGCATCAGCGAACTTGGGTCCCGATAACGGCGACAGAGATGATATCGATGACTTTATCACTGCTACCGCGGCTGCTTTAACCAATCTAGAATCTACCTCTACAGAGATAGGTGATGTCGTCGACAAAAAAATCGCCATTGAAGTGAAAGTCAACTACCTCGATGATACACCCGGGGGTAGCAGCTATGCAGGTACGAGCAATACCCTCACCTACAACACCCCTTTTGAAAAGGCTATCTCAACCGATTCCAATATCAAACAGGTACAGGTAAGACTCACAACAACCCATACGGAAAAAGAGCTGCAAAAAGTGATCGTGCTGAATGCATTCTCCTGCAATATCGGGGCCTATCAACTCAGAAAGGCGGTATTTGAATGAGGCAAGCACTTAAATATAAAAGCGCCTTCTCTATGATCGAGGTAGTTTTTGTGATCGTCGTACTCGGTATCGTCGCATCGATTGGTTCGCAGATCATCGTACAGGTCTATGAAAGCTATATCATGCAAAGAGCCATGCATAGAACCAGCATAAAGACAGAGCTTGCGATTACCCAGCTGGTCAACAGACTCACCTGTAGTATTCCACGTACAGTGATTGCCAGACAAAATGGGGAAAACGCAAGTTTTTTACCGATCGAAAGTATCCCCGCAGGAGACACGCTCCATACCACCCTTGAGTGGATCGGTTATGATAATGACGGTTTCGTTGCGGTAGACTCTACTCCCACAACAGGGACAAAGAGGCGACCTGCATGGAGTGGCTATGTAGATGTGACTGCTAGCTCCAAAGATATCCTCTCCACACCAGGCTCAAGACTCGATGCCCTTGATGGCATCATCAAGAATCTTTCAAAAAATGCCTCAGGTACGCCAAATTCTGGGATTGCAGACAGCGCGATCCTCTTCCCTGATACCTATGATGCGAAGACTGTAGGGTATGCTGGCGGTATCAGCGCGGAAAACATACACCCTGTCTTGGCGGGATCTGGTACCACCCTTACACTTGATCCGGTTGCCGGAGGTGGGAGCAGAACGATCAAAGAACACTACCTGCTCACCTGGACAGCTTACGCGGTTGTCCCTGAACCACTCACTGCCAATGAGGTGCTTGCTCGCGGCTTTGATCAAGAGGATAAGATATGGGATCTCAAGCTCTACTATGATTATCAGCCATGGGATGGCGAGAATTATACCAACGGCAAAAGTCAGATCTTGATCCGAAATGTCAGTGTATTCAACTTTACCGGGAGCGGAAGCTCTATTCGTCTGAAACTATGCCAAAGAGAAAACATCGGCGAGATAACGGTAAACAGCTGTAAAGAAAAGGCGGTCATACGATGATAAGAGATCACAGAGAAGCATTTTCCCTCGTTACGGCGGTTTTCCTGATAGTACTGATGGCAGGTATCGCTCTCTATGTGATGAGCCTCTCAGGCAAGATCGTCAAAGAGACCACGACACAGTACAAAAAAGAACAAGCGATGCTGCTTGCAAAGAGCTATACTGAACTAGCGATCATGACAGTCACCGCCAATGACCGAAACGGCACAAATGCATGCATCACCAATATCAATGCCAATGTCGGTCCGTCAAACCCTGAGACCTCTGGTGAAGGGTACAGGGTACGTACACGTATCGCCTATATCGGAGCGGATAGTGATATTGGTTCATGTTCAGGTACGCGTCAGCTTGATCATCCAAGTGATGGCAACAATGATCTGAACATCATCGTCGATGTCTATGTCGAGTACAAAGATATCATCCAGGGGGATATCGCCAGCTCACCATGGATCACATACCACAGAAGGACATTGCAAAAGATATGAAACATCTCACTCCTAAAGCAGATACGACAAAATGCGGATTTACCATGCTAGAACTCGTGATAGTGATCGTCGTGCTTGGTATACTAGCAGCCATGGCGATCCCGAGGGTGGAGCGGGATACGAAGCAGGAAGCAGCCGACCATATCCTCTCTCAGATCCGTTACACTCAGCATCTTGCGCTCAACGACCATAAACATGAATTTGACAGCCACCTCTGGCAGCGGCGTCTTTGGCGTATCGTATTTAGCAGCTGCGCTGACACAGGCAAGTTCTATATGATAGGCAGTGATGACGACAAGACAGGCTCAACGAATGGATTCTTTGCAAAATCCGAAGCAGCGATCGATCCTGTCACTGGCAAACCCATTTTCTGGCAAAACACTGCTCCTTGTAAAGAAGGTGGAGATGGTACGGTAAGTGAGGATATCTTTCTTACTCACAGATTTGGGATCACAAAGGTAACAAACTCCTGTGATGTAGCAGATGATGCTACCCATATCGGATTTGATCATCTAGGAAGACCTTTTCATGGGGTAGCGTTTACTAACTCAGATGCTGCCGATTATGGAGGATATGCGCCAAATGGATGCACCTTTACCTTCACACTTTCAAATGGCGAGACCTTTCAGATACGTGTAGAGCCTGAAACAGGATATGCTCACATCGTGGGGCAGGTATCGTCTTGAGTTGGTGAAGTACTGTTGATTAAGTTGTTTGAGTTATAAAGTATCGAGGTAAAAGCATGGGTCGATCCATACGTTTATCGTATGCTTAGGCAGCTATAGAAGAATGGTAGCGTGTCTAATCTTTGAAGTACTCGCAATAAAGTACATCTTGAAGATGAAACAGTGGTTTCATCACTCACAGCAGAAGGAGGAAAAAGATGAAAAGTTTTAGAGGTTCAAAAAAGGAGCTTTTTGCCATTCCATCATGGGTTTTACTGGGGTTTATACAGTTAGGAGCGTCTGATGAGTGTGGAGTGTTAACTGGTAGTGCTTTTAAAACATCGAACAACTCTTCTTCGCCCTTTTTAGCAACGATGATCATATAGCAAATAAAAAGGGTCAGGACAACTTAAGGGGTTCATTGATAAAGATTTTTAGCTATAATTTATACAACTCTTCACCTCTGTGATTGAATCTAAACTTACCTTCTTTGAGATGTATATTAAAGGTTCTTTTTTACATCCTGTGAAATTTCACTCATCTTATTTTAGTATGACTTCAAAAAGTCCCTATGCTATTTATATGTGAGTTGCCTCTGACGCATTCATGCTTGCGATGATGAACATCAAAGTGCTGATCATGCCCTACATCGACAAGACCATGGTATACTCTCCATCCATCTGAGCAGATCACACTACTTGGATCAACCTTACCTCCAATGATGCCCTGCAGGGTTGCTTTAGTAAGATCTGTGTGGCGCTTAAATCTTCATGGCTAACTTTTATTAACTTGTTTTTATCGGTATGATCGTACCTTTCTATAGCTTTGCCCTACTAAAATAGGCTAGTCCCGAAAAAGAGAAGAACCGTTGTCATGGTCAAACTCATTTTTGTAATCGTGATGATGTTAGCTCCGATGCTACACACTTTATAGCAGAAGTGATCAATCCTACTTTTGTAGAATTCTGATGATTCAAAGTGCATCCATAAGACAACGCCACTCATCATGTTGACACTGTCCATATCTTCTTTGCAGGGTAAACACCGCAAACTATGCAGAATATGCCTCTATCTAAGGGGTAGGAAATTCCTGATTTTATGCTATTTATCCTTTATTAAGCTATCTGGGTTACAATTAAGCATGGATATAGCGATATAGCCATACGTGTTGATCCTCCAAAGTCCATACACTTTGGTAATATAGTTTGTCTATCACTCTTTGACGGACCAACAAGTCATCTCAATAAAAGGATTTAGTATGAACACAAGTATCACAGGAAGACATTTTGAACTCACAGATGCGATTAAAGCCTATGCTCAAGCAGCCATAGAAGGACTGAACAAATATAATCTTGACATTATCTCCGCAAACACGGTCATCTCATCCAATGAGAAAAACGGCAAAAAAGGGTTCAGTACAGAGTTCATCATCAATCTCAAAGACAAAAACACACTCGTCATCACACAAAATGACAAAGATGTCTATGCGGCTATTGACCTTGCGATCGAAAGGATGAAAAAAGCGCTCAGAAGACACTCTGAGAAGATCAAAAAGCACAAAATCATGAGCTTTAAAGACCTTGGTGAAGAAGCCGAAGCTGTCAGTGAAATGACGGTTGAGGATGTAGAGATCGTCCCAATGGATCTTGAGCTTCACAAGCCTCTTGATTTTGAAGAAGCGACCGAAGCGTTGATGGCAGAGAAAAAACGACAATTCATTGTCTTTAACGATCATGACGGAAACATGAGAGTGATGTACAAAAGAGCTGACGGCAGATTTGGCCTCTACTAGGAAACGTCTAGGAGCAGAGTCTTCTCTGTTCCTTCCCTCTTTCTCCTGTAAATTGTATTTTTCTCCTTTTCTCATCTTATCTTGGCACTATACCCCCACCGAGTATACCTAGGGAATATCCATGTATCAAATTATCATTATCTCAATGCGATTTTTCACCTCGTTTAGCTACGGTTTTATCAATGTAGAACTGCCGGTCATCGGAAAAGGGTATCGATGCGGAGGTCTTTCCTCTCTAGCCACCATTGTAAAAATAGTGATAAAAGCGCGAGAGGCACCTCGGGCAAAGGCAACGAATGGCTCTTCTATTTTATCTACGGGGAATCAAACGGCCAAAACGATACCAATGAGGGGATACTGCATCTTCGCTCTCTCCATACACTCGCCGATGAGCTTTATGACTATAAACTCTTCTGTCAGACAGAGTCCAATGCCTTTTGAGGCATTTGCATCCGCAATTTTGCCAGAAGCAGCCTGAGGGGAAAACGCGATACAAGGTTTGACAATGCAACCCTTTATGAGCATATTAAGAAGCACAATTTTAGCTCTACGGTCAACCTCAGATACAAACCTACATAGCTACAACACAGCCGAAGATACCCTGCTTTGCGCAGCTGCTACAACCGCTTCATCCTCTGCCATATCCAGCCATCTAAACTTCTGTCCGCTTTGTATTGTACCATCTAGGATATCGCCGCTGTTGCGAAACTTCAAGTCAA
>Ga0209614_1001413_pt1 | contig 18096 bp, 11 predicted proteins | sample BlaSprsedimmetaG_FD_185484 | JGI IMG/M metagenome (GOLD analysis project Ga0209614, IMG submission 185484) | Hot spring sediment bacterial and archeal communities from California, USA to study Microbial Dark Matter (Phase II) - Blank Spring... ... | reverse complement strand
ACGTTGCGGGCGCAGTGACGGTCATCGTCACCGGCAGGATTGCCGGAGCGAACGGATCGTCGCTGTTGACCCAGAGGTTGGCGTAGTACTCGCCAGGCTGGTCGATGCCGGGTACGGAGGCATCGAAGTCCACGTCCACGACCTGTTCGCCGGTGTCGGCGATGAGGGTGCCCGTTACTGGCGTTTCAGCCAGCCAGATAACCTCATCAAAATTCGCTTCGACAACCATGACGTCATCCACTTGCCAGTACCAGTTCCAGCCAGGAGCAACGTAGCGGAAGCGGATGATCACGTTGGATGCTCCGGCGTAAGCGGAGAGATCAAGAGTCTCGTAGCCAGAGGTATCCACGCCGTTATAGTGCAACAAGGTCGTCCAGTTCGCACCGCCGTTAGTGCTGATATCGACATAGCCGTCATCATCAGAGAGCATACTGTCAAAGTAGCTTTCAAAGGCCAGTAAAGGCGCTGTAGCAGCAGATAGGTCAAGTGAAGGCGTCCAGAGTTCGGCATCCATACCCGTACCGCACCAGTCAGAGTTGGCATCCGCGGCTTCACCAGTACCACCAGTGTAATTGAGTTCTCCGGTCGTCGCCGTGCTTTCCCAATCACATGAACCGATGTTCTCGGCCAAAGCCCAGCCAGCCGGCGGGAAGGTCCCTTCGAAGTCCTCCGATAGATAGATAGACTGGTGAGGAGGTGGCCCGGTCATATCTTCTCCGAGGTTCTCCTCGAGGATTTCCCAATCCGTATCCACCGCGCCGGTGTTGGTGAGGGTCAGTACCTCGGTCGCGGTTGCGCCGAGTTCGAGCGTGGCGTGCAAGGCCAACGGATCAGCCTCTACGCACGGGACGAGCCAGCGGAGGTCGAAGTCCTGGGTCGTTGTTGTGCCGCTGATGATCGTCACACCGGTCGCCTCGCCTTTCTCGTGCTCGGGCGCTTCGACGGTCGCGGTCAACGGACTGTACATCTCGTCCAGCCAGAGCTGGTACGTGCCGCTGACGTCGGTCGTGAGCGTCCACGACACACCACCGCTGCCCTCGATGAGCACCTCTTGGTTCGCTACAGGCGCCGGGTCGGCGTCACAGTAGCCGAGGCTCTGCACCGTGCCCATCAGCTTGCCCCAGGTTGCGGGCGGAAGAACGGTCATCGTCACCGGGACGGGGACATGGTTGTTGAAGGGATCGTCGCTGGTGACGAAGAGCGTGCCGAAGTACGCGCCTGGCTGCGTGACCTGCGTCACGGCCTCGCTGGCATCGAAGGTGAGGTCGACGATGAAGGTGCTGTCGGCGTCCACGGTGCCGGTGATGGGGTCTTCGGAGAGCCAGGGGATGTCGCTGCCATCATCCTCCACCAGGTTAAAGCTCGTGCTTATGGCCCCCCAGTTCGTCAAAGAGAACGGTACGGTTGTGCTCATCCCCAACGTGACCGTGACATCGAACAGATCAGGCTCCACCGTGAGGCAGGGTTGCGCCCAGCGCAGCGCCGCGTCCTGCACCGTCGTCCCACCCGCCGGCACCACGACATCCGTGAAGACCTGCGTGACGTGGTCAGGATAGGCAACGGTGATCGTGACCGGGCTGTGCGCGGCATCCAGCCAGAGCTGGTACGCGCCGTTTTCATCGGTCTCCAGGGGCCAGGCCAGCAGGCCCGTGCCGGATTCGATGAGGATTTCCGCGCCCGCCAGCAGCGTCGGCGTCGCCACATCGCAGTAACCGAGGCCGGTGACTGCGCCCATCAACTTACCCCAGGTTGCCGGAGCTTCCACGGTTAGCGTCAACGGGACGTTAGGCACATCGTTCGCTGCATTGCTGACGACCTTCAACTCGCCGTAGTACTCGCCCGGCTGCATCGTTTCGGGCACGCCGGCGTCGAAGGTGAGGTCAACTTGCCATTCGTCATCAGTAAAGATTGTGCCGGTGACGGGATTTTCAGAGACCCAGGGGATGTTATCGCCGACCTGAGCAACGTTCAAAACCACATCATCCACGAAGAAATTGGTGGTTCCACCACTTGAAGTCTCTGCATAGAATTCCACCGTGTGCGTCCCACCATCAGCGAAGGCGCTTACATCTATGTTTTCCTGCCAATAGCCCACCGTATCGCAACGCGCGTGTGCACCATCGGTGTAGAAAACCTGAACGCCATCGATCAAAACTTCCATATAATCGACAGCAGAGTTACACGCAGGCTGTTCTAACCAGAAGCTCAGGGTCGCAGCGCCAGAAGGAATGACCACATCCTGCGCTACACTACCGTCTTCATAACCAGGAACACCACCAAACCACGCCCAGTAAGCGCCGGAGCGCGGCCCGGTACCGCCACCTGTTCCACAACTCGGCACATCACAGATGGGGGTACCAAAGTTGAAGGAGTATTCATCCCAGTAAGGATTCGGTGTGCCGGCTTCGAAGCCGCCATCCTGAATCACACTGGCCTGGTTAGGTTGAACCGCTTGTGTGGCCGCTGTGGTAGGCCCTAATCGTTCCGCCGGGCCAACACCCAACAGCGCATACTGCGCGTTCAACGGGACAAACCCCCAACCGGCCACTTCGAGGAGCGTGACATTCGCGTCTGCTGCGCCGGTATTGCTCATGGTCAGCAGTTCAACGGTGTTGTCGCCCATCGGCAACGTCACGTCAAAGTCCGCCGGGTCGTAGCTGAGGCACGGCTGCATCAGCCGCAGGTCGAAGTCCACCACCGTGGTCTGACCTTGCTGCACGACCACGCCGCCAGCCTCACCGAAGTAGTCGGGCGCGGTGACGGTGATGGTGACAGGGCTGTGCGCTTGATCGAGCCACAGTTGGTACGTGCCGCTGACGCCGGTCGTGACCATCCAGGTCTGGCCGGTCGTCGCGCTTTCCACCCATACCTCAGCTTCTTCCAGCGGGGCCGGATCGCCGTCGCACACACCCAGGCCGGTGACGGTACCCGTGAGTTTGCCCCACGACGCCGGAGCCACGACCGTCATCGTCACCGGGACGTTGAACTTGCCGTAGGGGGTGTCGTTCTTGACGATCAAGTCGGCGTGATACTCGCCAGGCTGATCCACGTAGGCGGCGTCAAAGTCCACCGTCACTGAAGTATTTCCCGCAGCGGGCACTGTACCCGTGACGGGAGTTTCATCCAGCCACGGCACGTCCGCCGCGCCACCGGTGGGGAAGGCCAGACAGTCCACTTCCGCGCCGCCGGGGAACGCGCCGATGTGGGCGCTCGCGCCGGTCGTCGTGTCGATGACGCGCATCTCGCCGCTGGCGCCGTAGGCCGCCCAGTAGAGGACACCGGATTCCTCTTCGAAATCCATGCCCTGGGCGTAGTTAGCGGCGAACCCGGTCGGGCCAACTTCTGTGCCTGCGCCGGTGTTCGGATCAATGTGCACCAACGCATCGCTGACAATGTCCACACCGTACATCTCGCCGTCGGCATTGATGGCGATGTCGATGAGACAAGCGGCATTGGTAACCTGGCCGATTTGCACCACCACACCGGTGGCCGGGTCTATGGCATAGAGCATAGACGTGCCAGCGCAGTTGGTGCTGGACGCATAGAGCGTCCCATCCACCGAACCGGTCATACCGGTCCAAGATTGCCCTCCCGCCGGGGCGCTGTTGCCAATTTCTGTAGCCACGCCCGTGGCTGTATCCACGGAATACAACTTGTTGGTGGAATCCAAAACGTAAAGTTGGCTAAAGTCACCACCCAGGAAATCGCCAGCATAGGCGCCGGTCAACGCCAAGCCGCCCACCACATTCCAGGTTCCGGGAACAGTTGCTTCGGGAATGTAGACCAGGTTTTTGCCAGGGTAGATCTCCGCAGCGAAAGCCGGTGGGGCGCCCGCCAACGGGAAGGCCTCCGTTACAACGGGCACTGCACTTTCCCGCAAGGTGCGCGGTGCCGGCCCGGTGGAGAGCGTCGAGAGGTCCTTCTGTGGCATTTCGCCCGTGAAGGCCGGGATGCTGATGGGGTACGTCTGGCCTGCACGTTCGACGAGGGTAAACTCGGCATCCACGTCGCCCATGTTGGTGAGATCCAGCGTCCGGGTATCCGCGTACCCTAGTTCCACAGTCACGTCCAGCCCATCCGGCGCGGCACTCAGGAGACCGGCCGGCAAGAAGAAGTCCTGTGCCACGGTGTCGCCATCCACCACCGCCACCGTCGCCACGTCCGGGCCATAGCCGCCCGCCATCGTGGCGGTGAAGACCTGCGCGCCGGAAGGCGCAAAGAGGGTGTAGAAGCCGTCGTCCACGGCAGCGTCCAACGGCGTAGGTACGGATTCAGCGGCGTAACCTGCTTCATTGACGATGTCCGCGCCGTTGAGGGCCATGGTCGGGTAGTTCTCGTCGTAGACGTTACCGACGACGAGGCCGCCATCCGTGGAGGCCTGGCAAACCGGATTCCCGAGCACGACGTCATCGACTTCCCACCACCAGTCCCAACCCGGGGCATAGTAATGGAAGCGGACGTGCGCCTGTGTGGAACCGGCCAGTAACGCAGTAACGTCCTGCGAGAAGGTTGCCGGACCGCGCTGATCGGTATTCCAGGTAACGACATTTATCCAGGTGTTACCACCGTCAGGGCTTACGTCTACCGCCGCGACCTCGCTGGCTGAGAGGTTGTTGTAATCGTAGGCAAACGATAGGTTGATTTGTGACAGGCCGGAGACGTCGAACGGTGGGGAGATCAGGTCGGTGTTCATCGTCGTGCCGGAGCCGCAAGCATCGCTGTCGGCGACGGCAAACTTGCCAGCGCCGCCCGTAAGGTTGCCACGACCACCGGGATTATCGCCGGCCCACTCGCAGTTGCCACCGTTGTTCACCACCGTCCAACCGGCCGGCGGGAAGGTGTCACCCTCGAAGTTCGCCATGAGGCCACCAACAAAGTAGTAACCTGGTGCGGCACAGCTCCCCATATCCGCCTGCAACGCAAAGTCCGTGTTCGGCGCATCATCCGTCAACGGGCCGACTTCGCCCATTGCAGCCTCATACCCAGGCGCCCAAGCTGCCACCGCGAACGTGTACGTGACGCCTTCAGCCAGCATAATGCTGTATTGGCCAGTGGCAGGATCGGTCCACACCGCGTTATCCGGCGCGATGGGATCGACCGGGTCGCCGGTGATGCTGATGTGCGCGTAGAGCGGCCAGCCGGTCGTCGCATCGGTCACCTGTCCGGAGACTTCGTAGTATGCCGCCGGCGTCAGGGCAATGTCCTGCGTCGTCGTCACGCCGGTCGTCGTCGCCACGCCGGGGATCACCGTCGTCTGGTAGCCATAGCGCGAGGCGGTCAAGGTGTAGGTGTCGGAGAAGACGTTGAGCGCGTAGAGGCCATCCGCATCGGACGCTGTCTTGCGCTGGTCGGTGGCACTGGTTGCCAGCACCGTCGCCTCGGCTACCGGCGCACTCGTCGTGCTGTCCGTGACCTGCCCGACGATCGCGCTGTCCCCACATGACGCTGCCGCTGCTTCCACTGCCGCCAGAGCGTTGATCTCGCCCCAGCCGGTCGCGTAGTTCGGCACGTGCGCGCCGCCGCCGGTGCCATCATCGTAGGGAATCGGGGTCGCCGTATCCTCGATGATCGTCTCGGTCGTGGCGTAATCGCCGATCAAGCACGGCGCCGCGCTCCACATCAGGGCAATCAAGCCGGTGACGTGTGGCGCGGACATCGAAGTGCCGCCATAGTTGGCATAGGCCGAGTCGCCGCTATTGACCGAAGAGCGGATGTTGACGCCTGGCGCCAGTACCTGCGGCTTCAAGTCTTCCCAGCCTGGTTTGGGGTTCACCGTATCGGGATCGTCCGTCGGCCCCCAGTTGGAGTGCGTAGCGTATTGCCCGTTGTCCCGCCCGGTGGAGCCGACGCCGGTGACGTTGCCGTACCGCGCCGGGTTGCCCACGGTGTTCAAACCAGGGGGATAGGAATAGCCACAGTTACTGGCATTGCCATTGGAGAAGATCGGGTAAATCCCAGCGGCGTGCCAGGCATCCACCACGGCCTGATACCAACCGTCGTAGCTTTGACTGCAATCACCCCAGGAGTTGTTCACCGCATTGGGGCGCATATCGGGGTTGGCATTCGCCCCGCTCAAATCCCACGGAGCGGCGAAGAACTGGGCGCACTCCAACAGCTCGACGTCCCCACAACTGCTAGTATTACAGCCACGGCACGCCATCCATTCAGCGCCCGGCGCCATACCGATCTGGTTTGCGCCGCCATCGTCACCGACCATCGTCCCCATCGTGTGAGAGCCATGGCCGTTGTCGTCGCCCGGTTCGGTCGGATGGTCGCCGTAGGGGTCCCACCAGTTGTAGTCGTGGTCAAACGTACCACCGCCCAAATTGCCCCGATAGTGATCGACCAACGTCTCATGAGTGTAGCGCACCCCGGTATCGACGCTGGCGACCACGATCCCTTCGCCGGTGTAGCCCTGCGACCAGACCTGGTCGGCCAACACGTGCGTGATGTTTGGCTCAATGGCCTGGGGAGCGGAAGGCGCCGTCGCTTCCATTGGTTCGACCAAGCTCAGTTGACGGTGCTGGCGAATGGCTTTAATCTCAGCAAACACCATCAAGCCGTCAAATGTCGCGCGATTCGAGGCTTCCACCGAAATCACGTTGTCGATCCAGAACGCTTTGTACTCAACTCCCTGCGCGTCCAGATAAGCCCGGACATTTGCTTGAGAACGCAGCGCCGCCTGATTCAAGGCGTTCGCCACAAAACGACCACGCTCGATCCAATCCATGTCATACGCCGGAGAAAGGTCCGGTTTTTCCTTGAAATAGATCAGATAGCCCGTGGTCTCATCTGCCGCAAGCTGGCTAAGCAGCGCGGACTCGACTTCAATATCCGCCCCTGCTTGCGCTGCGGGTTGCGGCATTGGCGCTGTTTCAGACGCCGCCTGCGCTGCCGTCACCGGCACAAGTCCTAAAATTAAGGACAACAACACCAAGAGGTTATACCATCGTGATCGCATAGAAAATCCCTCCTCACATCTTCAGAAAACAAGCTGCTATTACAAAGTGGAAAAACGTGGAAAGTACCGCTACTTTAGCAAGCCCAATCATATTTACAACAGCGACATAGACATCACCTCCATTCCTTGAAGCACATGGCAACATAACTGTATTTAGTAGTTACGCGGTTTACTCAGGTGGGACGCACTTTGCACCTATAATGACGTATCTTGTGCGCAAATCTGAGCGTTTTATAGCGTTTCTAAGTGCGTCCCACCTTGACTGCGTAACTACTGTAGATTGAGGTTAACAGGCAAGTCGAAAGTCGTTTATAGTCTGGAACGCAGAAACAATCTGGGAAACAGTATCGATGAACAAACCCAACAATATGAAGAACCTATACGATTATATAATCCCATTTCAGGAAACACAAGTGACCCCGTCAGGGAAAAAGTAGTACTTTAGTCCTAAATGGGACGCGTTGGAGCGAAAGTGACGTTATTCCGCAGATTCAGGCAAAGAGCAAACCAAACGGTATCCCTTGCCGCGCTCGGTTTCCAGCACGAAGGGAGCCTGGAGGCGCTTGAGCAATTTGCGTGTCCCATGGATGTGCACGTCCAGGGTGCGCGTGTCGCCCATATAGTCGGTGCCCCAGACATCCTGCATCAGTTTGGCACGCGAGAGAAGCGTTGCGGGCGCGCGCAAAAAAGCCTGCACCAGCGCTACCTGCTTGGGCGTTAGAGCGACCTGCCTGGTTTTCCACATCAAGAAATGACCTTGGACGTCCAGACGTAGCCCACGCCAGGCGACGACTTCACCTTGATGGGTCGGCAGAATCCGCGCCAGACGACGCAGCAGTTGGGGAGGTGAGAAGGTGTGGCGCAGATAACCATGCGAACGAGGTACCTGATCAAGACGAATCCCCTTTTCTAGCAGGAGGAAAAAACGTATATCGGGATTCCGGGCACGTGCATCGTCCCAAAAGCGCACCAGGTCAAAGCGGAGTGCGGAAACATCGGCCAGAACTAAATCAATCTGTTGTGCCGTCAACGCGGCAATGGCGTCGCGACGCGTCTGCGCCACGCACACCGTGTAATGCGCGCCCAAGCCCGGCAATAGTCGCTGCTCTAGCGAGCGGTAGCGCGTCAAAAACAGAATTGTATAGCGTTTCACTCAACACCCCGCCAGGTTGATGAAAACAAGCACTCAGCGATCAGCCGTCAGCCTCGACATGTGTGAAAGCAACTCAGTGGCAAAAAATCATAGCATCACCACAACCGTAACCGCATCTGACGACCGCTTGCCGATAACAAAAAGCTGATAGCTGAAAGCTAATCACGAAATGCTTACGTGGTACGCAACATATAGAAGCACAAGAGCACACTGCCGTATTTCCGTTGGTCAAAGAGGATCAGGTTGTTCAGTGCGACCGGCTCGTACTCCACCGGATTGATCTGGGCAACGGCCCAACCGTCGTCAGCTAACCAACCCGGCAAAGCATCGAGCATCTGTAGCGTTTGAATCCACAGACCGCGATACTGTGGCGGTGCGACGTAAACGTAATCGAACGGCTGAGATGGGCGAGTGAGATAGTGGAAGACATCGTCACGCACAACCTCCGCCTGCGTCCCCAAACTGGTCGAGGCCAGGTTACTGCGGATGACGCGCAATGCAGCTTGATGCAACTCCACAAAGACGGCGCGCGCAGCCCCCCGGCTTAGCGCTTCGATGCCGACCTGCCCTGTTCCAGCGAAGAGATCGAGGAAGCTCGCGTCCCGCAGGTCATTGCCCAGGATACTGAACAATGCCGACTTCGCCCGGTCGGTCATCGGACGGGTACCCGGCCCCGGTACCGCCTGGAGCTTACGCCCCTTCGCCTTTCCCGCAATCACGCGCATGAACAGTCTCCTAAAGCCGCAAACACAACTCTACACTCTTTCTCACAAATGAAAATCAGGCTACTGCCGCTTCCTGAGCTTCCGTACCAGAGCCTTCATCCTCGGCGTCAGAAGTGGATTGAGGAGTGGCTTCCTCGAGGATCACTTCCGGCGACACCGGTTCATTGTCTTCAGTGAGCAAAGCATCGGAAGGCGGCGAATCCACTTCGGGCGGCAGTATCGTCTTGGACGCTGTCACCGCATCAACCACGGAGGTGAGTTTGCGCCGGAACAAATGAAGATTGGCGATCAGGCCTAATGCCCCCCCCCACAGCAGTCCCCAGACGCCCACCGTCACGATACCCACGAGCTGCGCTGACAACTGGCCGGCGCCACCACCAAAGAAAACGCCCGTTATCCCGCCGTTGCCAGTCATGCCGTTCCAACCCTGCCCGGCTTGCCCATCCGCGAAGAGAGCAACGCTGAGCAATCCCCACAGTCCCCCGACCAGGCCCAACGCGACTGTTGCCGCCGCATCCCGCAAGCCCATAACAACGTTGGTGAGGTACAGGACGAAGGAAAACAACAGCCCACCCAACACCCCAATCATCAACGCAGCCCAGGGCGGTACAAAGGGCGCTGCCGCCAGCACGGCCCCCCACCCTGCCGCCAAGCCGCGCGCGGCCAGCAGCGATTCCAACTCACCGGTAACGAGCCAGGCGTAGAGTTGTGAGGCCAGCGTCGCACCGGCCATACCAAGCAGCGCGGAGAGCGCCGCGCGATTCCAATCCCACGTTGCGCCACTGGTATGAAAGGGAGCGGAGAGGGTCCATCCTATCCAGCCGATGCCCATCAATAAAACACCCAGGTTTGCCAACAGGGGGAAGTAGGCCGGTGGCGGCGCAGGCGGATCTTCGGGCTTGTGACGTGGCTGAAAAAGTAAAATACCCAACGCCAGCGCGCCAGGCAGCCACAGTACCAACGCGCCACCGCCGAAATCCACAAAACCGTGCCCCAGCGCCAACGTGTCGCCCAGATGCGCCAGCCAGCCCCCACCCCACATCCAGCACGCCGCCACCGGGAAAACGAGCGTTCCGGCGAGTGTGCCCGCCGTGACCATCAGCCAGCGGCGGGTATCGGCCAGCGCCAACGTCACCAGCAGCACCGCCGCAGCCATCAGGGGCAGATAGGCGAGGAACAATTCAAGCACTGCAGAGGTGATTTCCGGTCCGGAGAGAAAGAACCCGGACAGGCCAACAAAGCCCCAGCCCACGTCTCTGGGAATCAATGGGAACAGCACCTTCAGCCCGGACAACGCAGCGTCGTCAGGGCGCACAGCCTGCGCGCCGCCGAGGTGGAACGCGAAGCCGGCAGCCCAGTACCCCAGCACCGCCAGCGCCAACGCCAATGCTGCCACTGGCGTCACACGACGTGCTTTTTGGGGCGGCAATCCCCCCCACGTGAGCAGCAACAGGCCAACGGGAAGAAAATATCCCCACAACCAGGGTTGTGGCATTCCATCAAACGGCATCAGTCGACTCCCAAAACAGAATTGAGTAGCAGCGATGTAACGGCCTTATCTTACCAGAGTCCCAAAAATCTGCCAATGCACAGCCTTCGCCTGCCAAGACTACAAAAGTCTCACGTGGGATTGCGTCGACCAAGCGCCGCGTTAAACGAAAAAACGCGCCAAATGCAAGTGTCTGCGGAAACTTTTGTAGTCTTCGTCTTCCAAGGTTGCCGGTTCATGATTTTATGGTAGAATCGTTATCTGGGCTACGCCTAGAAAACACACGCGACCGGACTCGACGGGGGTGTGCCGGAAAACACCGGTCCTCGAAGGGGATGAAGGCGCGGAGGCCCATAACAAAATCACAGGAGGTTTTTTTAACAATGGCAGTCGTTACAATGAAGCAGTTATTGGAAACAGGCGTCCACTTCGGGCACCGCACACGGCGTTGGAACCCCAAAATGGCGCGCTACATCTACACCGAACGCAACGGCGTGCATATCATCGACCTGCAACAGACGGTCAAAGCTCTGGATCGCGCTTACGCGATGGTGCGCGATATTGTCGCTGAGGGACAGCAGGTCCTTTTCATCGGCACCAAGCGTCAGGCACAGGAAAGTATCCAACAGGAAGCGATCCGTGCCAGCATGCCCTACGTGAACCATCGCTGGCTCGGCGGTACGCTGACCAACTGGCGCACGATCCGCGAACGCATCGATCACCTGCGCGATTTGGAGGCCCGTCGCGATTCCGGTGAGTTTGACTTGCTGACCAAGAAAGAAAGGCTGATGTTCAACCGGGAAATCGAGAAGCTCAACGCCCGCCTGGGTGGATTGCGGGGTATGGACCAGCTCCCGGGTGCGGTATTCATCATCGATGTCAAGAATGAAGAAACAGCGATCAGAGAGGCCGACCGGATGGGTATTCCCATCATCGCCGTGGTCGACACCAACTGCGATCCCGACAAGATCGATTGTGTGATCCCCGCCAACGATGACGCTATCCGCGCCATCCGGCTCATGTCGTCGAAGATCGCCGACGCCGCGCTTGAAGGGTTAGCCCTACGCAAAGAACGTGCGCCAGAAGAGGAGATCTACGCCGAGGACGAGAAGTACCTGAGCGCCGAGACCTTGGCCCGCCTTCGCCAGATCCAATTTGATGACGAAGATGATGACGAAGATGAAGAGAGCGATGAGACGTATGACTACGAAGACGAAGATGAAGATGAAAATGAAGACGAAGACCTCGCAGACGAGGGCGATCTCTACGAGGACGACGACGCCGAGGAGTTAGCGTAAAGATGGAAATCACAACCGAAATGGTCAAAGAACTGCGGCAGGCAACCGCAGCCGGGATTCTGGATTGTCGCAAAGCGTTGGAAGCTGCCGAGGGCGATTTCGAAAAGGCCGTGGACTATCTACGGGAAAAAGGGCTGGCAAAGGCCGCCAAACGCGTAGATCGTGAGGCGAAAGACGGCCTGGTCGTCTCCTACATTCACGGCGGCGGGCGCATTGGCGTATTGCTGGAAGTGAATTGTGAGACTGATTTCGTGGCGCGCACCGATGAATTCAAGGAAATGGTCAACGACATTGCGCTACAGATCGCAGCGATGTCGCCCCAGTACGTCAAACGCGAGGATATTCCCGCGTCCGTCATCGAGCACGAGAAACAGCTTTACCGCACACAGGCGCTGGAAGAAGGCAAGCCTGAAGCGATCGTGGAACGCATCGTGGATGGGCGGATGGAGAAATTCTACCAGGACATCTGCTTGCTCGAGCAAGCGTTTATTCGCGACGAGGAGCGCACCATTGACGACCTGGTCAAAGAGCAAATCACGAAGACTGGGGAAAACATGATCGTTCGCCGTTTTGCACGATTTGAGTTGGGCGAGAGCTTGTAGCAATAATCGGGGCAATAGCTGAGGCTGTTGCCCCGGCTTTTTATCGATCGGAGGTACAGCGTGACCCATCCTATCTACAAGCGCGTCATCATTAAAATTGGCGGGGAGTCGCTCTCCAATCCGGGCGGTATCGGTATCGACCCGCAACGCGCCGAGGAAGTTGCGCGGCGCATTGCAGCGATCCACGCTCAAGAAATCGAGATCGGCATCGTCATCGGTGCTGGCAATCTTTGGCGTGGCGTGGATGGATTGGCGCACGGGATGGATCGCGCGCGCGCCGATCAGATCGGAATGCTCGCCACGGTGATGAATTCGTTAGCCCTGGCAGATGCGTTGGAACGCGAGGGGGTTATCACACGCGTGCAGACCGCCATCGAAATGCGGGCGATTGCCGAACCGTACATCCGCTTGCGCGCCATGCGCCACCTCGAAAAAGGACGCGTCGTCGTTTTTGGAGCGGGTACTGGCAACCCGTACTTTACGACCGATACCGCTGCTGCTCTGCGAGCCGCCGAAACCGGCGCTGATTTGCTCATCAAAGCCACCAAGGTGGACGGGGTCTACAGCGATGATCCCATCAAAAATCCCAATGCGCGCCGTTTCGAGCGGCTAACCTATCTGGAGGCACTGAATCTACAATCGCGGGTGATGGATTCGACCGCCATCACGCTATGTATGGAGAACCAGCTCCCGATTATTGTGCTCAATCTCTGGGACCCAGAAAGCCTGGAACGCGTGGCGCGTGGGGAGTCTGCTGGAACGCTCATCGGTGGGTAGCGTCAAGGTATTAAGGAGGCAGTATGATCAGAGAACTTATGAGTGAAACTGAAGTCCGTATGGACAAGACGGTGGAGGCGATGGAGGAAGACTTCAAGAGCATCCGCACCGGGCGCGCGTCGCCGGCCCTGGTAGAACGGGTGATGGTGGAATACTACGGTATGCCCACCCCCCTCAACCAATTGGCCGTTATTGCCGCGCCGGAGCCACAACTGCTCCTCATCCGTCCCTACGATACCGGCTCCATTGCAGCCATTGAGAAAGGTGTCATGCAAGCGGATCTGGGGCTCAATCCGGCAAATGATGGGCGTGTAGTCCGTATCCCCATCCCCCGCCTGACGGAAGAGCGTCGTCGCGACCTGGTTAAAGTCGTAAAACGACGCGTCGAAGAGAGCAAAATCGCTTTGCGCAATATCCGGCGCGACACACTGGAAGAATTGCGCGAATACGAAAGCGAAAAACTCATCTCCGAAGATGATCTCAAACGCGGACAAGATGAACTGCAAAAGATCATCGACCGCTTTACGGAAAAGGTAGATGAAGCCGGCGCTCGCAAAGAGCAAGACATTATGGAAATCTGAATCCGGTGCCGCAGGGGGCAGGCGCGCCTCACTCAGTCAGGCTTCCTGCGGCCCTCTCACGTTTCTTCATACACCACATTGCACTCCCGTTTTATCGTTTCGCCCGCTCGCTCGACGACGTACAGGCTGATGTATAAACCAATGGAGATCGCATGAGCAATACAGATAACCCCGTAAACGGGGACGGCTACCCTCCCCTGGAACAACTACCACAACACGTAGGTATGATTATGGATGGTAATGGCAGGTGGGCCCGCCGACGTGGTTTACCACGCCTTGCCGGACACCGGGCTGGTGTCGAAAACTTGCGGCACGTGCTGCGCGCTTCCGTCGAGTTTGGGGTGAAGATCGTGACCCTGTACGCCTTCTCCTCCGAAAATTGGCGGCGTCCTGTCGAGGAAGTGCGTGGGTTGCTCAACATTCTCCGTGATGCACTGGGAAAAGAAGTTGGCGAATTACACAAAAATGGTGTACAATTAAGACATATCGGGGATTTATCGCCCCTGTCAGATGACCTCAAAGAACAGATTCGAGCTGCGGTAGAGCTGACACGCAACAATGACCGGTTGATCGCCAACATTGCGTTTAACTACGGCGGACGCCAGGAAACGTCACTGCCGTGCGCCGCATCGTCCAAGCCGAGACTCCGGCTGAAGCGATAACAGAAGCTTTGATCGAGGAACACTTGTACACGGCAGGGCTTCCTGACGCAGATCTGATTATTCGCACCAGTGGGGAAATGCGGATGAGCAATTTTCTGCTCTGGCAGGGAGCTTACGCTGAATATTACAGCACACAAGTCTATTGGCCGGACTTTGACAAGGATGAGCTTTACACGGCGCTGAAGATGTTTAGCCAACGGGACCGGCGCTACGGTGGGCTGAACACCTGAGGACAGAGGACAGCGCACACGCCATCTACGGGGTACCCCCTCATCCTTTCTAAAACTCAACCACGGCGAAATATTTGCGATGCCCAAATTTAGCACGTCAGGGTTAAAACACGGATAGATTTGCGTTTTCCTATGCACTTTTTATAGCACACTTGTCGGCGTGTAACCTCGAACAGCGAACAATGTAAACCATCAGAAAACCAACAGATAGAGCAAAGAAAACGCATACTGTATGAAAACCAGACTCATCAGCGTCGCCATATTGCTACCGGTCACCATCGTTATCATTCTTGTGGGAAAATGGCCGTACGCACTTTTAATCAGCATTTTGATGCTACTCGCATCCGTCGAATACGTGCAAATGCTTCAGCGCAAAGGCTACACCCTCGCTCTCCCGTGCATCTTCGCGTTCAATCTTCTGTGGATGGCGGAGGCGCTGTGGGGCAATGGAAAGTGGTTCGTGCCGGGGTTGGCCGGACTGATGCTGTTGACGGTAGGATGGATGCTCTACCGCCGGGATCGCCATCCCACAATTGCCGATCCGACTGCAGAATGGGCACTGACCTTCGCGGGGGGAATGTACTTGGGCATCGGCGGTGCCTATCTGTGGCGTATGCGCGCGCTACCTGATGGTCTATGGTGGACACTTACCGCGTTGCCCGTCGTGTGGATCAGTGAATCGATGGCTTATTTTGTCGGGCGGAAGTGGGGACAGCACAAAATGTCGCCCACCATCAGCCCGGGGAAGAGTTGGGAAGGGTATGCCGGTGAGATCATCAGCGGTACACTAACCGGCCTGTTCTTAGGCTGGCTGTGGCCCACCGTCGCGCCGGGCGTGATCCGCCTGACGCCGGTCAAGGGCCTTGCACTCGGCGCAGCGATCTCAGCATTGACCACTGCCGGTGATTTCTTTGTCTCAGTGATTAAGCGTGAAGTAGGAGTCAAAGACACCGGAACATTAATTCCCGGACATGGGGGTATCTTTGATCGTATCGATAGCCTGCTCTGGACGGGCTTTGTAACCTGGGTCGTAGTCACATTATGGGCTTGAAAGCCCAAGTCTCTATCCAAAGATCATGCTTGCGAATGTTTCTAGTGCGTCAACGGCGAATTTTCGGATAGGTTCTAAACTCGTAAATTAGCTAGGACCTTGCTTTTAAGGAGGATTCCATGGATCCAGAAGAAGAACTACAATCGGAAAATCAAGCCACTGCACACGCAGATGCGCAGGAGCTGTCCAGCCAAGACGAGGCCTCAACAGAGGCCTCAATAGACGGAGAAACAACAGACGTGACTGGCAAGGCTGACGAAGACGCTGGCGAAAGCCCTGATGTCATGCAAGAGTATTATCCCGACGAAGATGAGGGCAGCGAAGAGGAGCCGGAAGAAGCACTCAGTGCGGCGGTCCTTGAGATCGAAGAGCAAGCTGACAAGCTGCGACATATGGATATGAACGCGTTGGAAGCCATGCGACTGCCGGAACTGCGGGATTTAGCTCGTACATACAAAGTCTCCGGCTACAGCGGGCGCAAAAAAGAGGACCTCATCCTCCTTTTGCTCAAGGCCAAGGCCGAACGCGAAGGATACAGCTTTGGCGGCGGTATTCTCGAGATCACCAACGAGGGCATCGGCTTCCTGCGTTCGGCACGCTACTTGCCCGGCTCGCAGGACGTGTACGTCTCGCAGAGCCAGATCCGGCGCTTTGGTATGCGCACCGGCGATATGGTCATCGGCCAAGTGCGCCCGCCCAAGGAGACGGAAAAGTACCGCAGTCTGCTGCGTGTGGAGGCTGTCAATGGTATGGATCCGGAGTCAGCCAAACGCCGTCCCCGCTTCGAGCGCATGACGCCGATCTTCCCGGAACAGAAATTCAACCTCACCAATGATCCGCGCAACCTGACGGAACGGCTGCTAGACCTGGTCGCGCCGATCGGCTTAGGACAGCGCGGCCTCATCGTCTCGCCGCCCAAGGCCGGCAAAACCGTCGTGCTACAAAAGGTGGCCAACGCGATCTCGGAAAATCACCCGGAAGTGCATCTGATGGTCGTCCTTATCGGGGAACGCCCCGAAGAAGTCACCGACATGGATCGCTCGGTGGAGGCCGAAGTGAGCAGTTCCACCTTCGATGAAGAGGTCGGCCATCAAACCCAGGTGGCGGAGATGGCGCTCAACCGCGCCAAACGCCTGGTTGAAATCGGGCGCGATGTCGTCATCCTGATGGACAGCCTTACACGCCTAACACGCGCGTATAACCTGGTGGTACAACCGAGCGGGCGCACCCTCTCCGGTGGTCTCGACCCGGCCGCCCTCTATCCGCCCAAGAAGTTTTTCGGCGCGGCGCGTAACATCGAAGAGGGCGGCAGCTTGACGATCCTCGCGACGTGCTTGATCGACACGGGCAGCCGGATGGATGATATGATCTACGAGGAATTCAAAGGCACCGGCAACATGGAACTGCACCTGAACCGCAAGCTGCAAGAACGGCGCATCTTCCCGGCCTTCGACATTCTACGCTCCGGCACGCGGCGCGAGGAGTTGCTCTTGGACAAGGAGACAATACGTAAAGTGTGGTTGCTGCGCCGTATGCTGTCACAAATGATAGCCGGCTCCCCCACCACACCCGGTTACGACATCACCGCGGCCACCGAGGCGCTCCTGCAACAAATGCGTCGCACGCGCACCAACCATGAATTCCTGGACGCCCTTACCCGCGACCTGAAATAATCCCGGGCAGAGCGCACTCTGACGCTGCCGAGGTAGAACATCCTCGGCAGCGTTCTGGTGAAAAGTTGACAAATACCTTCCCCGCGTTAGAATAGCGTCATGTTTATGTCAGGAGGGGAGAGTCAAAACCCAGAGCGCGAACGGCTCAGTGTAATACTGGCTGCGACGCTGGCAAGTGCCACGCTCTTTCGCTTTGTAGAGCTGCCCACCCTAGCCTGGGGTGTGCGGCGCATTCTGGGATCACCGCTGCAACTCACCTTTGGCGGGGACTGGCTGTTGACGCTGCTTATGGTGGGATTGGTCGCTACTGGCACCTTCTCACTGATCCAGACCCATCCATTGCACGCAAGTCAGGAACGCTTGCTCATCTTCTCGCTCATCACCCCCACCCTGGGGACACTATTAGCCTCAATGCTCTTGATCCGCGCGACCTCCTGGCCAGTCTGGCTCGTCACGCTATTGATCGGTGGGGTGCTCATCGGCCTGCTGATGCACCTGAGTTACCGCGCCTTCTCACCGGACAGTCCGGGATACACGAGTGCGCGTACATTGCTCAACATCGCCGATTACCTGCTCGGATTCGCGCTGGCCAGCATCATCCTGCGTGAGCAGGAGCGCGCGTTGATCACCGGTCCGGCGATGCTCGCGCTGATGGGCTTACTCGCCTGCGATCTGTTGAGCGCCAGCGGTGTCAGGTGGACGAAAGTCCTGCTCTTCAGCGGGATCATTGCTCTGCTGGTCAGCGAGATAGCCTGGGTCTTGGGATACTGGCCGGTTTCCACCTGGACCGCGGCTACGATGTTGACGTTGGCATTGTACCTGCTCAGTGGGTTGAGTTACCAATATCTGCTCGGACAGATGACCCGCCGGGTGTTGTTAGAATTTGGCATTGTG
>Ga0209614_1001412_pt1 | contig 18105 bp, 16 predicted proteins | sample BlaSprsedimmetaG_FD_185484 | JGI IMG/M metagenome (GOLD analysis project Ga0209614, IMG submission 185484) | Hot spring sediment bacterial and archeal communities from California, USA to study Microbial Dark Matter (Phase II) - Blank Spring... ... | reverse complement strand
ACGGTCGCGTCGTCCATGACAGCCCGCGCGACGGGATCGACGAGGCCAAGGTCTCGAGATTCCTGTCCGTCTGAACCTTCAACCCCGGCAGCAAGAGAGGACAACGCCATGGCTGACACCCTCATCTCGGTGAATCTCGGCGAAAGCCCGCACACGAACGAGTGCGTGCACAACCGCTGGCATCCCTACATCCCCATCGGCGTCGAAGGGGCCCAGCCCGGCGACTTGCTGGTGGTTTAGATCCTCGATATCGGCACCAAGGACGAGATGCTCTGGGGCTTCAACGGCTTCTTCTCCAAGAAGAACGCGGGCGGTGTGCTGACCGAGCATTTCCCCGAGGCGCAGAAGTCGATCTGCGATTTCCACGGCATGTTCACCTCGTCCCGCCATGAGCCGGGGGTGAAATATGCAGGTCTCATCCATCCCGGCCTGATCGGCTGCCTGCCCGACCGCAAGATGCTGGACATGTGGAACGCCCGCGAAAAGGCGCTGATCGACACCGATCCGGCCCGCGTGCCCCCCTGGCCGCGCTGCCCAACGCCCAGTCGGCTCATATGGGCAAGCTGACGGGCGAGGCCCGCGACAAGGCCGCGGGCGAGGGCGCCCGCACCGTGCCGCCGCGTGAACATGGCGGCAACCGCGACATCAAGGATCTCAGCCGCGGCTGCAAGATCTACTTCCGCGTCTATGTCGACGGCGCGGGCTTTTCGATGGGCGATTTGCATTTCAGCCAGGGCGATGGCAGAGATCACCTTCTGCGGCGCCATCGAGATGGCGGGCTGGCTGCACATCAAGGTCGATCTCATCAAGGGATGGCGTGGCGAAATACGGGATCAGGAACCCGATCTTCAAACCTTCGCCCATCACGCCGAAATATGACGACTACCTGATCTTCGAGGGGATTTCGGTCGACGAGCAGGGCAAGCAGCATTACCTCGACGTCCACATCGCCTATCGCCAGGCCTGCCTCAAGGCCATCGAATACCTCAGGAAATTCGGCTATACCGGCGCGCAGGCCCACGCGATCCTCGGCACCGCGCCGGTGCAGGGGCATATCCCGGGCGTTGTGGACATTCCCATTGCCTGTGCCACGCTCTGGCCGCCGACCGACATCTTCGATTTCGACATCAAGCCGGGCAGCGCGGGACCGACCAGGTTCCTCGACGGCTCGGTGGACGTGCCGCGGGCGCCCGATCTGTGACATGGCCCGGGGCCGCGGCGCGCGCGATCTTCACGCCGCCCAAGCTGGCCATCGTCGGCGCCGCCACCCGCAAGGCGCATGAGACCAACGAGCGCGCAAGGCACGAACCCAACGTTCGGGCCACGGGCCGGGCTGCGGCTGCTGTTCGGGCGGGGCCAGGACGAACAGCGGCCCGCTGCCCCGCCCGGACGGATCGAAAAGCTTTCCGGCCAAGCGGCCCTGGATGATCTCGCACTGAGCGTTTACTGCAAGGCGGGCAGCGTGGCGCGCAACCGCGCCATCCCGCCCGGCCGCCAGCCCAGCATCCGCGCCCGGTCCCAGCGCAGCACGGCAAGCGGCGCCTCGCTTTCCGGCGGCAACGGATGGCCGATCCCCTCGGCCTCGGCCAGCAGCGCCAGCAGGTCGCGCCGATCCAGCAGGATGTCCGACATGTTCACCGCCCGCCCCGCCACCATCGCCGCCGGGGCCGTCCGGATCAGCCGCGCCGCGGCGGCCAGATCCGCGCCGTGCAGTTCGGTGCCCCGGCGCGGCGCGATGGGGCGGCCCGCGCGGAAATCGTCGAAGAGATCCGCCCATTTGTGCCGCTGCCCCGGCCCCGGCGGCCCATAGACCCCCGTCGCGCGCAGCGAAACCGGCACGAAGCCGGGACCGGCTATCTTGAACAGCGCGTCCTCGGCCCGCGCCTTGACCACGCCGTAAAGCGTGTCGGGCTTGGCGTCCAGATCGTCGGTCAGCTCCGCCCCCGCGGGCCAGCCGCCATGCACCGCCCGGCTCGACAGGAACAGCAGATGCCGCACGCCCGAGGCCCGCGCCGCCTGGAACAGCGCGACCGATCCCGCGAGGTTGGCCGCGACGAACCCCTCGGGGTCGTCCCCCTCGCCGCCGCGATAGCGCCCCGGCACATGGGCAAAGGCGCAATGGATCACCGCCTCGATCCCCGCAAGATCGGGCCGGTCGCCCAGTTCATAGGCCAGATGCGCGACCGGGCCGGAAAAGAAGCCGGGCGCGGGCGGGCGGCGGGTCAGCACGGTGACCGCCTCGCCCGCCGCCAGCGCCTCTTCCACGAAGAACCGTCCGACCAGCCCCGTCGCGCCGGTGACGGCCAGGCTCATGCGGCAGGGCCGGGCAGGGTGGCGGGATCGGGGATGTCGCAGCCCCGCTCATGGGCGCGCCACAGCTCGATCAGGGGGCGCAGGCGGTCGGCCTTTGCATGGTCCTGCCAGGGCTTTTCGTACTGGAAATGCAGCACCCTGATATCCGCCCAGGACCACAGGTCGGGCAGGTTGAACCAGACATATTGCAGCATGTTGTCGAAGACCGGCAGCCCGTGCCAGTCGGGAAAGAACTCCTGAAGAAAGCTCTGATCCGTGCGCCGCCAGAACGCGCCGGGCGCATCCAGACGGGCCAGCATCCGGTAAAAGGTCTCGGGGTTCGGCCGCGCGGTGAAGACGCCCGAATTCATCCGGTGGAAATCGCCCAGGCTTTCATAGACATTGGGGGCCGCGCAGAACTCGGGGTAATGGAACAGCCGGTCGATATTGCGCAGCACCAGCGTGTCGGCATCCAGGAACACCACCCGTTCATAGTCAAGCTGCCAGAGCCGCAGCTTGCAGAAATTGTCGAGCGGCGTGTGGAAGGCAGGCTTTTCCCCCCTGGTGAAGGGGGCAAGGCCGTGGATGCGGTCCTTGGCATGGGCCGCGTTGAACGCGTCCGAGGTCGGCAAAAGGTCGATCTCGACCAGCCGCGCCCCCAGATCGGCCAGCGGCGCCAGCGCCGCCGCGCCGACCCCGCCGGTATGCAGAACGCAGATCTCGGCAGGCGTTGCCGTTATCTGAAGGGATCGCGCCAACGCCTTGGCCCCCAACGCGAAATCCGCGTTGGTGACCAGCGTGACATAGGCGAATGGCCCGCGCGCCGGGGCCGCGGGCCGCAGCCCCTCGGTCACGACACCGACTTCAGCTTCTTGCCCTCGACATCATGCACGACGCGGGAGGCAATGTCCCTGGTCCAGGCCGAGACGCAGGGCACGCGCGAGCGATCGACCCGATGGGCGAACTTGCGGGCGATCTCGACCACCTCTTCCAGCAGACCTTCCTGCAAGGTGATCGGCTTCAGCCCCAGATCGAGGAAATGGTCGTTCTTGACCACCAGTTCGTTCTCGGCGGCCTCTTTCCGCGGGTTCGGCAGATAGGCAATCTTCGCCCCGGTGATCCGGGACACCAGTTCCGCCAGATCGCGCACCCGATGCGTTTCCGTCATCTGGTTGAAGATCTTGACCCGCTCGCCCGCCTGGGGCGCATCGCCCAGCGCCAGTTCGACACAGCGCACCGTGTCCTGGATATGGATGAAGGCCCGCGTCTGCCCGCCTGTGCCATGCACCGTCAGCGGATAGTCGATGGCGGCCTGGGCGAGGAACCGGTTCAGCACCGTGCCGTAATCGCCGTCATAGTCGAAGCGGTTGACCAGTTGCGGGTGGCGCTTGGTCTGGTCTGTATTGGTGCCCCAGACGATGCCCTGATGCAGGTCGGTGATGCGCAGCCCGTCATTCTGGGCGTAGAACTGGAACAGGATCTGATCCAGCGACTTGGTCATGTGATAGACCGAGCCGGGCCGGGTGGGATAGAGGATCTCCATCCCCTTCGCGCCCTCGGGCGTGTCGATATTGACATCCAGATAGCCCTCGGGGATCGGCGCGCCGATCGTCGAATAGCCGTAGACGCCCATCGTGCCCAGATGCACCAGATGCGCGTCCAGCCCGGTTTCCACCATCGCCACCAGCAGGTTGTGGGTCGCGTTGATGTTGTTGTCGATGGTATAGATCTTGTGTCGGTCCGAGATCATCGAATAGGGCGCGGCGCGCTGCTCGGCGAAATGGATGATCGCGTCGGGGCGTTCCTCGGCCAGCCAGTCACGCAGTCGGTAATACTCGCGGGCCAGGTCAATCAGGTGAAAGCGGATCGCCTGCCCCGAGACCTCCTTCCAGACCCGACAACGTTCCTGGATCGAATCCATCGGCGTCAGCGACTGCACGCCCAGTTCGGCGTCGATCCAGCGCCGGCTGAGGTTGTCGATGATGTGGACCTCGTGGCCCAGGTTGGACAGGTGCAGCGAGGAGGGCCAGCCGCAGAAACCGTCGCCGCCAAGAACCGCTATCTTCATCGACTCCTCCTTCCGGATAGGTTGGTGGGGCCGCCGGAGCGGTCCCGGATGATGTGTCAGTCTTTTCGCGATTTCATTTGAAGGTTTTGTGTCGCTCCCACCGGGTGCACGGATTTGGCCACAGACGAGCGTGCGTTTCCAGCCCCGCCGCCCCTGCGACCGCTTGACTCGTCTTAAAGCGATTGTAAGGTATTTTGAAAATGCAGCGTTTTGCGTATGTATACTTTCGGATACATGAGTCGCGGCGCGAGGCGGCGGGAGGGATGAACATGGGCGGACGTGGATGGCGGGTGGCAGGTCTGGCCGCGGTCCTGGCACTGTGCGGGGTGATCGGTGCTGCGGCGCAGGACGCCGCACCGCAGATCTCGCAGAGCACCACAGATCACTCCAAGCTCAAGGAATTGCAGAAGGAATTTGCGAGCGGACCGGAAGTGACGGCGGCCTGCCTGTCCTGCCACACCGAGGCCGCGATGCAGGTCAAGCACTCGATCCACTGGAAGTGGGAGTTCGAGAACCCCTCGACCGGCCAGATCCTCGGCAAGAGCCATGTGGTGAACTCGTTCTGCGGCACGGTCGCCTCGAACGAGGCGCGCTGCACCTCCTGCCACACCGGCTATGGCTGGACCGACATGAGCGCCCCTCCGCCGAGCGAGGCCACGGCGGTCGATTGCCTGGCCTGCCATGACACCTCGGGCCAATACACCAAGCTCGACTCGGCTGCCGGCCACCCGCCGCTCGAGGCGAAGGGCGAGACCATCACCGGTGCGGACGCCTGGGCGGTGGACCTGAAGAAGGCCGCGCAAAGCGTGGGCGCGCCCGGGCGCGAGAATTGCGGCTCCTGCCATTTCTACGGCGGCGGCGGGGACAACGTGAAGCACGGCGACCTGTCGTCTGCGCTGTATCACCCCAGCCTCGATGTCGATGTCCACATGTCGGCCGAGGGCGAGAATTTCACCTGCTCGACCTGCCACCATTCCGACAAGCACGTCTTTGCAGGCTCGCGCTATGACGTCCACGCGATGGACCCCGGGGGCACCGGCAAGCCTGGCCAGATCCGCCAGGACGTCGCCACCTGTGAAAGCTGTCACGGCAATGCGCCGCACAAGGCATTCTCGGTCACCGGCAGGAAGCTGAACGACCATGTCGACCGCATCGCCTGCCAGACCTGCCACATCCCCAGCTTCGCCCGGGGCGGGGTGGCGACCAAGACCGGCTGGGACTGGTCGACCGCGGGCCGGATGGATGCGGACGGCAATCCCGCGCATGAAGAGAACTATGTCCAGGGCGACGGCACGGCGCGGCACACCTATCTTGCCACAAAGGGCGATTTCGAATGGGGCGAGAATGTCGTGCCGCATTACGCCTGGTTCAACGGCCAGGTCGAATACACCTCCACCGACAAGGTGATCGACCCGACCCAGGTGGTCGAGATCAACCGCATCGAGGGCAGCCCGGATGACGGCCGGTCGCGGATCTGGCCCTTCAAGCGGATGGAGGGGCGGCAGGCTTACGACGCGGGCCTGAACCATCTGGCCTATGTCAATGTCTGGGGTCCCACGACCGACACCGCATACTGGACAAATTTCGACTGGGCCAAGGCGATCGAGGCGGGGATGGCGGCCGCGGGCAAGGAGTATTCCGGGCAGTACGGTTTCGTCGATACCCATATGTACTGGCCCATCACCCATATGGTCGCGCCCGCAAGCGATGCGGTCGACTGCCACGAATGCCACGCCCCGCAGGGCCGCATGGCGGGGATCGCGGGCGTCTACCTGCCCGGCTCGAACCCGACCAGCCCGGGCGCGCTGATTGGCATCGCCTTCTTCCTCGCGATGGCCTCGGGCGTGCTGCTTCACACAGTGCTGCGGATCATCACCCGCGGCGGAAAGGGAGGGAAGACCCATGACTGACGACGCCGTGAAACCTCCCGCGCCATTCAAACGCGGGCTCACGCCATGCCCCGACTGCACCGAGCGCGAAGTGCTGATCTATCCCCGCTTCGAGCGGCTCTGGCACTGGTCGCAGGCGGGGTCCATCGTGATCCTGATGTTCACCGGGCTGGGTATGAACGGCGTGCACGGACTGATCAGCTTTGAACTGGCGGTGCGGCTGCACACGATCGTCGCGCTGGCGCTGCTGCTCTTATGGGTCTTTGCCACCTTCTGGCTGTTCACCACGGGCAGCTGGAAGGTGTTCCTGCCGCGCATGGTGGGGCTTTTCGCGGTGGCGCGCTACTATGCCTATGGCGTGTTCAAGGGCGAACACCATCCCTTCCAGAAAAGCCTCGCGCAGCGGCTGAACCCGCTTCAGGCGCTGGCCTATTCCGCGCTGAAGGCCGTGGTCTTCCCGCTGGTCTGGGGCACCGGGCTGGTCTATCTGACCTACAATTTCTGGAAGACCCTGCCGAATGCGCCCTTCCTGCTGGAGGTGGTGGCCAATATCCACCTGGCGGTCGCCTATATCGTGTCGGGCTTCGTGATCCTGCACATCTATCTTCTGACCATCGGTCATTCCTTCCGCGAGGGCGTGCGTCCGATGATCACCGGCACCGAGAAGGTCGCCCTGACCCCCGAGCAGGAAGCCTATCTCGAACGGCACGAAACCTGGCGGCTGGTCGACTGACCGGCCCGCGCCCCGAAACGCGAAAAGGCGCCCCGTGGGGCGCCTTGTTCGTTGCGTATCGACCGTCTGGCCTCAGCGGCCCCAGCTGCGCACCGGGCCGCAATCCATATGCACGAAATTCGAGCCGGAATAGCTTCCCACGCCGCCCGCATTGCACGCGCTTGCCGCCCGCGCCATCTGGCCCACCGACCGGCTCTTCAGCCGCAGGTCCGCGGCCTGACCCTTCATGTGCAGCGAGTTCTTGGCCACGCCGCTCGAACGCGAGCGCAGCATCGCGTTGGTCTGCGGGCTGCGATAGCCCGACAGCAGCATGTAGGGCTCGTCCACATCCAGCAGCCTGTGCGCCGCCGTCATGATATCGAGATTGCGCAGATCCATCGAGACCGTCTGGCCGTTCCGCCAGTCGCGCATGAAGTGGTTGATTTCCTTAACCGCTTCCTTGATGTAATCGCCTTCGATCCAGTAGATCGTGTCGATGCTTTCGCCGGTGCGCCCCGAATACATCCGGATCCGCCGGATGTCGCCCGCGCCCCGAAGGACGCCAAAGGCATTTGCGAAAGTCGGTGCCGCCACAACGGTGGTGGCTGCGAACGCGGCCAGAAGGCCACGGCGCGAGATGCCGTTCCGGGTCATGTTCATGTTTTCTCCGCCCGCCCCAGTTTCGTTCCAATGCCGCGATTTCACGGCGTTTTTTTTCCTCGGACCAGTCATTCCGACCCAAAAAGTCTATCGCATATTTGCCCATTTGCGCCAAGCATCGATTCGACGTAGGCAGTCGCGCTGTGGCAAACCGGCAAGAACTTGCTCATACTTGGGGTTCAGTTTGGTTTCCTGCCGACCGCTGGAATCCTGCAACAGGGGGCGCGTGCCCGATGCAAGGCTGTGGATTTCCATGTGGACAGGTCGGATGGATTGGCCGATGGTTGGCCGGTATTGCGCGACCGGAAAGCCTGACAGGGGAATGGGTTGATGCGTCTTGTTGATCTGCGTCGCGGCTTGCTGGCCGGCGCCGTGGCGTTCGTTCTGGGTCTGGCCGGTCCGCTGCCGTCCCATGCGGCCATGGACCAGGCCGCCTTTCGCCAGGCCGTGGCCGAGGCGGCGTCGGACGACGTGGCCGTCGCCGCCTTCTACCGCGACCGCGACTATGCCGCCTTCTGGACAACGGCCGACGCCGCGGCGCGCCGCGCCGCGCTTCTGACCGCGCTGGCGCAGGCGCCCGATCACGGCCTGCCCGCCACGCGGCACGATCCCCACGCGCTGATCGCCGCCTTCCGCGAGGCGCGCACGCTGCGCGATATCGGCCGGGCCGAGGTGATGGCGACGCGCATGTTCCTCTCCTATGCCCGCGACATCGGCTCGGGCGTGATCGACCCGGGCCGCGTGGTCACCGACATCAAGCGCCAGATCGACCGGCCCGACCCGGCCGACCTGCTGGCCCGGCTGGCCGCGGCCGACAATCCCGGCGCCGTCCTGCGCCGCCTCGCCCCGCGCAGCCCCGAATATGCCCGCCTCCTGCGCGAGAAGACGCGCCTTGAACAACGCATCGCCGAGGGGGGCTGGGGTCCGCGCGTGCCGTCCGGCACGCTGCGCCCCGGCCAGACCGGCGCAGCCGTGGTCGCGCTGCGCAACCGCATGATCGCCATGGGCTATCTCGCCCGGTCCGCCGCCGCCAGCTATGACGCGGCGCTGCAAAAGGCGGTGCAGGCGTTCCAGCGCGATCACGGGTTGGAGCCCGATGGCGTCGCCGGTGCGGGCACCGTGGACGAGATCAACATCGCCCCCGAGGAGCGGCTGAAATCCATCCTCGTCGCGATGGAGCGCGAGCGCTGGCTGGGCAACGACCGGGGCGATCGGCATGTTCTGGTCAACATCACCGATTTCCACGCCCGCATCGTCGAGGCGGGCGAGGTGGTGTTCCAGACCCGCTCGGTCGTGGGCAAGAATGTCAGCGACCAGCGCACGCCCGAGTTCTCGGACGTCATGGATCACATGGTCATCAATCCCACCTGGAACGTCCCGCGCTCGATCGCGGTCAAGGAATACCTTCCCAAGATGCAGGCCAACCCGAACGCGCATGGCTATCTGCAACTGGTGGATGCCCGCGGCCGGGTGGTCAGCCGCGGCGCAGTGGATTTCTCGCGCTACACCGCGCGCACCTTCCCCTTCGCCCTCAAGCAGCCGCCCTCGCAGGCCAACGCGCTGGGGCTGGTGAAGTTCATGTTCCCCAACCCCTACAACATCTACCTGCACGACACCCCGTCGAAATCACTGTTCGACCGCGAGGTGCGCGCCTTCAGCCATGGCTGCATCCGTCTGGGCGATCCGTTCGACTTCGCCTATGCGCTGCTGGCCACCCAGACCGACGACCCCAAGGGCTTCTTCGCCGCGCGGCTTGCCACCGGGCGCGAGACGCGGGTCGATCTGGAACATCCGCTGCCGATCCATATCATCTATCGCACCGCCGTCACCGAGCCCGCCGGGCGGGTGCAATATCGCCGCGATGTCTATGGCCGTGACGCGGCGATTTTCGACGCGTTGCAGGCCGCCGGGGTGGCGCTCGCCCCGGTTCGGGGGTAAATCGCAACCCGACAGGACCGGACGGCGCAGGCCGTGCCGGTCGCGGGCAGGGGGGCGGCATGGCGTTCACACTCGACCAGATCGCGACCGCGCTTGGCGCGCGTCTCGAAGGCGACGGATCGGTGACGATCACGCGCGCCGCAGAACCGGCCGAGGCCGGGCCCGACGCGCTGGCCCTAGCGATGAAGCCCGATTATGCCGAGGGGCTGGCCCGCGGCGGCGCACAGGCTGCGATCCTGTGGGACGGTGCCGACTGGCGCGCGCTGGGGCTGCGCGCGGCGCTGTTCGTGCCGCGCCCGCGCTATGCGCTCTCGGACCTGACCCGCCTGATGGATCCCGGTCCCGAGATCGCGCCGGGCATCCATCCCTCCGCCGTGATAGACCCCGGCGCCCGGATCGGCGACGGTGCCGCGATCGGCCCGCTCGTCGTCATCGGCCCGCGCGCCGAGATCGGCCCGCGCGCGCGCATCGCGGCGCATGCGTTCATCGCCGAGGAGGCGCGGATCGGTGCGGATGCGCTGATCCTGGCGGGCGTCAGGATCGGCGCGCGCGTCACGCTGGGCGACCGCGTGATCGTGCAACCCGGCGCGGTGATCGGGGCGGACGGCTTCTCTTTCGTCACGCCCGAGAAATCCGCCGTCGAGAACGTGCGCGCCACGTTGGGCGATGCCGGCGACGCGGTGGCGCAGGGCTGGACGCGGATACATTCGCTGGGCGCGGTAACCATCGGGGATGACGTCGAGATCGGCGCCAATACCTGCATTGACCGCGGCACGATCCGGGACACGCGGATTGGGTCGGGCACCAAGCTCGACAACCTCGTCCAAGTCGGCCACAACGTCGTGATCGGCCGCGATTGCCTGTTGTGCGGGCAGGTCGGCATCGCGGGGTCGGTGCGGATCGGCGACCGGGTGGTGTTCGCGGGCAAGGTCGGCGTCAATGACAACATCTTTGTCGGCGACGACGTGATCGCGGGCGGCGGGACCAAGATCTTCACCAACGCGCCCGCGGGCCGGGTCCTGCTCGGATACCCCGCGATGCGCATGGACGCCCATGTCGAGGCCTACAAGGGGCTGCGCCGTCTGCCTCGGCTTTTCGCGCAGGTAGCTGCATTGCAGAAAGCGGTTTCAAAGCTGTCGCGAAGCGACTAGATCCTCCCACGATCAAATAAGCCAGAGAGGCAAGGGATGCCGGACAGCGTGAAGGACAAGGTGATTGCGATCATCGCCGAGCAGGCCGTGCTCGAACCATCCGATGTCAGCATGGACTCGACGCTCGAGGATCTGGGGATCGACAGCCTCGGGCTGGTGGAATCGATCTTCGCCATGGAAGAGGCCTTCGACATCCAGGTGCCGTTCAACGCCAACGAGCCCTCGGAAAGCGAGTTCGATATCTCGTCGGTGGCCGCGATCGTGCGCGCCGTCGAGGGGCTGGTGGCCGACCAGAAAGCATGAGGCGCGTCGTCATCACCGGCCAGGGCACGATCAACGCGCTCGGCCACAATGTGCCCGACACGCTGACGGCCTTCCGCGAGGGGCGCTGCGGGATCGGCGAGTTGGACATCCGCGACATCGACCGGCTGTCGATCCGCATCGGCGGACAGGTCAAGGGTTACAAGCCCGAGGACTATTTCAACCGCCAGCAGATCGCGCTTTACGACCGCTTCACCCAGTTCACCCTGATGGCCGCGCGCGAGGCGATCGCGCAATCGGGGCTGGATTTCTGCGGCGAGCTGTCGCATGAGGCGGGCGTGGTGCTGGGCACCTCGGGCGGGGGCATGACCACGCTCGACGAGAATTACCGCTCGGTCTACGAAGAGGGCAAGAACCGCGTCCATCCCTTCGTCGTGCCGAAGCTGATGAACAATGCCGCGGCCAGTCATGTCTCGATGGCCTACAACCTGCGCGGGCCGTCCTTCACCGTGGCCACCGCCTGCGCGTCCTCGAACCACGCGATGGGGCAGGCCTTCTACCTGATCCGCTCGGGCATCAGCCGGGTGGTCGTGACCGGCGGCTCGGAATCGATGCTCTGCTTCGGCGGGATCAAGGCCTGGGAGGGGCTGCGCGTGATGTCCAAGGATGCCTGCCGCCCGTTCTCCGCCAATCGCAACGGCATGGTCCAGGGCGAGGGGGCGGCGGTCTTCGTGTTCGAGGAGTACGAGCATGCCCGCGCCCGCGGCGCCGAGATCCTTGCCGAAGTCGTGGGCTTCGCCATGACCGCCGATGCCTCGGACATCGTGATGCCGTCGCGCCAGGGCGCGGCCCGCGCGATCGCAGGTGCGCTGCGCGATGCGAAGCTTGCACCGACCGATGTAGGCTATATCAACGCCCATGGCACCGGCACGGCCGCCAATGACAAGACCGAATGCGCGGCGGTGGCCGACGTTTTCGGGCCGCATGCAGACCGTCTGATGATCTCCTCCACCAAGTCGATGCATGGCCACCTGATCGGCGGCACCGGCGCAGTCGAACTTTTGGCCTGCATCATGGCGCTGAAGGACGGTGTGATCGCGCCGACCATCGGCTACGAGGAACTCGACCCCGAATGCATGCTCGACGTGGTGCCCAACGATGCGCGCGAGGCGCAGGTCGATGTGGTTCTGTCCAATGCCTTCGCCTTCGGCGGGCTGAACGCGGTTCTGGCGCTGCGCCGGGCCTGATGGCGTGCGCCGCGGCCGGGGCCGGTGCCCCGGACCGCGGCAAGTCTCGGCTCACTGCCCGGCGAGGGTCGCGGCCACCAGGTCGTAGGCGGCGGTGAAGCCCGACAGCGACATCGCGATCTCCGCGGTCTGGTCCGGCGCTACCAGCGGAACGATGGTGAGCTTGGCGGCACGCCCGGCCTTGAAGGCTGCGACCTCCTCGGCGGTCAGCGCAAAGCGCGCATAGCAGGCCTGCGGTGTGCAGAAGCTGAAGCGATAGCGCTTGGGCGCGGCGGTATCTACGCCAAGCCGCAGATCCTCGCTCAGCAACGTCTCCAGCGGCGTCGCGATTTCGACCGCCGCGGCGCGCGGCGCGGCGGCGGGCGGCAGCGGCGCCATCGAGACTTGGCTCACCGGGTTGTCCTCGGAATCCCGCAGCAATTGCTGCATGTTGCAGGATTCCCGGTCCCCGTTCACCCGGACGCAGACCACCTGCCAATCCTGGAAGACCTCCTTGACATAGGCCCGGGGCGCATCGTCCGCCGCGTCCTCGCCCATCGGTAGGCGCTCGATCTCGGCCGTGGTCGCAACCGGCGGCTCGGCCGCCTCGGGGGTGCCGCCCGCGTCCTGCGCCAGCACGGGGCCGGCCAGCGACATGAGGGCCACAAGGCCGATTGGTCTGAGAAGTTCACGCATGCTCTGCCTGCCTTTGCTGCATTTGCTACCTCGCCAGCCGCCCTCTAGCATGACCGCGCGGGGCTGTCAGCGGGCAATCGCGGGACGACGGCAAACGCTTGCCCGGGACAGGAAAAAGGGCCGCGATGCAGCCCTTTCCCTTGATGTCTTTCACCCTGTCGGACGGGCCGACCTTTTTATGAACGCGAAAGGTACGGGCTTTGCCCACAGCCGTCAACAGGCAAAGAGCCGCCGGCCCTGCCGCGACACGGGCGCACAGGAAACGCAGGAGCACGGGAACGAGGGACGCAAATGGAAAAGGGGCGCATCTGAAAAAAGGGCCGCATCGCGGGATGCGGCCCAGTCCATCAGGGAGGAAGACCCACCCGGACCGATGGCCCAGTCTGCGGGATGAACTCAGACTCGCACGGATCGGTTAAATTTGTATTGTCGAAACCGCAGGTTCGGCGAAGGAGCGCATATCTTGTCGCAGCGGCTTTTCATCGGCGGCGCCGGTCCCGATCACGCGGCGCCGCAACATCTCCGCCTCGACTACGCCAACCGGCACGGCCTGATCGCGGGCGCCACCGGCACGGGCAAGACCGTGACGCTCCAGATCCTCGCCGAAGGCTTCTCGGCGGCCGGCGTTCCGGTCTTCCTGTCGGACATCAAGGGCGATCTCGCCGGGCTTGCCGCGCCGGGCCGGCCCGAGTCCAGGCTGCGTGACGCCTTCCGCGCCCGCGCCGAAACCATCGGGCTTGCCGATTACGCCTATTCGGCCTTCCCGGTCACCTTCTGGGATCTCTTCGGCGCCCAGGGTCACCCGATCCGCACCACCATCGCCGAGATGGGGCCGCTGCTGCTGTCGCGCCTGCTCGATCTCAACGAGGTGCAGGAGGGCGTTCTGAACGTCGCCTTCCGCCTCGCCGATGACGAGGGCCTGCCGCTGCTCGACCTCGCCGACCTGCGCGCGATGCTGGCCTTTGTCGGCGAACGGTCCGGCGCGCTGTCGCTCAGCTACGGCACCGTCGCGCCCGCCTCGATCGGCGCGATCCAGCGTCGGCTGCTGGTGCTGGAAAACCAGGGCGGTGCGCGGCTCTTCGGCGAACCCGCGCTCGATCTCGCCGACCTGATGCGCGTCGATCCCGACGGCCGCGGCCGGATCAACATCCTCGCCGCCGACGCGCTGATGAGCGCGCCGCGGCTTTACGCGACCTTCCTGCTGTGGCTGCTGTCCGAGCTTTTCGAGGAATTGCCCGAGGTGGGCGACCAGGACAAGCCGCGCCTCGTGTTCTTCTTCGACGAGGCGCATCTGCTCTTCGACGACGCCCCCAGGGCGCTGGTGGACAAGGTCGAACAGGTCGCGCGCCTGATCCGGTCCAAGGGGGTGGGGGTCTATTTCGTCACCCAGAATCCCGACGACGTGTCGCAGGATGTCCTGGGCCAGCTCGGCAACCGGGTGCAGCACGCGCTGCGCGCCTTCACTGCGCGCGACCGCACCGCGCTGAAGCGTGCGGCCGAAACCTATCGCGACAATCCCGATTTCGATACGGCGCAGGCGATCCGCGAGGTCGGCGTCGGCGAGGCGGTGACCTCCCTGCTCGAGGACAAGGGCGTGCCCGGCATGGCCCAGCGCACCCTGATCCGCCCGCCCTCCTCGCAACTCGGCCCGATCGACCCCGCCTTGCGCGCTGCCCTGATCGCCGCCTCGCCCGTTGCGGGCAGGTATGACCAGCCGATCAACCGCGATTCCGCCCACGAGATGCTGGCCCGCCGCGCCGCCCAGGCCGCCCGCGACGCCGAAGAGGCCACCCGCCGCGACCAGGCGGCCGCTATGGCCGAACGCGAGTACCGCGCCGCGCGCCGCTACTCCGCGCCGTCCCGCAGCACGACCGCCGCGCGCCGCCGCCCGCCGCCCGACAGCCTGGGCGCCGCCCTGGGCGACGCGCTGATCAAGGAACTCTCGGGCACCACCGGCAAACGCCTCGTCCGTGGCATCCTCGGCGGCCTCTTCAAGGGCCGCTGATCGGCCCGCCCGCTGCTCCGGTCCTTCTTCTGGTCCCAAATATCCCCGCCGGAGGCACGCCCGGCCCGGCCGGGCGCCACGCCCAACCCCGGACAAGCGGGGCGCCTGCGCCCTGCGCCGGCCGGGGGCGGGAGCCGCCCCCGGGCTCCCTCACAACGGCCGGATCTTCAGCCGCGTGATCCGGTTGGCCTGGCGCTGCAACACCTCGAAACGGAAGCCGTGGAAGGAAAACACCTGCCCCTGGGTCGGGATCGACTGCGCCTCGTGGATCACCAGCCCGGCGATCGTGTTGGCCTCCTCGTCGGGCAGCGCCCAGTCCATCGCCCGGTTCAGGTCGCGGATCGTCATCGCCCCGTCGACCAGCACCGCGCCATCCTCGGTCTGGCGCAGCGGGTGCTCGGCATCCAGGTCGAACTCGTCGGTGATCTCGCCCACGATCTCCTCCAGGATGTCCTCCAGCGTGATCAGCCCCCGCAGCGCGCCATATTCGTCCACCACCAGCGCGAAATGGCTGTGGCGGCGCAGGAACTCGCGCATCTGGTCGTCCAGCGTCGTGGTCTCGGGCACGAAATAGGGCTTGCGCGCCACATCGAGCGCCCGGAATTCCTTCAGCTTCTCGGCGCTGGCATCGGGGCCGCGCACCAGCTTGTCCATCGCGCGCAACAGGTCCTTGGCATGGATCACGCCGACGATGTTCTCGGGATCGCCGCGGAACAGCGGCAGCCGCGTATGCGTGCTGTCCAGCGCGCGCGACAGGATCTCCTCGGGCGGCAGGTCGGCATCGATCATCTCGATCTGCGAACGGTGCAGCATGATCTCCTCGACCGTCCGCTCGCCCAGATCCAGTGCGCCCAGGATGCGATCGCGATCCTCCTTCTCGACCAGCCCCTCGGAATGACCCAGTTGCAGTGCCCCTGCGATCTCCTCGCGCACGGCCAGGATCCGGCTGTCGGGATCGGTGCGCACCCCGAAGGCCGCCAGCAGCAGCCGCACCAGCGCGCGCACCGCCACCACCACGGGCGAGAAGACGAGGATCACCAGCCGGATCACCGGCGAGACCCGCACGGCGGCCGTCTCGGCATTGGTGATCGCATAGGTCTTGGGCAGCACCTCGGCGAAGATCAGCACCAGCAGCGTCATCACCAGCGTCGCCAGCGCCACGCCGGATTCCCCGAAGGCCCGCGTGAACAGCGCCGTGGCCAGCGAGGCGGCCAGGATGTTGACCATGTTGTTGCCCAGCAGCACCGACCCGATCAGGCGCTCGTTGTCCTCGGTGATCTCCAGCGCCCGCTCCGCGCCGCGTTCGCCCCGATCCGCCCGCGCCCGCAGCTTCCCGCGCGAGGCCGCGGTCAGCGCGGTTTCCGACCCCGAGAAGAAGGCCGACAGCAACAGCAGCAGAACGATGGCGGCAATCGTCGCGAAGAAGGCTGCGTCAAGCAGCAGGGCAGGGCTTTCCATCACTCTCTCTGTCGGACCGATCGTCCCGCGTCATCGTCCAAGTTATGGGCCGCAGCGGCCCCCGGTTCAAGTCGCGTCCGTTCCGCGGGCCAGCGGGTGATGCTCCAGCACCAGCGCGCGCAGCCGCTCGTCCAGAACATGGGTATAGATCTCGGTCGTCGAGACATCCGCATGCCCCAGAAGCGTCTGGATCGAGCGCAGATCCGCCCCGCCCGCCAGCAGATGCGTCGCAAAGGCATGGCGCAGCGTATGCGGCGTCACCTTGCCCGGGTCGATGCCCCCGGCCACCGCGATCTCCTTGATCAGCCCGTAGAACCGGTGCCGCGTCAGATGCCCCAGCCGCCCGCGCGAGGGAAACAGGAACCGGCTGGCCGCCGCGCGCGCCGCCGCCTCGGCCGCATCGCGTTCGACCAGCCAGTCGGCCAGCGCCGCGCGCGCGGGCCGCGACAGCGGCACCATCCGCTCCCGGCCGCCCTTGCCCCGGATCAGCAGCATCCGCGGATCCCCCCGCGCGCTGGATACCGGCAGCGAGACCAGCTCGCTCACCCGCATCCCCGTCGCGTAAAGCAGTTGCACGAGACAGGCATTGCGCCCTGCATCCCGCGGCGAGGCGTCGGCCGCCGCCAGCAGACGGTCCACCTCGTCATGGCTCAGCGTCTTCGGCAGCCGCCGCGCCTTGCCCGGCCCCTTGATCTGCAAGGCCGGGTTATCGTCGCGCCAGCCCTCGTCATAGGCAAATCGGAAGAGTTGCTTTATCGCCGACAGCCGCCGCGCTCGGGTGGCCAGCGCCAGACCCTCGGCCTCGCAGGTGACCAGATAGGCGGTGATGTCGCGTTCGCCCACGCCCTCGAAGGCCAGCCCCCGCCGCTCCAGCCACCCGGCGAAATCGCGCAGGTCGCGGGCATAGGCCAGTTGCGTGTTGGTCGCGGCGTCCCGTTCGGCCGCCTGCGCCTCCAGGAAGGTCGCGATCCAGCGCAGCGCGTCCCCGTTCATCCCCGCCGCTCCAGCAGGATCAGTTGCAGCGCACCTTGTCTTGCGACCGATTCCAGCCCCAGCCGCCGCATCAGCACCAGCGCCCGCGTGACCTCGCCCAGATTGCCGCGCGCCCCGTCGGTGATCAGGTCGATCGCGCTCAGGATCGCCTCGCCCAGCCTCGCCTCGGCCAGCAGGCGCGCCTCGGCCGGGCCGGGTTCGGTCTTCGTGAACCCCTCGATCAGCGCCGCGCCCAGCGCATCGGGCGGCTCCAGCCCCTCGGTCGCGCCCGTGGCGATCCCGATCAGCAGCCGCTCCTCGTCCGAGACCGGCGCGCGCGCCAGCGCGACGGCCTCGTATTCTTCGGTCAGCAGCCCGATCCGGAAGGCCAGCGCACCGGCCTCGCCGGGCAGGCCCAGCCGCGCCAGCCGCGCACCGTAAAGCTGGGCAAAGGCCACCTCCAGTTCGGCCCCCAGCATCGCCTCCCAGGCGGGCATCAGCGCGGCGACGATGGCGCCGGGCTGGCCTGCGATCATCGCCACGTCGAACGCCTGCAACGCCGCAACACGGTCCCACATCCCGCCCGAGGCGGCGGGCTTGCGCTCGGTCCAGATGCCCAGCAACTGGTTGGGCGCCAGCGCGCCGGTCCGCGCCAGCCGCTCGGCCGCCTCGATCCGCGCCTTCCATCCGGCAGTCGTGCGCAGGTCGGACCGCGCAAAGGCGAGCGGCAGCGTCACCGTGCCCAGCGGTTCGCCCACCGCCTCGCGCATGCGGAAG
>Ga0209614_1001407_pt1 | contig 18138 bp, 19 predicted proteins | sample BlaSprsedimmetaG_FD_185484 | JGI IMG/M metagenome (GOLD analysis project Ga0209614, IMG submission 185484) | Hot spring sediment bacterial and archeal communities from California, USA to study Microbial Dark Matter (Phase II) - Blank Spring... ... | reverse complement strand
GATAAATGATTGCCCGGTCAACAAAGGGAAAAAGTATCATTACCTACGCTACGACGATAAGGCACTGCGTATCGCCAAGAGAAGAGCCGCAGAACAAACTCCAGAGTTCAAAGAACGTTACCGATGGCGCGCCGGAGTAGAAGGCACCATGTCGGAGTATAATGCACGAACCGGAGTTAAGCGACTGCGTGTACGAGGGCTCAAAGCTGTCAGGTTCTGCGTATAATGGACCCCAAAAATTGGACAGTGTGTTAAGTTACACTTGGGAGGGAAATGAAGGAGGACCAAGTGGAGAATTTAAGGAAAAAGCACACACCGTCATTTAAGGCCAAGGTTGCCCTGGAGGCGATCAAGGAGCAGAAGACATCGGCTGAGCTGGCCAGTCAGTATCAGGTTCATCCGGGTCAGATCCGCAACTGGAAGGCGACTGCCGCCAAGGGGCTTATTGATCTTTTTTCCGACAAGAGAAAGAGCAGGGATCAGGACCAAGAGGAACTGATTCAGGAGCTTTACCGCCAGATTGGTCAGTTGAAGGTTGATCTCGACTGGCTTAAAAAAATCTGGACTTAAGCCATAAACAGAAATTGTTGCTCATTGACAGGACGAATAGAGAGATATCCATCAGCCATCAGGTGGATCTTTTGGGCATATCCCGATCCAGTGTTTACTATGAGCCGATGGTGGATGAATATGACCTTCTGCTGAAGCGTATGATTGACGAGCAGTACACCCTTACGCCGTTTTACGGTTCCCGGAAGATGGCTGCTCATTTGAGACGGAACGAGCATCCGGGCAACAGGAAGCATGTTCAGCGGCTGATGAGGGAAATGGGCCTGGAGGCCATCTATCCGAAGCCCCATTTGAGCCAGCCGCATCCGGAGCACAAGATTTATCCTTACCTGCTGAGGGACGTCAGTATAGATCGAAAGGATCAGGTTTGGGCTGCCGATATAACCTACATTCCTCTTGCCAGAGGATTCATGTATCTGGTTGCCATTACGGACTGGTGGAGCCGCTATGTCCTTGCTTGGCAGACATCCACGTCCCTGGATACGGCATTCTGTCTGGAGGCATTGGAAATGGCTCTTCAGTTTGGGAAGCCGGAAATATTCAATACCGACCAGGGATCCCAGTTCACCAGCAACGCTTTTACCGGAATGCTCAAGGATAATGGGATTGATATCAGCATGGATGGTCGGGGACGGTGCATGGACAACATTTTTACGGAACGTTTGTGGAGATCCCTAAAATATGAGAATGTCTATCTCCTGCATTACGGATCTGTTCCTGAGGGAAGGCAGGGCATCAACTCATACTTCGGTTTCTTCAACGATGACCGACCTCACCAGTCGCTGAAATATCAAACACCGGCGGAGGTCTATTTTCAAAGAGCGAGTTGATTCTGTTCAGTACGCTCGGCGGGGCATGAGCATATAAATAAAAAACAAAAAAACCGCCCCAAAGTGTAACTTAATATTTCAAAAAAACTGTCTTGACAATTGGGTCCACCTTAATCTATCTCAAGGGGCTTGGGTTAGACTTTTTATGGATGCATACCGTAATCCTGGCCATAATCAGCTTGGTCGGCATAGCCGCAGCATATATCAAGTTCAAAAAATTTCTGGAGTAGAGACGCCTTGTTCAACCGCATACGCACCATCATTATAAAAGAGTTCCTTCAGTTTTTGCGGGATAAACGTATGCGTTTCACCCTCCTGGTCCCGCCTATCATGCAATTGATAGTTTTTGGTTATGCGGCCAATTTCGACTTAAAGCACATCTCCACAGCGGTAATAGATTATGATCAGAGCGTGGAAAGCCGGGAGATACTCTCCCGCTTTGATAGCACGGCCTATTTTGACATAAAACATAGGGTGAGGACTATGCCGGAGCTTAAAGAGCTTATAGATCGAAGCAGGGTCATTCTGGGTATAGTCATTCCGGCCGGGTATGCCAATGACGTGCGGAGCGGGAAACCCACCAGTATCCAGGTGCTTCTGGATGGTACGGATTCGAATAGCGCTATGGTAATTGTCGGCTACCTGAACCGGATTTTTGGTAGTTATAATCGTGCCCTTTCCGCAAAATTGGTCACGGATTATGGCGGGGTCACGCTTGAGCCGCGTACCTGGTATAATCCGAACCTGGAAAGTCGGGTCTTTTTCGTCCCCGGAGTTATTGCCCTGGTGGTCTTCATAGTCACTATGATACTCACAGCCATGGCTATTGTGAAAGAATACGAGATCGGCACCATAGAACAGATTCTCGTGACGCCGATACGGCCAATTGAGCTTATCCTGGGAAAACTCTGTCCATTTGCGGTTGTTGGCATTATCGATGTCGTTTTGATTAGCATAGTCGGCCGCTTATTATTCCAGGTTCACATAGTTGGCAACCCTCTGGTGCTTTTTCTCGGCGCTATAATGTTTCTCTTAAGTTCTTTAGGGTTTGGACTTTTCCTTTCCACAATATCGCGTACTCAGCAGCAGGCCCTTATGACCAGTTTCTTATTCATTAACCCGGCCGTCATGCTCTCCGGCTTCGGCTTCCCTATTGAGAATATGCCTCAGTGGGTGCAATACCTGACCTATCTGAATCCGCTGCGTTACTTTGTGGGGGTTATCCGTGGGGTATATCTAAAAGGCGTTGGCCTTGACATCCTCTGGCCTCAACTGCTGGCTATGGCCGTGATAGGCATATCCACGATAACCATAAGTGCCTTAAGGTTTAAGCAGAAACTGGGGTAGGGAAAGATCGAGTAAGTATTAAGGTCACCCATTAAACCGTGACCCTTCAAACCGACGGGTGCCTTTGGCTATAGAAGGGCTTCATGCTTAGCAAATATTGCCATTGCTACCACCAGGGATACCAGTAAGGGTAGTACCCCCAGGGATAATGCCAATAATATGGATGTGGGCAAGTGGGGTAACCCCTTTCTTTCCTTTCCTCCGGCCAGAGATAGATTTCCCTGGCCAGAATTAAAGGATAAATATACTCTATTTCGCCTAGAGACTGGGTCTTCTTTCCTTTGATTTCTCCAGCTACTGTTACCTTTCGTCCCTTTTTGTAGATAGCAACGTCGAGGTAATCAGGGCTTAGGGCGAGAAATCTCCCCTCCGAGTAATCCACATCCAATGGTTTTCCCTGGATGTCTGCAGGCTTTTGCAGTATTTCCATCAAGGTTCCCTCTTTTTTGTTCACAGAGCATATAATTTCTCCGCTCCAGAGCACTATTCTACCCTTATACGCCTCCGGATCTTTCTCCACCATGCTCAACGTGAGATCCTCAGACACCTGCTTCCTGAGTTCTTTAGATATTACGGGGGCGCAGCCCGTATTGAGAAAGAAAGACCAGATCATCAACACGAGGCAAAAAACTTTCTGCCATACGTGGAATTTCATCGAACACATCATGTTCATCCAAAATGCTCCATATTATTAATATGGCACAAGATGGCAGAGCTATCAATCCAAAAACCTATTTTAAAAGAGGCCTTGGGCTGACCCCGGTATTAAATCATTGTTTTTAATAGGCTGTCTGGAGGCCAGTTTGTGACTTTTTTGCGTTGCCTAAATTAGCCCAGTATGTTCAGGATGTTATCAAGCAGGTAAAAAACCGTCCAGGTCGGGATAAAAATGCACGGCTGGATAGTACCACCGCCCAAAGAGCCCGCAAAAAGCAGGGAAGAGTTTAAAAAGGAAAGAGAGGAAAAGGTGAGGTGGCTCATCAGGCATGGATACCTGCGGTCAGAGCGCATAAGGGATGCCGTGCTTAAGGTTCCCAGGGAAGATTTCATACCTCTCCCTTACAGAGACTATGCCTATCTTGAAGTTCCCCTTCCCCTCCCTGGCGAAAATGCGACTATATCCTGTCCTCACAGTTATCCCCTATTTTATGAGGCACTGGGTTTAGATGAAGGCCATAGATTTCTTGAGGTTGGCCTTGGCTCCGGCTATGGAGCGGCACTGGCCAGGGAAATTGTTGGACCATATGGTCTGGTGGTATCCCTGGAAATTGACCCGTTGACCTTTCAATTTGCGAGAAAAAATCTCGAAAATGCCGGCTATGAGGATATGATCCTGGTTAAAGGAGATGGAGGACTTGGTTATCCAGAGAGGTCTCCCTATGATCGAATCTGCATCACGGCGGCATGTCTCGAGCCTCCTCCGCCTTTGCTAGAACAGCTTAAGACCGGGGGAAGGTTAAAATTGCGCCGGTGAAAGAATACGAGATCCAGTATCTGGTTTTGCTCGAAAAAGGCGCAAGAGGTATCAGAAGAAAGGTTATCTGTGAAGTGCTGTATGTTTCTTTAAGAGGGAGGTATGGAGGTAAGGGATGAAAAAGGAAAATAAAAGGATTCTGAATCCTCTGGTCGAAAAGGTAGGCGGGAGGTTTTCGACGGCATTGGGTATCCACCTTTCTTCGCTAAATCCAGGGGAAATCTTCAAGTGGTTCTTGGCCTCCGTCCTTTTTGGCGCAAGAATATCAGAAACCATTGTGATCAAGACCTATAGGGGGTTCGAGAAGGAGGGAATCCTATCACCTGAAGCTATTCTTGATACCGGGTGGGATGGCCTGGTGGAAGTCCTCGACGGAGGTGGCTACGTGAGGTACGACTTTAAAACAGCCACAAAGCTCCTTGAGGTTAATAGGGTTCTGGCGGATACGCACGATGGAGACTTGAATCTGCTGCACTCAAAGGCCTCAGACCCCAGAGACCTTGAAGGCCGGCTCAAGGCCCTGGGCCGGGGCATAGGAGAAGTGACGGTTAACATCTTTCTAAGGGAGATGAGAGGTGTATGGGAGAAGGCAAGGCCCCTTCCGTCAGACCTCGTGGTCATAGCAGCAAAAAAGCTCGGCCTCATCCACGGGAACCTGAAAGATAAGGGCCTGATCTTGCAAGTATTGGTAAATAGATGGATTAATGAAGGGATGAGTATGAAAGATTTCCCGGACTTAGAGGCAGCTCTCCTTAGGCTTGGTAAGGACTACTGCCGGAAAAATCTCTGCCCCAGGTGTCCGGCAACTGACTGCAAATGGAAAGAGAAAGGTTAAGGCGTGTCCCTTTCCATATCTACCGCAGCCTTTACGGCCAGCCTATTTTCGACAAAACCCTCTTGCTGGGGGCCACGTATGCGGGGTCACCCATTAAACATATTAAAATAACAAAACCTTTGCAATAGATCCTTTAAAGGGTATACTAACAGTTTTTAATTTCGTCGTGCTTTGATCTTGAGGAAGGAAAAAGGAAAGTAGACAAATGAAGAGATATGCAAAAAATGAAAAGCTAAGAAATATTGCCATCATCGCCCATGTTGACCACGGAAAGACCACGCTTGTTGACGCTATGTTCAGACAGAGCGGATTGTTCAGAGCAGGGCAGGAAGTGGACGAAAGAATAATGGACAGCATGGACCTGGAACGCGAGAGAGGTATCACCATTGCTGCGAAAAACTGCGCCGTAGTCTGGAAGGGTATAAAAGTAAACATCATAGATACCCCTGGACATGCGGATTTCGGGGGTGAAGTAGAACGGGCGCTTAGTATGGCCGACGGTGCGCTTCTCCTGGTGGACGCTTCGGAAGGCCCTCTTCCGCAGACACGTTTTGTTCTGAAAAAAACGCTTAAGGCAGGTCTGAAGGTTATTGTGGTGATAAACAAGATCGACCGGAAAGATGCGCGTCCTGACGAAGTTTTGGACGAGATATATGACTTGTTTATAGACCTTGGCGCTACGGAAGAACAGATTGACTTCCCTTTGCTCTATGCCATAGGCCGTGATGGCATAGTACAGAAGGCTTTGGAGGAAAAGGGCGAGAACCTCCATGTACTCTTTGACACCATTCTGGAGGAGCTACCCGCGCCTTCCTATGACCCGGAAGAAGCGTTCCAGATGCTGGTCGCGGACTTGGGTTATTCCGATTATCTTGGCCGGTTGGCTATAGGCAAGGTTTTTAATGGCAAGGCGAAATACAACGACAGCCTGGTTTGTATCGATGAGCAAGGCAAACAGCTCCCGCTCAAGATTTCAAAACTGCAGATCTATGAAGGGATGAACCTCAAAGAGGTCGATTTTGTGGAGTCTGGCGATATCGTTGTCCTCTCAGGCCTGGAATCCGTCAATATAGGCGACACCATCTGCACGAAAGAATCCCCAAAGCCGTTGAAACGGATAACGGTTGACGAGCCTACTGTTTCCATGAAATTCACTATAAACAACTCGCCATTTGGAGGGAAAGAAGGCAAATTCGTACAATCCAGCAAGATATGGGAGCGCCTCGGGAAGGAGATGCAGAAAAACGTGGCTATAAAGGTAGAGGAAGCCGCGGACAAAGAGAGTTTTATTGTCAAGGGCAGAGGCGAGTTTCAAATGGCTATACTCATCGAGACTATGCGAAGAGAAGGATTTGAGCTCTGTGTAGGCCGTCCCGAAGTCATTTACAAATACAAGGATGGAAAAAAGCATGAGCCGATAGAACAACTTTTTATTGACTGCGGTGAGAATTTTCTGGGGATTGTGACGGAAAAACTTTCTATCCGGAAAGGCAAGATGACAAACCTTGTCAATAACGGCAGGGGCCGGGTAAGGATAGAATTCAGCGTTCCTTCACGGGCGCTCATAGGCTACCGGGATGAATTCCTTACTGACACCAAAGGCACGGGCATCATGAACTCATATTTTATAGGTTATGAGGAATACCGGGGCGATTTCCCTACACGCTCTACCGGTTCCATGGTGGCCGACCGGCAGGGGAAAGCCGTAGCTTACGCCCTTTTTAACCTTGAGCCGAGGGGGCAAATTTTTATTCTGCCTGGAGACGTCGTCTATGAGGGCATGATAATGGGTGAGCATAACCGGGAGAATGATATTGACGTAAATCCCTGCAAAGAAAAGAAGCTATCCAACATGCGCGCGGCAGGAAGAGACGAGAATGTAATCCTCGCGCCGCCTAAAGCGATGACGCTCGAAAGCGCGATACATTTTATCGGCGAAGACGAACTGGTCGAAGTCACCCCTCTATCCATACGGCTGCGAAAAGCCGTGCTCCCAGCCCAGCAGAGACACACGATGAGGGCATCGAAGAAAAAGGAGAACGGCAGAGATTAGGAAAAAACTTAAGATAAAGTCCGGCCCAAACCTCAAGTTAACGCTTTTACCCAAATCCACCACCTATTTTTTTCTGTATGCCAATTTCCTGCCCTGAGAGGTCGTTTCTCGATAGGAGCACCTTCTAGGTGCGAACGGTGTCGCGGCAAGATGCCGGGTTTTTTAACTTTTTTGATGGTGGATTTGGGCATGTGCCTGGGTTTCCATTAAGATATAAAGTCTGTTAAGATATAAAGAAGGTGAAGATGTGACGGTGTGCAGAATTTTTATCATTTCTATCCTCCTAAATCTAATAGTACTCATGCCCTCTTTAGTTTGTGCGGGCTTTTATACCTGTAAAGGAGAAATTATTGGTACCGTGCAGGCCTATAAAGTTAAAGAAGGAGAGTCCCTTATTGAAACCGCACGGAAGTTTGGGCTTGGCTACAATGAAATTATTGATGCGAATTCCGGCCTTGATCCCTTTGTTCCCGGATGTGATGCGTCCATTAAGATTCCTACGGCGTGGATTTTGCCAAATGTCTCAAGACATGACAGTGTAGTCATAAATCTTTCTGAAATGAGGCTTTACTACTTTTTTAAGTATAGGGGATCACATCTGGTCGTCACCTTCCCTATAGGTATAGGGGCCCAAGGGACTGATACGCCTACCGGAAGTTTCCGGGTGGTGGGAAAGGTGGGAAATCCGACCTGGTACGTGCCGGACTCTATCATAAAAAACTATCCGTACCTGCCGCGACAGGTACCACCAGGTAAAGATAACCCCCTGGGATCCCATGCCCTAAGGCTTTCCAGGGAGGATATTCTCATCCATGGCACAAACAAACCGTGGGGTATCGGGAGGAAACTGAGTCATGGCTGCATAAGGTTATACCCTGAAGATATTCCAGAGCTTTTTCGGTTGGTGCCTATAGGTGCAAACGTGATCATCTTAAGACAGCCGGTAAAGGTGGGAGTCAAAAATAATAGGGTGTATATTGAGGTACATAAAGATGGCGGCCAGGATATCGATATGCTGAATGAGGCGATCAGGCTCCTTTCGAAGGAGCGTCTACTCCAAAAGGTAAGCACAGAAAAACTCTTTCACGCGCTCAGAGAGCAAAGTGGAATGCCTGTCGACATCACACATTGAAAGTGATCCCGGGGTCTTCCGGATTTTTGGATTCGTGTACGTCCGGGTTATTTCACTTGCATGAGCTCAAATGCTTTTTCTGCCTTTTTTGCCGCAGCTTCCGCACGTTCTGCCGCTGCCGCTGCCTGGTCACGGGCATCCTGTGCAGCTTTGGCAGCTTGCTGGGCCTGCTCTGCAATTGGCGATAGCCGATCAACCTTCTTCTCAAGATCACCCAATCTAGATTCAATGGTCCCAACGCGTTTTTCCAGGGCACCGATCCTGTCGCCCAGTGGCACAATCTCCTCATGTGTAACATACTGCCGACAGGTGCACCCAAGCGATAAAAGCATAAAGGAAGAAACAAGCACCAGACCTGCCTTTTTCATAGGGTTACCCCCTTCCAGATGCTACTTATAAATTTTAGAGAAAAAGTGATGGGGTGTCAAGGCCAAACTGTTCCCCAAATCCACCGTCTATTTTACTGTACGCTAATTTTATGCCTCTTCTGTAGGAGCACCTTCCAGGTGCGACCGGTGTCGCGGCAAGATGCCGCTCCTAGAAAAGGGCGATGGTTTAACTTTCCTGGCAGGTTACCGCTATGTGAACCAGGTAATCCAGGAGGAGAAAAGAGAGCGATTGCTTCACATGAAGCCAGAGGAGTCCCTTGCCGAGTATATAGCGCTCTGCGAAGTCTGGGACGAAGGTGCAGCACAGGGCAGATTAGATGCGCTTGAAAAAAGAAGGATTGCCTTTCTGATCGAGCGGAGAAAAAACCTCAACAAGGTAGGACGGCTTGAAAAAACTGGCAAATCCACAGCTTAAGGCTGCTTGGGAAAACCACAAGTTCTCTTGCTCTGCTTATAGTTAGCCAGCCTCCTTATTGCTCCCATTTTCTCCGTTCTTTCTACCTTTGATTGCTCGATTGCCTTCTGGAGTATTTCAATAGACCCATCGTATATTTCTCTGTCCACCGGATACGGATGGCCGTCTTTTCCGCCATGGGCGAAGCTATACCGGGCCGGATCATGAAAACTTGGCTTTACTCCATAGACCAGTTCGGCTATGAGGCTGAGGGCCCGGATAGTTTTAGCGCCGACTCCGGGCATCCCTAAAAGTACGGAAAATTCTTCCGGCTGGCGATCATAGGTTTTCAGCAATACCTGACCCACCCGATCCGGATTTATATCCCCTCCCTGTATCTCATGGCGGGAAGGAAGTGAGAGGGTCTGAATCTTCTTTAGTTCCCGAACCAGAGTATCAGGCTTTTCCCTGGATAAGGCGGTGACGGTTTCCCTCGCGGGCAGGCTTTCCCTGGCAACCATATTAAGGGCAGGCTTCTTTTGATCGCAGCAGATGGCGGCGTGAGGTTCACAGACAAATTCCTTTACGCCTTCGCCGAGCCAGTGATAACGCCTTGCATATCGGGTGGCCTCACACATCCCCTGCTGTACAACCGCCCAGGAACCGCTTTTCGTAAAGATAAAACAGTGATGATACAGTTGATAACCATCCTGGAGGGCATTGTTATCCACCTTGGCCGCCATGCGGCTGGCGTATATGAGCGGCGATGGTTCGATTTTAAAGGTATTGCCGGTCTTGAGAATTTCATCCGGGGTCTTTCGGGAAGCAGCCCCCTTGCCGCCGGCCACTATCAGTCCTAGATCAAAAGACATGTCTCTGATTCCTTCTTTTAGGGCTCCGCAGACCGTGGTCGTCAGACCGGAACTATGCCAGTCAAAGCCTAAAACGCAACCGAGTGCCTGAAACCAGAAGGGATCAGAGAGCCTCTTTAACATCTCCTCCGGCCCGAATTCACTCACAATGACGATGGTGATCTCACGGGCCAGTTTGACCATCCGGGAAAAGAGCCATCGGGGGGCCTTTCCGTAATGTAGAGGTAAATTGGCTACTCCAGTTCGCATAATTCCTGTGCTAACGATTTACACCCTGTAAGAGGGCGGCCAGGGGTTTCTTTGGTGGAAGGGCGGTTTCCCCAATTCTGGCGACTGGGATCACACCCAAAAGAGAATTAGTCAGAAAGACCTCTTCTGCCTCTAGCAGCATGGAAACCGTGGTTGGCATCGTAACTATCTCCCGTCCCTGTTTATTTAAAAAGTTTATTACCTGGCCTTCCATGACCCCACGTAGGTAATACGCTGATTCTGGACGGATAATAGAACCTTCTTTGACATAGAAAATATTAGTAGTTGCTCCTTCAGAGACCGTACCATCGACGTTTAAGACGATGGCTTCATCTGCGCCATTTTTCTGCGCCCACTCCCTCGCACTGAGATAGAATAAATAATTCAGACTCTTATGATCTGCTAAGAAAGAATGGTGCGGATAGGGGAAGACTTCAACTGCTAATCCGTCCGTGTATTTTTCTTTCGCCGGTGGGGTGTATTTACGGGCGTAGACGACGACCGTGGGAGCGTGCTCTTTTGGAAGCCCAAGCCGAGGCTTACCGGGACCGCGCGTCACCACGATTTTTACGGCGGCAACAGTTTCCTTGAGGTTGTTTTTCTTGATAAGCAGGTTGATCTTATCTGTCCACTCGCTTTGTCCCGTAGCTTGAAGACCGATGTTGAAGAACTTGCATGACTGATAGAGTCTTTCCAGGTGGGCTTCCAGGAAAAGCACACGACCGTTTTCGGCGCGCATGGTTTCAAAGAACCCGTCTCCGTATAGAAATCCTCGATCAAAGGCCGATAAACAGGCCTTACGGCCATCTATAATGTCACCATTGAGAAGTACGTATTCTTTGGTCATGTTTTTCGCTCGTTTTAACTGCATGGTGTAGGGCCACGTCAAAGTAAATCGCAGCGTAGTACTGAAAATCCCCCTACATCCCCCTTTGCTAAAGGGGGACTTTTTAAATCCTCCCTTTGGAAAAGAGAGGTCAGGAGGGATTTTAGCGTCACCGTGCTGCCTGATGCAGCAGCTTAAAAAATGTCTCTCCTTTGTGTAGTGTCTCCTGATATTCCGTCTCGGGGTCGGAATTGTACACTATTCCTCCTCCGACGGAGAGGTAGATGCACCGGTCTTTATACACAGCGGTGCGTATAGCTATGCTGAGGTTCATGGTATCATGGAGACTTACATAGCCTATAGAGCCTGTATAGATGCCTCTTTTTACCGGTTCCAATTCTTCAATAATCTCCATAGCCCGTATCTTGGGACATCCGGTGATAGAGCCTCCGGGGAAAACGGCCATTAAGACGTCCGTCTGTGTACAATCTCTTCTTAGCATACCGGTGACAGTGGAGACAAGGTGAAAGACGTTCTGATAAGCTTCTATCCGCTTGTGTTCTTTTACCTGAACGGTTCCGGGGAGACACGCCTTTCCCAGGTCATTTCGCAAAAGGTCTACGATCATGGAGAGTTCCGCATCTTCTTTGGGACTCTCGAGGAGTTCCTTTTTCATTCTTTCATCTTCTGCCGGGTCTTTGCCGCGCGGTCGTGTCCCTTTGATGGGCCTGGTCTCGATATAACTTCCTTCCCGCCGGATGAAGCGTTCCGGAGAGGTAGAAAGCACGCAGAAATCCCCACAGTTCAGGTAGGCATAGAACGGAGCCGGATTAGCGGCGAAAAGGGCACGGAATAGTGAGTAAGGAGACCCGCCAAATTCAAAAGTAAATCGCTGGGAGAGATTGACCTGATATATGTCTCCCTGGCGGATGTATTCACGCACCCGCTTGATGGCGGAGACGTAGGCATCATGGGTGAAATTGGAAGTAAGGTCTTTTACCTGAAAATTTCCCCAACCTCCCTTCAAAATCCCCCCTTGCCCCCCTTTTCCAAAGGGGGGTGTAGGAGGATTAGGGGAGATCATTTCCCTTGGCCTTTGTCCGCCTCGGGCGGATGTTTGTTTCGTTTTGCTTGCGTCAAGCCGCGCAGGAGTTGGGCCCGCCCTGCGAATTTTGCTCTGAAATTTTTGTATCTTTTGATGGCCTTTTTCTGATTCCTCCCCATGCAACCGATGCCCAATCGTGACGATACGGTAATTTTGTTCTATGCGGTCATGGACAAGGATAATGCCCGGGAATATAAGATACAGATCAGGGAGGGAAAGATCATTTTCTGCTACGTCCGGCAGCTTTTCCAGGTGATAGCGGAGGTCGTAACCAAAATAGCCTACGGCACCGGCATAAAAGGGGAGTTGGATGTCAACAGAGGGCATCTTAAGACCGTCTAAGATTTCTTGCAACATATCAAACGGATTTCCAACAACTTCGATAGTGGTGTGCCTGTTGTTTATCTCTATTTTGTTGCCCCAGGCCCGTACTACCAGGAATGGGTCACAGGCAAGGAACGAATACCTTGAACAATCTCCCCGGCCGCCACTTAGAAGGAGGAAGGCATTTACATCGCTGCTCAAAGGGGCGTAAATGTCCTCTATTTTTTCATCTCCCCGGATAAAGTCAACCGGTTGAGATTCTATATTTACAATTTTCCCTATTACCTGTTTTAACTTATGCATGTGATTGTTTAACTAAGTGCAGAAAATTCCCGGCCATTTTATAACCATGCTCCGTCATAAAGGACTCGGGATGGAACTGGACGCCCCAAATAAGGTAATGCTGGTGCGCAATACCCATGATCAGGTTTTCCTCATTCCAGGCGGTTACCTGGATATCATCTGATCCCTTTTTGATTGTTAGCGAATGGTAGCGTGCCGCCCAAAAGGGATTAGGCAGAGCAGCAAAGATGCCTTCTCCATGGTGAAAAATCCTATCCTTTTCTCCATGTGCCGGGCGCGGCGATAGAACCGTATCACCGCCGAAGACCTCATTTATAATCTGCATGCCCAGGCACACACCAAGGATAGGGCAAATATCTTTAAATCGCCGGACCAAATCCTTGCAGATCCCGGATTCAGTCGGGGTCTTTGGCCCTGGAGAGATAATAATACAGCTTGGTCGTTCCTTTTCGATATCCAATAACCCTATAACATCATTCCGCCACACGACAATCTCTACCGGAAATTGGCTGAAGAGTTGGACTAAGTTGTAAGTGAAGGAGTCGTAATTATCGATAAGGACCAGTTTCACTGCCGTCTCCAAAAAGAAAAAGCCACCCGAGCCTGGGTGGCTTACGCCTAGGACATAACTCTTTCCCCTTTTTATACTGTATGGCTATCCTGGTGTCAATGACTTTAGACGCTTGAGAAAAGATCGCCGCTGGCCTTTGCCTTAAGTGATAATATCCATGTTCCCTTATTCACTCCGTAGTGGGGGAGAGAAAAACAGGGCGGATATTCCGCCCTGTTTTTCATAGTCAGAGGCTTTTCGAAAATGCTTAGAATCCAAACTGGGCATTATATTCCCTATAGGCCTTGGTAATTGGGTAGAAGCCCTCGTTTGTAATGATCTTTTGGCCTTCAAGGCTCAGTTCGAATTTGACGAAATCCTCCACTTTCTGTTTATTCGCCCTGTCCATATACTGATATAAAGGTCTGGTGATCGGATAGGAACCGCTGGTAATATTCTCCAGTTTAAGGGGGGATACGGCCTCGCTCTTCCTATCCCTGGCCACGTTTAACACCTTTACGCCGGGGACTACTTTGCCGTTGTCCACCACGTAGCCAACCCCTACGTATCCGATGCCGCCTTTGTCTCTTTTAACAACCTCTACGATCTGGGCGTTCCCGTTCATCTGATTCATGCTGTGGGCATAGTCGCCCTTGACTACGCCTTCGCGGAAAAAGACAAAGGTGCCGGAATTAGGTTGGCGGCCGTACAGAGTAATTGGAAGATTGGGACCGCCGACTTCATTCCAATTCTTTGTTTCACCCCTGTAGATCCGGCCGATTTCCTCCAGGGTAAGACTGTTTGCGCTGTTGGCCGGGTTGAGTATCACTGACAGGCCGTCAACTGCAAAGATAACGCCGATGGGATCGACGCCGCTAGCCCTGGCCTGCTGTATTTCTTCAGGCTTCATCGGCCTTGAGGCATTGGCCAGATCCGTAGTGCGGTTAATGACGGCCGCGATGCCCACGCCCGAGCCGCCGCCGGTTACAGCAATAAGCGCGCCCTTGTTTTTCTGGATATAGATTTCGGCCATTCTCTGCACCACATTGACCTCGGTATCAGAGCCTTTTACCTGGATAAAATCAGCAGCAAACAAAGATGTCACGGTCAGCAAAACTAAAAAACCAACGGTCAGCAGCCATACAATACCACCTGTTCTATTCTTCGACTTCATGAAAGGCCTCCTTAATTAAAATGATTTAAGCTCTTCGATTTCTAATACTTCGGGCAGATTGTCAACAAAAGCTCTTATCTCGTCGCGCACCCGCCGGTAATGGGCAAGGGCCTCTTCCTTGGTCTTTGCACCTTCGGCCAACTTCGGCGGATCATCAAAACCGGCATGAACCACCTTGGTCCGGCCGGGAAAAAACGGGCAATTCTCTTCAGCATGCCCGCAAAGTGTCACGACATAATCAAAAGTGATGGCGCTCAGTTCGTGGACATGTTTCGAACGCTGATGTAAAATATCCACCCCGGCTTCGGCCATGACTTCGACTGCAAGCGGGTCCAGACCGCCCGGCTCCAGTCCCGCGGAGTACGCATTTACTGCATCAGCCTTGAGATAATGCGCCCAGCCCTCAGCCATCTGACTCCGGCAGGAATTGTGTGTACACAGGAACAGAATTCTTGGTTTTGGCATCATTTCCGAAATCCTCGGTTGAACTTCCCAGAGATTAAATGAACCCATATCTCCGGAATCCGATCAGAAACTTATCTGATAGACGAACTGAACCTTGTGTTCATAATCGTCTGCGTTCGCCAGACCTCCGACCTTGCTATTGTTAACGTCATAGTTGTAACGTTCGTAGTTCACCATGACCATATTATGCTTGTAGACGTCATAACTCAACCCGGCGATAAGCAGGCGCGCAGAGTCATCTGAGACATCCACATTCGGATCAAAATAATCATAACGGCCGTGTACTCTCAGTTTTTCCAGGCCCGGAACCCTCACGAACCCGAACAAGGAATAGCCTTCGACCGTCTTTGCATTGCTGCCGGTAGTAAGCCAGGTCCCGGCCTGATTGCCTTTATTTCGGCAGACCTCACCGGCAACCGTGAAATATTTGGACTCGTAGCTGATGAAGCCTGTATTTATATGCCAGTCCGGGGCATTACTGCCCGTGTAGTCAGCGCTGTTGCCTTTCCCGGTGACGCCGAAATAGCTCAATTGCAGACCGGGCAACACGTCGGGCAGGGGCCGCACCGTAACCCGGTATTCCACCGCCTTGTCGTTGTTGTTTTCCGTGGCATGATACCCGCTCCCATTGTAAACACCGAGGTGATAGCTGCCATACTTACCCGCATAATATTTACTGACGTCCTTCTTATAGTCTTCGTTCATCTCACCGCCGAAATAACCCATAATGCCTATGCCGATATCCGATGAGTTAAAGTTACCGAATCTTTCCTGAAACATGGTCCCCTGGCACCGGTAGGGATTGACGTGTTCCTGGAAATCCAGCCAGGCCATATGGCCCATCCCAAGTTCCGTTTTATTATTGGTAAACAATCCCAGGTCCGGCAGATTGAACTGGGCGTAATAATACTTGAACCTGAGCAGCCAGCTACCATAAGCCTTATCACTACTGGAGTTTGTCTCCTGAAATATATCAGGCGTGACGCGCACGGAAAACCAGGGGGTAACCTGTTTTGTGAAATTGATGTAACCGCGCGTGACCGCGAATTGATTATAGCTCGACTGCTTCCCGCCGGACAGGGTATTTCCGGCCGAATAATCGATATAGGCCAGGGCGCCAAGGCTTACTCCTTCGAGGCCTTTGGGTAGCTTTGCCTCTTTTTTTTCACTTTCTTTTTCGATTTGCCCTGCCTCCTCTTCGGTCAGCACACCCTTTTGTTTCAGCTTTTCCAGCAAAGGATCTGCCGCATGGCTTGGAGGATTCTTCCAGGCCAAAGCAAACAGCACCAAAATAAAAATCACAAGGGTTTTCTTCAGTAAGCAATTTTCCATCTACTACCTCCTCTATTGATTTTTGTTAAACGCAGCTATGATTTAAGGCAGAAGATACCGCTGTAATGTGGCGTGATTATGGGTGTGGAGTGACAATTTCATGAAGGTCACTACTTATCCAGATACCGGGATAGCGGGCCATAGCCGCCTTAAAACCGGAGAATGCCCGCCGATGGTCTTTTTGGGTATGCAATAGACACTGCGGAAGCGGAAGTAAGCCGGGCATTTACCAATTTAACTTCTAACCCGTGGCTTTCGAGAATCTGAAATACCGGAATCCAATAGACCCCGGTTGATTCCATGGCAACGGTTTCGATATCGCACTCTTTCAGCCAAGCAGCCATCGCATGCAAATCTGCCGTAAAGCAGCCAAACTGCGTACAGGTTTTTCATCACGGTCCACATGAATTGCCACCCAAGGCTTTCCTGAGCCGATATCAATACCTGCTGCATTTTTCATTTTGCAATGCGATTCAGCACGCATTTTCAAAACGCTACATTGTTACGACATTTCTAAATTGGCTTGACACACAAAATTAACCCTGCCGTAATAACACTGTAACGTTGATGTGGTTTAAAGCTATATCATTACGTCCTCATGTATTGAAGGATAATAACACGTACGACACGAAGTGAAGCTTTTACAATAAATTGAAAGAGATGCTTTTAATATTTTTTGCACTTCTTTTCGTAGTAGGTTTGATCGTCTTGCGGTTTAGATTCATGAAAGATCGAAACCCTAATGCCGAGCTGTTGATTGACTTATTAAGACGTATCAGCACGAATGAAAAGGATGAAATGTCAAAATGATAGAGATGCAACCAGTTAACTATTTAAGGAACTGCGGATTATGAAAAAGAAACGTGTATTGGTCATTGGGCACAGTACTCCGGATAGTGATGCGGTCTGTTCCGCTATAGGGTATGCCTACTTTAAGAACCACCTGGATAAAACGCGGCTGTATGTCCCTTGCCGGGCCGGCGCATTGAACGAAGAAACGGCCTTTGTCCTTGAAAGGTTTAATTTGGAGACGCCCCTGCGTGTAGACAGCGTCGCGGCCACGGTGGAGGATATGGATATAGAAAAACCGATATTTGTTTCGCCGGAACATACCATGATGGATATCAGCTATCTGATCAAAGATAGAAACATCCAAAGCTTTCCCGTGGTGGATGGGCAAAACAGACTTCTTGGTATCGTGGATAAGATGGACCTGGCTGTCTATTACGTGGAACGACTGGAGATGGAGAACTTATCAGCCATTCCTATCGGTCTGAGTCCTTTGATGTCTGCCCTGCACGGAAAAATCCTGGCCAATACAGGGAAAATAAAATCGCTTCAAGGTGAGATATTTGTTGCCGCCTCGCAGCGAGGAACCACTATTAACAGGACAAAGCATGGGGATATCGCCATCCTGGGAGATCGGAGCGATGTGCAAACGGATCTGATCAAGGCAGGATGCGCGGCTCTCATTATCACCGGGGACCATCCTGTCAGTAAAGAAGTTTTGAAATTGGCCAGAGAGAAACAGGTGCTGGTGATCAGGTCGCCCCACCGGACATTTGCTACCGCTAGGCTGATCAACTTATGTATGCCTATCTCACATCTCATGTCAAAAACTGTACCCACGGTAGAGTTGACATCCACACTAAACGAAGTAAAGGAAAAGGTGCTGGAATCAAAATATCGGTGCGTAATAATTGATGGTTTCGTAAAAAGTCGTTTTTAGCTTAAGTATTTGAAATAATATTATTTTATTGCATTTTTGTCTTGACTTTCATGTTGTCCCGTGATAGAAAACATATGCAACATCAACATGTTATGGTGAAGAACATGATTTATACCAAAGACCACAAAACGGGTTACATATTCGACCCATGGCACTATTTGGGCCCGAAGCGGCGTAAGCTCCTG